>Ga0208373_1000066_pt1 | contig 189100 bp, 176 predicted proteins | sample RifOxyC2_FD_184036 | JGI IMG/M metagenome (GOLD analysis project Ga0208373, IMG submission 184036) | Soil microbial communities from Rifle, Colorado - Rifle Oxygen_injection C2 (SPAdes) | ecosystem: Environmental > Terrestrial > Deep subsurface > Rock core/Sediment | place: Rifle, Colorado...
CGCAAGCATGCTCAAAATATACTGCATACTATTTTACTTGCTTCTTCTGTTTCTCCAGATGAAGAAAAGCTTGATCAGATATTATAAATTACCTCTAAAAAACCACGACGTTTATGTACCTTATGCCAATTTTTCTGTACCCCTATTATGATGCGTATCAACATACATTGTACTCGATGAATTATCATCAGAAGAGTTTTGAGTCGATCTCTATTGGGATGGGTGTGTCTGAGGTAAAGAGGATTATTGGTGATCCTTTAAAAGTCACATCAGATGAAAATACAAAGACAGAGTATCATTTTTATTCTCAGAGCAAGAACGATAGTAATTACTTTGAAAAGAAGTTAGTAATGCAAAATGGGAAAGTCGTTGAAAAAATTGATGCTCTGTATCACGATTAATACTGCTTTTATATCTTCACAGCGGGTAACCGCACTTGCTTCACATCGGTTATGGTAGTAAAATTGTACCATAGCGACAGTCCGCAACTGACGTGTATCCGCAAACGTCGTGCGCCATCCGTCGCTACCTAAATAACGACCGTTTATGAATGAAGAAACAATTATAGACCAAACGAAAAACTGCTTCTTCTTAAAGATTTGATGAATACGAATACTGCCAAAGAAATTGCTGCCAAAAGACACGCCTTCATGGAACAATATCTTGATCAGTTCTTCAACGAATGGGATGGTAAAGATTATTGATCTACTCATAAAGAATATATGTGGTAAAATGCATAAAATCACTGCGCGATAGTTGCGCGTATCTTACGCGATTCTAAAATAATTTATCCGAATAAATCAATAACATGAAGAAAATCATAATCAGTATTTCAGTTATCATTCTCGTTGCGATTATTTTTGCGGCGCCCTGGCTTTGGATTGATAATGGAGAAGATATTATGGAAAACAGTTTTTTCCGAGGAAATGATTCCGAAAATTTCAACAAACCCAAAGGAAATTGCGACTGTGACGGATCATGTATAAATGTTAAATGGGCGCCGTTTGGAGTAAAAGTAGATGCTTGCTCTGAAGATTATTATTTTATTTCATTCTGGGGACAAAAATTCTACATGAACGGTGAATAAAAATCTTTTCTGTTTACAAAGAAAAAATAGAGCTCGCGGGAAAAACGATATAAATTAACATATTTGCTAAGATTAGCAAATATGTTTACCGGGATTCCCAGCATAGAAGGACAACTTCACCTAAACTATGCTAATATAAAAGAATTCAAAAAATACGAAGTAAAGCCAAAGGATTATTAGAAAAAATTATAAAGGCCTACAAAAAACAGTCTGCGAAAAAATGGAGCTAAGGAGTTTTTTATGAGGTCGAAATAACTAAAATTAATTAAGTATTAATTATAAAAATTATGACACCAGGAGAATTTAGACCAACACCAAATAATGTAGATAAAAAACTTGCTCAAGAAACAAGATTGCCAGTTTACAGAAATATGCAAGAAGATCCCGCTTATCAAGGGGAGGGTGTTCTATTTCATGTTTTTACAGGTGAGATATTCGGGTATACAATGGCACAAGAAAAAGATGGCAAAATACAAGCGATTTGCGGAAATGAAGGAAAAGTTCCCTATTTGCACATTCATGATAAAGTAAAACCTAAAGGAGACTACCAAGCTTTGGGTGGGTTAGACCCAAATCAAGACGCTGAAATTGTTGAAATTGCGAAACCATTTGAAGACGGAAAAACAGATAAAATCATTTGTCTTCAACAGGGTGACAAAATTGTATGGATAAAACCATGCCAAATGGAAAAAAATTACTAAAAAAATAAACCGCCAAAATCATTAGCGCACTAATCTGTTTTTTATTACAGCGTGGCGGAACCCACCAGCTGTTGCTCGTTGCTTCGCGAACGCGCGTTAGCTGAGATATATGTTTTTTTCTTTGTCATATGGGCAACTCTTAAAAAGAATTAAATTTTATTAATAATACACTATTGATCCACCATGAATTTTAATTTTCATCGTTCAAAATTCATTATATTTTTAGTCATACCCTCATCTTTAATTGTGGCGTTAATTTTTATTTTTCTTAAATTGCCATCCTCACCGCCCGCCGATGGAAATATTAACTGCCATCAAATAAATCTTCCTTACCAAAATCCGACATTGCCAATTGATCAAAGAGTTACCGATTTAATGAACAGAATGACCGACAAGGAAAAAATAGGACAAATGGTTTTAGTTGAAAAAAATAGCATTCATGGTCTTAACGATATTACCCAATATAATTTAGGAGCGTTATTAAGCGGTGGCGGAGCAGGACCAAAACAGGACACTCCCTTAGCCTGGCTTCAAATGATAAACACTTTTCAATCTGCCGCCAAAGAGACTTGTTTAGGCATACCTCTTTTGTACGGAATTGACGCCATCCACGGCCATGGCAATGTTCTGGGAGCCACAATTTTCCCTCATTTCATTGGTTTGGGTGCTACCAGAGATCCGGATTTAGTGAAACGAGTTGCCAAAGCAACCGCCGAAGAAATGGCCGCGACCGGAATTTATTGGAATTTTGCTCCCAATCTTGATGTGGCAAAAGATATCCGTTGGGGTAAAACATACGAAACTTTTGGATCAGATCCGGACAACGTGGCACAACTGGGAGTCGCTTATTTAGAGGGAATGCAGGATTCATTAAACGGCTACTTTAATGTCTTGGCTAACCCCAAACACTTCATTGGTGGTGGGGATATGGAATACGGAACATCTCGCAATAAAAAATTCAAGATTGAAGAGGGAAATATAACTATTGACGAAAAAACTTTGCGCCAAGTTCACCTTGTTCCTTTCCAAAAAACAATCACTGCTCGCGCGCGCGTTATTATGGTGAGTACTGCCAGTTGGCAAGGTAAAATAAATTCTGACAATTATTATCTTTTAACGGAGCTACTAAAAAACGAGCTGGGATTTTCCGGTTTTATAGTTTCCGATTGGTATGGTGTTTATCAAATAGAAACAAATAAATATAATTCATTAGTCAGGGCGGTGAATGCCGGGATTGATATGGTGATGACTCCGTTTGAATACAAAGATTTTATATCCAACATACAGGAGGCTTTATCTAATGGTGATATAAAAAAAGAACGAATAGATGATGCCGTAAAAAGAATTTTAACAGTAAAATTTGAAACGGGTTTATTTGACCGACCCCAAGCTCTGCCGGAGGGATTATCGGTTATCAGCAACGACCAACATCGTGAGATAGCCAGGGAAGCGGTTCGTAAATCTCAAGTATTATTAAAAAATAAAAATTCTGTATTACCCCTATCTAAATCATTGAAAAAAATTCTAGTAGCCGGTTCATCGGCGGACAATTTAGGTCGCCAGGCAGGGGGATGGACAACGGAGTGGCAAGGTATAGATGGCAATTATGGTATTTTAGGAACCACCATACTGGAAGCCATAAAAAATACTGTTTCCAGAGATACGGAAGTGGAATATAATGAAAAGGGAGATTTTTTTACAGATAATTTTTCAGACGTGGGAATTGTTGTTGTTGGTGAAAAACCTTATGCCGAGGGCTGGGGAGATATCGCCAATCCAAGTTTAAGTTCTGAAGACTTATTGACAATAGAAAAAGTGAAAGCAAAAAGCAAAAAACTAGTTGTTATCATAGTTTCTGGACGTCCCTTGAATATTAAAGAGTATGCCAAAAATTGGGACGGAATTATAGCGTCCTGGTTTCCCGGAAGTGAAGGACAGGGAGTGGCAGATGTCTTGTTTGGAGATTATGCTTTTACGGGGACATTGCCAGTAAATTGGGAATTATAGTAGTACTGCTAACATACAGAATAAAAAAACACATACATCAGCTAATAGCGAATAACCGCAATTGCTTCACATCGGTTATGGTAGTAGAATTGTACCATAGCGACAGTCCGCAACTGACGTGTATCCGCAAACGTCGTGCGCCATCCGTCGCTACCTAAATAACGACCGTTTATGAATGAAGAAGCAATTGTAGACCAAACGAAAAACTGCTTCTTCTTAAAGACTTGATGAATACGAATACTGCCAAAGAAATTGCTGCCAAAAGACACGCCTTCATGGAACAATATCTTGATCAGTTTTTTAACGAATGGGACGGTAAAGATTATTGATTTACTCATAAAGAATATATGTGGTAAAATGCATAAAATCACTGCGCGATAGTTGCGTGTATCTTACGCGATTCTAAAATTAATTTATTATCCATATGCTCATTTCAAAATCTGACACGAAAAAAATTTCTAATTCAAAAACATGTATTGTTTGGGAATATCGCTTTCCAAGTAAAAGAGTTCAACTGATTCTTTGAAACTACGTACAATTATGGATATTGAAAAATTTATGAAAGTCGCCATTGAAGAGGCAGAAATGTCAGTTGCCGAAGGCAATAAACCGATAGGTGCGGTTATAGTTGATCTTGAAACAAAAGAGATTTTGTCAAAAGGACATAATATGCAAGTAACTGAACACGACCCAACCGCGCACGGAGAAATTGTTGCTATACGTAAAGCATGTAAACAAAAAGAATCTACATACTTACCAAACGTTGCATTGTTTACAACAACGGAACCATGCACCATGTGCATTTCTGCTATTTTGAAATCAAAAATTCCTCAGCTGTACTTTGGTATTTCCAATAAAAAGTTGATAGATAATGGCTTTAGACTTATTCCATTTAATAACAGCAAGTTAGTTGGTAATAGTAGCTATACTATCAATATCCACGGCGGTGTGTTAGAACAAGAATGTCTTGAACAACGATTGCGCTTGAAGTAAAAAATAAAGCCGCAACAGCGATGACTCAGTCGAACTCTATCACTGTACGGTTCGGCAACTGCTCATACGTTAGAAGAAATTGAAAAAAGTATTGAGAAAGCGCTTAAAAAAATTAGAGTGAAAATAGTTTAAGAGTAGGACCTGGAAAAATTGACATTATATTTTAATTGGCTATAATTGGATATAGTTATAATATCCAATTAAAATATGCCTAATAGTAGCCAAAAAATAACAGAAAAACATTTATTTTCAAACAATTTTTCCAAGCGGATTGAACAAATTCCCTCTGTTATTGTTTCCAAAATCGCTAAAATTGATGAACTAAAAGGACAATGGATAACTGGCGCGCGCTTAAGCCCACAGGTTCTGGGGCGTTTGAAGCGCTCGGTTTTGATTACTTCTACCGGAGCTTCCACCCGTATTGAAGGGGCACGACTTTCTGACGAAGATATTGAGAAACTAATGCGCGGTATTAACATCCAAAAATTCACCAACCGCGACAAACAAGAAGCACAAGGATATTATGAATTGTTAGAAAATGTTTTTAATTCTTGGAAAAATTTAAAGTTCAGCGAGAACTTAATCAAACACTTCCATCAAGAACTTTTGAAACATGTAGAAAAAGATGAAAAACATCGCGGTGATTACAAAAAAGGCGAAAATAAAGTGCACATGATAGATGAAGCCGGTCAATCAATTGGTATTCTTTTTGATACTTCACCTGCTTATCTTACCCCTACACAAATGCAGACACTAGTTGAGTGGACACAAAAGACAGTAGAGGAAAATAAATTTCATCCCCTGCTCGTGATTGGTAATTTTTTAGTTGAATTTTTAAAAATTCATCCTTTCACCGATGGTAACGGACGTTTGTCGCGTGTACTTACCAACCTACTTTTACTCCAAGCGGGGTATGTTTACATGCCCTATGTTTCTCACGAAAAATTAGTTGAGGATAATAAGCCGGATTATTATATCGCCTTGCGCAGAAGTCAAAAAACCATGGGAACAGATAAAGAAGACATTACTGATTGGCTTGAATTCTTTTTGGATATCGTTTTACAACAGTCATACATGGCAGTAGAGCTGTTATCTAAAGAAAACATAGAAAAAATATTGTCGGAAAAACAGTTACTAGTTTGGCAATATATTGAAAAAGCAAAAGAAACCAGTACGGGAGATATTGCGGAAAACACTAAAATCGCCAGACCAACAGTAAAACAAACATTAGATGTTTTGCTTAGATTAAAAAAGATTGAAAGAATTGGATTAGGAAGGAGTACAAGATACACAAAAAATAAAAAGTGAAAATAATTTACACCCCGTATATTATATTGGAGCTATAATTAACAAAATATGATTCAAGCATTTATATTTGATATGGATGGTGTGATCATTGATAGTGAGCCACTACAATTACAGTCTTTTAATCATGTTTTGAAAAAATACAATATTATCGTCAGCATGCCGGAGTTCAAAGAGAAATACATGGGATATAAAGATATCCAAATTTGTGAAAAAATCATTGATGACTACAATTTATCTTTAACAAAAGACGAATTTGTTTCAAATAAAAGAGCAGCTTATTTAAAAATACTCAAACAAGGTACAATTGAACCAATCAGCGGCGCAGTGGAAGCTATCAAAGAAATATCATCTTTAATGCCAATAGCAATAGCTTCATCTTCAAATAAATTAGAGATTGAAACTATTATCGGTCGGTTTGGCGTGCGCGACCTATTCTTAGTATTAGTCAGTGCTAGTGAAGTAAAAAACGGTAAGCCTGCACCAGATGTCTATTTGCGAGTAGCCAAACTTATGAATATTGATCCAAATAAATGCGGCGTAATTGAAGATACACAACTTGGTGTACACGCCGCCAAAAATGCCGGGATGTACTGCATTGGTATTACCACTACTCATACCAAGGATGAACTACAAGATGCCGACAGAGTCATTGATTCGTTTGAACACCTTATGTCTGCTATACAAAGAGTAATCCGATAGCGGTTGTACGAAATTTCTCATGCCTATATAATGTATTTATGGATACATTTAATGAACCAGAAAAAGAACACGTGTATGAGCGAGGAGTCTTTTACAAAAAAGATGCGGGGTTCAATAAAATAGCATGAGAATACCATACATATTATTTTAACCATATGAAAAAAGAAGATTGCTTTTTCTGTGATAAAAACAATAAAGAAAAACATCAAATTATAGCTGAAAATGATTTTTTTTATTCTCGATGGGATGATTTTCCAGTCAGTGAAGGGCATGCGGAGATTGTACATAAGGATCATATAGAATCATTTTTTGATCTGAGTGAAAAAGAAGTATTACAAATGTATGATGTACTCAGAGAGACAAAGAAAATAATATTTGAAAAATATAATCCAGATGCATGCAATGTTGGGGTAAATGAAGGTCGAGCTGCTGGGCGCACAATACACCATTTACATATTCATATTATTCCACGATATGAGGGAGATGTAGAAAATCCTCGCGGTGGTATTCTAAACATTATTCCAGGAAAAGGGGATTATTAATTACGCTACCGAAAACTCCGCACAAGAGCGCGTATGCAATTGTCTTATTTTGCAAGTTTTTGCTTCTTTATGATTTTTGTTTTAAGATAAAATTGTTCAAATATTTAAAACCATTGTTTCGTACATGTTCTGGTTTGCTTCGTACATTTTACCAGAACATGGACTAACAGCCACGCATGACACTGTGTATAATGCAGGCGCAAAGACAAAGACCGCGGCGTGATATTCATATGTGAGCCAGAAGTAAAACTCGCCCTTTTCCACAAAAACAGCAAAATAGTTATTTGATAATTATTTAAAATCGAGAGAGGAATCGATACAAACGAGCTAAACTTTCCAAAAAATTTAATGCGTTAAAAGAAGTGTTATGAACAATCCAGAAAAGTTTATAATAAATCCAACCAATGAATTTCATATTTTACGACATTATCAATTTATTGATGATGCATATAAAAGAAGCTTTAGTTGATATGCCATATTGGTATTACGATTATTCTCAGAAAAAACTATGTTTCACTTTCAATTCACCTCTATTCGTGTAGTATATTGATATATGAAAATACTTATTGTTGAGGACGAAGTCGGCATAGGTAAACCATTGCAAAAATCGTTAGAACGACATGGTTTTGCTGTTGATTACGCCCAAACCGGGAAAGAAGCGTTAAAATTAGCACATATTTATCAGTATGATTGCATTTTGCTTGATATTAATTTACCTGAAATAGACGGTTTAACTGTTGTACAACAACTGCGCGAAGAAGCTAACACCACTCCAATTATTATGTTAACTGCCAGAACGCAACTGTATAATAAACTAGAAGGGTTTGGCGTAGGAGCAGACGATTATATTACGAAGCCATTTCATTTGGAAGAAGTCATTGCCCGCATTCATGCCGTTATTAAGCGTACGTGCGCAAATAAAAATACTTCTTTGCAGTTTGGAGGGTATGAATTATTTCCAGAAAAGAATATTGTCGTATCCCACGCAAAAAATGATAAAAAAATTATTTTAACTTCAAAAGAAGCGGCTATTTTAGAATATTTGATACGCAATAATGACCGCATTGTCTCTACCGAAGAAATTATTGAACACGTGTGGGACAGGGAAGTTAATTCGTTTACAGATTCAGTAAAAACGCATATCAAAACATTGCGTCAAAAAATAGACCCTAAAAAAATAATTATTAATACTATCCGTGGGAAAGGATATCAAATACAACTATGAACCTCACTATTCGACTCAAACTAACACTGTGGTATTCTCTCATGCTTATTGTTACGAGCGGGTTGTTTATTGTACTGGCAAATACGGTGGTTACACAACAATATCATAAAACACCTCAAGAAATTTTTTCAGAAATTCAAGAACGAGATCCGCAGTTTCAATTTGGAGGGCGACCGAATGGCGATGATCCATTTATGAATCGTCAAGATGTTGCCACCCTTGTGCGGCAAGTGCGTGAAGAAGATCAGCAAAAAATTCAAAATACCGTGTTGAGTATTTTTATTGTTCTCATGGCTTTATCTTTTGGCGGTGGGTATATTATTGCTGGCAGAATGCTTTCCCCGATTCGTAAAATAAATGAAGAAACTCGAAAGATGAGCGCAGATAATTTACAACCCATTGAAGGAAGTACTGTGCAAGACGAATTAGGAGAGCTGACCATCAATTTGAATGGCATGATTACTCGTTTGCGAGATTCGTTTCATGTTCAAAAACAATTTGTGGAAAATGCTTCGCATGAATTAAAAACACCACTGACTATTGTCCAAACGAACTTAGAAGCGGCATTAGAAGACAAGACTGTTGCGCGTGACGAGATGCAAGAATACATCAATCAAGCATTGAAATCGACTCAATTTATGAATCGATTAACCGAAGATTTGTTATTGTTATCTGTTGTAAAAGAACACATTCCATTTGATGACGTACAGACAAAAGATGTTGTTGAAGGTGCGGTAAAACAATTGCAACCCATTGCTTTAGAGCAGAAAAAAAATATTATTACGCAATTTCCTGACCATATAAAAACAATTAAAGGTAATAGTACATTGTTAACGCGCGCCGTAATGAACTGTATTGAAAATGCTATTAAATACGCTCGAACGAAAATTATTGTTCAGGTGGCACTGACAAATAATCGTATACAAATTACGGTTCAAGATGATGGTGAAGGTATTTTGCAAGAACACATTGCAAAAGTATTTGACCGTTTTTACCGGGCAGATGACGCTCGTTCTCGTCGCTCTGGTGGTGCAGGGTTAGGTCTGGCTATTACAAAATCGATTATAGAAAAACATAATGGTTCTATTACGCTTTCTTCTGAACCAGAGAAAGGCACAACAGTTGTGATAACGTTATAATTCTTGCATAATAGAGCGCTGTGTAAAAAAGGCTTACAATAGCCTTTTTTCTTCACATTCACTTCACCAAGGTTTGTGTATGATGCCTATATATTTGTACAGGCAGATTATTTAATTCATTATTTTTTTCTTATGTGGAAAAAACGATTAGCAAAACTGTGGATTTTTGTGAGAACCCATAAGGTGCGGGTTCTTGTTTTGATTTGTATTTTGGCAGGCGGTGCGTGGTATGGATATACAAAAATAAAACCCGCAAATACAGAAGTAAAATATACAACTGTCGCAGTTGCAAATGGTAATATTATGGCTACTGTTTCAGGAACAGGACAAATTGCGGAAGAAAATCAAGTAGAAATAAAGCCAACATCAACAACAACGGTTACTTCTATTTCTGTAAAAGAGGGTGATTCAGTCAAAGAAGGTGATACTCTTATGAAATTAGATAGTGCGTCTGCTACAACAAGTATAGAGCAAGCAGAAGCGAGCTTCGAAAGCGCGCAGGCAAATTATAATAAAGTACTTGCTGGTACAACGAGCGCAGAAATTGAAGTGGCAAAAACGCAAGTGGAATCTGCTCAAACGAGTGTCGATAACGCAGAAGAAAATTATGATGCGGTTGTTTCTTTGCAAAAAACTTCTGTCAGCAACGCATATAGTACTTTATTGAATTCCGGCATTACTTCTTTTAGTTCTTCAGGTAATGGTAGCGGTACAGTACCTTCAAATACCTCAGGTTCAATACCCGCAACAGCAACGACAACAAGTACAGGGAATGCCATTCCGTCATCAGGAAACACATCAACTGCGACAGTGACTATTTCAGGCACCTATACCGGTACCACAGAAGGAACCTATAAAATTAAAATCACTGTCACTGATTCTGTCTATTCATTTACTATTTCCGGGTTAGAGTCTGTAACAGGCAAGTTAACCCCAGATGTGCCGGTAAAATTTGGGAAAAAAGGATTGTATTTGACGCTCAGCTCAACAGGAACAGTGGTGAATAACAGTGTGTGGACATTACCTATTCCCAACACACTCGCAAGTAATTATTTAACAAACTACAATGCACATCAAACAGCATTGCAAAATCAGAACCAAGCACTGGTGAGCGCTCAAAATAATATTGATTCAGCACAAGCACAGCTAGACCAGGCTGAAGCAGCCCTTGCTCAAAAACAAGAATCAGCAGATTCTGCTTCTGTTGCCGCCGCCAAATCTCAAGTGGTAAATGCGAAAACTCAGTTACAAACAGCGCAAGACAGTTACGATAATACGATTATCACAGCGCCTTTTGATGGCAAAATAACAGACATTGCTGTAAAAGCTGGTGATAGTGTGAGCCAAGCCGCTTCTGTAGCTACCATAGCAACTCCGGAAAAAGTGGTTACTATTTCTTTAAACGAAGTCGATATTCCAAATATAGCAATTGGTGATAAAGCGACATTTACCTTTGATGCGATTACTGATTTAACAGTAAGCGGTTCTGTGGCCGCGATTGATTCGGCGGGAACAGTCAATTCAGGAGTGGTTACATATACAGTCACATTGAAAATGGATACGCAAGATGAGCGCATGAAACCAGGTATGAGCGCGAGTGCTTCTGTTGTGACTGATATGAGCAATAATACACTTTATGTACCGAGTTCAGCTGTAAAAACAGACACTCAATTTTTAAGCTCGTACGTACAGGTTTTGGATAGTTCAAATACCGTGCAGAAAAAAACAGTGACCACGGGTTTGACCAATGACACCAGTACAGAAATAAAAAGTGGTTTAACAGAGGGTGAAAATGTTATTACAAAAACAACCAGCGCCAGCAACGCAAGAAACTCATCTTCTTCAAAATCAACTAATTCTTCCAGCAATATTTTAGATGGTATGAGTGGTGGTGATATGCCTGCAGGCGGTGGACCAGGTTTTTAATTTATGTGCGTTATAATACTATTGTATGATTGCATGTCGTGATATTAAAAAAATATATAATGCTGGTGGCGCTGGTGAAACAGAGGTATTGAAAGGTGTTTCGTTTACCATTAAAAATGGTGAATTTGTAGCCATTATGGGTCCTTCAGGTTCTGGAAAATCAACACTCATGCATATTTTGGGTGCTTTAGATTCGCCAACCAGTGGAATATATAAACTAGATAATCAAGACGTGTCGAAATTAAGTGATGATGAGTTGGCAAAAATTCGACAACAAAAAATTGGGTTTGTATTTCAATCATTCAATTTATTACCACGCGCCACAGTGTTGCGAAATGTGATGTTGCCATTATTTTATGGGGATGTTCCTGAAGCAGAACGTGAAAAACGAGCACAAAAAGCATTAGAGCACGCTGGTTTGGATAAAAGTAAATTTTTGCATCTTTCAAACCAATTATCAGGAGGACAAATGCAACGTGTTGCCATCGCGCGCGCTTTGGTGAATAACCCCGTGTTGATTCTTGCTGATGAGCCCACAGGAAATTTGGATACCAAAACAGGAAATATTGTGCTTGGAACATTTCAGCAATTGAATAAACAGGGGAAAACGATAGTGCTTATTACTCATGAACAAGGTGTCGCAGAATATGCGGAGCGTATTATTTACATTCGTGATGGAAACATCGTGAAAGATGTGCAGAATACTGATAAACGTATTATTAACCTTGAAGCAGTATGAAAATACAAGATATATTTCAAGAAAGTTATACAGCACTCACTGTGAATAAAGCGCGATCGTTTCTCACTATGCTTGGTATTATTATTGGTATTGGTTCTGTGATTGCGATGATTTCTATTGGTACTGGCGCGAAAGATTCCATTGAGTCAAAAATTGAATCAACGGGTTCAAATTTAATTTATGTTAATCCAGGCATGCCCAGCAGTAGCCAAAGCGGTGGCGTGAGCATGGCGCGCGGGAGTGCTCAAACACTTACCAAAGAAGATGCGGAAGCGATAACAGCTGGTGTATTAAATATTACCGCTGTTTCAGCGGAATATTCAACACGAAGCCAGGTAACTGCAACTGGTACAAATACGAATACGCAAATTACGGGTGTGACTAGTGCGTATGCTCAGGTGCATAGTATTACCATTGTTGATGGTTCATTTATTACCGATCAGCAAGTGAGCAGTACTTCAAAAGTGGCTGTTTTGGGTGCAACCACGAGTGAAGATTTATTTGGAGAAGAAGTAGATGTTGTGGGAAACACTATTCGTATGAATAACGTGACATTTAAAATTGTTGGAGTTGCTGAAAGCAAGGGTGGTAGCGGAATCAATAATACCGATGACATGATTTATGTTCCGCTTTCAAGTGCGCAACAATATTTATCACGAGGTTTTCGGCCGGGCTCAACCAGTAAAACAGTGAGCAATATTACCGTTCAGGCAGAAAGTGCCGAAGCAATGGAACAAGTGCAAGCTGATGTTACAACTGTATTATTAACAGCACATGGAATTGCCAGTGCTGATTCCGCAGACTTTACTGTTATGACTCAAGCTGATCTTGTTTCTACTGCATCAAGCATTACGACTGTTTTTACCACATTACTTGCGGCGATCGCCGGTATTTCACTTATTGTTGGCGGTATTGGCATTATGAATATGATGCTTACTACAGTTACAGAACGTACACGGGAAATTGGTTTGCGTAAAGCAATAGGTGCATTGGCGCGAGATATTAACCGACAATTTTTATTAGAAGCGGTGTTATTAACCGTTGTTGGCGGTATTGGCGGTATTGTGGTGGGTTGGCTTGCGTCAAAAGCCATGACTCAATTTGCAAGTATTACTACGCAAGTATCTTTTTCTTCTGTTGCTTTGGCTTTTGGTGTTTCGATGTGTATCGGTGTGGTGTTTGGGTATTATCCAGCGTATCGTGCGTCTAAATTAAACCCTATTGACGCACTGCGTTTTGAATAAAGCAGAAGTTTAAAATTTCTAAACTAACTAATAAGATAAATTTATTTATATGAAAAAAAATGTTATCATCAGTTTCATTATCGTGGCCATTCTTTTTGGCGGCGGCGGTTTTTACTGGGGCGTGTACTATCAAAAATCACAAATTACAGTTCCGGATTTTTTTCAAATGGATCCAAGCCAAGGACCACGAGGCATGGGTAATATAAACGGTTCGACAAATCGAGGGAATGGGCCGGCTGGTTTTGGCGGCATGACTCGTGGCGAGGTGCTTTCTGTAGACGGAAGAAGCGTGGTGGTTAAATTGCAAGAAGGCGGTTCAAAAACAATTTATTATTCTGATGCAACCACAGTGCAAAAATCGACTTCTGGTTCAATAAGCGATGTGCAAGTAGGAGAAACTGTTATGGTGAATGGTAGCTCAAATTCAGATGGCAGTGTTACAGCACAAACAATTCAATTAGTTTCAGCTTTTGACACGGCACCACAATAACCATCGGCCAAGCGGAATTGAAAAAGAATAGTGCAGAATAAAAAAATCTGCTACACTGCTGGATGGCATGGCAAAAAATATTATCAAAAAAAGTGATCTGATTTTAAAGGGTTTAAATCCAGAACAACAAAAAGCCGTTAAAGTAAGCAGTGGCCCGGTTTTAATTTTGGCTGGTGCGGGCTCGGGCAAAACTCGCACCTTAATTCACCGGATTGCTTATTTAATCGTAGAGGCGGGAGTAAAACCCTGGAACATTTTGGCTGTCACTTTTACCAATAAAGCCAGTCAAAACATGCAGGCACGTATGCAAAAAATTCTCGGCCAGCAAATAGAGCATCCGCCCACCATGGGCACTTTTCATTCCATTTGTGCCAGACTTTTACGTAAAGAAATAAAAACTTTGGGATATAAACCCAATTTTGTAATCTATGATGACACGGCACAGCTGGCTATTTTAAAAAAAGTCATGAAAGACCTGGGCTACGATACCAAACAAATTTCTCCGCGCGCCGTCCATTGGAAAATTTCTTGCGCCAAAAATCAGTTGCTTAACGCCGATCAGTTTATGGATACAGTGGCTGACTCTCTCAGTGAAATAGCCGCCAAAGTATATCTACCTTATCAAACAGAGCTTAGAAAAAACAACGCTTTGGATTTTGACGATTTAATCATGAAAACCGTGGAATTATTTACCCAAAATCCTCTTGTTTTAAAAAAATATCAAGAACTTTGGCAACATATTTTAGTAGACGAATACCAAGACACCAACAAAGCGCAATATCAGTTGGTTTCTCAGTTGGCGCAAACGCATCAAAATATTTGCGTGGTAGGCGATGATTCCCAGTCTATTTATTCTTGGCGCATGGCGGATATTCGCAATATTTTAGATTTTGAAAAAGATTATCCAAAAGCGCAAACTATTTTGCTAGAGCAAAATTATCGTTCCACTAAAACCATTTTGGATGTTTCCAATGCCATTATCGCTAAAAACAAAAATCAAAAAGAAAAAAAACTATGGACCGAAAACGTCACCGGAGAACCAATTATGATCGCCGAAGTGGAAGATGAAAAAGCAGAGGCGCAGTTTATTTTGGAACAAATTTTCCAAACCGGGCCAGCTTCCACCGCCATCAATAAAAAACAAAAATCACCGGAAGAAATAACCTATGATGAAGAATATGCTCAAGTTGACCCGGAAGAAGCCGCGATTTTAGAGGGAGAGAGTATTTTAGATCGCGTTATGGGTTGGAAAAAACAAGCACAAAGCCAAGGAGAGCAATCGCTTGCCCAAAAAATTTTTGCCACCAAAAAACATACTGATTTTTCCAAATACGTGGTCATGTACCGCACCAATGCTCAATCTCGCGCTATTGAAGAGGTGTTATTAAAATTTCAAATTCCTTATAAAATTATCGGCGGCATGCGTTTTTATGAACGTCGGGAAATTAAAGACATGATTGCCTATCTGCAGGTGATTTTTAATCTTTCTGATTGGGTAGCTTTGGAACGCATTGTTAATTTGCCGCCGCGCGGCATTGGCGATCGTACTTGGTTTAAAATTGAACAATTCGCCAAACAACGCGATTTTTCCGTATTAACCGCAGGACAACACGACATTCCGGATATTCAAAATGCGCGCTTGAAATCTTTTTATCAATTTGTAGCTGTGTTAAAACACCTTCACTCTCAAGCCGCAAAACTCAATCCCACTCAAATACTAGAGCTGGTTTTAAAAGAAACCGGCTATAAAGAATTTTTGCTGAATAACAGTGAAAGCCGCGAACAAGGCGAGGCGAGGCTGGAAAATATCGCCGAACTTAAAACCGTTACGGAAAAATATAAAAATCTGCGCGGCGAAGAGGGCTTGCAGGCTTTTTTGGAAGATGTGGCCTTGGTTTCAGATCAGGATGAAGTAAATGAAAATGACAACGTGATAAAACTCATGACCGTTCATGCCGCCAAGGGCCTGGAATTTCCCGTGGTTTTTGTAGTGGGAATGGAAGAAGGACTTTTTCCGCATGCTCGTTCTTTAATCAATCCTGCTGAAATGGAAGAAGAACGACGTTTATTTTATGTTGCCTTAACCCGCGCTATCGAAAAAGTATATCTAGTGTTAGCCCAAAAAAGAACTCGCTATGGCAATATTCAAGTCAACCCTCCCTCACGATTTTTAGAGGACATTCCCGCTCAGTTGTCTCAATGGGAAAAATAAGAAGCGGTTAAATTTTTTAAATGTTGCCGGCGATAAAAACCAATGGCAAAACGATGGGCTTCGTCCCGCATTCTTTGAATTAAATAATATCCGGCGGAATCTTTTTTTAATTTTATCGACAATGTTTTAGCCGGCACAAAAATTTCCTCTTCTTTTTTTGCTAATGCCAGGACTGGTATATTTAATTTTAAAATTTTCAAAACATGCCTCACTGAGGATAACTGCCCCTTGCCACCATCAATAATTAACAAATCTGGACGCGGCCACAGCGGATCGTTTTTGATTAAATGTTGTAATCGTCGCTTTAAAATCTCTTGTAAAGAAGCAAAATCGTTGTTGCCTAAATTTTGTTTTATTTTAAATTTTCGATAAGCCGTTACTTGGGGTAACCCGTTTTCAAAAACCACCATTGAACCGACACTGTGTTTACCGGCCAGATGAGAAATGTCATAAATTTCTATCCGGTGAAAATTGGCCGTTGGAAAATTTAAAGCCTGGGCTAATTCCCCAAGTCCTTGCGCGGCCTGACGTTCTTTTTTTTGTAAATTTAATTGATATTTTTGTAAAGCAACTGTAGCATTAGCCATGCCCATCGCCAGTAAACGACGATTGCGTCCTCTTCTAATCTGAGTGCTTAAAACTTTTTTGATTGGTCGATGAGGAGCTTGGGCATAATACTGGTCACAAAAGGAGTTGATAATTTCTTGATCGGTTTGATTTTTAGTGTGTTGCAATAAAAAAATATCCTGTTTGATAATTTTGCCTTGCCGCACGGAAAATAAATTGACCGCCGCTTGAAAAGCATTACAACTTAAAGAAAAATAGTCCGCATTTTCCCTGTTAGTGGCCACTACTTTTTGTTCGGCCATTAAAGATTCAATGGCACGCAATTGATTTCTTAAGTTAGCCGCTTGTTCATATTGTTGTTTACGGGAAGCGACCTGCATCTGTTTTTTGAGGTGCTGATAAATTGGTTGAAAATCTCCTTTTAAAAAACGTTCAATTTGTTGAAAAATAAGTTGATACGCACGAGCTGTAATGGCCTGAGCGCAAGGGCCGACACATTTATGTAATTGATAATCCAAACACGGACGTTGCGGAAAAATTATTTTTCCTTTTTTTTGTGTCGGCGGAAAATCACAATAGCGAAAAATATTTTTTAATAAACGCAAAGTATGCCACACAGCTGTGCCGGAAGTATAAGGACCAAAAAATTTTCCTGCATTTTTTTGATGATTGATTTTTCTTACTGTTACCAAACGCGGATAAATATCCGGAGTGATATGAATATATTGGAAATTTTTATCATCTTTCATCACCACGTTAAAAAACGGTTTGTGTTTTTTTATTAAAGTGGTTTCCAACAGCAAGGCCTCGGTTGGTGTGTCAACTATGGTAAAAATGATATCCGCAATTTTGCTGACCATTATTTTTTTGGCATTAGCCAAATTAGTGCCAGCACGAAAATAACTGCACACGCGGGCTCTTAAATTAACAGCTTTGCCAATATATAACAGTTTTTGCTCTTGATCAAAAAATTGATAAACTCCTGGTTTAACCGGCAATTGGCTGGCTTTTTTTATTAATCTTTGCGCCTTGGTCATGCGGGCATTATAACATCACTTAGCAGATTATCGTAAATTTACCAATAGGCACAAAAAATCACCAAAGAGCTCTTGACGCAAGAACAAACTCCGTGTAAAATAAGCTACTGTTCATAAAAAATTACTTATTAAGAATATGGCTGAAGAAATAAAAATAAAAGGAGCGCGAGTGCATAATTTAAAAAATATTTCCGTTAATATCCCGCGCAATAAACTGGTAGTTTTTACCGGGCTTTCTGGTTCAGGCAAATCTTCCTTGGCTTTTGATACTATTTATGCCGAAGGCCAAAGACGTTATGTGGAATCTCTTTCCGCTTACGCGCGGCAATTTTTAGGTTTAATGGATAAACCGGACGTTGATCAAATAGACGGGTTATCTCCGGCCATTTCCATTGATCAAAAAACCGCTTCTCACAACCCCCGTTCCACCGTAGGCACGGTGACGGAAATTCACGATTATTTACGCTTGCTTTTTGCTCGTATTGGCATTCCTCATTGCCCCAAATGTGGACAAGTGATCGAAAAACAAAGCGTGGAGCAAATGGTAAAAAAAGTTTTGCTTTTTGAAAATGGTACTAAAATTATGGTAATAGCTCCGATGATCAGGGGCAAAAAAGGAGAACATCGCAGTATCATAAATGAAGCGCGCAAAGCCGGATATATTAGACTGCGCGTGGATGGACTACTTTATTCTATTGACGAGGCTCTAAATCTTAATTTGGACAAAAACAAGAAACATGATTTAGATATTGTGATAGATCGCTTGACGGTTGATAAGCTTTTAGCAAAACAACGTTTACACGAATCAATTGAGGCGGGTTTAGAACTGGCCGAAGGATTGATTATTATTCATAATTCCCAAACAGAAAAAGACCTTTTGCTTTCCGAACACTTTTCTTGTAATGACTGTGATGTAAACTTAGAAGAAATCGAGCCTCGTAATTTTTCTTTTAACTCTCCTCATGGTGCTTGTCCGGCTTGCACCGGCTTGGGTACTAAATTGGAAGTTGACGAAGAGCTGATTATTCCCAATAAACGTTTAAGTATTGCCGAAGGAGCTATTCGACCTTGGTCTCGCACTTCTTCTAATCAAACTTGGATGATGCGTATTGTGGAAGCTATGGCGAAAAAAAACGGATTTTCCAGCCTCACTCCTGTTAAAGATCTTGCTAAAGAAAATCTGCAAAAAGTTCTTTATGGAACAGGGTCGGATGAGTATGACGTGAATGCCGGAGAAGGACGACGCGGAAAAGTGCAACAATTTTTTACCACTTACGAAGGTGTTATTCCCAATCTAACTCGCCGTTATAAGGAAACCGAATCAGAATACATGCGGGCGGAAATTGAGCGTTACATGCGTATTTTTCAGTGTCCGGTTTGCCAAGGAAAACGCCTAAAACCCGAGGCTTTGGCCGTAACTATTGCCAAACAAAACATTGCTGAAATTTCAGTTATGAATATTACGACCGGTAAAAATTTTTTTTCTAAACTGACTTTAAATAAAAAAGAACAAAGTATTGCCAAACAAATTTTAAAAGAAATACTGGCGCGTTTAACTTTTTTGGAAGATGTTGGTTTGTCTTATCTTACTCTGGATCGTTCTGCCTGCACCCTTTCCGGTGGCGAGGCCCAACGCATTCGTTTAGCCACTCAAATCGGTTCTTCTTTGGTGGGAGTATTATATGTTTTAGACGAGCCCTCTATTGGCCTTCATCAAAAAGACAACGCTAAGTTGATTACTACCTTAAAAAGATTACGCGATTTAGGCAACACCGTGATTGTGGTGGAGCATGATGAAGAAACTATTTTAGCGGCCGATCATGTTTTGGATATTGGTCCAGGCGCCGGTAAAAGCGGCGGGGAAATAGTAGCCGAAGGCACTCCTTTACAAATCAAAAAAAATCATAAATCTTTGACCGGCAGATATTTGGCGCACAAAGAAAAAATAGATCTTCCTAAAAAGCGACGGAACGGTAATGGAAAAACTCTGGAAATTATCGGCGCTCAGGAATTTAATTTAAAAAATCTTAACGTGATTATTCCTTTGGGTACGCTCACTTGCGTTACCGGTGTTTCCGGTTCTGGCAAGTCCACCCTGGTTACAGAGATTCTCGCCCGCGCTTTAAGCCAACATTTTTTCAACAGTAAAGACAACCCGGGAAAACATCAAGCTATTTATGGCATTAAAAATATTGACAAAATTATCGATATTGACCAATCGCCAATTGGCCGCACGCCGCGTTCTAATGCGGCCACTTATACCGGTTTATTTACCTATATTCGCGATTTATTCACCCAGATTCCAGAAGCCAAAATGCGCGGTTATAAGGCCGGCCGTTTTTCTTTTAATGTGAAAGGTGGGCGCTGTGAAGTTTGTCAAGGAGACGGAGTAATTAAAATCGAAATGCATTTTTTACCTGATGTGTATGTGGAGTGCGACGAATGTCATGGCAAGCGCTATAACAAACAGGCATTGGAAATTCATTACAAAGGAAAAACCATTGCTGATGTGTTGCATATGACCGTGGATGAATCTTGGCAGTTTTTTGCCAATATACCCAACATCAAAAATAAACTGGATACTTTGCGGGAAGTGGGCTTAGGGTACATTCGTTTGGGGCAAAATGCCACTACTTTGTCTGGCGGCGAAGCGCAAAGAGTGAAACTGGCCACCGAACTGTCCCGCAGAGCCACTGGCAAAACTTTATACATTTTAGACGAACCAACTACCGGTTTGCATTTTGAAGACGTTAAGCGCTTATTGCATGTTTTACAAAAATTGGTAGACAAAGGTAATAGTGTGCTGGTCATTGAACATAATTTAGATATTATTAAATCAGCAGACTGGATTATTGATCTTGGCCCTGAAGGCGGAGATAAAGGAGGGCAATTGCTGGCTATTGGCACTCCGGAACAAATAGCTCAAAACGCTAAAAGCTATACGGGTCAGTATCTGAAAAAAATCTTGTAAAAATGGTATAATGACTGCATGGAAAAATTGCGTCATTCCCTTTTGAAAACCCTGGTTTATTTTGATATGTTTGATTTTGCGCCAACTTTGTTAGAATTGGAAAAGTGGCTGTTAGCGGATAATTTACCAAAATTTAAAATAACGGAATTACAAAAAGCCCTTATTGCTTTACCACAAGTTTCTCAAAAACAAGGTTTTTATTTTTTTACTGATAGAGAAAAACTGGTAAGGTTACGCAAAAAAAAATACGATCAAGCCAACTTGAAAATTAAACGCGCTCGATTTTTTTTAAAACTTTTAGCTTGTCTGCCACAAGTTAAGGCTATTTTTTTGGTAAATTCTGTTGCTTGGGGTAATGCCCAAAAAAACAGCGATACCGATTTGGCGATTATTACTACTGCGGGCAGAATTTGGACCGCCCGTTTTTTTACCACGGCCTTAATGAGAATATTACGTCAACGACCTTACGAACAAACTCCGGATAAGGCTTTGTGTCTTTCTTTGTATCTTACAGAAAACAAGCTCAATTTAGAAAAATATAAAATAGGATTATCAGATATTCATTTTGCTTTTTGGGCAACTCAATTTTATCCTATTTACGACCCCCAAGATCTTTACTTGCGTTATCAAAAAGAAAACTCCTGGCTGAAACAAATTTTTCATAATTTGTCATGGAATCAAATTCCTGATAATCAAAAAATTAAACCAGACCCTATTTTTAAAGATATAAAAAGAATATTAAATTTGCTTAATTTAGAAAAAATCTTAGAAAAACTGCAAAAAAAAATCATGCCTACCCGGCTCAAACAATTAGCCAATACTGACAACCGGGTGGTTTTAAATGATTATATTTTAAAATTTCACGATAATGATCACCGCCAAGAATTACAACAAGAATGGGCAAAACGAATTAAAATGTATGTCTAAAAATAAACTTAAAAAAATCAGCACTTATTTACTGGGGGCGCTTATTGTTTTTTTGCCTTGGCAAACCCGTTTAATACTTATCCCAGGAGAACTGAAAAATAGTTTTTGGGAATACGGCACAGTTTCCCTTTATGCTTTGGATTTTTTAATGATGTTTTTTCTTTTTGTTAGTAGCGGTTATTTAATTCTGCAATATGAAAAAGAAAAAAAAATATGGACACTGGGAACTTTGCTGGCTTTATTTATTTTACTGATTGCTTTTCTTTCTTTGAATTTTTCTACCAATCATCTGGCCGGTTTATTTTGGTTAATCAAACTGAGCGAGGCCGTTTTATTTTTTCTAGTTATCACTCAGTTAAAACCAAATTTTAAAATCGTTAATAAAAGTTTAGTAATAGCCGGAGTGTTACAGGGAATATTGGCGATTTATCAAGGTATTACCCAACAGGTTTTCGCTTCCCCATGGTTGGGCATGAGTGCACAACTGCCCGGTACGCTGGGAGTGCAAGTGGTAGAAACCGCTACCGCCAGAATACTGCGCAGTTACGGTTCTTTGCCTCACCCTAATATGCTAGCCGGCTTTTTGGTTATCACTATTTTAGCCGCGATTTTTCTTTTAATGACGCAAAAAAAATATTGGCAACAAGGTTTTTTATTTTTGGCCTTGCTAATAATGTCCGCGGGTTTATGGTTGACTTTTGCCAGACAAGCCCTGCTTGCTTTGGGAATAGTCATATTACTGACAATCGGTTACACTTTTATTAGTAAAAAAATATTTCCCAAAAATTTAACTTTAGGTATGCTGGCTGTAGTTTTTCCTTTAGTAATTCTTTCTTTAATTTTTCCGCAAACTATTCTAACCCGCGTTAGTGCGCAAACCAGACTGGAACAAAAATCTTTACAAGAAAGGCAAGATTATACCCGAGACGCTCTTAAAATATTACAAAAAAATTGGATCACTGGCGTGGCTATTGGTAATTATACCGCCTACCAAAATAGACAAGACCAAGACCATCACCAAGAACAACCCGGTTGGGCTTACCAGCCTGTGCACAATATTTATTTACTCGTTTTTACTGAACTGGGTATTTTTGGTTTATTGGCCTTTTTGCTCTTTTTGTTTAGTTTATTCTTTAAAGCCAATTGGCAAAATGAAGCAGAATTGCAGGGAATTTTAAGTTTATTGGCTTTGCTGGTTATCGGTTTTTTTGATCATTATTTATGGTCGCTCTCCTTTGGTTTGCTTTTATTTTGGCTGGTTGCCGGCTTATTAGAAAGTAATAAAAGCTCTAAGGCGTAAGGCGCAAAAATGTCGTGATAAAAAACGCCCAATAAACATTTGGTTTTTTTGTTAAAATTGTATATAATCTTAGATAGCTATCAATAAAGCATAAGATTATAAGGTTATTTTTATGAAAAAGATTATCCTGACAGGCGATAGACCAACAGGCCAATTACATATTGGACATTTTTGTGGTGCTTTAAAAAATCGAGTTGCTCTGCAGGATCAATATGATACCTATGTGATGATTGCCGATGTGCAGGCCTTAACAGATAATTTTAATGATCCTCAAAAAGTAAGAAAAAATGTTTATGAAGTTGCTATGGATAATTTGGCGGTGGGCATTGATCCGAAAAAATCAACGATTTTTATCCAATCGCTTATTCCTGAAATAGCAGAACTAACCGTCTTTTATTCTAATTTGGTCACCATTGCCCGTCTTAAACGCAATCCTACCGTCAAAGAGGAGATAAACCAAAAGAAAGATTTATTTAAAGACGATGTCACTTTTGGATTTTTAGGTTACCCTGTCAGTCAAGCGGCTGATATTACCGCCTTTCAAGCTGATTTGGTTCCGGTAGGTGAAGATCAGCTTCCGATGATTGAGCAAACACGAGAAATTGTCCGAAAATTTAACAAAATTTACGGAGAAACTTTGAAAGAACCAGAGGCCAAAATCGGAGACTTTCCACGAGTGCTCGGTATGGATGGCCGCAAAATGAGCAAGAGCTTAGGCAACGCCATCACCTTTACGGATACCGCAGACGAGATTAGAAATAAAATTAAAGGAGCATTAACCAATGACCTTGGCGCTAAAAATTTATTGGGATTATTGGAACAATTTTCTGACGACTTGGCGGTCATTAAAAAATTTAAACAACAATTTAAGAGTGGTACCATTAAATATTCTGAACTTAAACCATTATTAGCTGACATAATTATTCAAAAATTGAAGCCTATTAGAGAAAAAAGAGTATATTATGAAAAAAACAGAAAGGTGGTTGAGACAATACTACTGGCGGGCACGAAAAAAGCAAGACTTGTCGCTCAACAAACCTTGGCCAAAGTAAAAGAAAAAATGTTTCTCAATTATTTTAAAGACGCTATAAATTAAAAAAATAAATGGGTTTGACTGCTTTTATCGCTAACTACATCACTCAATTTATGGCGGCTACCGGTTATGTCACGGTTTTTTTTGGCATGGTTTTGGAGAGTATGATTTTTCCAATTCCCAGCGAGGCCATTATGCCTTTTGCCGGTTTTTTGATTGCAGAAAAAAAGTTCAGTTTTTTTCTGGTGATTTTAATTAGCACCATTGGCAGTTTGAGCGGCTCTTTGATTTCTTATTATATTGGTTATTATGGCGGACAGGCTTTTGTTAATAAATTCGGTAGATATTTTTTAATAAATCAAGATGAACTAAAAGCCACGGAAAAATTTTTTCAAAAAAACGGCCAGATTACCATTTTTATCAGTCGTTTTATTCCCATTATTAGACATTTGATTTCCTTGCCGGCCGGTATGGCCAAAATGAATCTTGGGAAATTTTTACTGTTAACTGTTTTAGGCGCGGGTTTGTGGAATTCTTTTTTGACTGTTTTGGGTTATCACCTGCGTCAAAATTGGCAACTGGTCATAAAATACAGTAAAGTGGTAGATGATTTGATGATCATTGTTATTTTAATTTTTATCACTCTTTATATTTATCGTCACATTTCTAAAAAACGCAGAATTAAAAAAATACCCCAATAATTTTTTGGGGTATTTTATGAGTCTTTAATTGTTTAGCGAATTCTGATTCTTTTTGACCACAAACTTATATTTCCCTGTTCATCCACGGCTCGTACTCGCACATAAAATTTCTTGTTGATTTTTTTACGATATTTTTTATCAACTTTTATTTTAGTAGCGGTGGTTGTATATTTTTTTACACTTTTGTATTTCTTGTTGATTTTTTTATATACTACCGCTTGGTATGAGACCGCACCATCGAGCGCTTGCCAGGAAATTTTTAATTTTTTCTGTTTAATATTCTTAACCTTTAGTGTTGCTACAGAAAAAATAGTATCTTCTGCTGATTCTGATTCCGGTGCCGGCTGTTCTTCCAGCTCTTGACCGTTTGTGTCTTCGTTGTTATTTTCTGTTTCTTGATTATCGGTATTATTCGTTTCTTGTTCTTCCGAGTTGTTGTTATTTTGCTCATTGTTTTCTTGATTGCCGGTGTCATCTGTTTCTTTTTGGTCATTATCATCTGGGACGGCAACAGCGGGCACGGCGGAATACACAACCCGATCGCCAGCAAAAGTAATCACCGGTATATTTTGAGCATTAACCGCAATTCCCACTTCACCAACTTTTGGCAAAAAGGTCGGATCAATATAGGTAACCAGTTGTGAGCTCAGTCCTGCTGAAGTGGCTTGCATATAATACAGTTTTCCACCATCAGCGGTGTAGGCGATATGAATATTTCCTAAAGCATCCACGGCCATATCGGAATATCCTAAGGCAACCTCAGAAGCTATGACCGACGTGCTCCACACGGTACTGCCCGTAGGCAAAAAGGTGTAATACAGATTATAGGAAATGGTTGTATCATTGTGCAGAATACCGACTGTGCCGTTTTTTTCTACAATCATACTGATAATTTGTCCATCGCCTGGATAATCTGCGGTTTCTCGGCTCACGCTCCATCCTTGAGAACTAAGCGTGGCAATATACAAACCGGTGCCAGTACCAACGCCGGTACATTTAAACGCGACGTGCGCTTTTTGGGTTTGAGAATTATAAACCGAATCAATGCCTTGCCAATCGCTAATAGAAGTACATACTCCCGCGTTGGTTTCCACTGTGGTTTTACTCCAAGTTCCATCTGCCTGTAATTTGGCATCAATAAAATAGGTGTGCACTCCTTGATCTGGTTTATAAAATACATGCACAATATTATTGTTATCCACAAATACGGTTGGCGCGTCTAAAGAATTGCCGGCATAAGGGTCGGCATCATCACGAGCCACAGTTGCTTTAACCCAAGTACCGTTTGCCAGATAGGCATATTCTACAACATCAAACGCATTATTGCCGCGGCGTAAATAAGTAACCAGCGGTCTATTTTGTCCATCAACGGTTAATTGCACTTTGACGCCGGCACCGTCACGACTATCGATTATCGAAGCGGCAGACCAAGTGGTTCCGCCGTCCGCTGATTTTGTGTAATACAATTTATGTGTTTCACTTTCGTAAAAAACAACATGCATTACGCCGGCACTGTCTTTTTCTTTTTGCAGGTACTGTCCGGCATTGAAGTTGGAAGAATAAACAGTTTGTTGTTGCCACTGAGTTTTTTCCGTAGCACTGACAGCACCGGCCCAAACCATTCCCCCTGTAAGACACAGAAGGGCTAACACTGTGCGTACCGTTTTCATACGCAACCAAAGATTTTTCATAATAATGAAAATTAATATTTAATTTGCAAAAAGTATAAACCCTGCTGATAATATGTCAATTTTAATTTATACTTTACTTATATTATTGAATAATGTATAATTAAATAAAGGTATTTACCAAGATATAATATATCTAACTAATAATAGATTTATATGGCAACTATTGAACAAAATTTAGGTTTATGCGGTTTAGATAAAAGCGATATTGAGCTTTATTTATTTTTGGCCAAAACCGGTCGACAAAATGTCGGTCGGATTGAACAGGCATCTTCTTTCAGCCGCGCCACTGTCTATAATTCGTTACAGCGTTTAGAAAAACACGATTTAGTGGAAAAAAATAGAGAGGGGCGATCTGTTTTTTATAGCATTACCCACCCTCAGCACCTGTCTTTGTTGGCGGAGTATAAAAAACAAGAAATGGAATTATTAACGCACGATATGAAGAAGCATATTGAACACCTTACCGGCACTTACAATCTTACTCTCGGTAAGCCCGGTGTGCGTTTTTACGAAGGAGAAGAGGGCGCCAAGGAAGTGTTGCAGGATACATTACAAGCGCGTGGAGAAATTTTCGCTTATGTTAATATGGATATTGTGGAAGCCTATGTCAAGCGTTTAAACGAACGATATATGGCTGAACGGAAACGGCACGGAAAAGTAAAAAAAATAATTTTACCAGATACATCAGCCGCCAAAAATTTTGTAAAAAAGATAGATGATAAATTGACGCAAGTCAAACTGATATCAAAAACAGTCTGTCCGTTTGAGACATCACTGCAAATATATAATGACAAAATTTCTTATCTTACGGTCTATAAAAAAAATCTGCTCACTTTTGTCATTACCCATCCCGGCATTGCCAACATGCAGAAAGCTTTATTTTCTTTTATGTGGCAACATCTGCCTTCTCCAAGCCGATAATATATTCTGTATTGTTATCATTGTGGGTATATCTGGTTAACTCATACCCATGAACGTTAAGCAGTTTTTCCATAATAGGTTCGTATTGTTTGATTTGATCGGAAGTACCGGGCGGCAAAATTATAGTTGGCGCTTGTTGGTCAATCAGGAGCTGAATGTCAGTGCCATTTTTTGCTTGTTGTTGATATAAATTTTTTAAGGAATCATGAAAACGCGGCAAGCGGTAAGCTCGTGGTTCTTTTTGTTTTACTATATCAATCAAGCGGGTGTCACCTGCGTCGCGCAGATGATAACCAATAAAGCCCAAGTCAATATAGCGCGCGGCAATTGGTTCGGCCAGTATCATATTGGCGCGCACAGTGTGATGTTCTTGTAATATCTGTAAACAATAAAGAGCTGTTTTTCCGCCCATGCCAGAGCTTTGCCATTCCGCAGGAACATTAAAACTAGCCACAAATTGTTCTGCGCCGCGATCTTCAATTCGCAAAAAAGCAATTATTTCTTTTTCTTTTCGCACTATTATAAATCTGTTTTTTTCTGTTGTTTTTTTATCGGTAGCATACAAGATAGCTCTGAGACCTTCCACGATGCTTGGTATAGCAGGAAAATTTTCTTGGGCAATAGCCAGTAATCGTGATTTTATTGCCGTTGTTTCTTGCCAAGACAACTCTTCAACACTGAGCGCGGAAATATCAAGCAATGTTAAATCCGGATTGTCGGCAAAAGCGGCCGAGCACATATTTTTAAAGATAAAAGCTTGGGCTTCCACTTTTTGAAAAAGCTGTTGTATTTGTGGTGTTTCTGCTTGTTGTGTTTGTGCCAAGGCAAGAATTTCCGTAAACAGTTGAGTGGCCTGTACATACATTTGTTGAGTAACCCGGCTCGGATTAAAACTGGTCATATCTTCCGGGTGAGCAAAAAAACGCTCCGTTTCTTGTTCTAAACTGCGGAGGTGTTGCGTAATTATAGCTTGGAAACGCTCATTGAGTCGGTTCATAAATTCCGGTGATATTTTTTCCGCGGTTTGTAATAATCGCTCCGGAAAAGAAGGATCATAGGCTCCCAGCAAAAAATTTTCAAAAAAAGTATTTTTATTAAGCGCGGCTTGTTCTGTGACACGGAATACGCGTTGTAAAATATGAGAATCATTTTGAGCGAGAAAATCGAATGTGTACAATTTGCCCGCCAGTGATATTTCTGCAAAGTCGGCATGTATCTGTTGTTCTACAAATTCTCGCATCTCGGGTTGTTGTATATATTTAAACAGTATGCGCAAACGATCCGGATCGGCTTTTCCTAAAAACGGAATAGCGTGGCGAGTAATAACCTGCGGCAGGGGTTGTGTTGGCGCATTTTCAATTGGCGATTGAGCTGATTTTGCCGCTGTTTGTATGAATGGATGGGTTGCTGTTTTTTCTATATCTCGCATTATTGTTTGATAGGCAGTGGCAACATCAATGTTGTCAGCGCCGCCATGAACGCGCTGTAATAAATTTATGGCCGCCAGCGCCTCCGGAACATCATATTTTTTTATTAGTTGTGCCAGTTGTTCACTGTTTTGCGGCAGTTCGTTGGCGCATGCGTGTGTTAAACTTTGTGCGGTTGCTGGTTGCAGATAAGACAAATGGACCGACCGATCAATTTTTGCAGAAATATCAAAACGGTGAGCAAGAGGAAGATCTGGCAGTGGACTTGCCGGAGAGGCGATCAGCGCTTGCGAAAATGTTTGATAGGCCTGAATGTGTGGCGTAGAATCCAGGCGCATTGCCGCCTCTGTTAAGTTTAAAACTTCATCAATAAAAACGGCTTGCGCTGTATGGAAGGCGTCATCATTGTCTGCGGCGGTCTTATCCGTTATTGCGCGCAGGTGTTCTTGTGCGGATGTTAAAACAGCCGCAGGTTCTGATGTAGTTGCAGTAAGCGAAAAAAGAACTTGGCGGGTATATTCTCTAACCCGTTGTTCCAGGTCACCATGTTCTTGCTCTCTATGTAGTTTTTCAATGCGCATATATGTATATTACCATAGCGCAAATTTTTTTATTACTCAAACAGCATATAATTATATCTAATTAAACTTAGGCATATTATTTAAGATAAATATCTTGTTTTCATTGTTTATTTTTAATAAAATATAAAATAAGTATAATTGATGATTGACATAATAGTATTTTTTTAGTATTTTGATTTGTTTGAGAAGCGTTTTGAAGAAATTTTTCTTCATGCGTTTTTTAAACACTACTTTTTGAAGGAGGTTATTATGGACCATCTTCCTCGTTTCACAAAGGAAGATTGGAGGAATGCCATTGAAACTGATAAGAACAAAAGACAGCGAACGGATATTTTTCTGTTTGTTCTGTTTTTCATCAGTTTGATGGTAGTTGTGGGGCTGTTATGGTCCATTTGGCCGAAACTCTGGTAGAGTCTAGGTCAAAGAGGAAAGTGAGGTAGCGGCGGGCAAGTGCAGAAGCGCTTGGCAGTGTGGCAAGCCCCGACCTCCTTTTCTTTTTTTTATTTAACTTTTGTTTAAAATTTTGCTATATTGTAATACAGTCTGAACAAAGTTCATAAATTTATGAAAAAATTAAAAATTGTGCTAATTATTGTCGGCATAGTAATAGTTGTGATTTTTGGGGTGGTTTATTTTTCTAATTCTTTGGCAAAATCCGGCCTATGCAGACCCGGCACCAAATTTATGCACGGTCCTTTTGGTGAGAAATTTTGTTATACTCCCAGCGGTTATGAAGGAAAACCGTGTGATAAAGCAAGTGATTGTGGTTCCGGCAGATGTATTTTAGTGGATGAAAATAAAACCATAGGCAAAGGCGTTTGTCAGGATATTACTTATGGCTGTGTGCGTTTTGCTGATGACAACGGTAGTTTTGATTCAATGATTTGTCTTGACTAACAACCCAGTATAAACATTTTGCATTTGTTTTTTTAGGGTGTTAATTTGTTCTTTTTGTGCCAATAACAACGCGGCTTGTCCTAATTTTTTTCGTAAAGCTTCATCCTGGGCCAATAAGTTAATGTAATATTGACACTCTTTAACATTTTTTACTTTAAAACAATTTTCGCCGTGCTTAAGCCATCCTTGATAGGCGGGCAAATCTCGCACCAGCAGAGGCAGTTGCATAGCCGCCGCTTCTAAAATAGCCATGCCCTGGTTTTCTTCCACGGACAAAAAAATAAAAATATCCAAACTGTTAAAAGCCGCCAAAACATCAGGAACATAACCGGTAAATTTTACGTTGGCCGGTATTTTTGCAGGTAAAGGTTTTACCAGCAGGCGATTATAAATTTTTCCATACCATAAAAAAGTATACTGGGGCAAATTTTTTGCTATAGTTAAAAAGTCCGCAATGCCCTTGCGTGGTATGGCCAAACCCACAGTGCCTACCACTAAGTTAGAAAGATTTTGTTTTTCTCTCACCTCTTTTCTCTTTAATAAATTCGGATAAAATTTTGTTGTGTCTACGCCGTTTGATTGCACCATTAGTTTTTCTGCTGGTAATCCGTACCGCTCAAGTAAAGATTTGGTGTAAGTACTGGGACAAAGAATTACGTCGGCCAAGCCGTAAACATGGGTTAAATATTTTTTGATAAAATTATTAAAAAAAGCAGTAAAACGAAATACCTGTTTTGCATCTTCAGCTGTCACATGAGCCCAAATAATCACTTTTTTTCTTGATTTTTTCGCCTTTTTTATTAACCGCCAAGAATTTAGCCAAGGGGTGTTAATTTGTAAAATATCGCAATTTTTATCCCAGCGTTCCGTGTAAGTTATTTGTAAAGTGGTTAATATTTTTTTTTGATTATAATAAGAAGACAGTAAACCGGTGCCGATATTACGGAAAAATATTCCCTTAAAAAAATGAAAAAATTCCAGATAGAGACAAATTTTCATAATTTTTTATCTATAATTTGTTGATAGATTTTTTCATGCTCTAAAATGGCTTTTTGTTGGGTGTATTTTTGTGCCAGTTGCGCGGAAGAAAGCGCATATTTTTTTAATAGGTCTTCAGTAGTAAGCAGTTTTAAAATTTTTTCCGCCAGTTCATTTTCGTTGTCGGTATCAGTTAACAAACCGTTGTGTCGATCTTCCACAATTTCCGGCATACCCAAAGCCTTTACCGCCACCACAGGCAAACCCACGGCCATGGCTTCTAAAACAGAAAGTGGCATATTTTCACTGGTGCTGGCGGTTACAAAAATTTCGTTGGCTTGCAAAGTATCTATCAGTTCTTGTTGATAAAGAAAACCGGTAAACAAGATGTGTTTTTGCATACCCAGGTCTTTGGTTAATTTTTGCAAACGTTTTTTTTCCGGGCCATCGCCGATAATAACTAGGTTGATATCGGGAATTTTATTTTTAATTAAAGGCAGAGCTTTGATTATTTTTTCAATATTTTTTTCAAAACTTACCCGACCCATATAAACCAAAGATTTTCCGGTAATTCCCAATTTATTTTTTAGCTGTTTTTTTCTCAACAACGAAGGCGGTGGTTGAAAAAACAGTTGATTGATGGGGTTGGGAATTATTTTGAGCGGTTTTTGTAATTGATGATTTTGTAAGGTTTTCGCCAAAGATTGAGAGGGACTGATTACCAGCTCACAGCGATTATAATATTTGGTCGTATATTTCCAAGACCATTTTTTGGTCCAAGCAAAATCCAATTTTATATGTTTAAGATATTGATCGTAAAAAGTATGATGCGTACCCACCAAGGGACAGCCTAGTGTTTTAGCCAACTGCACCGCTTCCCAACCAACCAAAAAGGGCGTGTGCGTATGAATGATATCGGGAATGTTTTTTTTAAAATAACGCAACAACCAATTATTAGGCAAAGCCAAGCGATAACCGTGATAGATCATGGCGGGTACGGAGGGAACGTTAATTAAAGTGTAGTTTTCTTCTTTTTTGATAGTCTTAAATTTTTTGAATCCTTTGGCAACCGTAACCACGTAAATTTTATGACCATGGTTAGCCAAATGCGTGGCTAAATTTTTAACCACATTAGCCACTCCGTTAACTTGAGGAGGAAAAGTATCACTAAAAATAGCTATTTTCATTTTAAGGGAAATTTTTTTAAGAATTGCCAAAGAAGTTGTAAAATTTCTTCTTGACAATGGGTGCCAATAAAGTGTCCGGAAGCACGCAAAGTTTCCAGTTGGCCATTTGGTAAAAGTTTTATCATATTTTCCGCTTCTTTTTTGGAAATAAACGGATCATTCAGGCCACGCACCAATACAGCAGGAACGTTAATTTTAGGTAACAAATCAGTAAAATCAATTTTTAACATTTGCGCCAGCATCCAAAAATTTACGGAGAGCGGAGTGGAATTTAAACCCAGCCAAACAGAATGCCAATAATTTTTTGCTTGTCCGTGTCGATAATAAAGGTAGCTTTTTCTTTTTTGCCAGATGAACAATAGAGACAAGACGGCAAGCAATCCTTTAGCTAAAGGATTAAACCAGCTCAGGTTTTTATTTTTTAAAGGATTGATACTGCTGGTGCTAATCAAAAACAATCCTTGTACGCCACTTGGTTGGCGTTTCATAAATTCCAAAGTGATAGCCCCGCCATAAGAATAGCCCACTATGATAAAACGCTTTATTTTTTCTTTTTGCAAGATGTTTTGCAGATCGTCGGCAAACATCGTCAGTTGATAGCAGGCTTTCTTTTTTCTTTTGTCGGAAAGGCCGTGGCCGCGCAGTTCAATAGTTAAAGTATTATATCCTAATTTTTCCAAGGTATGAACAATGTGCACCCAAGTGGTATGGTTGGAAGAAAGGCCGTGCATAAAAACAACAGTCAACGCTTCCGGATATTTTTTAGTATTTGTATAATATATTCTGCCGGTTTTAGTTTCTATCCATTTATCGGGAAAAGATTGAGTGTCGCCTTGTTGTAAAATAATTTTGTTCATAAGGTTTTTTTAGCCAGGCGCTTGATTGATAAATAAAGCAGTAATAAAAAAATGGTTAGCCCTGCTGTGCCCAGGGCGGTATAATCTAAATAAGTACTGAATTTAGCATAAGTTTTGCCAAAGTAATAACCGATCAACAAAAGAATTAAAGATTTTGGCAAAGTACCTAAAAAATTATACCAAATGAATTTTCCCAAAGGCATTTTAGCTGTTCCGGCCGCTACCAAAATTGCTCCGCCAATGCCATGAGCTAATTTGCCCAGCAATAATGTTTTGCCAGCGTGTTGGTAAAAATGTTGTTCTAATTGATTTAAGCGATTTTCCGTAAATTTAAAATAACGCCCCCAGCGTTTGATGACACTTGTTCCTCCCCAACGACCCAAGGCATAATATAAAACATCGCCAAAAACATCAGCGATGATTGCTATGAGATAAATCATCAAAAAATAAAAATATCCCAAAGAAGATAAAAATCCCGCCAGTAAAGTGGCAATAGGCCCTTCCAACACAATTGCCGGAAATAGGATTAGGTATTTGTATTGAATTAGTAGGGCGATAATTTGTTCTGGAGTAAAAGACATTTTATTTTTTTATTTAACTTAATTATTATACTCTTTTTTGCAAAAAATCAGAAAAAAATCAGCTATTGCAAAAGGTTTAAAAAAATGGTAAAATACAAGAGTAATAATTTTATCAGCATGAGGAGAGGCTTTGAGTTACTAATAAAATTTGGGCTGACGGCAACAGGAATGGTTGCTTTTTTAGCATTAAGCACCACCAAGGTTGATGCCGAAAATGTTATACAACCGGAATATGCTGATAATAGCCTGATTGTAGAATATCAGGCCAATTTGCTTCCTTATTTGTTGTCAAATATTTATAATTTTGGAATAGCCAGTCAAGCCACTACTTTTAAAGATAATACTTTTGTAGAGGTGAAAATCAATCCCGGTCAAGATTTGACAGAAATAATGAATAATTTAGCTCAAACTTTCGGAGTGAAATCGGTGGAACGCAATCAAATCAGACATATTACCACTCTGCCGGACGATCCTAAAATTACCCAACAATGGCATTTGGGTGAAAGTGAAGACGGAGGTATTTCTGCGGCTTCAGCTTGGGATACTCAAACCGGATCCCCAGAGATAGTGGTGGCGGTTATAGATACGGGGGTAGACACGGATCATCCGGATTTAGCTGATAATATGTGGGTTAATTCGGGAGAAATAGCGGACAATGATGTGGATGATGATGATAACGGTTATATAGACGATGTTAACGGTTATGATTTTGTAGACGATAATGGCGATCCAAATCCAGGCCCAGATGGATTGAATAATGATAATTACGCAGGTATAGATACTGGCGTAACTCACGGCACTCACGTAGCCGGTATTATTGCCGGTCGCGGCAATAACGCTGTTGGCGGCAGTGGCGTGGCTTGGACAGTTTCTGTGATGGCTATTCAAGTTTTAGATGATGAAGGAGCCGGCACGGATCAAGATATTGCCAATGGCATTGCGTATGCCGTGGATAACGGAGCGAACATTATTCATATGAGCTTGGGCGGATACGGCTCCACCAATGTTTTATCAGCCGGCGTAAACTACGCATTAGACCGCGGAGTATCAGTGGTGGCCGCGGCCGGCAATGACGGCGTGAGCATTGAACTTAATCCTTTTTATCCGGCTTGTTATACAGATGTTATTGGGGTCGGTTCAACCGGCGAAACCAATGAGGCTTCTTCTTTTTCTAATTTTGGCGAGGACTGTGTGGATGTTTCCGCGCCGGGCGAATCTATTTATTCCACTTTATATACCAATGACAGCACGCATAATTTTACCACTGATTATGGAAAAATGAGCGGCACCTCTATGGCCGCGCCGGTGGTTAGCGGTATTTTTGCGCTTTTGCTTTCAACAGACCCAACTTTAACTATTGCGCAGTTACACGATATTTTAGTGGCCACTACTGACGATGTTTCTTTGTCTGCTTCATACGGAACCGGCCGCGTTAACGCCAGCGCCGCTTTAGCCGGTATGAGTATTGCTCAAAACCCCCCGGCGCCAACCATAGCGGCCTATGATAATAGTGATCAACAGATAACCTACGAAAATAACGCGCGCTCGGCCGATCAAACTCCTTATTTTTCCTGGGACGAACCTCAAGATAGCGATGGCATTGCCGGTTATTATGTTTATTTTGGTACCGTCAAAAACACCAATCCGCAAAGCGCGGGAGAGTTTCAAACCGGTACTGCCTTTAGTCCGGATTTAGATTCGGCTGATTTTTTTGGGAATGAGAGCACTTATTATCTTTACGTGAGCAGTGTTGATAACGAGAATAACGTTTCTACCACTCCCGCCTCTTTTATTTATATTTTGGACACTGTTATCAAAACCCCCAAGCAAGTTATTTTAACTGATGCCAAACAAGGCATTAAAATCAAATGGAATAAAGTGCCAAACGAACACGTGGTAAATTATAAAATTTTAAGGAAGGAAATCAACTTGCAAAAAGACAACAATTTTGTTTTAAAAGCAACGGTGAAATCAACAAAAAATGTTTACGTGGATAAAAAAGTAGACCCCGGAATTAGTTATCAATATAAAGTTAAAGCCATAGATGATTTGCAAAATAATAGTTATTCTCAAGTAAAAAAAATTAAATTTATTCCGCCGGAGAACATTGTGATGGTTCCGGGTCAAGGAGGCACGGCTCTGGTGCGTATCTATAATCCTCTGGCCCATCAATTTACGGCTATTTGGCAGGCGTATGCCAAAGAAGACGCTAACGGTATCAATGTCGCCGCCGGCAACCTTAATCAAGATGGTCGCGCGGAAGTGGTTACCGCGCCGGTACAAGGAATGCCTTTGGTAAAAGTATTTAACAATGCCGGTGTTTTGCTTTCTTCTTTTTATGCTTATGAATCAAATTTTACCAAGGGCGTACGTTTAACTATTGGTGATTTTAATGGTGACAACAAAAAAGAAATCGCTACTTTACCAGGGCCCGGCCGGCCGGGGGAGTTAAAAATATTTTCCTTAAAAGGAAAACTGCAAAAAAGTTTTTTGGCTTTTTCCGCCACTGCCGGAGGATTTTTAACTGCCGCTGATATTAACCGTGACGGAGCAGACGAGCTTTTGGTAAGCACGCCCACAGTTAATAATTTTGTTACTGCGTATCGCCAGAACGGCAAAGCCATCGCCGGTTTTTCCGGTAACGGCGCTGTCAGCCCGGGGGTTGTTTTGGGCAGTTGGGAGTATAATCAAAAAGATCAAGACAATATTATTACCATTCCGTTTTTAGGTTCGGCTTTGGTGCATAGATTGCAGTATAAAAAAGGAGCTTTTCAAGAAATCGGCGCATCTTTTTATGGTTTTATTTCTTCTTATCAAGGAGGGGCTGTTGTTGCCGGTTGTCATTTAAAAAATAAACAAGACGACTATTTTGTTTTAGGCAGTCAAGGAAACAGACAGGCCAGTGTGAATATTTATTCACCGACAGGAAAAACTTTACAAGAAACAGTTTTTCCTTTTGGCGGAACAGAAGTACCTGTAAACATTGCCTGCGGTTGGTTTTAGTGCTAGTTTTTAGTCATGAATAATTCTAGAAATAGAGGAGAAAATAGAGGTCGAGGTAAACGAAAACCGCCACACCCAGAACGTACCCAACCAACACCAGAACGCGGCTCTTCTTTAGAAAACGCGATAAATGTGGAGAATGTTGCGATAGCTAATCAGCAACTATTTAACGATTTGGAAAAAACTATGTCTTTTTTAGGCTTAGCTGCCTCTGGAAGCAAGGAACCAGAATATCTTGTTCACAGCGCCGCTTACGAAACATGGCTTGATATTTCCACCCAAGTTAACGACCAAGCCTTAATGCTTCAAAGTGCCGAATTATTAGCCGCTTCTGTTTGGACATCAGAACAACAACAAACTGCTGAACGTTTAGTGGTTACCACCGCTCCATTTGCCGTTCAACTGCGCACGGTTATGGATTCGTATGCGGCCGTGAACCCGCAAATGCAAAATCCACAAATTATTACCCATTTTTGTTCTCAACAATTAACCCCGGAAGTTCCCTCAGCCATTGCTCAAGCCCAAACTCATGATGGCGCGGTTGCTGATGTGCACAGCCCCACTGTTTTTGGTTTGTTTGCCCGGTTAGCTAAACGCTTGCAAACAGAAAAATTGAAGGAGAAAAAAAACGAAAAACTGCGCCAAAGCCTGCAAGCTTGGGAATTTTCACAATCAGCACAAATACCAGCAAGCATTACTTTGTACGACCCCATGAATCATAAAAACAGCGATACTGTAGAACATTGGTATGCCTTAGCCAAGAAGGAGGTTCAAAATGGGGTAACTTTGGAAGCAAAAGGCGCGGCTATGCAGCCCTTGAAGTTGTCTCGTAAACAAACAGAACGTTTGCTGGGTGAGCTGGAATTTCGCAGATACCAATTAGAACTGCCACCAATGGCCGAAAAAAATCGCGAATTGCTCACTGCCTATGAAACTTTAGAAAGATTTATTTCCAGCACTTTAGTTTACTATGATGCCAACCAACCGGAATTATTAGCAGGTATTGATTTGTTTTCGCAGCGCCCCAAAGACGCTGAGGCTATTTTTGAGAGCTTGGAAGTATTAAAAAATCACGACGCACATACGTTGCGGCTTTTTGTAGAAATGTGTGGCCATAACCTTACTCCTGGCGGTAAAAAAGTAAGCAGATTTTTCGGTTCGGCTTTACACGTTATGCTTTATAATACGCAAAAAACCCTCAATAGTTTGCCGGCTACTAAAGCGGAGAAAGCTGGCAAGCATACAGCTATGAAAGCCTTGTTTGCCGAATTGTTTATTACTGAAAAATTAGACGAAGCAGATCGCAAGCAATTATCAGCACGAGGTTTAGAATTTTTGGCTAAACAAGCGGCAGAAAATTTTCCAGCAGCCATGGCAGCACACGTTGACGCTGCACGAGCAAGAGATAAAGAGCTTGACCCGGAAGCAGAAAAAAAGCCATGGCGCAAATAGTAGCCGTGATGCTTGGCGGACTTACTGCCGGAGCTGTAGCTAAAAAATACGCCCGTGATACCATCTTTCAAGAATTAACTCGCATGAAAGCCAGCGTTGAACAACAGGACGCAGAAGGGCAACGCTTATTGGAAGCGTTAGACAAATACGCCACTGAACCTTTGGTGATTATGGATATGCTGGCAAAAGCCGAACCGGCAATTTTGCGACAGGGGCCATTGAAAGCAAGATTAGCAGAAGTTTTTGTTGGTGAAAATGCAACATATTTACCTATGTTGCAACAGTTGTGTGAACAACGAAATGTCATTGTTGCAGAAGCGTTATTAGATCGTTTGCCGATTATGAATTTAGATAAAGGCAAATTAGGATCTTATATTCCGGCCGGCATCGCCACCATTTGTACCTTGGATAGAGAAATAAAAACCACCTGGAATATCTTTGGATTTTTAGATGACAGGCTTGATGCAAAGAGGGATAATTTTAAACACACAATCGAAAGACTTTTAGAAGTGATTTGTCATCGACTGCGAATAACCAAAGACGAATTATTATTATATGCAGACGAAACACAAAAAAAAGTTTTGCAAAAATTTTTACCGACGCAAGAAGAGAGGTCTCCTCGTCTTACATTACAGGATATTGTAGTAGATCATTATCATCTTTTTAATGCAGATGATTTTAATGAATTAAAAAATAATACTGAAGCCGTATATACGAAAATATCAGCCAGCGTGCAAGACGGCAGCTGTAGCAGAGAAATATATTGGCATTTAGCGCATTTATTTTCAATATCGAATGATGCTTGGTTTGATATGTTAAGTTCTGATTTTTTAAAGTCGCAGGCAAAAGAAATTTTAATGGCGGCATTGGCTATTGATGGAAGAGGTAATAAACGTGGTCTTAATTTTGTGGATATGATTTTAAAGCTGTTTGTTGGTGTAATGCCCCTAGAACAACGAATGGAGGTTTTACACATTGTGCAAATACGATTAGCTGGAGAAAAAAACGTGTTTATTCAGTTTAATGAAAAAGGTGATATTACCGAACGGCTGGATTTGAATGCTGTGCGAAAAGAATCATTACAATTTTACCAAGAACACAATTTACAGGAACTTTCTGCAGCTTTACCCCAAGAAATTAAACTTTCTGCGGAAAACAAACTGCGCATTTTAGAAGCCCAGGCAGAAGGATATGATTGTGCCATGATTATGGCGCCCACAGAATTGCAAAGTGGTAATATTTTAAAATTATTAGATGAATGCGCCACCAAACCGGTTAATGGTTTATCAAAAGACGATCAATATACCGCTCCATATATTTATGATAAAGACGTTACCCTTAAAGCAAAAACACAAAATCGCCCTAAAAAGAAAGCGTATCTTATTCTATACAAATCCAATGGCGTAGAACCGGAAACCAGAGATAAAACTTTTGATGAATGTGATGCAATATTCCAAGCAAAAAATGCAGAATATCAAGCCCAAGGAAAGCAAATGCGTATTGTTGGCTTTACTACTCCGGAATATTTGTTGGCACAACGAAAAGCATGTGAAGAACACAAAGATCATCGCTTTGATGCTTATTCAGGCCCAGCACAATCGCAGTGGACAGGGTTGTTAGATTCTAAAACACCTTCCGGCTCTGTGAATGCCTATTGGAATCCGAGCGATCACCAGGTGGATGTCTATTGGAACCGTAGTATGTCTTCCGATGTGGGGCTCGGTGCGCGTTCTGCGGTTATTATTGAATTGGAAATTTAATATTCGCGTGATTTTTTGTTTTTTATTGAGGGTGTGATATATTAAGTGAGGACACCCCGCTTTTTGTAGTGGGGTTTTGTTTAATAAGATATAATAATATCTGAGTATGAAAAATATAGAAAAAAATTATAAAATCGTTCTTTTTCAGAGCCAACAAATTAGGCGTGTTTGGTACCATAAGGAATGGTATTATTCGGTGGTGGATATTGTGGCGGTATTAACTGGTAGCACAAATGCCCGTGATTATTGGTATAAAATGAAAAAACGTGAGAAAAATGAAGCCGGAGTTGAGTTGTCGACAATTTGTCTACAACTGAAATTAGAGAGCACGGATGGGAAAATGAGAGAATTTGCGCGACAATATGACAGATTTAGAGTTGATTTTTACTATGTTGGGTGAAAAAGTCACCACAGAAATTTCGCAAAACGAAAAGCCTAAAAATATGCCTCAGCATAAGAAAGTTGCAAAAAGAGGCGGTGGTGTTGCTGGTAAGGCTAGAAAAGCAACTGAAAAAGAACTGGGTAGAAGTACAATTACAAAAACACAAAACTTGGATTCTGCAAAAAATTAAAAAGTTAGTATTTATGAAAAGAAAAAAAGAACAACAACAGAAAAAAACAGGCAAAGAATTGATCATTTACCAAGCGAAGAGCGGTAAAATTGAATTCCGCGGTGATTTTAAGCGTGAAACCATTTGGGGAAATTTAAATCAAATTTCTGATTTATTTGGTAGAGATAAATCTGTTATTTCTCGACACATTAACAATGTTTATACATCTCGTGAGCTTGATAAAAACGCAACTGTTGCAAAAATTGCAACAGTTCAAAAAGAGGGAAAAAGAGCCATACAGCGCGAAATCGAGTATTACAATTTGGACATGATTTTATCAATTGGGTATCGAGTTGATTCAAAACAGGCCACACGATTTCGTATTTGGGCAACAAAAACCTTGAAACAACACTTATTGCAAGGCTACACCATAAATAAAGAACGTATCGCATACAATTATGAGCAATTTTTACAAGCTGTTGCTGATGTTAAAGCTTTATTACCCACTGATAATAGAGTACAGGCAAAAGATGTGTTGGAATTAGTAAACGCTTTTGCCAGTACGTGGTTTTGCTTGTATAAGACAAAATGGTCGGTTTGGTGTTATTATTGTTACAGAAAAACCATAAGTAAATATGCCACGAATTAAAGAAATCATAAAAAAACTGTTACCCAAAAGCGCGCTGGGGTTTTATCATAAATTTTTAGCGCGATTTGCGGCCATAGTATACAATAATCCTTCGAAAAAGATGGTTGTTGTTGGCGTTACCGGTACCAAAGGCAAAACCACGGTTGGCAATGTGTTGTGGCGCTTACTTACTGATGCCGGTTTTAAAGTGGGATTAACCGGTACGGCCAATTATCGTATTGGCGAGCAGGAATTTATTTCTCATTACAAAATGTCAATGTTGGGGCGGTTCAAGTTGCAACAGTGGCTAGCGCGTATGGTACGGGCCAAGTGCCAGATCGCTATTGTGGAAACAACTTCTGAAGGTATTTCCCAGTGGCGTCATCTGGGTATTCATTATGATGTGTGTGCATTTACTAATTTGTATCCGGAACATTTGGAAGCGCATGGCAGTTTTGCCAATTACAAAAAAGCCAAGTTGCAACTTTTTGAACATTTAGCGGCGTTGCCGGAAAAAAAAATTAACAATAAAATCATCACCAAGCAAGCAATTATCAACATGGATAATGAACATGCCCAAGATTTTTTTAAGATTGGTAAATATAAAAAAATTCGCATAGGTGCAAGCATTGAAAATGAGATATCAATATCTGATATTATAGAATATGGTAATAAAACCACCTTTACTTTAAATAAAATAAAAACGGAAATTCCTTTGTTGGGATTTTGGAATGTTTATAATGTTTTAATTGCGGCCGGTACGGCCGAGGCTTTGGGGGTTGATTTAGAAAATGTGGCAAAATCACTGCCTGGGATTGAACAAATTCCGGGAAGAATGGAGCACATAGATTGTGATCAATCTTTTACAGTTATTGTTGATTACGCGCATGAGCCAAAGGGACTGGAGCTTTTATACTCGTTTTGGAAAAAAATTATACCTGCAGAAAATAAGCTTATCACTTTGATCAGTTCTACCGGAGGCGGACGGGATCAGGCGCGTCGTAAAAGAAACGGAATTATTGCCGCTAAATACTGCGATTATTTAATTGTGACTGACGAAGACCCCTATGACGATGATCCGCAAAAGATTATCAATGAAGTGGCCACAGGCGCTATTGAAGCCGGAGCGGTTTTGGATCAAAATATGTGGAAAATTCTTGATAGAAGAGAGGCGATTCGTAAAGCTTTTTCTCTGGCTCAGGCCAACGATGTGGTTTTTTTAACCGCCAAAGGCGCTGAACAGTGTATGGTAATAAAAAATGGTCAGAAAATTCCTTGGGATGATCGTAAGGTCGCACGAGAAGAATTAGTTAAAAAATAAGGCCTGTGCACAAAACTGTGGAGAATGTGGGTAACTTTAGTGTAAAGATTTTTATATTTTTAACTTGATTTTTTTTAATTAAGTGTTATTTGCTAATCTTAGCCAATATTATTCTGTGGAAAACCCCCTTGACAAGTTTCCAGCTTTTCCCTTGACAAGACTTTAAAAAAATCTTAAAGTTACTATTGGTCTTAAAAAATATTTTGTCAGCCAACACGTGTCCATCATCGTAAGATAATCAAGAACTAGGGTTGCACTTCCCCTTAAATGTGTGGGTTGACTTTTTTTATCTTTAAAAATTGAAGTGTTATGAAAAAATCGCATGAAGTGCGCAAGTATTTTACGTCTAGTCGCGACGCCATTGAACTCCCGGATTTGATTGAAGTACAAAAGACTTCGTATCGGTGGTTTATGGAAAACGGTTTACAAGAACTTTTTGAAGAAATTTCCCCTATTGAAGATTTTACCGGTCGTGATTTAGAACTATATTTTGATAAGTATTATTTAGACGAGCCTCGTTTTGATGAAGTAACAGCTAAAGATAAAAATTTAACTTTTGAAGCGGCGTTGCGCGTGCAAACCCGTTTAGTCAACAAACGTACCAATGAAGTAAAAGAGCAAGAAGTTTTTCTTGGTGATTTTCCTTTAATGACTGATCGTGGCACTTTTTTGGTTAATGGCATTGAAAGAGTGGTGGTATCCCAGTTGATTCGTTCCGCCGGTGTTTTTTTTACCAGCAATTTTTTAAAAGGCAACATGTATTATGGAGCCAAAATAATTCCTAATCGCGGCGCTTGGCTGGAAATTGAAACCAATCACGATAATGTTATTTACGTTAAAGTGGATCGTAAACGCAAGGTGGCGGTTACCGCTCTTTTACGGGCTTTTGGTTATGGCACGGACGAAGAGTTAATTGATCTTTTTAAAGATGTTGATATTGATCCTAATAATCAATACATTAAAGCTACGATTGAAAAAGATATTGCCAAGTCTGAAGGCGAGGGTCTCAAAGAGGTTTATAAGCGCATCCGTCCGGGCGATATGGCCACCATTGATAATGCTCGCAGTCTTATTCATTCCATGTTTTTCAATTTTGATCGTTATGATTTTGGCCGCGTGGGTCGTTATAAAATTAACAAAAGATTCGGCTTTGATATTGAAAATAAACCGGAAAACAGAGTATTGCGTCGGGAAGATTTGGTCGCTATTATTCGCGAAGTCATTCGTTTGAATATTTCTCAAGAAGAACCGGATGATATTGATCATTTGGGCAACCGTCGCGTGAGAGCGGTTGGCGAATTGGTTCAGAATAAATTTCGAATAGGCTTGGCGCGTATGGAACGTATTGTTAAAGATCGCATGTCCACCAAAGACGTGGAAACCTTGACTCCCGGACAACTGATTAACGCGCGGCCGGTTATTGGCGCGGTTAAAGAATTTTTCATGTCTTCTCAGTTATCGCAATTTATGGATCAAACCAATCCTTTGGCAGAACTGGAACACAAGCGTCGTTTAAGCGCCATGGGTCCGGGCGGTTTGTCTCGAGAACGCGCTGGATTTGAGGTGCGCGATGTGCACCGTTCTCATTATGGCCGTATTTGTCCTATTGCCACCCCGGAAGGACCAAACATCGGTTTGGTTGGACACTTGGCTTCTTTCGCGCGCATCAATGATTTTGGATTTATTGAAACGCCTTTTCGTAAAGTCATTAAAGAATCAGGCAAAAAACCACGCGTGTCAGATGAAGTGGCATATCTGGATGCTTTTACCGAAGAAAAAATTACTACCACTTCCGCCACCACTCCGCTTGATGAAAACGGTTATTTTTTGACGGAAAAAGTCGAAGGACGAAAAAATATGCAACCGATGATTGTGGAATCAAGTGAAGTTGACTATATGGATGTTTCGCCCAAACAAATTGTTTCTATTTCTACCGCTTTGATTCCTTTTTTGGAGCATGATGATGCGGTGCGCGCTTTAATGGGTACTAACATGCAACGCCAAGCCGTTCCTACTATTTTTCCACAAGCGCCTATTGTGGGCACGGGTGTGGAACATCGTGCCGCTAAAGATTCGGGTCAAGCAGTGGTGTCTACCTCAGCCGGTGTCATTGCTCATGTGCAAGCGGACAAAGTGGTGGTGAAAGAAAAAAGCGGCGCTACCAAAGAATATATGTTGCGACGTTTTGTGCGTTCTAACGCTTCCACTTCCATTAACCAACGTCCTATTGTTGACAAGGGACAGAAGATAGATAAAGGAGAAGTGATTGCCGATGGCGCGTCTACCGACCACGGAGAGTTGGCTTTGGGGCAAAACGTCTTAGCCGCTTATATGCCTTGGGAAGGTGGTAATTACGAAGATGCTATTTTGCTTTCCGAGCGTTTGGTGATGCATGATCGTTATACAAATGTGCATATTGAAGATTATACTATTGATGTGCGTGATACCAAGCTGGGCCCGGAAATTGTTACGCGCGATATTCCTAATGTTTCTGAAGAAAAACTTAAAAATTTAGATGAAGATGGCATTATTCGCATTGGCGCGCAAGTAGCTTCCGGTGATATTTTAGTTGGTAAAATTACGCCTAAAGGAGAAACCGAACTTTCGGCTGAAGAAAAATTGTTACGCGCGATTTTTGGTGAAAAAGCCAAAGATGTTAAAGATTCTTCTTTGTATCTTTCTCACGGCGAGCATGGCAAAGTGGTGGATGTAAAAATTTTCACCAAAGAAGCCGGAGACAAACTTCCCGCCGGAGTTACCAAAAGCATTCAGGTTTCTATTGCCCAACTGCGCAAAGTGCAAGTGGGAGATAAAATGGCCGGCCGTCATGGCAACAAAGGTGTTATTTCTCGTATTGTGCCGGTAGAAGATATGCCTTATTTGGCTGATGGTACGCCAGTGGATATTATTTTAAATCCTTTAGGCATTGTTTCTCGTATGAACTTGGGACAGGTTTTGGAAGCTCATTTAGGAATGGCCGCGCATGCTTTGGGTTACAAAGTGGCCACCCCGGTTTTCAACGGTGTATCCGCCGAAACTATTCGACAGGAATTGGAAAAAGCCGGTTTTCCCAAAAGCGGCAAGCTCATTTTGCATGACGGTCGTAACGGCGATGTGTTCGACGGTCCGGTTATGTGCGGTTATGCCTATATGTTGAAACTTAACCATATGGTAGAAGACAAAATTCACCAACGCTCCATCGGTCCTTACTCTTTAGTAACGCAACAACCTTTGGGCGGTAAAGCTCAATTTGGCGGACAGCGTTTTGGAGAAATGGAAGTGTGGGCGCTGGAAGCTTATGGCGCCGCTCATACTTTACAAGAAATGCTTACTATTAAATCCGATGATGTACCCGGACGCTCCAAAGCTTACGAGGCTACTATTAAAGGAGAAGAAATAGACAAACTTAATGTGCCGGAATCTTTCAATGTTTTAATTAGAGAATTAAAAGGCTTGGGTTTAGATGTAGAGCTGTTGGACGACAACGGATCAGTGGTGGATATTTCGTTTAAAAACAGAAAAAGAAACCAATCAGCACGTGAGGCCAATAATCAATATTCAGAAAACGAAGGAGTTATTGATGCTACCACGGCTAAAAAATAGGCTGAATAATTAAATAATCTAATTATAAATATATGGCTTTTCAAGATAACATTACTCAAGTAGCAGATTTTTCCGCAATCCGTTTAAAGCTGGCTTCACCGGAAGAAATTAGACGCTGGTCGCACGGAGAAGTTTTACGACCGGAAACTATCAATTATCGTACTCAAAAACCAGAAAAAGACGGTTTGTTTTGTGAAAAGATTTTCGGCCCCTCCAAAGACTGGGAATGCTATTGCGGTAAATATAAAAGAATTCGTTACAAAGGTATTATTTGTGACAAGTGCGGCGTGGAAGTAACACGCTCTATTGTCCGTAGAGAACGCATGGGGCACATTGATTTAGCCGCACCCGTAACTCATATTTGGTTTTTGCGCGGAGTACCAAGCAAAATCGGTTTGTTGCTTGATTTGTCCACTCAAAGTTTGGAAAAAGTTGTTTATTTTGCCAATTATATTATTACGCAAGTTCATGATGATCTGCGGGATCAAACCATAACTCAAGTAGAAAGCGAACTGGAGCAAAAGAAAAAACAAATCAGAAACGAAATCAATCAGCAAATGGGTAATATTAAACAACGACGGCTGGAATTGCGTAAGGAAATTGCAGAAAAATCAACCAAGGAAAAAATTGAAAAAGAGAAAGAAATAGAACAGGAATTGGTTAATGTTTCGGTGATGCGAGACGAAAAAATTAAAGACATTGAAGAAGCCGCCAGCATTGCCAGAAAAGAGCTGTCATCTTTAGAACCGTTACAAATTATTTCCGAAAGCCAGTACTATGATCTATCTTTGAAATACGGTCATGTTTTTGAAGCTTCTATCGGCGCCGAAGCCGTTTACTCTTTGTTGGCCAAAATTGATTTAGAGGCTTTAGAAAAAAAACTAATTAAAGAATTGGAATTGGCCAGTAAAAATCAACAACACCGCATTCGTCGTCGTTTAAAATTAACGAAGAATTTATTCTTAAATAATATTCGTCCAGAGTGGATGATTTTTCAGGCCGTACCTATTATTCCCCCGGATTTACGACCGATGGTGCAGTTAGATGGCGGTCGTTTTGCCGCCTCAGATTTGAATGATTTATACCGCCGGGTGATCAATCGAAATAATCGTTTAAAAAGACTGAAAGAATTAAACGCCCCTGAAGTTATTCAACGTAATGAAAAGCGCATGTTGCAGGAAGCGGTTGATGCTTTAATTGACAATGGCGCGCGTCACGGCAAAACCGTTACCGCTTCTACCGGTCAAAAACGGCAATTAAAATCTTTGGCTGATATGTTGAAAGGAAAACAAGGTCGTTTTCGTCAGAATTTGTTAGGAAAACGCGTAGATTATTCCGGCCGTTCGGTTATTGTGGTAGGTCCGCACTTAAAACTTCACCAGTGTGGCTTGCCGAAAAAAATGGCTTTGGAACTTTTTAAATCTTTTGTGATCGCCAAACTTATTCAACGAGAATATGTTTATAATGTGCGTAGCGCCAACCGATTTATTGAATCCAACCGACCGGAGGTGTGGGATATTTTAGAAGAAGTGACCAAAGATGCTCATGTGTTGTTAAATCGCGCTCCGACCCTGCATCGTTTGGGCATTCAATCTTTTCAGCCGGTTTTAATTGAAGGCAAAGCCATTCAAGTGCATCCTTTGGTTTGTCCGGCTTTTAATGCCGATTTTGACGGAGACCAAATGGCTGTTCACGTTCCTTTATCCAAAGAAGCCAAAGAAGAGGCTAGAACCTTGATGTTGTCTACGCAAAATTTATTAAAACCAGCTACCGGTGAACCAATTGTCACCCCTTCCCAAGACATTGTTTTAGGCACTTATTATTTAACTTTTGTCAGAGAGGAAGAAACCGCCAAAAAAAAGGTATTCATTTTTACTTCCGAAGAAGAAGTGTTGTTTGCTTACCAATCTGGCCGTATGCATTTGCAAGATAAAATTAAAGTGCGCGTACAAGGAGATATTTTAGAAACCACTGCCGGCCGTATTATCTTTAATCAAATTTTGCCTAACAAAAAATTATTCTTTAATGCCGTAGTGGATAAAAAAGTTCTGAAAGACATTATTGCCAATTGTTTAGACGATTATGGCACAGAAAGAACAGTTCAGCTTTTAGATGATGTGAAAGAATTGGCTATTTATTATGTCACCAAGTCCGGCATGAGCTGGGGTATGGATGACGTGGTGGTGCCAAAAGAAAAACAGAAAATTTTGAAAGAAGCTGATAAATTAGTTGATCAAATTCATCAGCATTTTAACGCCGGCTTGTTAACAGATCAAGAAAGACGCACTAAAGTGATTGAAGTTTGGACTAAAACCAAAGATGAGATTACCAAAGTATGTCAAAGCTCTTTGGATCGCAAAAGTCCTGCTTATGCCATGATTAACTCCGGCGCTCGCGGTTCGTGGGGACAAACGACTCAGATGATGGGCATGAAAGGCTTGGTGATTAACCCTTCCGGTGAAACCATTGAATTACCGGTACGCGCCAATTTTAAAGAAGGATTTGATGTGTTGGAATATTTTATTTCTACCCATGGCGCCAGAAAAGGCTTAACTGATACCGCTTTGCGCACCGCTAACGCCGGTTATTTAACTCGTCGTTTAGTGGATGTGGCGCAAGACGTAGTAGTGGTTAAAGAAGATTGTAATACCAAAAAAGGCATTCGTCTTACTTGGCAGGAAAGCGAAGAAATAGGAGATCCGTTAGCCGAGCGTTTGTTGGGTCGAGTTTTAGCAGAAGATTTGTTAGATGAAAAAGGCAAAGTATTGTTTGCCAAGGGTCATTTAATAAGTAAATTAGATGTTGTTGCGCTTGCCAAAAAGAAAATGAAAGAAGCAATGGTGCGTTCGGCATTAACCTGCGCTTTGGATCGCGGCATTTGTCAGCACTGTTATGGTTATGATTTAAGCAATAACGCCTTAGTAAAAGACGGAGTGGCCGTGGGCATTATTGCCGCTCAATCTATTGGTGAACCTGGTACGCAGTTAACCATGAGAACCTTCCATACCGGTGGCGTTGCCGGCGCAGACATTACCCAGGGTTTACCTAGAGTAGAAGAATTATTTGAAGCCCGTCCTTTGAAAAAGTCGGCTGTTATTGTTGATGTTGACGGTAAGGTTTTAGATGTCATTAAAGACGGCGGAGAGCACTTGATCAAAGTAGCTTATACCGCTGATGTTAATGAAAAGTATACCCTGAAAAAAGCGGATAAAGTAGCGGTAAAAGACAATCAAAAAGTACGTAAAGGCGCGGTGCTTTATGAAAGCGCCGGAGAAGCTATCAAAGCCCGTATTAGCGGCACGGTGAGGGTGGAAAAAACCCACATTAATTTATTTGGTACCGAAGAACAGGTGAGAGAGTATGAAGTGCCAATCGGTTATGGGGTGTGGGTTAAAAAAGACGATCTGGTTACCTCTGGCCAACAGTTAACCGAGGGTAGTTTGGATTTATACGAACTCTTTACCTTGCAAGGCATAGAAGCGGTACAGAAATACATTATTAAAGAGATTCAGTATATTTATTCTTCCCAAGGTCAAAAGCTTAATGATAAACACATCGAGGTGATTATCAAGCAGATGTTTGCTTTGGGCCGAGTCTTGGATGCCAGGGATACGGACTTGGTCGTTGGTGATTTGGTTTCTAAAACCAGATTAAGCTTGGCCAACGATAAAGCTAAAGAACAAAAAGGAAAATCGGCTACAGTAGAACCAGTACTTTTAGGCATCACCAAAGCTTCTTTGTCAGTAGATTCTTTCTTATCTGCCGCTTCTTTTCAAGAAACCGCTAAAATTTTGATTGATGCCGCTGTTTCCGGAAAAGTCGATCAACTGTTGGGCTTGAAAGAAAACGTTATTATTGGTAAATTGATACCGGTAGGTACAGGATTTGCCGGCAGAAAAAAATAAAAAAGTTTTTATGATGACCAAAAAAATCAATAAGAAAATTATTGATAATTTGACTATTCACTTAACCAAAATTATCAGCGAAACCAACGCCATCAGTCTGGAAGATTCTCTGGATTTGTTGATTAGTTCCGAGGAGATCCAAAAAGAAGACCCTCAAAGTTTAAAATTATTTGTTGAATTTAAAAAGTTGTTATTCGCTTTTCACCGCAACGCAACCGATATGGAGATTTTATTAAACCATCCCGTGGCGCAGGCTTGTGCTAATTTTTTTCAAAATTTTCCCTTAAGATATCGTGATGAACATATTCATTTAACCGGTTCTTTAGGCGCAAAATTTGTTTACCCTCGTCTGCAAAAGATTCTTCAAGGCGTTCGGGGCAACGCTTTAAAAAAACAAATAGAGACGGTTTACGGTCAAGAAGCGGCTAATCTTTCTTCAGTGTCTGCAATTAACAAATTGTTGCGCATGAATAAAAATGAGCACTTCAGTCGTTATTTGGAAAAGTTGATGCTCACTAAATTAGTTTTAACTTCCAAAAAAGCCTATGCGGACGCGGCCTATTTTTTGGCTAATGATTTATATACTAATTATCATGTTGGTCACCTAAGATTAAAATTTACACTTTCTCGTAAAAACAGTACTCAGAAAGCGGCCGAACAAATTACCTCCGGAGAAACCGTTTCTGCCGAAGATGTGGTGTTGGGATTGTTTTCCGGATTTAGTAAATTTAAAACCCAACACAAAGATTTTGATTTTATCTTAGCCCCTTCTTTTCGGAAAGAAGAGGATTATTATGATACCGCTCGTTTTGCCAATAAAACGCAAGATGTGGAAAGTCAAGTAGAGCTTATTTTAGGATTATTGGAAAAATATCCTCAACTGCAAGCCCATTTAAACGAGATTGATACGGTGGGTAATGAAAGGGGTTTTTGCACTAAACGTCATTTTTTAAGCATGAAACGGGCTTTCCGCAAACTGCAATTTAAGGGTTTTTACATTCGCAGTCATCACGGAGAAATTTGGGACACCTTGCGCCGCGGCATCCAAGCAGTTGATAACGCCATGAATATTTGGCACATTGATACTTTGGAGCATGGTTTGAGCTTAGGTATCAATCCCAATTATTATTTCCACAGCATGTATCAAAGAATACTGCACTGGAATGGCAAAAAAGAAGGAGTACGAGAAGGCTCTTTGGAATATAATGAATTGATGGATATGGAATGGAACGAGTTTACTGCAGTGCGTGATAAATTATTACAAGGCCTGCCATTAACCCCCAAAGAAAAAATTCAGTTTACCAAAATAAAATTTCACACCGCCCGCGAGATAGAGCATTATCAGCACGATGTTTTAAACCGGATGATTAACAAAGAGGTTACTTTAACCGCGCTCTCTTCTTCTAATTTACGCCTTACTCGTTATCTTCAGGATTATAAAGACCACCCTTTTTCTTGGTGGGAGAAAAAAGGAGTACGCCTGGGTATTGGCACAGATAATTACGTTACTTTGGACACTAATTTTATTCGGGAAATGCTTATTTTATTGTTTACGGATGCGCGTGATTTAAAAATTATGAAATTGCTCATTATTGCTAGCGGTGAAGCGCGACGGCCGTATATCAGCAATTTACTTTGGCAAATGCGGAAAAAGCTCAATCATAAATAGTTTATTGATAATTGACAGTGCTTTTTTTATCAGCTAAATCATGGGGATGCGATTCTATGAGTCCAGACTGAGTAATGCGCACAAACTGCGCATTTTTTTGCAGGCTCACAATATTTTTTGCTCCATTATAACCCATGCCGGCACGCACTCCGCCTGCCAATTGGAATAAAATTGTGTTTACCGGTCCTTTATAAAGAGTATAACCCACCACTCCTTCCGGCACTAACTTTTTTTTATGATGTACCTCTTTTTGACCGTAGCGATCTTTAGATCCTTTTTCCATAGCTTCTACTGATCCCATACCGCGATATATTTTCATTTTTTGACCGTGATGTAAAACAATTTTTCCCGGAGCTTCATCTGTGCCGGCAAACATACTGCCAATCATTACGGCCGCACTGCCGGCGGCCAGAGCCTTAGTTACATCACCGGAATATTTAATGCCCCCATCAGCAATAATCTGCCGTTTAATTTTTTTAGCTTCTTTAGCGCATTCTTGTACGGCCGTAAATTGAGGTACGCCAATACCGGCGACAATGCGCGTGGTACAAATGGAGCCGGGACCGATGCCGACTTTTACCACATCCGCGCCGGCTGTAAACAAGGCGTGTGCCCCCAGCGCCGTAGCCACATTTCCGCCCACAACAGTAACATATTTTTTAAAAGTTTTTTTTAAAAGACGCACTTGATCTAAAACCCCTTTGGAATGTCCATGAGCGGAATCCACTACTAATAATTGTGCGCCGGCTTTTACTAATTGTTTAGCTCGTCTAAATTGTTCAGCACCCACCGATATTGCCGCTCCGGTAGGTAATTTTTCTTTAACAACCAGCGCCACTTCTTTAGCTTGCTGATCGGCGCTCATGTTTTTATGAATAACTCCCAGTGCTCCCGCGCGCGCCAAAGTAATCGCCATCGCGCTTTCTGTCACCGTGTCCATGGCCGCACTTAAAAAAGGGACGGTTAATTTTAAATGTCCCAGTGTAACGGAGAGGTCTGCGTCAGCCGGTAAAATTTCCGAATATTGCGGAATCAGTAAAACGTCGTCATATGATAATGCTTCTGGAATATTAGTGTTTTTCATTTTTTTAGTTAATTATTGATTATTTAGTAGTAAATTTTTGATATTTTGACCAACGGCCATGATCGGAATTTTGAAAAATTGCGCGAATTTTTAAACGATAATCGGTATTGGCCGCTAATTGTTTTAGCCATTTTCTCTTATGTTGTTTATTTAATTTTTTTTCCAGTTTTTCTAAACGCACCGCTTGGTATTTATTATCAATTTTTTGCCACAAGGAAAGAGTATATTTTTTAATTTTACCTTGGGGTTTTTGCCATTTAATGAGCACTTGGTGTTTTTTAACGGTTAACACCCGGGGTCTAACCACGCGATCGGTAAAAGTGGCAATAGTTAAAACATCCGACCAGGCACTTTCAATTTTTTCTTGAGCTGAATTTAGATAATTTAAATTAGCTTGCAAGTTATAGGTTTTTCCCGGATTAAGGCCGGTAAAACGCCTACTGCTTTTTCCTTCGGCTAAAGTAACGGTAGTAAGCTCTGTTCCCTTTTTATTGCTAAGTTTTAGAGTATAATTATAACCGGTATTTTGCGCATCAACAAGTTTTGCCTTAAACCAGGTACGTCCTTTTTTTAGCAGGGAAATTTTCGGGGCAGAAGGCAGGGTGGTAATATTGATGGTGGCGGCGCTGGTAAAACTGCCGTTGCTATATATGCCATAAACAGTTAGGGTATAGCTGGTATTAGGAGATAAATTTTCTATAGTGCCGTTTAGTTTTGTGCCCAAGCTCATGGTTTCGGTGATATTATTTTCCAAATTACTCGCATACAATAAAGAAGAGTCAATCGCTTCGCTTGTTTGCCAACTGATTAGAACAGCAGTATCAGAAATACTGTCAATTTTTAAATCAGTTAAAACCGCGTCGGTCATATCGCTGTTTTGAGCTGAAACATTAGGAACAGGTAAATTTTCTGCCGGAAGAACATCAAAATCAGGGTCAATAGCCGTGCCATCGTTGCTTTCTTGGCTAGAGTCACATTCAGCCGGAGTGCTAAAAGAACCGCCCTTGTGCTCTTCGTTATTTAAAAAAGCCAAACCGTTTTCCAGAATTTCTTGACGGTTATTTTTATCAGTTTGTTCCAAGGCCACACCAACAAAAACAGATTTATAACCGGTATCGACACTCACCGCGCTTTCTGCCAAATTAGAGCAATAATAACCTTCAACAGTGCCGCCGTCAACCGCGTTTAACACATCACTATAATAATAGTTGTTTGCATCTGTACCGTAGTCAATAATTTCCGCTCCTGTTCCTAAAAAATTATTAACACCAACTTGGGTTAAATCAGTGGCGACTAAATATTTATATTGAGCTTTAAAATAATCATTTAAAATAAGATCATCGGCCAAAGAATCGCCACCGCTATGGTTGGCATAATAATATTGAGTATAAAGAATATCTCCGCCGGCTACAAAAATTTTTCCGCCTTGATCCAAATAAGTTTTAATTAAATTTTGTTCAGCGTTGTTTAAGCCATAACGTTCCGTATGCCACACCACTTTATCATAATGGTTGATATTGGTTTCTCCTTGAGCATAGGTTTTTTCTGACATTTTCCAAAAAACGCCCAAGTTATCCAAAGCCGTATAAAAGAACCAACCTTGATTGCCCGGAGCTAGCGGCTGTCCGGCATCGGTAATAAGCAGAGTGTCGGCAAAAGTGATTATCGAAGTAGAAGTGGCGTTATTAACGGTGAGCTCGGCAGTGACAGCGGCTGTTTGCGCAGTAGTTGTTGAGGTTAATTGCACTTCTGTCAAGCCGTTGTTATCGGTAGTAACGGTATTGGCGCTTAAAGTGCCGGCGGTAGTTGTTAAATTAACAGTTGCTCCAGACAAAGGAAGGCCATTGGCGGTTTTGGCTTGTACCAGTAAAGTGGCTTGGCTTGTACCAGTGGCGGGAATAACCGCAGAATATACGGTGGGTGTGACATAGTCACCGGCGGCAACAGTGGTGAGATCAGAATTTTTTGACCAATTAGCTGATAATAAAACAGTTTTAGTGTCGCCATCTTCAGTTTTAGTAATTGCCGTTTCAGCATTTACCAATCCGGCGCCAAATTTTTCATCCCTACCAACTTCACCCAGATCTGTAGCCGTAGTGGTTAAAATATATCTTATTTGGGCAGGTGTTAAATTGGGATTTTTTTCTTTCAATAAAGCCACCACTCCGGCCACATGAGGAGCGGCCATAGATGTGCCATTATTTTCAGTATAATTATTATTGGGCCAGGTGCTCATAATCCGCGCACCCGGGGCAACCAGATCGTTTTTGCCAAAATTAGAAAAATAAGCTAAACGAGTATTATAATTAGCATCCGGATTATCTTGGGTGGTGTTTTCTTGCACCGCGCCCACCGCTAGTACTTTGTCAAAAACAGCCGGTATGGTAGGAGCATTGGTAGAAAAATTTCCAGATGCACTGATTACTGTTATGCCGCTAGTTTCAGCTTCATCTAAGGCATCTTGTAAATCTACAAAAACGCCGCCGCCCGCAAAGGCGCTTAAACTTAAATTGATCACATGAGCGCCGTTGTTTATGGCAAAATCAATGCCGGCCACTAAATCATCATAATCACCACTGCCATGCTCATCAAATATTTTAATATTCATTATTTTACTATTAGGAGCTGTGCCGATCACCCCCACATCGTTATCTTCTGCCGCAATAATACCGGCGACGTGCGTGCCATGGCCGTTGTCATCAGCGGGATTATTATCGTTGTTGACAAAATCATAACCACCAAACGGACAATCAACAAATGCGCCGGAAACATTGCACCGATTATCAGGAGCCGACCAAATATTATTGCTCAAATCTTCATGGTTTTCATCCACTCCGGAATCTATGACCGCTACCACCACTCCCGCTCCGGTCAAACCAGAGCCGGTTTGGACAGCCCTTGCCTTCACCCCATTGGTGTTATTCACGCCCCAAGCGACGCTTTGAGTTTGCAGTTTAAAAATATAATTTTCATGCGCGTATTTTACGGTTGGCAGTTTTTGAAAAAGTGCTATCAATTCGGAAGTGGATAAAACAGGTGAAGAAATGACAGAAAAATTACGTTTTTGATTATTTTTTTTCAGACGCAGATGGGCTGTTTGTAAATTCCCGGCTTCTTTTTGTTTTAAAGAATACGCCAATTTAAATTGCGCATCTTGCTTGTTTAAATGATCTTGCCATTTTACTATGACTTCATTTTTTTCATATAAAACCCCCTCTGCCTGTGGCAAAAGCTCTTGTGCTTTTCCTAAAAATGGCCAAAAGGACAAAATAACAACCAACCAAAAAGTCTTTTTCATGCTGTGATTATAGGGGAGTTGTGCTATTGTTACAAGATAGTCGGTTTGCTATACTTAAAATTATGCAACAAAAACATTTGGCTATTTTGGATTTTGGGTCGCAGTATATGCATTTGATTGTGCGGGCCATACGACATTTGGGAGTATCAGCGAAAATTTACCCTACTGATGTTAATGCTCATGATTTGCATGAGGCTTGGGGCATCATTATTTCAGGCGGACCGCAATCTGTAGTGGAACAAAAGTTATCTTATGATCCAGGAATTTTTAAACTAGGTATACCTGTTTTGGGTTTGTGCTACGGTCACCAGTTAATGGCGCATCATCTGGGTGGCCAAGTAACCCCGGCTCATCATCGGGAATACGGTCGTGCCGAGATTGCGTTGCAGAATCAAAATAAATTATTTTTCGGATTAAAAACCAAAGAGCAGGTTTGGATGAGTCATTGGGACTCGGTCACAACCGTACCGGCTGGTTTTAAAATTATTGGCAAAACCGCAGATTGTCCGGTAGCGGCTATGGCTGATGAAACTAGAAATTTTTACGGCCTGCAATTTCATCCGGAGGTTCACCACACTCTTGGTGGTGTCAAAATTTTGGAAAATTTTGTTTTTAAAATTTGTCGCGCGGAAAAAAATTGGAGCATGTCGGAGTATTTAAAAGCATTAGAAGCGAAAATTAAAAAACAAGTGGGTGAAAAAAAAGTTTTTCTCTTGGTTTCCGGCGGGGTAGATTCCAGCGTGGCCTTTGCTTTACTTCAAAAAATATTGGGTAAACAGCGGGTTTATGGTTTGCATATTGATAATGGTTTTATGCGTCTTAACGAATCATTGGCGGTTAAAAAAAGTTTGGCAAAAGCCGGTTTTGACAATTTAAAAATAGTGAATGCCAGCGATCAATTTTTGCAAGCGGTGGAAGGCGTGGTGGATCCGGAAGAAAAACGAAAAATTATTGGTCGGACATTTTTAGCAGTACAAAAAGCGGAATTTAAAAAAGCCTTCCTTAACGAAAAAGAATGGTTATTGGGGCAGGGCACGATTTATCCGGATACTATTGAAAGCGGAGGCACCAAAACATCAGACACTATCAAAACCCATCATAATCGCGTGGATGAGGTATTGGAGATGATTAACAAAGGTTTAGTGGTGGAGCCTTTGGTAGATCTTTATAAAGACGAGGTGCGTCAAATTGGTCAAAAATTAGGACTTGACGATATTCTTTTAAAACGTTGGCCGTTTCCTGGGCCGGGACTAGCCATTCGTTGTTTATGTTCTCACGGAACACCAGCTCCGGACTTGAAAAAAGTTGATAAAAAATTAACAGAAATAATCGGTCATAATTTTATTCCTACTATTTTGCCTTTAAAAAGCGTAGGTGTGCAAGGAGATCAAAGGTCTTATTGCCAGGTGGTAATGTTGCAAGGAGAGTTTACCGGCTGGACAGAGCTTGATCGTCTATCTACGCAAATCACCAATAAAGTCACAGGCCTCAGCCGGGTGGTTTTAGATGTTACTCCTGGTCAGGTTGCGGCTACAAAAATGCAATTAAAACGAGGATACTTAACCAAAACACGATTGCATATTTTGCAACAAGCGGAAAAAATAGTGCAAGAAGTAGTGATAGAATTCGGAATCTATGATGATATTTGGCAATTTCCTGTTATTTTATTGCCCCTGTCTTTTGGTCAAGGAGAAACCGTGGTTTTGCGACCATTTGAGTCCCGAGAAGTTATGACCGCCAATTTTTACCCCATGCCTCAAGAGGTTTTACAAAAAATGGTTAAGCGCATTTTGCAGGTTGAGGGAATTGGTGCGGTGATGTATGATATAACCAACAAGCCCCCGGCTACTACAGAATGGGAATAATACTATTTATATGAAAATACACCACAAACACGCCACCATGCCTTTTAAAATAGCTATGTTGTTCATCATCGTTATTTTTATTAGCGGTTTATACTGGTATTTGCAAAATATTGCTTGACCGGTTTTATAGTTCTGTTATACTTAAAAGGCTCAAGCTATTTTAGCTTGTGAGGAATTTATGGACACCCTTTTTTCGGGGTGTTTTTTAATGTGAAATGTTCTTTGAAATATGCTATAATAGAATGACTATGGCCAAAGAAAAAAAAGGCAAGTCCAAGCCAAAAAAAAGCAATCAAAATCAACATCCAAGCCAAAAAAAAGAAAAACACTATTCGTGGGATGAAGACGACAGCACCATGCAACAAGGTTTGTTGGTTATTGTGTTATTTGCGATAGCGGTTATCTCTCTTTTGAGCTTTATTAACGCGGCCGGTGATTTTGGTTTAGTAATTGACAAAATATTGGGCTGGATGTTTGGTTGGGGGCGATATACTATTCCTGCCATTTTTGCGGTTTTAGGATATGTTTTTTTGCATCCGGAACAATATCAAATTCGTATTGTTAACTACATCGGCCTCGCTTTGTTTTTATTAAGCGGATTGGCTTTATTGCACCTTTTTGTGCCGCTTAGTGAAATTTTTGCCTCAGCCAAAGTCGGACACGGTGGCGGATATTTGGGCATTGTTTTAGCTTATCCTTTTATTCGTTTTACAGGAGTGTGGGCCACCTTGGTGTTTTTAATTGGTTTTTTCTTAGCTTCTTGGTTGATTATGTTTAATACCAGTTTATTGGTGCTAGCTTCTCGTTTGCGGTTTTTTAATTATCTGATAAATTTTTGCAAAAAACCCTTGCGTTGGTTAAACAGTCGTTTGCAGGCTAAATTTTATGGTTATCGTATTGCGGATAATAACCCAAACAAAGAAGAGCCAGACGATGATACAAATGCAGATGCGACAGATGAAGATGATACTAAAAAATTGTTTGCCACTAAAGCAATTGCTGACGGACAAGAAGATTTCACCCCAACTCACGAACCAGAGCAGATGGAGTTGATTCCTAAGCCCAAAAAACGACGTTCTCCCAAGATTGATCTGCCAATTAATCTTTTAACCCAAAAGAACGAAAAGCCCACCAGCGGTAATATTGAACAAAACAAAAACATCATTCAAGAAACCTTAGCCAGTTTTGGTTTAGAGGTGGAAATGGGAGAGGTAAGCGTTGGTCCAATGGTGACGCAATATACCCTGCGACCGGCTCAAGGAGTAAAATTGACCCAAATTACTACTTTGCAAAATGATATTGCCTTGGCTTTGGCCGCTCACCCTATTAGAATAGAAGCGCCTATTCCCGGCAAGGCTTTGGTGGGGGTAGAAGTACCCAATAAAACTATGGCCACGGTCACGGTCCGAGAGTTAATTGATACCAAAAAATTTAAACAACAAGATAATTTATCTTTATGTTTAGGCAAAGATGTTTCTGGTAATCCTTTTTTTACCTCTCTGGATGCTATGCCGCATTTGTTAATTGCCGGAGCTACTGGTTCAGGTAAATCCGTTTGTATCAATTCCATCATTATTAGTTTGCTTTATCATAATTCTCCTGATGATTTGCGTTTTATTATGATAGACCCCAAAAGAGTGGAGCTCACTACTTATAATGATATTCCCCATTTAATGACACCGGTAATTACAGATGTTGCTAAAACCATCAATTCTTTAAAATGGACGGTGGCGGAAATGGAAAGGCGCTATGAATTGTTGTCTCGCGCTGGTAAAAGAAATATTGCTTCTTATAATACAATGGTGTCTGGTGATGAAAAACTGCCGTATTTGGTATTTATTATTGATGAACTGGCGGATTTAATGTCTATGGCCGCGCAGTCGGTAGAAGCGGCTATTGTGCGTTTGGCACAAATGTCGCGAGCGGTAGGCATTCATTTGATTCTGGCCACCCAACGTCCTTCGGTTAATGTTTTAACCGGTTTGATTAAAGCCAATATGCCGGCTCGCATTGCTTTTTCGGTGGCGTCTTTGGTAGACTCGCGCACGATTTTAGATTTTTCCGGAGCGGAAAAATTACTTGGTCGGGGAGATATGCTGTATATTGACGCTAAAATATCCAAACCGAAAAGATTACAGGGCGCTTTTGTGGGAGACGCGGAGATTGAACGTGTGGTGGATTATTTGCGTCAGCAAGGCGCTCCCGCTTATGAAAGTGATGTGGTAGAAAAACAACAAAACGTTAAACTTGTCAACGATTTTAATTTATCAGGAGGGGCAAGCGATGAAAACAGCGATGAGTTATTACCACAGGCTAAAGAAATTATTTTAGAAGCCAAAAAAGCCTCCGCTTCTTTATTACAAAGACGCTTGCGCATTGGTTATGCTCGTGCCGCTCGGATTTTGGATATTTTAGAAGAGCAGGGGTTTATTGGCCCTGCTGATGGCGCTAAACCGAGAGAATTATTAAAGGTTGCTAAAACAGAAACAACAGATAAAATTGAGAACACAGCAGAAGACATAGCAGAAGAGTTTGTGCAAGAAAACAGTTTGGAAGAAATAGAAACAGAAAATGAACTTAAGGAAGACGATGAAAAGACAAATTAGTTTTAAAGATTCTTTAACAATTAAGCTCCAAAAAACCGCGGAAAAAAAAGCAGGTAGACGCTTTCAAGAGAGGCCTTTGTTAAAGCAAAAAACCATTGGTGAGCAATTGTCTGCGGCCAGACAGGCGTCAAAACGCAATCTTAAAGACCTTGCTTTACAACTTAAAATTTCCGTTAATTACCTCAGTGCTTTAGAAAGTGGGAATTATAATGCTTTACCCTCGCCGGTTTACATTAAAAATTATTTACGTCTTTACTGCCAAGCTTTAGCAATTCCTTGGGATAAAATGCAAAAACAATATGAACAAGAAATTATTGTTTATCACGATAAAGAATCTTGGCCTAAAAAAGAGCAGGGTATTTTACAGAAAAAAAACCAAACAACCGTCCCTCAAATTTCTACCAACAGTCCCCATCATCAAAAACCGGTGCTTATTCCTCGCTTGTTAAAATTTGGTGTTTTTGGTATTGTGGTGTTTGGAGTAGTGGTTTATTTTGGCTTTAGTTTACTCCGCTTGGTTACTCCGCCGGCGCTGACCATTGCCTCTCCGCAGGCTGATATGATTGTCTCTGAAAGAGAGTTGATAATTTCCGGCAAATCCGTACCGGGAGCAGTGATTAAAATCAATGGTCAGGCTGTTGCTATTGATCAAGACGGTAAATTTTCAGAAGCAATTGTTTTGGGTCAGGGGCTAAATACCATTTACATCAGTGCCAAGTCAAAATTAAGCCAAGAAAATACGATAGTACGCAATGTATTATATAAAGAAACAGAATAATTATTAAAAATTATAAAATATTATGTCAAAATTAACAGGAAAAAAACCAGACAGCAATAAAAACAAAGCCGCAGACATGGCTATCGATCAAATTCGTCATCGGTTTGGCGATGGAGCAATTATGCGTTTTGGTGAATCCAAGCATTTAAAAGTGGAGGCTATTTCTACCGGAGTTTTGTCTTTGGATTTAGCCTTGGGTGTAGGAGGCGTGCCTTATGGGCGTATTGTGGAAATTTACGGTCCGGAATCATCTGGAAAAACCACACTGTCTCAGCACATTGTGGCCGAGATACAGAAAAAAGGAGGTACGGCCGCTTTTGTGGACGCAGAACACGCGCTTGATCCGGAGTATGCGAAAAAAATCGGCATCAATGTGGATGAGTTGCTTATTTCTCAACCGGATACGGGGGAACAAGCCTTAGAAATTGTGGAAACTTTAGTGCGTTCCAATGCCGTGGATGTCATTGTGATTGATTCGGTAGCGGCGCTAACACCCAAAGCGGAAATAGAAGGGGAGATGGGAGATTCGCATATGGGACTACACGCCAGGTTGATGAGCCAAGCTTTACGTAAATTAGCCGGCATTATTTCTAAAACCAACTGCGTGGTGATTTTTATCAATCAAACCAGAATGAAAATCGGTGTAGTTTTCGGCAATCCGGAAACCACTACCGGCGGTATGGCTTTGAAGTTTTATTCTTCTGTGCGGATTGAGGTGCGCCGCGCCGCTCAAATTAAAAAAGGAGATCGAGTGATTGGCAATCGGGTCAAGGTAAAGGTGGTAAAAAATAAAGTAGCTGCTCCTTTTCGTACTACGGAATTTGATATTATGTATAATGAAGGAATTTCTATTGCCGGCGATTTGTTAGATACGGGAATTCAATTCGAGGTTATTGCCAAATCCGGCAATACTCATAGTTATAAAGAAAATAAACTGGGTGTTGGCCGAGAAGTGGCTAAAGATTTTTTAAGAGAAAATCCTAAGTTAATGGTTGAAATTAGAAAAGAAATCATCAAAGCTTTTGAACAAGAGAGAAAATTAGATTAATAAATAAAAACCCCGCTCAGAGAAATAGTTTTCCAATGCGGGGTTTTTATATTTAGATATTTAATTTTTCCACCATTTGAGAAAGCACAGGCAAAGGCTCGGTTTTTCCTTGAAAAACTTGCATAATGCCGTAAATAGAAACGATAAAACAAATCAAATAGACAATGGCCGAAATTAAGTTTAAAACAGGAATCCACATAATCAACCCGGCGACAATTTCAATAATAAACAAAGCCAACCCTTGTTTAGCGTGAAACATGGTAAAAGGACTGTCTTTTTTTAGCAATAGCGAAACCAAACAAAGAATGGAAATATAAGAAATGGCCGCGATAATTTTATTATCAGCCACATCTTTGGGAGAAGGCGTAATTTTATTCATTGTTCTCACCCCCTTTCTTTATGGGTTTTAATAGTTGCCATAAAATAAATAATAAGCCAGCACCAATACCATCTAACAAACCAGAAAAAATACTGCGCGTAAAAATGGCAAAAAAAGCCACTAAGTTTAAGTTAATGCAAAAATTAAAAACAGCTATCACCAAACCACTGATAAAACCGGCTAAACCGCCATATAACGCCCTGCTTTTCCAATTGTATTTTTCTTTTGATTTTTGATTAAGTCTTAAAATTATGTAGAAAACCAAAGCAATATTAGCCAAAATTGTTAGCAGTAAATAATTTTGATTAAACAAAATCGCTATTTGAAAAACAATAGCTATGGTCACAGGCAAAAAAATCAAGGGCAGTTGTTTTTCCAAGTTAATCGTGGTCGAATTTTCCATAAAAATAATATATCATTTTTTTTCTTTTAAATCAAAAGTAAATTAAAAATAGAGACCAGATTACGGTCTCTATTTTTTGCATTATCCTTGATAAAATAGGATGTGAGTTTTTACATCATGCCGCCCATACCTCCCATGCCCGGCATACCGCCGCCCATACCGCCTGCTGGTGCGTCATCTTCTTTTTTAGGAACATCAGAAACCACCGCTTCGGTAGTAAGCACCAAAGAAGCGATAGAGGCCGCATTTTCTAGAGCAGAGCGAGTTACTTTGGCAGGATCAACTACGCCGGCAGACATTAAATCTTCATACTTATCGGTAGCGGCATTATAGCCCTCATTACCGGTAAGCTCTTTTACTTTATTGGCAACCACTGCGCCGTCTTGTCCGGAATTATTGGCAATCTGACGAATAGGCTCTTCCAAGGCGCGTCGTAAAATTTTAATGCCAACTTGTTCTTCTTCAGATACTTTAATATCATCTAAAGATTTTAAAGCGCGAATTAAAGCCGTGCCACCGCCAACCACTACGCCTTCTTCCACTGCCGCTTTGGTGGCGGCCAAGGCGTCTTCTACGCGATGTTTTACTTCGGCAATCGCAGTTTCGGTGGCCGCGCCTACTTTAATTACCGCCACTCCGCCGGCCAGTTTGGCTTTGCGTTCCGCTAATTTTTCTTTATCAAAATCCGAATCAGCCGCTTCATATTGTTTTTCAATTTGCGCTATTCTTTCTTGTAAAGCTTTTTTGTCTCCCTTGCCGCCCACAACAATAGTATCATCTTTAGTGGCGATTACTTTTTCCGCGCGACCCAAATCGCTCATTTCGGTATTTTCTAATTTCATGCCGATTTCTTCAGACACCACCTTGCCTCCGGTGAGGACGGCAATATCCGAAAGCATTTCTTTTTTACGATCGCCAAAACCCGGAGCTTTAATCGCCAAGGTGCTAAAGGTGCCTCGTAATTTATTGATTAACAAAGTAGCCATAGCCTCTCCATCAATGTCTTCCGCAATGACCACCAGTTCTTTTTTACCGTTTTGAGCTAATTTTTCCAAAAGAGGCACAATTTCTTGCACGGAAGAAATTTTCTTATCGGTAATTAAAATTTGACAATCTTTATATTCGGCTTCCATTCGTTCCGAGTTGGTAGCCATATAAGGAGAAGCATAGCCTTTATCAAATTGCATGCCTTCCACCACTTCTTTTTCAATGCCAAAAGTTTGGGATTCTTCCACGGTAATAACTCCGTTTTTGCCTACCGCCTCCATGGCTTCAGCAATGACATCGCCTATTTCTTGGTCATTATTGGCGGAAATGGAAGCAACCTGCGCAATTTCTTCTTTGGTTCCTATATTTTTGGCGATTTTTTTGATAGCTTTCACTACCGCGGCCACTCCTTTATCAATACCGTGTTTTACAGCCATGGGATTACTGCCGGCGGCTACCACTTTAATGCCTTCGCGAGCAATCGCTTGCGCCAAAACCGTAGCGGTAGTAGTTCCGTCTCCGGCTACGTCGTTGGTTTTGGTGGCTACTTCTTTTACCAATTCCGCTCCGATATTTTCAATATTGTCTTCCAGTTCAATTTCTTTGGCCACCGTTACCCCGTCTTTGGTAATAATGGGTGAGCCATAGCTTTTGGCGAGCACTACGTTGCGGCCGCGGGGACCAAGAGTTACTTTTACGGCATTGGCTAATTTATTGATACCCTTCATCAATTGTTGACGGGCGTTTTCATCATAATGAATAAGTTTTGGCATAAATATTTTTTGTTAAGTAATTAATTTTTATTGTGATAATTATTTCACTACTGCTAAAACATCTTTATATTCTAAGATTTTGTATTCTTCTTTTTCCATTTCTACTTCATCGCCACTGTATTTTCCAAATAACACCTTATCTCCTTTGTTTAATTTAAGAGCTTTAATTTTTTCTCCTTCGCCCAAGGCTAAAATTTCTCCTTCGGCTTTTTTTTCTTTGGCAGAAGCCGGCAAAACAATGCCGCTTTTTGTGGTTTCCGCGGTTTCCAGTACTTTTACCAGCACTCGATCACCCAAGGGTTGAATGTTCATATTTTTTTCAATTAATAATTTTTTATTTAGAGATTTTATTTTAGCACTCTTTTGGTTAGAGTGCCAATTTTTATCCAAATCCATTGTAACAAAATTAAAAAATGCGTCAACAGGTCGTCAACGGGCTTAAATTTTATACCAAATAACGAAAATACATGTAAACAGTGCACAAAATTAAAGCAACCAGAGTCATGGGTACGGCAATTTTCAAGTATTCAAAAAAACCGATTTTTTTATCTTCTTTAGCCGCCATGCCCGCTACAATCACGTTAGCTGAGGCGCCGATCAAAGTAGCATTACCGCCAATATCAGCTCCCAAAGCCAATGCCCACCATAAAGGAGTAAGGGGAAGGGAAGACATTTGTCCGATGTTTTGAATAATAGGAATCATCGTGGCCACAAAAGGAATATTATCAATGACCGCGGAAACAATAGCCGACATCCACAAAAGACCAATGGTGCCGGAAACAGGGTTGTTATGAATAGTTGCTACAAACAAATCGGCGATTTTATGAATTACCCCCACTTCTTCTAAACCGCCCACTAAAATAAACAAACCGGTAAAAAAGAAAATTGTTGTCCATTCCACTTCTCTTAAAGAGTGCTCCGGATCATGCATGGTAAGCAATAACATTAAGGCCGCGCCAAAAAGGGCAATAGTCGCTCCTTCTAGATGAAGAGTGCCGTGAATAAAAAATCCAACAATCACCACACCCAAAACCACTAAAGACTTTATCAGTAATTTTTTATCGGTAATGGCCTCTTTAGGATCAAACTTCATAATTGCCGCTCGTGCTTCAGGAGAAGTGATGAGTTTTTTTCTATAAGTTAATAAAAGCAGGCCGATGGTGACGATGGCCACTATTAAACTAATTGGTCCCAAATTAAAAAGAAAGGCGTTAAAACCAAGTCCGGAAGCACTGCCGATCATAATATTTGGCGGATCTCCGATTAAAGTGGCGACGCCGCCGATATTGGCCAATAAAATAGCCGCAATTAAAAAAGGTTTGGGGTGGATTTTTAATTGATTGGCAATCACAAAAGTTACCGGAATGATCAGTAGAACAGTAGTCACATTATCCAGAAAAGCGGAAAAAAGAGCGGTAATAAAGCTTAATAAACAAAAAATAATCAATGGTTTTCCGCGACTGATTTTTGAAGCCCAAATAGCCACATATTGAAACATGCCGCTTTGCTTGGCTATGCTAACCACCACCATCATGCCAATCAATAAACCAAGAGTATTAAAATCAATAGCTTCAATGGCCTGTTCTTGAGAGAGAATGCCCAAAGCAATCATGAGCACAGCGCCAGCTAAAGCAATAACGGTTCTATGAATTTTTTCCGAAATAATAATAGCATAGGTCACCACAAAAATCGCTAAGCTGAGATAAAAGGCGGTGTTCATAGTTTATGCTTCAATGCCTAGAATTTTAGCAATTACTTGTTTTACTTGCGTTCTGCTGATTACTCCTGCCAGAATACCCGCTTGATTAACAACCGGAATTTGTCTTAAACGATATTCAGATACCATTGTCGCCGCTTTCATTACCGGATCATTTTCATTAACAGTGTGAATCTTGTCTTTCATCAGTTCTTTAATGGGGTGATGAGAAACAGCTCTGGTGCGCACCGCCAAAATATCGCCGGATTCAAAAGAGGCTAAGTGTTTATCTTCTTCCAAATAATCAGGCACAATTCTTTCAATAATATCCCAAACAGTGACAATGCCTTGGATGTGTTTATTTTGGTCGACAACAACCAGTCCGTTGGTTTTTTCTTTAATCATGACGGCCACCGCGTCTTGTAAAACCGCTTCAACAGAAATAGTAGGGACGCTGGTTTTCATGTAGTCCTTAATGAGATAGATGGGAGAGTCTATTTTTTGCATACGATTTTATTATACAGGTTTTTTTGAAGGTGTAAAGCAAAATCCTTGTCCAATTGTTAATTTTGGTGCCGTAAGCGAAATAATTGTTGCAACATCTTCAAAGCTTGAGTTAAAAATTGTTTTTTGGTGCCTAAAGAATTTGATCCGGGTTGATCGGTCCATGCCGTTGGCACTTCGATTATTTTATTGCCCGCTTGGTGTAATTTCCACAACAGTTCCACATCAAAAATCATGCCATCTTCTTTTAATTTGGGCAAAATATTCTTTATCGCCTTTTTGGTAAACAGTTTAGCCCCGCACTGGGTGTCATAAAAAGGCAGGCGAAATAAAAATCGTACAAACATAATAAATCCGTGGCTTAGCCAAGTGCGCAAAATCGACTGTCGCTGATGCACTGTGGCGCCCTTGAGAAAACGAGAAGCAATTGCGCCATCATAATTTTTAATGGCCGTTATTAACTTGGCAAATTCAGGCGGCGTGGTAGCACAGTCCGCATCCACAAATCCCAAATAATCAGCATCAGCATTACGCCAGCCGTAACGAATAGCCCGTCCTTTGCCGGTGGTTGTTTTTAAATCCCAAAGATGTACGCGTTCAGGAAACTGTTTGGCTAATTTTTCCACCACCTCTTTGGTTTGGTCATAACAACCGTTTAATACTACGGTGCAGCGCAATTCTTCTCCAAAAAAATCAAGATAAGCCTTTAAAGTTTTACCTATTCTTTTTTCTTCATTAAAGGCCGGAATAATAAGTTCAATCCGAGACATAGTTAGTTTGTTTTTTTTCCTGCCACAATCGGTATCCATAATATAACAAAAGCCCTAGAAGGATACAATTGGCTATAAAAGAAAACGGCAAGGTAAAAAGAAAAGAATGTTTTATCCACGAAGGAAAAAATCGCAAAAAAGAAAAACTAATCAGCACAAACGATATCATCATGGCAACTTCGCACCATTTTTTCTGCAAAATTTCAGGAGGTTTGATTAACAAAGCTACCAACAAAGGAAGGAGTAAAACAAAATATTGCGTATGAATGGCTGTAGCTGAAAATAGTACCCAAGCCAGCCACAAAGACACGCTGTAGATAGTTGGTATTTTGGTTTTGAGGTTGATCAGTAAAATAACAACACCCAAGCCAGCCACGATTATCAAACGCGTAACACTAATGTATCCTGCAAGTTCGTTAAGGTGTTCTGGGCTGATAATCATCACCAAACGATGCAGGGCGCCATTTAAGGTGCCGTTATCAAATTTGGCAATCTCCATTATTTTGGCATTGATGCCGTTTTTGACTACACCAAATGCACTACTCGTAGTATAAAAAACAAAAATTTGTTTCGAAAATAAAACCAGGGTTGTCATTATGATCGCCAGACACCAAAGCATAAAAGAAATGACCATTTTCCATTGGCGGGAAATAAGATAATGGACAATAACCACACCCGGGAATACTTTTAGCATAGTCGCAATTGCCAAGGGCAGGCCGCTCCACAGCCATTTTTTCTTTTGAGCCAATACCATGGTGCCCACGATTAGCAAACTAAGAGCAATATTGATTTGGCCTAAACGGTTATTGGTAAAAATGGGACCAAAAATCACCAGCCCTGTGCCTATGGCCAGCCACTCATTGATAGAAAAGCGTTTTTTTAAAATTGACTGCATCAGCCAAATTAACGCTCCCACAAACAGAATATTTAATATCCCCCAAACATAAGCCGCGTGTTTTGGCGTAAACATGAGCAAGGGTAGAAAAAAGGGTAGGGCTGTTGGTGGATATAAATAACGAAAAGCGCCCGAGGACGAGCGATTTTTACGAATGATAGGTTTTAAATTTTTACTTACATAAGGATCCTGGCCTAATAAACTTACTTGAGTGGCAGAATAAAAAACCGCAAAATCACCTCGACCATAAAATTTTTCATTTAAAACATAAGGACGCCAAGCATTAACCCAAATAAAGGCCAAAGCCACACATATTAAAGTAAATTTTTGTGAAGTATTTTGCACAGTTAATCCATTGTATAAGTAAATGCCTTAATATTGCAAGTTTTTTAATGTTTTGCCTGGTTTGATCCATTTTTTCTTGACTTTTAAGAGAAATTGTGATATTATTACATTAAGATAAAATTCGGTTATTTTTTTAAAATTTAAATTTATGATAGAACCAGGACAAGGAGGACAAAAACCATTACAAGAAAGGAGAGAAAAAAGCCCCTTGGAATTATTGGATAGTTTTTTAGAACGCCAAAACGCATCTGTTTATCCGGCAGAAGTTATTCATTGGATGCGGCAACACTCTGGAGGAGTGTATTCTAACCCCGAAACAGATTATCCAAAAGCAGAGCGGGATTATAAAGAAAAACTTCTGACAGAAGGCAAATTCGATAGACAAGGAGTAAGCTTGGTTGGTTATTTAGAAGAAAAAAGAGCGTGGGTAAGTATGGGTGGAGCCGAACCACTTGATATGCGTTTAAAAAAAGATGTTTATGGCCATGGTGTTGAGGCAATTATGGTTTTGGCCAGTGAACAATTGCCCCACCTTGCTTTTCGTAATCATGCGCCGAATTTTTTTCTTAATGGCGGTGATACCCCAGCTTTTAACCGAGACAACCGTGAAGACATACATCGCTTTGTTGACGAAAATTTATTGAAGCGCAATGACACTAACCATTTTTTATATAATACGCAAAAATTGCAAGGCCTCCCAGCGCTTGGCGACATGATTGTTTCTTGGAATGATACGTCAGCAGTTATTAAAGCACTTGCCAATCGTCGTCTTATAAATAACAAAGATAAAGGACGAGTGTTTTCTTTTCAAAATGATGACGCGGAAAAAGAATTTGAAAATTTTTTATGGCTTTTAACCGCCATTAGAAAGTTGTCAGAATTAAAACCTGCGGAAACACAACAGCCTGAAGAACTGGAAAAGGCCGATCCAAGAAAATTGGACAGCATGATGCACCAGCTGGGTTTTGATTGGGATGAGCAAAATGGTTATGTGCGCGACGACACCATGGGTAACCAGAGAGAACAGGTTTTTGATCGTTTAAATGGTGCAGATATTGTTAAGTGTGTTGGTGTGGTGACGGCGAGAATGAAAACAGAAACCGCGCAAACACAAGAAGCGCGTCAAGAAAAATTTACCGAAATGGTTGCTTATTTGGAAAGAGAACATTTAATGCCCACTCAGGCTGAGCTGATTTTGGCTATGAAAGCACAAGCACAAGCAGATCCTCAGTTTCACCCTACTCCAGATAGTTATGATAGCGTTAGGGATCAATTATTAGCAAGGGTATTTGAATATTATAAAAATAAACCCGAACAAGTTCCTTATATAAATCTAAAATTGGAAGCCAAAGAAAAGGCTGGTAAATACTTACACCCGGAACAGTTACCCTGGGAGGAAAGAGAAACAGCAGAAGACCATATTGCTCAAGTTGCTTTAATGAGGTTGGGAATGGAATATTTAACAGCAGAATACCAAGGTTTAAATGGTACCTATAATTTTTCAGATATGTGTCGAACCTATTTTTGGGCAAGGGAAATAAGACAGGAGAATTATCAAAATACAGCTTTGGGTAATTTGGACAATAGACTAGCCAAATATGGATATCCACAGAAGCATTTAGATGGGTTTGTTAGAGACCAGTGGAATAATACCTTAAATGTTTTAGCTGTTTTAGATAGATATAGGGATAATGCCCCCGCCAATTTACATAATAGTTTGCATCTCCTGCAGTTTATGCGAGTTTTGGGTACTGACAAAAGAACCGTAGGTTTGTTTCCGCAACTTAATGTTAGAGCGCTTGACAAGGCATTAGTCGATAAAGGATATGTAGTTGATCCGCAAAGCAATATGTATATGTTAAGCACTCAAAGGGAAAACCAAAAAGCGGCTGATGCTTTAGAGGCGGATTATGTCAAACAACAGGCGGAAAAAACCATTGCCGAAATAGACGGTGTTGTACAACAAAGAAAACAAGCAGAAGAGAAAAAACTGGCAGAAGTTGAAAGAAAATTAAAAGACGCTGATGCTTTACCAACTGATGTTGAACTTATTTCATACATATTTAATGTCGAAATGATGCTCCCGTATGAAGGCATGACCATAGAAAGCCTTAGAAAACAATTTTTGTTAATGTACGATCCGGATCGATATATTGCTCAGAGAAAGTTTTTTGAGATTCTAGTTAAACCGATTTCACAATATGAATTTTCATCGAAATTAGACATTCCTGAAGCTCAAAAAGTTGTGCAAAAAAAATTACTGACTATTATTGCCCAACGCACGGTAGCCCAAGGAGTGGCTCGTTTTGCTGAATCAGATCAAGAATCAATCAAAAAAGAATTAGACGAATTTCTTCAGGCTTTTGAAGTTGCGGTGGCGGTAAAAGCGCAAAATCCCCCAGGAGATTTAAGTTTGGAGAATTTAGTAAGAAAAAAAATTGAAATGAAAGGGGACAATCGAGTTGGTAATAATTTTTATTTGGGTTATGTTTGTGGTGCCTTGTCTTTTGATACCTTAAGAGGGGTTTTTCACGAAAGCAGAAATTTTGTTCAAAATCGGTTGTTTATTTTTCAAGCTTTACGCGCCATTGCTTTAAACCAAGAATTACAGCCCCTTTTCGGACTGCAAGTAAAAGAGCTAGATGCTTTAATGAGCCAACAGGGATTTATTGTCCAGGACGATATTTATATTAGCGATACAAAACCAGCCGGAGAGCGACAGATTCCAACTGAAGAAGAATCCAGATATAGAAAATTAGAGCCAGTAAGGCAACTTGTAGGTCGTTTAATACAAGCTGACTTACAGCCGGTTTTAGAACAAGCTGTTGTTTTGCAAAAACAATGGGAAACAGAACGACCGGTAAGAGAGGTAAGGGGAAAAATCGAGACAATTAGAAAACGATTAGAAGAATTTGGAGCGTTGGCTTTAGAATATCAAAGATTAATTAATGAAGAAATTCTAATTTTAACAGACAGGTTAACGAAACAAAAAGATAAGCAGGCTGAAAAAAGGTGGTATAAAGATTCTAAGCTCAAAAAGCGTTGGAGTAGATATTTTGTTATCAAAGATTTAACAAAAAAACTAAAAGAAAGCCAAAGAAAAGCCAAAGAGCTTGAAGATCAACTTGATCAATATACGGATGTTAAAAAAGATCATAACTCAGCTTTGTTGTGGCTCAAAGATGATTCTAATCAAAGGGAATTAACTGGTGCCAGGATTGAATTAGAAGCCAGAAAACAAGCTCAAGCTCCGGCCGCTATAGCCTCGGTGACACAAGCCGCCGTTCGACTTCAAAAGCAATAATTTGTTTAAAATTTTCCGCAATTTACCCTTTTGAATGTTAGGAAAAGTTGAAAACCGGACTGTGTAAAGTTCAAAAGTGGACTATTGTTTTTAAATTTTGAAGGGATATGCTTTGAGTGCCTAAGTAATTATCACCTTGCCAAAAACGAATTTGGGCAATATTTTTTTCTAGCATAGGAACAATACATAAATTAACTGTTTGTCTGGGTATACCTTTTGGCACATTAATGCTTGTGCCTTCTAAAGATATTTTTCTGTAAGCATCAACGGTTCTTTTGGCCCGCAAACAAAATACATCATCAATATGCTTTGCATTTTTGTCGAAATTCATTGGTTTAAATAATGATCGTTTTTCTTTTAAAGCTCTTTCAAAACGCATGCTTGGTACTTCGCGAGTTGTGGAATGTACCCAGTGGTTGTTGTATTGTGCAACTAATTGCTGTAAAACTTTTTTTAATTCGACAATCGTAGTTATCTGTTCTTTAGCGGCAGTGCGAACAAGCCTGTCTTGTAGCCAACGATATGGTCGCTCAATTTTACCCTTGGCTTGTGGCGAGAGAGCATAAATCACTTTAATACCACAGTCTTCTAAGACCTGTTTCCATTGAGGGTTAACGTCGTCTGTAAATTTTGTATAAGTATGCCAAGGAGAATTTTTGTCTCTATTCTTTACATAACGAAAAATACTGTGCTGGTCAGCATAATATTTAAAAGGAGCGCCATATGGTAAAACCACTGATTTTACAGCCTCAATATGCCTCCAGGTACTTTCCCTTTCAAACAAATCAGCAAACAGCAGTAAACGTGAATAATCATCAAGACTGGTAATTAGGTAAAGTTTTTCATCCATGTAGGGTGAAAACAAATGGTGAGAAGAATCATGTTGAACTAACTCGCCGACAAAATTGGTTATTACTTTTCGGTCATGAATTTGTTTTGTCCTTTTTTTTAAATAATAGCCACGTTCTTTAGCACGACTGATAATCGTTGGTAAAGAAACTTTAATTTGATATTTTTGCAGTAAAGTATCACGAACTGCTGAATAGTTGTAAAACTGCACTGGCATATCTTTGTTGTCAATTAACTTTTTCTCTTCCTTAAGTTCCGCTAATATTTTTTCTTCAGCAAGCGAGTTAATTTTTTTTGGTGTTTGTCTTTTGTAGGCGATACTAAATTGACTGTCGGCAGAATTACGATATTCTTTTAACAATTCAAAAAATCGAGATCGCTTTAAGTCTAAATATTGCATCGTTTCCTCAATGGTTAGATCTTGAGTTAAATACCTTTCTAAGACGCTGATGACCACCTCCTCATTAAGCCGCTTGTGTAATTGTTGATTGCTCATACTTTGTTTATGGTTATTTATTAACCACAGCAGTATGAAGCATATATAGTGTCTATTCTAATTTATCCACAGAAAGTCCGGTTTTCAACTTTAAATGAGTCCACCTTTCAATTTTAGATAACAATTTACCCTTTTGAATTGACAGAAAAACAAGGCTGTGGTAGGATAACACTTGATCAAAATATGAAACTATTTCTTGACATTACTCAAATAGTGATAGCTATTCTCTTGGTAGTTAGTATTTTGTTACAGCAAAAAGGAGACGGTTTGGGCAGTGCTTTTGGAGGAGGCGGTGAAAACATCGCCACTACTCGTCGCGGTGCGGAAAAAGGTGTTTTTACTCTATCTATTATACTTTCCGTCCTTTTTATCGGCTTGGCTGTCGCTCGCATGTTTATCTAAAAATGTTTTATCAATAAGTTATAAGTTATTAAATTAAGTTCCGGGATGAAAAATCCTTTTAAGTTTTTCTCGCGTTTTTCAAAAAATCAAGGCCAGCCTTCCGAGCGTTTAGTTTTTCAGGCTAGCACTGAAAGAAAATTACCCACTTATACGCAATGGCGTTATTTTAAACTTTTGCTTAATAAAGGAGAACGTTATTTATTTTTCTTGGCACTTTTCTTAGTGGTACTGTGTGTATTAGTTTTTACTTTAAGGCGTTTAAACGAGGCGACAGCAGTGGTGCCTGCTTACGGTGGCACTTATACCGAAGGCGTAGTGGGTGCGCCTCAATATCTTAACCCCATTCTTTCTTCTTTGTCTGACGTGGACGCGGATATTTCCGCTTTGGTTTTTCCGGGAATTTTCAAACGCAACAATAATTTAGAATTAGAGCCTAATTTAATCACTAATTATGTGCTTTCTGAGGATAAATTAACTTATACTTTCTTTTTACGTTCTAATATTAAATGGCAAGACAACAACGAAAATTTAACCAGCGACGATGTCGTGTTTACGATTAAAGCCATTCAAGACGTGACTTATCAAAGTCCTTTGCAATCAACTTTGGCCGGAGCTGAAGTTAAAAAAATAGATGATTTTTCTTTTTCCATCACCTTAAAAGAACAGTTTGCTCCGTTTTTAGCCAGTTTAACTTTTGGTATTTTGCCGGAACATTTATGGTATAACGTTCCCGGTCAAAATGTGCGTTTAAACGGTATGAATTTACAACCCGTAGGCTATGGCGCTTATAAATTCAGCGAACTTACCAAAGACGACGCCGGTAATGTGAAAACTTTTACCTTGGAACGCAATGCTGATTATTTTGGTGACAAGCCTTTTATTGATAAAATGAAATTCGTTTTTTATCCGGATATGACCTCGGCTATTTTGGGTCTTACTCAAAAAAGAATAGAAGGATTGGGTTTTGTGCCTCAGTCTAAAAAAGAGGAAATTACTAAAGCCAACAAAAATATTATTTTTCATTCATTGCGCATTCCTCAATATTCCGCTTTGTTCTTTAACTTAAAAAACAACAAGGCCCTGCAAAATGACGTGGTGCGCCAGGCCTTGGCGCGCGCCGTGGACCGGGACAAAATTGTAACGGAAGCTTTAGGCGGCGAGGCCGAAGCTATTTACACGCCCATTTTGCCCGGTTACATGGGCTATAATGATCAGGTAAAAAAATATCCTTTGGATATGGAAAAAGCGCGTAAAATTTTAAAAGATGACGGCTGGAAGTATCCTGACGATAAAGAAGATCAAACCGGTGTGAGCGCTGAAGATTTTGCCCCGAGAGAAAAAGATGGCGTAAAATTAGAGTTTACCATTGCGACCGTGGATTTGCCGGAATACCAAGCGGTTGCTCAACAACTCATAGACTCTTGGCGAAAAATTGGAGCCAAGGTTAACTTAAGCGTGACAGGCGCTCAAGATATTCAGGGTTCTGTTATTAAAGAGAGAAATTACGAGGCGTTATTATTCGGACAAATCATCGGTTCTGATCCCGATCCTTATCCTTTTTGGCATTCTTCCCAGCAAGAATATCCGGGTTTGGCTTTGAGTATTTTTCGCAACACAGAAATTGACGATATTATTGAAGAGGCGCGCAAAACCAATGATGAGAAGAAAAGAAGCGAATTGTACAATAAATTTCAGGATTTGTTAGCGCAAGATATTTCCGCCATTTTCCTTTATAATCCTTTATATACTTATGCTGTCAGCAATCGCATCAAAGGCCTGGAAGAAAATCAATATGTAGCCGTGCCTGCCGATCGTTTTTCCAATATAGATTCTTGGTATATAAAAACCAGAAGACAGTGGAAGTAAACAATTAGCCGAAGTGGTGAAATTGGTATACACGCAGCGTTCAGAGCGCTGTGAGCATCGCTCATGAGAGTTCAAGTCTCTCCTTCGGCACAATAATTCTGATGGTTTATTTGGGATGTTAGACTAAATAGTTTCTCAAACAAGATTGTCAGCAGATTAGTTTTAAATTTAAAAATTATTATTTTATGAAAACAGTTGTGAAACAAAAAACAGCCCAGCCGCGGCCACAAATAAGCGGCAATCATGCTTCTGCCGGTCATCGTCGACCTCATGGTCATCAAAGATCTCGGCATTTATCAGTGAAAAATATTTCTAAAAATTGGCGCATGGCGGCTCCCATGAACGGAAAACAAACAACCCGTCTTAATCACGGCGTGCATAGCGCCACACTCAATAAATTACGAGTGGCGGTTATTGGCGGCGCCGAAGAAGTGGGCATTAACATGACCATGATTGAATATGGCAAGGACATTATTTTAATTGATTGCGGCCTGATGTTTCCGGATGAAGACATGCCGGGAGTGGATTATATTTTGCCGGACGTTTCTTATTTAAAAGGAAAAGAAAGAAATATTCGCGGTATTATTATTACTCACGCCCATTTAGATCATATTGGCGCCATTCCGCACATTGCTCCTATTTTACACAACCCGCCTATTTATTCCGCGCGTTTAACTTTGGGTATCATTTCCAAAAGACAAGATGATTTTCGGGATAAACCACGTTTGGATTTACGAGAAGTGGATGTTGATGGCCAGTTAAAATTAGGAGAATTTACTGTAGAATTTATTCGCATCAATCACAGCGTGCCAGATTCTTTAGCGGTAGTGGTGCGTACCCCAGAGGGTATTATTATGCACACCGGAGACTTTAAAATCGACCTTGATCCCATTAACGATCAGGTAACAGATTTTGCCAAAATCACCCGTATTGGCAAAGAAGGGGTTTTGGCTTTAATGGCCGATTCCACCAACGCTTCCAAGCCTGGTCAGCAGTTATCGGAAAAATACATCGGTAAAACCATCTCCGATATTATGGAAAAAGCCGAGGGTCGGATTATTGTCGGCACCTTTGCTTCTAATCTTAATCGCGTGCAACAGTTGATTTGGGCGGCTCAAGAATTAGAACGCTATGTGGTGCTAGAAGGTCTGTCCATGAAAACCAACGTGGAAATTGCCAAAGAACTCGGTTACTTAACCGTTAATTCCAAAACCATTATTTCTCCGGAAGAGGCTGTAAAATTACCGCCGCATAAAGTGATTATTATTGGTACGGGCGCTCAAGGAGAAGACCGGGCTTCTTTGATGCGCATGGTAAGCGGTGAACATCGTTATTTCAAAATAGAAGAAGGAGATACGATTATTTTTTCTTCTTCAGTTATTCCCGGTAACGAACGTTCGGTGCAAACCTTAAAAGACATGTTAATTCGCGAAGGCGCTAATGTGGTGCATTACCAGATGATGGACGTGCATGCCGGCGGCCACGCTCAACAAGAAGATTTAAAATTATTTTTGCGCATGGTTAATCCCAAATATTACATACCGGTTGAAGGACATTTGGATTTTTTGTGGACCAATGGCCAGGTGGCCAGAAAATTAGGTTGGCTCAAAGAACGTGTTTTTATCACCGCCAACGGCAGAGTGATGGAGTTTGCGGGCGGTGAGGGCATGATGACCCGTGAACAACTTCCGGCTGAATATGTTTTTGTCGATGGTTTGGGTGTGGGAGATGTTTCCGAAATAGTACTACGTGATCGACAGATGTTGGCGGAAGACGGCATGTTGACCGTGATTGTGACCATCAACGGCCATAACGGTAAAGTGGTTGGTAATCCGGATATTATTTCCCGAGGATTTATTTATATGAAAGGCAATAAGTCTTTAGTGGAAGAAACCAGAAGAAAAGCCATGGAGATCGTGAGTCCTAAAGTAATTAACGAAAAACCAAATCCGGTTTATCTAAAAAATAAACTGCGTGACGAATTAGGAGAGTTCCTCTTTAAAAAATTACAAAGACGCCCCATGGTGCTACCGGTGGTAGTTGAGGTATAATGTCTACATGGATTTTATTAAAAAACACCTGTCTCATCGTCTGGTTATTATTTTAAGTTATCTTTTTATAATTTTAGCCGGTGTTTATGGCTTGTTAACTCGTTTTTCCGGCTTGTTCTACTACGTGGAATTTAAAGGCGATCAAGTAAGAGATGCTTGGGTTTATATGGATATGTTGCAAGGGGTTTGGCCGACACTGGGGCCATCCTCTTCGGTGGGTGTTTTTTCTTTGCCGCCCTTGTATTATTATGTGGTTTTTCCTTTTACCGCCTTCAGCGCTAATCCCATTTGGCAGGCCTTACCCAACGCGCTTTTTTCTTTTTTTTCGATTTTTTTACTGATGTATTTGGTTTACCAAATGCTTAATGGGATAAGTTATCACAGAAAATTATTACTCGCCAGTTTTGCCGGCTTTTGGTGGAGTTTAATTTTTGCGGATATTTATTTAAGCGCCCGGGAATGGAACCCCAGCCCAACCCCTTTTTTTCTCATGGTTTTTGTTTTAGTGGCTCATACTGTTTTTTGCGATAAATATAAAAAATGGCAACAGGTATGCTGGTGGATTTTTTACGGATTGTTAATAGCTGTTTTGGTTAGTTTACACTCTACGGTTTGGTTAGTTATTCCTCTGGTCGCTTTAGTTCATAGTATTTATTATATTTACCAAACAAAAAAATGGTATTTGCCTTTGGTTGCTTTAATAGTTGCATTTTCGGCTTTAACGCCTTATTGGTTAGGAGAAATCGGCCGTGGTTGGTCCAACACCGGTTTGTTATGGGATACTTTTACTCAATCCTCAGACTCGCAACATTTTTTTATGGAAAAGATAGAGCATACCATTATGGCTTTTGCTCAACTGGGAAAGCAGGTTTATTTGGTTGATGCCAACACGCCTTATTTGGCCTCCATTTTTGTTTATGGCGCGTTTCTGCTTTTCGTTATTTTTTATCGAGGTAACCGTAAATTATTATCTTTACTGATCTTGATTTGGGTATTTTATTTTTATGCTCTATCAAATTATTGGGGAATTATTTTTGTTCACTATCAATTATTGCTAGTTCCGGCGCCGATTATTTTTGTGGTTGGATTTTTGGCTTATGTCAATTTAAATTCGCGCCGCCAGCTGGTTTTGACTTTTGTTTTACTGTTCTTCGTGGGTTTTTCTGGGAGCAGTAATTTGCAGGCCACGTATCAATTTGCCAAAGATATTTCAGGACAAGACCGCTTAATGAATATCACTGATAAACAGCAAGCTTTACGCCAAGCGCCTCTGCAAGCCACTTTGTGCGGCGCAGAAGAAGATATATCTGTTTACCAATATTTAGATTATTTTTTATCGCATCGCCGGTTAAATTTTTCTGTTGTTTGTGAACCGGGTATGATTGCCATTATTCCTCAATTTTCTAAACAGCACGCCGAGAGACAGCTTTTTTTACATAATAACCCCAAAATAACCGAAGAATTATACCGTAATACGGTTTTTTCTTTAGTTAAATTTTGAAGGAATAAAAATTTATGTTAGTCTAAAAGATACCCTCTTATTTTTTATTTAATTTAAAATAATGCCTAAATATTTCGTTACTTATGAGCAAATTCATGAATTTTGCCAAAAAATAAGCGGTTTGATAAAAAAAGATCAATGGCAACCGGATTGTATGGTGGCTATTGCCGGCGGCGGTTTGATTCCTTCTCGAATTTTACGTACTTTTTTAAAAGTACCAATTTATGTGGTTGGCTTGCGCCGTTATGACGAAAATGATCAAGAAATAGGAGATCAGCCCCAGCGTGTGCAGTGGTTAGACGAACCGGCCACCCAATTATTAGGAAAAAAAGTACTTTTAGTCGATGAAATAGATGACACGCGTCGCACTTTAGCGGTTTGTGTGCAGGAGCTTAACAAATATAATTTGCAAGAACTGCGCATTGCGGTTTTATATAAAAAAAACAAACCTAAAAAAGCCTCTTTACCTGCCCGGTTGGTGCAGAATATGTATTATGGTCAAGAGATTAAAGATGACTGGGTGGTTTATCCTTGGGAGGCTGTGGATATTGTTGAACATAATCAATTTGCTAAAAAATCTCAAAGTGTTATAGTTTGATTAAAGTTTGCTATTTAAAAATTTAAAGGAGGAATTATGAAAACAACGCATTTTATGCGACAGTGTGTCAAGTCCTTAATATTTGGATTTGGCCTTTTTGCTTTTGCTTTAGGGGCAAACGCCACCACTGTTGCCGACCCGGCTATTGCTAATGTAACGGCCACCCCTGGTTCAACCACCTTGGGCGCCACCACTAGTTATGAACTTACCTTCACAACAACAGAAGCAATTGCTGTTGGGGGAAGTCTAACCATTCAGGCCAGTACTCAAAATTGTCCGGATGGCAATTGGGAAAGTTGCAATTTTGATTTTAGCAATGCTAGTGTCAGTGGTTTAAACGGCAGTATTGATCAACATTCCGATAATATGATCGGTTTTTTAAATGCCGAGGAAATTACCGCAGGAGAACACACTATTACGGTTGCTAATGTACAAAACCCAAATACGCTCAGTGTTTATCGTTTTTATTTGTCCTCACCCAGCAGTGACCACGAGGATTTAAGTAACGATGATTATCTTGCGACTAAAAGTAATCCTGTTGTTTTAGGAGATGCCTTGGCTTACGGCACAATTACTGATCCAGATAGCAATCCTCTCCAATTGTACGGAGAAGTACACGACCAACAATATCAGCTTTATCAAGGTTTTAATAGTGACGAATGGGGTTATTATGCGGTTGCCAATCCTGGCTTTACTGCTGGAGGTCAAGTAGAAATGAATGTGATGCCCGCGCAAAACTCAGGTCTTTTTAATACCAGCGCTTCTTTTACTTATGCTGGCTCAGCAGTTTTAAAAGATGTAACGGTACAGGCCGCTTCTAAAACAGTTTCCGGTACCATTAAATATGACGACAATTCAGCGGTTACCAATGCCGGCGTTAATGCTAATGCCAAAGGCAGTTGGGCCAGTGCCAACGTAGATAGCAATGGCGCATTTTCCATGATGATGGTAGGCGGTGAGTATGAGGTTTGTTTGGGTGATAAATATGATGAAAACGGACAACGCCAAGCACGCGATTGGTATGCCGACCAAGGTCAACAATGTCAATTTGTTTCTTTTCAAAATGACACTTCCGCTGAAAGCAAAACCATCAATTTTGTAGTTCATAGAGCAGACGCTTTAATTACCGGCGTTTTTAAAAATCCCGATGGCAGTTATCCGGAAAACGGTGGCTGGGTTTCCGTTTGGAATGATCAGATGTGGTTTGGCGGAGATGTTGATTCCCAAACCGGTCAAGTAAATATTGCGGTTATGGGTGGCAATAGTCAAAATATTTCCGCAACTTCTTTACATGTCCGTTCCATTTCTAGCACGAGTTACAAAGTGGATTACAGTCCGCGCAGTTCCGATGAGCATACCTATTGGAATCAAGACAAAATTACAGTCAATGCTAATCAAACTTTAAATTTGGGAACGGTAACTTTGGCAGAAAGAGACGTGGTTTATACCATAACGGTTAAAGATGAAAATAATCACGGGGTGGAAGACATCGATGTTAATGCCTGGCAAGAAAAAGGAGGCTGGAACAACGTGCGCACAGATGAAAACGGGCAAGCTCAGCTTTATTTATATGCCGGTACTTGGAACATTCAACCATCGTTAGGCAACAGCACTTCTTATTTATATGCCGGCAAGCCGGAAACAGTTACCGTAGCTTCCGGAGATACCGGCAGTCTTTCTTTTAATTTAACCACCACCACTTTGACGGTTGGAGTAAAAACTTTGACTGAAGATGGAGCTGTAGCTTCTGTACGCGGTTGGGTTAATTGCTGGAGCCAAGGTTCTAATTACGGTTTTGGCGGCAATGTGCAAAATGGCATTGGCAGTTTTGGCGCGGTTGGCGGTAATTATAATTGCAATCTTTGGGTTGACGATCAAAATTATCAGGCGAGCGGTGAATCACAAGTTACTTTTGTGGACGGACAAAATACAGAATTAATATTTACTTTATTAGCGCGGACGGCCAATATTCATGTTTATGTGAAAGACGCGGATAATAATTTGGTTTCCGACGGTTCGGCACGCGTGTTTGCCAACAGCTCTGAGGGCGGAGGTCGATCGGAAGGACGCTTGGAAAACGGAGAAAGCAACATTGCGGTTGCTCCTGGTAAATATGATGTGGGCGTGTGGTTTGAAAACAAAACCAGTTATGTCACGAGCATGAGTTTTGGCGAACCATTGGAACTAGCTGATGGCGAAGACAAAACTAAAACCCTTACCGTTTATGCGGTAACCGCTACGTTTACCGCTACGCTGAAAGATAGTGAGGGTAATCCCGTTCCTAACGCCTGGGTTGGTTGTGGCAATTGGCCGGAAATGGAAGGCAAGCCCATGGGTGATTTTGATAAAGGAAAGATTATTGAAAGCGGTTCAGAATCAGGAGGAGATGGCATGGCAGTGGTGGGACTGGTAAAAGGCCATGAATACGAGTGTTGGGTGGGAGTGAATTCTGATTTTTCCGATTTAATCGGCCCCGGATCTCAACAAATTGACTTAACAAAAAAAGACAGTGCCAGTGCGGAATTTGTTTTCCAAAAAGCAGATTCGAAAATCAAAGGCACAGTTTCTTTTGCCAAGAGTGTGGATCGACCAGACAGTGACATTCAAAGAGTATTTTGCAACGGTTGGGCTGATGAAGGATATAACTCTTGGGATGATGGTTTTGGACAAGAGTATTCTTTAAATACCCTGCAAGGAACTTGGCATGTGTGGTGTGGCACTGATATTTTAAATGACGATGGCACCAGAGATTTTTATGAAACCGAAGGCGATACTTTAGTGAACATCAAAAAATCTGGAACTTATACGCAGGATATCAAGTTAAAAAAATCAATGTTTCAAATTCCTGAATCTTTTACAGAGACATTTGATTCTACTCAACCAAAAACGATTATTTTGGACGACGGACAATTCGAGTTGAATATTCCCGCTAACGCCATTCCGGCAGGAGAAACCAGCAATAACATTACGGTGACTATTGAGCCGGAGCTTAATGCCATGAAAACCGCTACTTATTCTCCTTGGGGTTTTCCGCGCAACATCGAGGTTTATGACTCAGACGGCAGTTTGGTTTCCGGTAACTTTAACAGCTCGGTCACTTTAACTCTGTATTATTCTCAGGATATTCTAAATTCTTCTGATATTACCGAAGATGCTGTTTTGCCCAAATATTGGGACGAAGATCAAGGAGCCTGGAAAGATGCGGATAGTGTTTCCCAAAAAACCATTACTGATGAAGACACTGAGGGTAGCGTGACCTTTACTTTACAGCATTTTTCCCAGGTGGGTTTGGTTTATAATAATAAATTGTTAACCCAGAACGCTAAACCGGGTAAGGCCAGAAAGTTATCAGCTAAAAAAATCACTGTTAATACTGCGCGCCTCACTTGGAAAAAACCATTTAGTTCCACTGTGACTAAATATAAAGTGCAGTTGCGGCCTTATCAGATTAAACAGACAAATAAATGGGATAAGTTTAATAAGGTGAAAAAACAGCCCAAGCGTAAAGTAAAACGCAAAATAGTTGAAGATTTAACCACTGGCACTCGTTATCAATTTAGAGTAAAAGTGTGTAATCGTTCCATGTGCTCTGCTTTTACTAAATGGAAAGCCTTTACCACTAAAACAGAATAGACAGTATTTTTCAGATTTTGCAAAAGCGTAACCTAGGTTGCGCTTTTGTTTTACACTAAATTTGTGCTATCTTTAAATTATGATAGAAAATTAGGGTAAAGATAGATGGACATTATTCAAAATAAAAAGATTTTAATTTTAGGTTTGGGAAATTATAAAGATGGCAGTGGAATTTCCGCGGCGCTTTTTTGTTTAAAACACGGGGCGAAAAAAGTGATAATTACCGATCTCAAACCCGCCCCAGCTTTGTCAGACACCATTTCTCAATTAAAAAAATATAAAAAAAGAACGCAGTTTGTTTTAGGAAGGCATCGTTTACAAGATATTTACACAACTGATTTAATCATAAAAAATCCTGGTATTCCGGAAAATTCAGCAGTGGTTAAGCTAGCCAAAAGATTAAAAAAACCCATCACTAACGACATTGGTTTATTTTTATTATTTAAGCCCCAAGGACCAGTAGTCGGTATTACTGGTACCAGGGGCAAAAGCACCACTACCACGCTTATTTATAATTTTTTAAAACAAAAAAATAAACGCACTTGGTTAGGCGGTAATATCGGAGTGTCTCCTTTAAAATTTATAGATCAAATGAAAAAAGGAGATATAACGGTTTTAGAACTTTCTTCCTGGATGTTGCACGACCTTAAACCTCAGCTTACAGTAGCGGTAATCACCAATATTTTGCCGGATCATCTTAATCGTTATGCTAACATGCGAGCCTATCAAAAAGATAAAGAACGCATTTGGCAATTTCAACGCTCTGACCAGACGGTGGTATTAAACGCCAAAGATCGCAAAACTCGTGCTATGGCCAAAAGCGCGCCGGCGCCAGTGGTTTGGTTTGCCACCGGCGCCATAAGTCGTCAAGGTGTTGGCGTGAGCCATCAACAAATAACTTTCAATGGCCAAACAGTTACAAGTCTTTCTCATATTCGTTTATTAGGCAAACACAACCTGGCCAATGTGGCCGCGGCCATAGCTGTGGCTAAAATTTTAAGAGTCAGTAACCATGTCATTCAAAAGGTGTTGAAAAGTTTTACAGGTATTCCCAATCGCTTAGAGTTTATTAGCAACCACCAAGGCATTTGTTATTACAATGATACTACCGCCACCACTCCGGATGCGGCTGTGGCGGCTTTACGGTCTTTTTCTCATAAGATTATTTTAATTGCCGGCGGCAACACCAAGGGGCTTAGTTTACAACTTTTTGCTAAAAACATCAGTCATAAAGTTAAGTTTTTGGTTTTGTTAAAAGGCAACGCCAACGCCTCCTTAAAGAAAGCCTTGCCAAGTAAACGCTGGTGCGAAGTAGGTGACATACCACGTGCCGTGGCGCAAGCGCAAAAGCAAGCTAAAAGAGGGGATATTGTTTTGCTTTCCCCGGGCTGTACTTGGTTGCCGCATATGAACGAATTTGTGCGCGGTCAAAAATTTATGGAGGAGGTTAAAAAATTGGCAAAATAGCATGCGTCATAATATTTATCTTGTTTTAACCGGTGAAAATGAACATCAGCGGCCTCGGTCTAAAAAATTACTAGCGGAATTAAAAAAGGAGACAAAGCCTTATACGGTGGTGGTCAGTGGCTTATCTTGTTTTAATTTAACCCAGAATCCTTCGGAAAGTTCTAAAATGGCAGATTATTTGGTAGCCCAAGGAGTGCCGCGTAAATATTTGGTATTAGAAGAAGAGTCTTTGGATACTTTGGGCAATATGGTTTTTTCTTGTGCCTTAATAGCAAAATTATTGCGTCCGGACCAAGGTTATAATTTAATTTTAATTACCGAAGGTTTTCATATGTACCGAAGCCGAATTTTATTAGAGCAAGTTTTTTGCTCTTTATCACAAAAATTTAAAGTTAATTTTCAATTTAAAACAGCGCCGACTTTTAATCTTTCTCATTTTTATTGGCAAAGAAAAATTCGTCTGTTGCTTCAAGACATTAAACAACACCACCATGCCGGCCGAGAAGTTAAGGAGTTGATTATGAAAGCGTTAAAAATTGAAAAATTATATATTCGCGATCACCTTATTTTAGATTTGATTTTAACCGACGTCGAAGTATTTTCTTTGAAAAGTTATCAAGATTTTCAAAATTATCTATTTTCTTTGCCAATTTATTGCCAAAAATATCATCCCCAAAATCGTTATGATATGCAAAACAGCTTATATGCTAAAGCCATAGAACATCGGTCTTAGGCCAGTAATTCCGGTGTCAGTTCTTTGATGCGTTTTAAAAAAGCCTGATTATCGCCGCTACACTTAAAAGTGATGCCCGGTTTTTGATTTTTTTTATGAGGAATGGCGTTATACACAATGACGGCGCGTCGAGCCACCGGCTCGGAAGTATCAACGATGATTCTGTCTCCAATCTTCTTTTGAATTACATCTTTAATTAGGTTGTAGTGGGTACAACCCAAAACTACCGTGTCTACTTCTGGTTGCAAATCAACCAGGGCTTCTTCTAAAGCGTCTTCAATATATTCCGGTTTGCGTTCAATGGCTAGGGCTAAATTTTTACAAGGCAGGATGTGAAAACGACAATCGCCGCCATATTCTTTAATGAGCCAAGGAATTTGCGGGTTTTTTGCCGCGCGTACCGTAGCCAAAACCGCCACGTGTTTTGATTGGCTGATTGCGGCCGCGGGTTTAATACCCGGTTCTACTCCGATAATGGGCTTGTTGGTGAGTTCTCGGTAATCATCAATCATGGAAACGGTGGCGGAATTACAGGCAATTACAAACATATCGGTTTCTTTTTCAAAGGTTTCCAAAAACAATTTCACTCGTTCGTATATTTCTATGCCACTTAAAGCGCCATAAGGCATATAAGCGGTATCTCCAAAATAAAGCAAAGACGCTTCCGGGAGTTTTTGTTTTAGTTCTTTTAAAATAGATAAACCGCCCACGCCCGAGTCTAAGATACTAATCATTTTTTTATAATAAGTGATTGACCGTCCATTTCTTCTGGAATGTTTACACCCATAAGTTCCAGAATAGTGGGGGCAATATCTTTTAAACTGCCACTTTCCCAGATCTTAACATTTTTCTTTTCTTTGTCAACCAGAATAAACGGTACAAAATTATCTGTGTGTTGTGTATGAGCAGTGTTGTTTTTATAGTCCCACATTACTTCCGCATCACCATGATCCGCGCAAATCAGTAAAATAGCATTTTGTTTTTGCACTGCTTGATAAAGCAAGCCCACGGCTTTATCTATGGTTTCACAACCTTTAATAGTAGCCGCTTTATTACCGGTGTGTCCCAACATATCGGCGTTACAGATATTGGCCACATAAAAATCGTATTTTTTTTGCGCTAGCTGTTTTACTAAATCTTGAGCGATAGGCACAGCTTGCATTTCTGGTTTTAAATCAAAAGTTGCTATTTTATCCGAAGGAATTAAATGGCGATCTTCTCCTAAAAAAGGCTTTACGCGCATGCCGTTGAATACTTGAGTAACAAAAACCCATTTTTCTGTTTCAGTGACTCGATATTGAGTATATCCCCGGGCACTTAAGACCGCTCCCAAGATATTTTTCATTTCAGTCTCTGAGCGAGTGAAAGCGGTTGGCGCCGGCATTTGATCATAATAAGGCATGGTGGCCACGTAATGAATTTTAATCTGTTTTTTTCTTACAAAATTAGAAAAATCAGGCTCAATTAAAGCTTGGGTGATTTCGATCTCTCGGTCTATACGATAATTAAAATTGATGACGGCGTCGTTATTTTTAAAATAGCCCTCAGGCTCTATCAGGGTGGGTTTGATAAATTCATCACTTTCTTGGTTTTGTCGTGCCAGCCGGATAGCTTCTTCAATATTTTTAGCTGTTCGTTGTCCTTGGCCATGAGCGAGTAAATCATAAGCCTGTTGCACTCGTTCCCAACGATGATCGCGATCCATGACAAAATAACGACCCTGCACGCTGACTATCAGTCCCACCTTGTTTTTTTTGATAGCGCTCTGCAAACGCTTAATATATATTGGCAAAGATTCCGGCGGCGTGTCTCGTCCATCGCTAAACACATGAATCAGAACCTGTTCTTTTTTAAGGCCTTCTTTAGCCGCTAAAGTTAAAAGTTTGTGCGCCAGCGCATCATAAGAGTGCACGCCGGCATCTGACAGAAGACCCATGAGATGAAGGCGAGACTTATTTTTTTTCACTTTTAACACAGCTTCTGTATAAGCCTTATTAGTTAATACAGCATTGGTAGCAATGGCTTGTTTGATTTGAATTTGTGGCAGTAAAACATTACGACCGGCACCCATAATCAAATGTCCCATTTCGGTAGAGCCTTGATGACCCGGCGTGAGACCGATGTGTGTACCGGCCGCACCAATTGGACCATTGGGATAATTAGCTAAAAGGTAATCAATATTTGGTGTTTTGGCCAAAAAAATAGCGTTATGAGCATCATCTTCTCCTAAGCCCCAGCCATCTAAAATCAATAAAATTATTGGTCTCTTAACTTTCATAATTTTTTTTAAGCCCTGATTAAAGCTAATAATTCTTGAGTTTTTTCTTGACAAAGCTCTGGAGTTTTAGCTTCTAAATTTAAACGTAATTTGGCTTCGGTATTTGAAGCCCTTACATTAAACCAAAAATCAGAATATTCCAGGGTAATACCATCCAGCTGAGAAACGGTTTGGGCCTCAGCTTGGTATTTTTTTAAAATTTTAGCCATTACTCCCGCTTTATCTTCTACGTCTGAATTTATTTCTCCGGATTGATAATATTTTCGTAAAGGCCGAACTTGATCAGCGATAGTTTGGTCTGAGACGCTCCATTGTTGGAGTAATTTTAAAGTAACAATAACCGGCGCTTCAAAAAAACCAATCGGAGTTTTTACAAAGAAATGTCCTGATGATTCACCGGCAAAAACCGCTCCGGTTTTTAAAGCCTGTTCTTTAATTAAAGAATGGCCGACGCGTGTTACTACGGGTTTTCCTCCGGCCGCCTCAATCATATCTTTGGTGATTTTCCCAGGACGAAGATCATAGCAAATTGCGGCCCCAGGATTGGTTTTTAGGAAAATTTGTGCCAGCAAGCCGCGAATAATTGATTGGTCAATAAGCTTGCCTTCGTTATCAAAATAAAAAATTCGATCACCATCGCCATCCGTAGCAATGCCCAAATCAGCTTTTTCCTGTTTTATTCTTTTCATTAAGCTCAAATTATTTTGTTCTTTAAAAGGATCAGCTTCGTGATTTGGAAAAGAGCCGTCAAGTTCAAAATTCATTTTAATAACTTGACAGGGAAGCTCTTTAAATAATTCATTAAAATAAGTTGCGCCCATGCTGTTGGCCGCATCAATTACTATTTTAAAGGGCTTGATATTTTCTAAAGAAGAAAATTGAATAGCTGATTGGACGTGTTTTTTTACAATATCGCTCCTTGTTATTACCCGTCCCGGTTGCTGGTGATGGGGTAAAATTATCCCCTGTACTATTTGATCGCGAATTTGTTTGATGCCGGTATTGCCACTCACCGGCAAGGCGCTGTGCCGCACCAGTTTAAGGCCGTTATATTCTTTGGGGTTGTGTGAGGCCGAAATCATCAAACCGCCGTCATAGTTAAATTCAGCCACGCTAAAATAAAACGCCGGCGTGGAAACCAAACCAACGTCTACCACGTTAATTCCTCTTTCTACCAAGCCCGCTATTACTGATTTTGTTAAAGAAGGGCTGGAAAGGCGCATGTCTTGCGCCACCGCCAGAGTGAGGGTTTTATGAGGGTTTTCTTTTTTTAAAAGCTCTCCAAAAAATTGGGCTATTTTTTTTACTATCTCTTCGTCTAATTGTTTACCATAAATTCCGCGGATATCATAGGCCTTAAAAATATCAGCAATATTTTTCATTTTTCCTTGATTATTATAATTATTTTTTTACCGCTTTTTTCTTTGGTTTTGTGCTGTTTGCTTTTTTCGTTTTGGTGGCTATCATTTTCGGCCGAGTTTTATGCGCTTCTATCATGCCGCCCGCGCCCCACAAGACCGCTAAGATCATAATCAACCAACCAAGCCAAGGCAATTGCATGAGTACAGACAAAATGAAGTAGCCCACAATTAGACAGATAATTTGTTGTTTTTTTTCGTTTTGGAACTTGCCTTTTTGCACTAAGAAATGTCCCAGGTAAGCACCGGCAAATAATTTTCCCAGAGCCAGGGATACTAGATAAAAAAGAGCTCCCAAAACCGCCAAAGGAATACCCACCAGCGTAAAGATTAGCATCAACAAGACAGTGGGGGCGGCAAAAAAGTAAATAGCGCCTTTAAACCAGGTTTTTTTTGGATTATTTTGCATTTCCGTTATGACGCGGCCGCTCCAAGTGGGCCAAATGAGAATAAGTAAAATGCCGATAACGACAAAGAAAAAATAGGATCGAATAAAAGAGTTGAATTTATGTTCTACTTGCTTGTTTTTTTGAACGGCCTCCTTGTTGGCTAAGGTGTGAGTAGTGATGTTTGTTGTTCCTTGCGTTTTAGCATCCAGGGAAAAAATTTCTGCGGAAAAATCCGCGGTTTTGGTAATATTAGCTGTTGCCCCGGTTGTAATTTTTGTTGCTTGAATATTGGCTTGATTATTTAAGGTGCCGTTTAACACCACCTCTGAGCCGCGGATAGTTGTTTCACCGTTTAAAGCGCCAGAGATTGTTATTTTATTGGCATAAATATTGGTGTGGCCTAAAATTTTGGCCGCCTGGTTGATATTCACAACATCAGCCACAATCAACACGTTGCCAAATACAGTGGAGCTTAAATCAACAGTACCGGCGGCTATGCGCAAAGAATCAGCTACTGTGCCGTCAACAGTTACTTTGTTTCCCGCTACAAATAAATCTCCTGTTACGGTGTTGGTTATTTCCACATTATTACCGGCTAAATAAGCATCCCCGTTGATTTGGGTATTTACACTTAAATAGTCACTGGCGGCAAAATAAGGAGCAGAGGATGTACTAAAAAGAGAATCATCAAATTCTTGAGCAGAAGAAGTATTGGGGTCGGGTAAAGAATCAGCAGTTGTGGCTTGCTCTGCAGATTCTGTTTGATCTGCAGAGTCTGCCGGTTGTACCGCTTCTTGTTCATTATCGGTGTTTACTGTTGGCGCTATTTCCACGGCTAAACTTTTTGCAAGAGGAAATGAAAATAAGGCGCAACAAAGCAACAAGAGGAAACTGATTTTTGTTTTCATTTTTGTAAGATTAAGATTAGATTTAGACTCTTTTAAAATATCATTTTAAGGTTGTTTTTGCAACACAGACACTAAGTTTTGTCCATGGCGGCGCGAACAATGAATACCCCTGGTTTCAAAGTATTGGTCATATAAAAATAGTTGCGCTTTTTTAGCCAATTTTTTGATTTCTTGTTTGGTAAAACCATGATAATAACGGCGCGCTAACAATTGACGCTGTTGGTCTTTCCAGGGAATGAGCAAATCGTTCCAGTCTAGGTCACTGTTGCCGATAATTTTTTTTAAATTGGCTTTAGTTCTACTGATAAAAAATCGCCACTGATGCAAATTCCAGTTGGTCATAATAATGTATCCGCCGGGTTTGGTAAGACGCTTGGCCTCTTGTAAAGTTTGCAGGCGAAATTTAGCAGAAGGAAGATGGTGTAAACTGGCTATTAACAGCGTATGATCAAAAGAATTGTCGGCAAAAGGAGTGTGCATCATATTAGCTACCACAAAAGTTTGTGCCGGGTGCAGATTTTGCGCCAAAGCAATCAATTTTTTAGAAACATCCAAGCCAATATAATCTGCCTTGATTTCTGTCACTAACTGCGCTACTCTGCCATTGCCACAACCTAAATCCAATACTTTTTGTTTAGACTTGATATACTTATTTAAGAGCCGACTCACTTCATACCATTGGTGGCTTCTGGTATCAGAAAAATGGCCGGCAATCGTTTCGTAATCTTCAGCAACTTTAGTTAATAATTTTTTGGCGACATCTTCCTTCATTTTAAAATATGAATAATAATCCTCTACAAAATATCATTTGGCAGGCCATTGCGCAAAAAATTCGTACGGCCGCAGATTTAAAAAAAGTAAAAGCGGCCATGGCCAAAAAAACAGGCATTCCTATTGTAGCAAATAGTCAGATTTTAGCAGAATATCGCCAACTGATCGCTCAAGGAAAGTTGAAGCGCGATGAGCATTTGTGGGCTTTATTTTCTAAACGACAAGTTCGCAATTTATCTGGCGTGGCAGTAATTACGGTGTTAACTAAACCGTATTATTGTCCCGGGCGTTGTGTTTATTGTCCCACCGAGGCGCGGATGCCCAAGTCTTATTTAGCTAACGAGCCCGGTGCGGCCAGGGCTTTGGGGCAAAATTTTGATCCTTACCAACAGGTAAAAACTCGATTAGAAACTTTATATAATAACGGCCACGAAACCGATAAGTGCGAATTATTGGTACTGGGCGGCACCTGGACAGTTTATGAGCCAGATTATCAAGAATGGTTTTTAAAAAGGTGTTTTGAGGCGTTTAACAAACAACCAGCTCCGGATTTTGAGACTGCTAAAAAAATTAACGAAACTGCCCAGCACCGGATTATCGGCCTAACTTTGGAAACCAGACCAGATTATATTACCCGACTAGAAATTAAACGGATGCGTCAATTTGGATGTACGCGTGTTCAGTTGGGGGTGCAGACTACGGATGAAGAAATTTTACGAAAAATTAAACGCGATCAAACCAACGCGCAGGTAATAATGGCGACCAGACTTTTAAAAGAGGCGGGTTTTAAAATTTCCCACCATTATATGCCCATGTTGCCCGGCGCCACTCCGGCCAAAGATTTACAAATTTTTAAAGATGTTTTTCAAACCGCCGACTATCAACCAGATCACATTAAAATTTATCCCACTTCAGTTTTAAAAACCTCTGTCTTGTATCAGTGGTGGAAAGATGGCAAATATCAGCCTTATGAACAGTCGGTTTTGCGAAAATTATTGATAGATATGCAAAAACTTATTCCCGAATGGGTACGGGTAGAGCGAGTTATTCGCGATATTCCCGAGTCTTCTGTTTATGCCGGCAACAAGGCTACTAATTTACGCCAATTGTTAGAGCAAGAAAACAACAGCTGTCGTTGTATTCGTTGTCGTGAACCGCATGACCAACATTTGGCGCTGAAACAAAATTTACAATTAGTCAAAAGAAGTTATCAGGCTTCTGCCGGAGAAGAGGTTTTTCTAAGTTTTGAAAATACAAGCAAAACCGTATTGTATGCATTTTTGCGTTTGCGTTTTCAGCATCTTAAAAAACACTTTATACCAGAGTTACAAGACGCGGCGTTAATTAGGGAAATTCATACCTATGGTCAACTGGCTAAAATTGAAGGAGGACAAAGCCATGTACAACATCTAGGCTTGGGTCGACGCTTGATGCAGGAAGCGGAGCGATTGTCGGTAGAGGCGGGATATAAAAAAATAGCGGTTATTGCCGGCATTGGCGTGCGTGAATATTTCCGTAAATTAAATTATCAGCTCGCGGGGGAATATATGGTAAAAGATCTTTAGTCAATTGTTCTATTTTTTGGCTGTGCTATACTAAAAAAGATATGAAAAATCCTAAATATATTTTTGTCGTGGGCGGAGTAATGTCTTCGGTGGGCAAAGGAGTTACCAATTCTTCTATTGGTTTATTGTTGCAGGCGCGTGGATATAAAGTAACAGCCGTTAAAGCTGATGCTTATATCAACGTAGATGCGGGCACCATGAATCCAACAGAACACGGAGAAGTTTTTGTAACCGAAGACGGCGATGAAACCGATCAAGATATCGGCAATTATGAACGTTTTTTGGATGAAAATATTTATTCTGTCAATTACATGACTACCGGCAGGGTTTATTTAGATGTTATCAACCGAGAGCGTAATTTGGAATACAAAGGCAAATGCGTAGAAGTGGTGCCGCATATTCCGGAAAATATTATTAAGCGTATTAAAGATGCTCAAAAAAAGAGTCAGGCCGATATTGTGGTGATAGAAATTGGTGGCACTGTTGGGGAATATCAAAATATTCTTTTTTTAGAAGCGGCGCGCATGATGAAAATAAAACATCCTAATGACGTGGCATTTGTGTTGGTGAGTTTTTTACCAGTTCCTTCTACCGTAGGAGAAATGAAGACCAAGCCCACCCAGCATGCTGTGCGTTTATTGAATGAAACCGGTATTCAGCCTGATTTTATCGTGTGTCGTGCGGAAAGTGTTTTAGATAAAAAAAGGCGTCATAAATTAGCTTTATTTTGTAGTGTGCCAGGAGATCACGTTATTCCCGCACCCGATGTTACCCACATTTATGCGGTGCCGGCGATTTTGGAAAAAGAACAGTTGAGCAGTAAATTGTTACAGGTTTTAAAATTACGGCCAAAAAAAGTAACGCTATCTAAAAATCGGTTTTTGCAAATGAACAAATTAGTGCAAACCATTCAAACAGTGAAAAAAACCGTTACTATCGGCATTGTTGGTAAATATTTTAATACCGGAGATTTTGTTTTGGCTGATTCTTATCTTTCAGTGATTGAGGCTTTAAAACACGCGGCCTGGCATCAGCGCCATCAAGTAAAACTTATTTGGATTGACTCTGAAGAATACGAAAAAGATAAAAGGCGCTTGTCAGAACTCAAAAAAACTGACGGAGTTTTAATTCCCGGCGGTTTTGGGAAGCGGGGAGTTGCCGGTAAAATTATGGCTATTGAGTATGTGCGGGAACACCAGATTCCTTATTTTGGTTTATGTTATGGGATGCAATTGGCGGCAGTAGAAATAGCGCGTCATCTGGCTAAACTGCCGGGCGCCAATACAGTGGAAATAGAAGAACATCCGGAACATCCGATTATTTTTGTTAATCCTCATCAACAAAAGAATATTGCGCAAAAGCATTATGGCGGCACTATGCGCTTGGGTGCTTATGATTGTAAATTAGTAAACAACACCAAAGCGCGCAAAGCCTACGGCAAACAACTAATTAAAGAACGTCATCGCCACCGTTATGAGTTTAATAACGCTTATTTAGCGCCTTTGGCCAAGGCGGGCTTGATTGTTTCCGGTATCAACCCCCAGCAAAATTTAGTGGAAATTATGGAACTTAAAAATCACCCATGGTTTGTCGGTACTCAATTTCACCCGGAATTTTTGTCGCGTCCCTTAAATCCTCATCCTTTGTTTATTGGTTTTCTCAAGGCGGCCATCAAACACAAAAATTAGTTGTTGGTTTTTTTACAGAGATAATTTTTTATCTACTAACTCATTTATTGTTTTGTTAAAATAAGTATCTGTATTTTTTATCAAAAAATTATACTTATTTGCCTCTTTTTTTATATGAGCGCTCTTTGTCATGACCATTTTTGCTATGTTTTGCATTAGTTTCTTATTTTTTAAATGAGGAGACAACCAATCAGAGGGAGGAATGTTTTTGTTTAAATAATTTAAAATTTTCTGATAATTTTCTTTAATTAAAAATATACTTTTGATAGAATTTTGATATTTTGATTTTTGTAAAGTAACTACATATTTTGGACAAAGAGGAGTGCCGTCAATAATATAATTTTGTTTCATGTCGGCAAGTTTTTTAATTAGAGCCTCAAGTCCACACCACATTGTTTTTGCTTCTCGTAACTCTGCTCGTAATGATTGTTGTGGTGTCATCCGTTCAGAGCCATTTATTTGGAATGGCATTAATTTGTTTATTTTTTTTCTTGGTAAAAAAGAAATAATCAATGATCGTAAGGTATCGGTAGATAAAAAGGGAAGATTATATTTTTTTGATAACTTTGTGGCCAGAATTGTTTTTCCACACCTGGGAGCTCCCCCGATAAGATAAATCATAAATTTTATTTAATAATTTTATAAAAATGGCTATAAAAAATACACCCCGTTTTGAAGTGCAGGAGTTTATATAATAAATTCATATTTTTAATTTTTTGGACGGCTATATTGCGGCATCAATACTTGTCCGTCAACCATTAGTATTGGTTCTAACTGACAACCATCAATCGTAGTACTTTTTAGAGCTTCGGTTATTTTCCAGGCCATATAATGCTCTACCGGTACTTTGGTGGTAGATTCTTTACCTTGCTCATCGCGCAATTTTTCCGGCACCTTTATTCTTTTTGGCACTGTGCCGTTATTTTGATCACCATGAAGATGAATAATCACCCTATAACCTTGCATTTCAATTTTTTCAATAGAATAATGTCCATTACGATAATTCCAATTAGGCTCAATTTGCCAAGGGCCATAATCCAAGGCGGCTTGTTTTTCGCGTTCGGAAATTTCTGGATATTTTACAATCACCCTTTGTACTATTATATCTTTAAAGAGGCGTATTAATTTTTCGGGTCGCCTATATTGTCTTGCTTGAAACGCGGCGTGACTTTCCGTTGGTATTACAGGTAGAATAGCTTGCTTCATGTCGTTTTGAATTTTTAGCACAACTTCTTTGTCAGCGCTTTTTCCTCTTGGCCATTGTTTTGCTAAGTCTTCCAAATACAGCAAACGTTGGCGATTTTCACTTTTGGGCGCACCAAATTCGGATAAAATTTCGAAAAATAGTTTTGATTTTTCATATTCTCGCAAACGATCACGATTATTTTGTAAATTATCGCATAAACGCACCATCACAGCCAAAGGTTCGGTGTTGGTGTCAAAAGCTTCTTTTTCCAGACCAACCAATTTATCAGTTGGATGTTCTAAATCAGCATACCTGCCAATAAAAGTATCTTGGTCAGCATCGGCCACGGCCACAGCTTGATCAGCGGTGAGAGTTTTGATAGTAGCGGCAATACGTTGTTTTTGTTCATCTGATAAATTTTTAGCTAGTTCAATTTTGGTTATTTGTCTGATAATATTTGCCGGATTGGTTGTTGGGGCTTTAAAAACCCTTAACAATTCAGGTAATTTTTTTTCATTAGTTAAAAAATTACCGCGATTGGTAACAACCCTTAAATTAAAAGTTTCTTCACCCACATCTGTACTGTGGGCCATAATTGCTTTGCCACACTTATTAAGCAGTTTTTTGGCCTTACCATTTTGTGAACTGATAAGAGCTTGTAAATTTTTTTGGATTTTTTCTTGAAAAAATAAATCTGCACTAAAAATACAATGCGTAACTTTAGAAAGACTTACTTCTGTTCCGTGTTTATAAGAAAATACATGAGGGTAGCCTGTGTCATGAAAATAAATAGCCATGGTAACCATAAAACGCGCTGCTTTTTCCGTTATCTCATATTGTTCTTGAAGAACTTGTAAAATATCAGGGTGTTCCTGCAAAACATTATCCGCAATTTCATCCATTAACATGGTGTGCTCCCAGTTATGGGTGGCATAAGTCGGTGGATCTTGTTCTTGTTGGGTGAGAGCTAGTGCAATAATATTTTGCATCAATGCTTTTAAATTTGGCTTTTGTTGTTCATTTGTCTCTAAATTATTGAAACGTTTTGCCATGCAAACAAGAGGACAAGGTTTCCATTTTTTGTCTTTTACATCAACAAAAAAAGCCCGCGCTTCATCTAACCGACGTTTAAAAAATTCAAATTCTTGTTTGGTAATTATTTCGTCAGCCTGATTTTTACGTAGTTCTTGAAAACGAGCTTCATAGTTTGTATCCAGTTGCTCCGCCATTACTAAGGCATACTCTTTTTCTTTTTCCGGAATATTTTCTGTTTGTGTTTCTAAAAAATGAACCAAGCTTTCCTTGGCGCCATGGTGCAATATTTTTTTTGGTTCTATAAACTCTCCCATTTTGTAAATAAAAATAATCTTTCCTAATTATAGCAAAATTATTTCGTTTTAGCAAATCAAAAAATATCGTCAAAGTACTATTTTTTATGGTATACTAAACTCATGATATATAGTTAATGATGTATAATAATATGATGAAAAACGCAACTAAAAAAATTATTGATTTTGGTGGTAATAGAGTAGAGGTGTTTTCTGCTAAAGATACAGGCACAATTGATATTACACCATATATTAGTGATCCAGATCATTTTTATGGGTCAGTAAATGTACATCATGTCATTAAATTTGGATCTACCTTGAAGGGGTTGATTGGAAAATACGATGGAAAATATGGTGATTGGGGAAAAAGCACACAGCATGACGATATTATTCTTTTAGAAGAACACTATGATGAAGCACGAAAAATCATGGATGATATTGCTAGATTGGCCAATTTAGTTATTGCCAATGAAAATTTATATAATGATATTGCTTTTTGTACAGAATATTATTATTTAGCCGCTCGGGGTTATGAATTATTAAGACAACACGCTAGTGAGTTTGGTTTTGGAGAGCTTTTAGGCACGCAGGTTAGTTTAGAACGTGGTGGACTTGTTAGTACGCGTTTAGCTTTGGGCTATACAGATATTGACGCTAAAGTTAAAAATGAGGTGCGTGTTGTTACAAAGCGAACACACTTGATTGGTGATGCAGATACAAATTTAACCGTTACAATCAAATGGCGCAATCGTAATCAATTAAAAGGATTGATAGCAGGACAAAAAATTAATATTAATGATTTTGTAAACCCGGCCAGCGGCGCTTCGGTCGATGCCTTTATTATTGCAACGCGAACATTGGGGACTGCGCCATCACATATACACCACCGCTCTATTAGTGTTACTAAACAAGGCATTCTTTTTACCCGCAAAATTATGAATACTATAGGAATTTCTACTTCTTTTTATAGCGTTGGTGTATGTGACGAATTAAATGAGATGTATTATTTAACAGGTAGGCGTTCAGTAGGTGATGCTGGACATATTTTGCGTCATTTTTTACCACATAACTAATCAAGCTAATTAAAATTATGGAAAAATATATCAATGAGAAAACAGAAGTAACGAATGCGCTATTGCAACTTATAGCGCATATACCAACAGACAGTCTCAGTGTAGTAGTTGAACCAAGGTTTTTTCAAAAAATTTCAGATGAAAATTTTATGCGCATTGCAGTTTTTTTAGCTCAAAAAGGCTATACCGAAGGAGGCTGTCCTATTGGGGGTGTTATTATTGATAACGCCACCCGTCAAATTCTTGGCAAAGGCCACAACACTTTAGTGCAAGAAAATCATCCTTATAATCACGGAGAAACATCTGCTATTCGTGATGCCGGACGGATAGATTTTAGTAAAACGACCATTTTTACAACACTCAGTCCGTGCGATGTTTGTGCTACACTTATTTATATGCGTCAATTTAATCGGGTTGTTGTTGGAGATATAACCAATGCATCTGGTAACGAGAGAGTGTTAGGAGATAAAGGAATTCAAGTAGATATTCTGGAAGATGCTATGGGTATTGAATTGTATAAAAAATATAGAGAAAAATATCCCAAACTCGATTTGGAAGATTGGAAGGGATTAGCGGCCGTTATCAAACTAGATAAAAAGTAATTTTTATATGGGACATGATGCGTGAAAATGATCTAAGTAGCGCTGGCGAAATTCTTCCATGGTAAAATCGTGCTCTTGCGTGCCCACGGTTTCTATGGCAAAGGAAGCGGTGGTGGCCGCGATGTTTCCAATTTGCGGCAAAGACAAGTTAGCTACCAAGCCTTTTAACAGCCCGGCGCGATAAGCGTCTCCGGCGCCGGTTGGATCTTTTAAAGTGTCTTGAACCAGCGCGGGAATATCATAGGTTTTGCCGGCGCGAGTTTTAATGGTCGATCCTTTAGCGCCCAGGGTAGTAATGAGAACTTCGGTGCGTTCCAAAAGATTATTCTCAGTTAAACCGGTTTTTTTCAAAGCCTGGCTTAATTCATAGTCATTTACCGTAAACATATAAGAACCGCGAATGCAGTCTTTTAATTGCTTACCGTTATAGTCAGCTAAAGTTTGGCCCGGATCAAAAATATATTTAATTTTTTTTTGTTGGCAGGCTTTAATGTATTTTAAAGAATCCGCCAAGTTATTGGCCGGAGCGAAAATGGCAATAGTATTTTTGGGATCGCAATTTTCAAAATTAAAATTGGTGTTGTATTTCATCGCCCCCACATAAAAAGCGGTTATTTGATTATTGGCGCGATCGGTAATAATGGAACAAGAGCCGGAAATAATATCTTCATGGCGTTCTACCTGTTGAATATTGACTCCTTTTTCAGCTAAACATGTCAGATACTCTTTGCCATCTTTTCCCACAGCGGCGATTAACCATGGTTTTTCTTGCAGTAAACCCAAGGTGTAGGCAATGTTGCCGCCACAACCGCCGCGTAATTCTTGCATTTTCTCGATATAAAAAGAGACGCTTAAGCTATGAATTTTGTCTGGCAAGATATTGTCTTTAAAATAGCGAGGAAAACTCATAATGCGATCGTAAGCGATACTGCCGTGAATAATAATGTTCATTTTGTGCTATACTTTATTAAGAGCTTAAAATAAGTGCTCAAACGCTTAACAGCATAGGGGGATTTTTAAAAAAAGTCAATAACGGTAAAATCACTAATTGTTTTTATTTTTATGAGTAATAAATTTTTGTCTCAAAACGATCCGAAAATAGCGAAAATTTTAAAAAAAGAACAACAGCGCCAGCAAGAGGTTTTAGAAATGATTCCTTCGGAAAATTTTGTCTCCAAGGCGGTTTTGGAGGCTTTGGGTTCGGTAGCGACTAATAAATACGCAGAAGGGTATCCAGGCAAGCGCTATTACGGCGGTTGTGAATATATTGACCAAATTGAACAGACAGCCATTTCCCGCGCCAAAAAATTATTCAATGCCGAACATGTTAATGTTCAGCCGCTTTCCGGAGCGCCGATGAATTTGGCGGTGTATTCGGCTTTTTGTCAGCCGGGAGATACTATTTTGGGTATGGATTTATCGCACGGAGGGCACTTAACACACGGGCATCCGGTAACTTTGTCGGCGAAAATTTACCGTTTTGTGCGCTACACCTGCGATCCCAAAACAGGCAAACTCGACTATAAAGCCATCGAGGCTTTGGCTAAAGCCGAAAAGCCGAAAATTGTGCTAGCCGGTTTTTCCGCTTATTCGCGTAATCTAAATTATAAAAAGTTTAATGCTATTGCCAAAAAAGTAGGAGCAATAAGTATGATGGATATGGCGCATATTGCCGGGTTGGTGGCGGGTAAGGCTTTAGAAAATCCCGTGCCGATTATGGACGTAGTTACTACCACTACGCACAAAACTTTGCGCGGTCCGCGCGGCGGTATGATTATGTGCAAGCAAAAATATGCCAGACAAATAGACAAAGCGGTCTTCCCCGGACTACAAGGAGGTCCTCACCAAAATCAAATTGCGGCGCTTGCCGTAGCTTTGCACGAGGCTCAAAAAGCATCTTTTAAAAAGTATGCCGCTCAAGTTTTAAAAAACGCCCGAGTGTTATGCCAAGAATTGCAAGCAGGCGGTTTGAAAATTGTGTTTGGTGGTACAGATAATCATCTTATTTTAGCTGACGTTACGCCGCTTGGTTTAAGCGGCAAAGAGGCCGAACAAGCGCTTGATGAGGTTGGTATTACGGTTAACAAAAACATCATTCCCAATGATATTCGTAAACCCCTTGATCCTTCCGGCATTCGTTTAGGCACTCCGGCGCTTACTACACGCGGTATGAAAGAGCCTGCAATGAAAAAAATTGGTCAAATGATTATTGCTTTATTAAAAAATCCGCATAAAATCAGCCAAAAAACCGCGGCCAGAAAATTGGTAAAAGAATTAACCCAAAAATTTCCTTTATTTTATGGGGTATAAAAGTATTTTTTAAATTACACCAAGATTATCTTGTGGATAAGTAGTCTTGACAGATTTGTATTTTTGAGATATAACAGGGCTGCTTAATTTTTAATATTAGCTAATTATGCGTCATTTAAAAAGAATAATGTTTTATGGCTTGTGTGTGTTTTCTGTCAGTTTATTTAGCGTACAGGCCGCATCGGCCGCTGAATTAACCGGCAGATATGCTGATAAACAAAGCGGTACTCCAAGTACTTATAACTTAATTAACGCTGCTGCAGTATATGATCCATCTGTAAAATTTATCGGTAATGATACTACTGTAGCCGGCGCGGAATATATTGAATTTAGCACCAGTATTGCTAAAATTTCTTCTAGTGTAGACATGTCAAAGAGTGCATTAACTTTTTATACAGGTACTAATCACGGACAATTAGCCAATGGGACAGCTATACCATCCGACGGGGGCGTGGTGATAAAATTAGCTGATTATTTAATGCCAGAAACCAGTTTAAATACCAGTGTTAGTAAGCCGATTGCTTGTTATTTTGATGCCACTCAACGAACCGGCCAATGTCTTATTCGTTTATTAGTATCCTCACAAACTTACAGTGTTCGTTCTACTAGTACAGAGTTCAAAGCAAGAACCGTTTTTAATCCAGTCGCTTATTCTGATCAGTACGTTACTGCCAAAAGCAGTCAGGAGGTTGCATATAAGCCATATGTAGACAAAAGTAATCCGGCTCAGGCATCTTTAAAAATTGGTGGGGAATCAGCTGCTACTACATCGGGGATTTATTATTTAGCTTATGATGCCAGTCGTTCGCAATTAGATTTTGTATTAAATTTATACGATGATATAGCCGTTAAAAAAGTGCAGTTAGAATTTACTGGTTATGCTGGCAATACGTTAAGCTTAAACGATGAAAAATCATTTACAGTGTCTGCCTATCCAAATATATATTCGCAAGAATATAATAATGTTACGTTTTCTTATGGTCCAAATACCGAAAAGCAGTTAGTTTTAAAAGATATGTATAGTATAACTGTTACAACAACTGATTGGTTAGATAAGTCTACAGAAAATGATTACGTTTTAGTAATCGACGATACTGTACCAACTATCAGTAACAGCGCCGTTATTCGGGCGGATAATAATAATGTTATTAATACCACTACGCCTATTAGTATTGGTACAGAGGTTAAATTTAAAAGTACGGTTACTGACAATGAAAGTAAAGCCGCTAATTGTACCATTACATTGTATAAAGTAATAGGTGATGGTGCTAGTACAAAATTATTCAGTTGGTATGTAGCGCACGATGAAACAAAATCATATCAATCTTCAGAAACATTTATGTCAGGCGATCCTACCTATACCTTCAGTGAAGCTAGTGATTACTATGTAACCATGGTCGGAGAAAATTTAGCGGATATGAACAGCGCGGTAAAAAGGCTAGATTTTACCGTTGTGGCTGATAATACTCCTCCTAAAATAACATACAGCTATTTAACGTTCGACGTGGCCAGTGGAAATAATATTGGTAAGCCGATAACATTTTCCGGAACAGCAGTTGACTCGGAATCTGATATTAATAAGGTAAGTATTATGATAAGTTATTATAAACATACCAATACAACCACCTCGCCAAACGAAATAACAGGGTTTAATAGTGTGGATGATCAAGATAAATTTTCTAGCTATACTTGGACACCAGACGGCAATGGCAAGGGGGGGACGGTAAATTTTATGGCCAATGCTGTTACGTCAGCTAAAGAAGGCAAATATGAAATAGAGGCTCTGGTTTTTAATACCGAACAGCAATCTACTAATTCCGAAATTCTTCCAGCGAATATAGGCAAAACAGTTATTAATTCGGCTAGTGCTGACCCCAGTACAGTAATAGTTGGCAATACCTTTAATATTAATTATTCAGTATATAATTCTTTCGAGAAATTTGATTACACACTGACTAACAAAACTACTGGAAAAGTTGTAAAATCAGATTTTGTGTATACAAGCAATCAAAGTCAAGCTTCCTATGTTATTAGTGGTATTACAGCAGAGAGCTGTTCTAATGGCGCAGAAAGTTGTACACAGACATATACGTTAAAATTACATTCTTATGCTGGTGATACTACTAAGGATTTTACAGTCGCTGTAGAAGATAATAATCATAACTGTGCATCAATAATTAATGAATCTGCTAGTGACTTTGGCGATGACAATGCTCACGCTACTGAAGTTTATTATAACTGTACGCAAGGTATTGATGGTTATTTAGCGGCTTATGATGCTGATATGTTCAAAATGAAGCTGGTAAACAATAACGGCGTTAAACAGGTGGTTACGGCAAAAGTTTACAAATATGATGCCGGCACCAATAGTTATAGCCAGCAAAGCCAGCTAACAATGAGCAGTGATAATGCTGTAGACGGCTACGTTTATTTTGGTCAATTAGCCAATGATGCTACAACAATGACATATAAAATAGAATTGACATATTCTACCAAAACAAATTAATCATATCATCTAAAAATACAAAACCACCTCATTTTTTAACCGGAATGGGGTGATTTTTGTTAATTTACTATTTTACTTGCCAGACGGAGTAAAAGTTGGTAGGATTTTGCCATGAGTCAAGAACACATTACGAAAATTTTGTCTGGTAAAGGCTTGGCGGCAAAAATTAGGCAAAATTTAAAATACCAGATTGCTAAAAGTAAAATACAGCCAGGATTAGCTGTAATTTTAGTTGGCCAAGATCCGGCCTCAGAGATGTATGTGCGTTTTAAATCCCAGGCTTCTAACGAAGTAGGCATGTATTTGGAAACTATTGAGCTACCGGAAGACGTTAGGGAAAAAAAACTTTTGAAAATTATTGAAAAGTTGAATAAAAATAAAAAAATTCACGGAATTTTAGTGCAACTGCCATTGCCTGCGCACATTGATGTGCCTTTAATTTTAGAAACCATTGATCCTATGAAAGATGTTGATGGTTTTAATCCGGAAAATGTTGGCTGGCTGTCTGCCGGCGCTCCGGAATTTATTCCCGCCACCACGCGAGGCATTTGGAGTTTGGTGCAGTCCACCAATATAACGGTGGCAGGAAAATATGTGGTTATGGTAGGAGCGAGCAATATTGTGGGCAAACCTACGGCGCAAATGTTTTTAAATCACGAAGCCACAGTTACTGTTTGTCATAAAAAAACCAAAGATTTGGCCGGTTTTACCAAAAAAGCCGATATTTTAATCAGCGCCACCGGCGTACCTCATTTAATTAAAGCCCACATGGTAAAGCCGGGAGCCATGGTGATTGATGTGGGAACGGCGCGTTTAAACGGCAAAACCGTAGGCGACGTGGATTTTGATCAAGTTAAAGAAAAGGCTTCTTATATTACGCCGGTTCCCGGAGGCGTGGGACCCATGACAGTAGCGTCGCTTTTGCAAAATACTTGGGACGCGATGTGTTTAATTGAGGATATAGAAAATTAAAATTATGTCTTTGCAAATAGGAATAGTCGGTTTGCCAAATGTGGGAAAATCTACGCTGTTTCAAGCCCTTACTCGCCAAGCGGTACCGGCGGAAAATTTTCCTTTTTGCACCATTGATCCCAACGTGGGGGTGGTGGCGGTGCCGGATGAACGCTTGGAAAAAATCGCTCCTTTGGTACACACGCAAAAAAAAGTGCCGACGATTATTGAATTTGTGGACATTGCCGGTTTGGTGGCGGGCGCGCACAAAGGTGAAGGACTGGGCAATCAGTTTTTACAACACATTCGCGAGGTAGATGCCATCGCAGAGGTAGTGCGTACTTTTAATGATCCGGATGTAATTCACGTGGCCGGTCAAGCCAACCCCCAAGATGATGTAGAAACCATTCATACGGAACTGTTGATGGCGGATTTACAAGTGGTAGAAAAATTGATTGTCAATGCTAACAAAAAAGCGCGCGGTCAAGATAAAAATGCCATTATTGAACTGGCAGTTTTAGAAAAAATGCAACAAGCGCTGAATAATGGGCAATTAGCCAATCAAGTGGTTTTAACCGCTAAAGAAGAAGAAATGGCCAAAGCGTGGAATTTATTAACCCAAAAACCATTTTTATTTGTAGCCAATTGTGATGAAAAAACCAAACTCACTGACTTATCTCCATTTTTGCAAAAGAAAAATCCGATTTTAATTTCCGCTAAAATTGAAGCGGAACTTTCCCAGCTTTCTGAAACAGATGCTCAAGAATATCTGCAGGCTTTAGGCATGCGGGAAACCGGTTTGTCGGCTTTGATTAAACGCGGTTATGAAACTTTAAATTTACTTACATTTTTAACTGCCGGAGAAAAAGAAGTACGAGCTTGGACCATTAAAAAAGGGAGCCTCGCCCCTCAAGCCGCCGGTGTCATTCATACCGATTTTGAAAAAGGTTTTATTCGCGCGGAAGTGGTGAGTTACGAAGATTTTATGGCAAATGACGGTTGGATTGGGGCGCGTGAAAAAGGCAGGGTGCGCATGGAAGGTAAGGAATATGCGATGCAAGATGGCGATATAGTGGTGTTTCATCACAGTTAAATTGAAATTTTTTAAATTATGCAAAATCGAGAAAGAATCATCCCTGCTAATCAAAGAGAAGGTGTATTACCGGAAAAATTACGCAGAAGATTAGAAGTGTTTGAAAAGGCTTATGTCTCTGCGGCAAAAAAAGAACAAGAAACGCACACCTTGCAAATGCCAGAATTACCGTTTTTTAATGAAGCTGGTGTTTATGAAGTTAGTAACCACCCTCAAACTCCCGGAAACATGACAGATGCTTGTGATCCGGAAACAAATTTACCAGTGATAGTTAAAACTGATTGCGGTGCCGTTTGTGGTAATCGACAAGAAATAGCCACTGATAAAATTATGGGCTGTGCCTGTGTTTTAATTGTAGGCAAAGATAAAAAAATGATGCTACATTTAACGCCCAGTGGCAATTTTTCATATTTAGATATGCCAAGAAATTTAAACTCCAATGCTGAATATATAGCCAATGTGCTTATTCAGCAAATGAAAAAAAATGACATGGAACTAAAAGATAGTCGGGTAATAATATTAGGAAATTTAGGTCAAGTTAATGAAAATGATAAAAATTATTATGATCGTCAACAACAATCTTGGAATAAAATATGTGATTTTTTAAAGAACGCTGGCGTGCCTAGTATTATTAGTGTTGAATTACCATTAAGTCGCACCTCTGTTTATCATAGTCCTGATAAACCAGATCATGTAGCAGTGGTTGGTTTTGAGGCTGCTTATAAAAGCAATGGTAGTATTAGTGAAAATTTAGGAAAAGTGCACGGTTATTGGTTGCCGCTTGATCAACAAACAAATTTTGATATTAAAAGACCTTTGTCTACAACAGAAAAACAACAATTAATTAAAGAGCGCATTATTAAAATGAAACAACAAGGAAGAAGTAATAGAGAAATAATTGCCGAAGCAGATAGATATCAAGAAGAACTTGATAAAGTTTTTAATGTTAAAGTATTTAGTTGAAATTTTTTTGGGACTTTAACGTATTATATTATATGAGCCCTAAAGTTATTTTTGGAGGTGCTGACAACGAAAGAGACGTGGCCGCGGTGCAAATGTCTTTGTTTGATCTGGAACAATACAGTTTAATTGTAGAGCGCTACGAACAAAAAATTTTAAATTACATCCGGAGAATTTCCGGCGCGTCTTATGAAGAGGCCGAAGACATTGCTCAGGAAATTTTTTTAAAAGCGTATGTCAATTTACGCGATTTTGATGAAAAGAAAAAATTTTCTTCTTGGTTGTTTGCCATAGCGCATAATGAAACTATTTCTTACTGGCGCAAGAATAAAAAAAATTTAACCATGGTTGATATTGAAGAGGACTATTTAGAAGTTTTATTGAAAAAAGATCCGGATTTAGCCGAACAAATTGACATCAAGCAACGCAAAACAGTTGTGCAAACAGCGTTGAAAAAATTGAATTTGAAATATCGCGCCATATTGGATTTGCGCTATACGCAAGATTTATCTTATGAAGAAATCAGCGATATTATTAAAAAACCAAAAAATACCGTTGGCACTTTAATCAACCGAGCAAAAAAAGAATTAAAAAAAGAATTATCATCAAAACCCCTATGATTTCTCTGACTGACAAAATTAAAAAAACTATTGCCGAAAAAAACATGCATCCCAAACCGCAGTGGTTGTTTATTATTCGTGATATGCTCGTTTGGTCCGCTATTTTTTTAACCATTATTTTATTAAGTTTGGCGCTCAGTCTCAGTTGGGAGATATTATTTCAACAGCGGGTTTTTTCTTTTTGGACATTAAGACCGCACTTATCTTTATTCTTAAGCGCTATGCCTTTCTTTTGGTTTTTATGTGCCGTAATTTTTGTGTTAGTGGCTTATTTTGAATTTCGTAAAACCAAAAGTGGTTACCAGATAAATTTTATATTGGTGATAACCGGAGTTTTTATTACCAGTTTAGTGTTGAGCTTGGTGTTGTGCGCCACCGGTCTTTCTCAGCGCTTGGAATATCAATTAGAAGACGGTGTAATGGTTTATCATAGTTTAGTGCCTCTGCCCCATCAACACTGGCTACAGCCAACAGAAGGGTTGTTATCCGGAGTAATTATCGCCACCAAGCCTTTATTGATCAAAGACTGGGAAGAACAGCAATGGCGAGTTGTTTTTACTGAAGAGAGTGAGATAGAGGAGAATATTTTAACCATCGGTCGGAGTGTGCGACTTATTGGTCAACAAACAGGAAAAAACGAGTTTACCGCTTTAGTTGTTTTGCCTTGGAATCGTTTATTTTTTGGTCAAATTAGGCTTTTCGAACAAGAAGAGACTTTTTTGATGAAATAATTTTTTTTCTTTTGCGTATTAATTAGTGCCGAGGCAAAAACTGTACAGTTTAAGAAAAAAGATAATAATTAATTTTTTAAAAAAACATGAAGCACATGCTTAGCAAATAATTAGATAATTATCACCTCCATTTTTAAATAGATAGGGACAATCTTCAAGTAGATTTGTCCCTATTTTGAATAGTTTAAAAAATAAATGTGGCGCACCACCACAGCCCAAGGTCTGCCATAAATAAGAGGCGCATGAAAAGATTGATAACCCATTTTATGCAAAGTTTGGCTTAAAGGCAGAGTTAAAAGTTTTTGCTGATTGCGCCAAGCCGGCAGGGCTATCACTAAACAAGCATTGGGTTTAAGGATTTTTTTTAAATTAGCAAAAACTTCTTGATAAAAAAAGGTTAGTTGTTCGCGTTCTTGTTGAGGATTTTGGGGTTGGGGCTTGCCTAAATACCCCTCTGTCACCACACAGTCTATTGATTCTTTTTTTATTTTTTCTTCCAGGTTTTTAATATCAGTAAGATATAAAGGAATGCTTGGTAAATTAGACCAAGCTAAATTTTGTTTGGTATCGGCAATAGCCTTAGGATTTAAGTCACTGCCTGAAATATTTTTATACCCCAGCAGTAGCGCTTCTGTTAAAATAGTGCCGGAACCGCAAAAAGGATCAAGAATGGTTGCTGATGGTTGGGGTGAGGCGATGTTGAGCATGATGCGGGCGATTTTGGGAGGCAACATGCCGGATTTTTGATCTCGTCTTGGTCGGCCGTAATCTCTTTTTGAAAATTTTTGAAAAGGTTGTACCGCTAAAGTTTTACCAAAGATTATTTGGTTTTTGCTTTTTAGCAAAACCACATCAACACCATTTTTTAATAAACGTTCCTTGTGCACAATCACCGAGCTGAGAGTTGCGCTTTGAGCGGACACAAAACGACAAGAAATACCTTCTTTTTTAAAAGTTTTTTTTAAAGTTAAACCCAAACGGTGTAAAGTTTTAACATCTGTTTCTTTTGGTTCAGAGTCCAGACGATATAAAGAAAAACCAAAATGAAACTTGGAAGCCGGGTTAATTTGACTGCTCAGCCAATTAAATACCTCTTCTTCTTCAAATTCACCTATTATTTCTACAATTTTTACCACGCCGCCTAATTTTTCCATTAATTGAGAGCTATCTAGGGTTGGTGTGTTTTCTAAAATTGCTACATTTTTTTGCAATTTTAACCTAAGACCTGGGTTTTTTGGGGTTAAAATTTTTTCTAGTTCTAAAAAAGACAAATCCGGATGGGAGCCTAAGATAAAAGCGTAGGTTTTGGATTTTTTTTGCATATCAATATATGCTATCATACCTAAATATGAATAAAAGCGCTACTAAATTTTTTTCTAAAATCGGTTTAGGCTTGTTATTGAGCTTATCTTTGGTGATTTTACAAGGAGATGCTTGGGCCGAAGATGTTACTTTAAAAACCTCTGATTTTAGCTCTTGGGGGTGGAGCGGCACACCTGTAGATCAAACGGTTGCACAAGAAGGTAGTGCCACTTATACCAGTTTAGGATTTATTCATCTGCAGTGCGGTCCGGATTCAGACCCTGTAATGTACAACGGTGATTGTTCCCCGGAATACAACGGCAAAATTTATCCTAGTGTGGTGGTGCATCTTAATCCTGATGACCCTACTAATTACGGCAACATCAGCGGTTGGGGTTGGCTGGGCACTACGCAGGTCCCTTGTGCTAATGGTGGATTTTGTTCCAGTCCGCCACCTAAGTCTTTGGGTTGGTTGAATTTTGATCCAACGGGCGATGAAGTTGCTTTTCCCGGCTGTGGTTATCCTACAGAGCCTTGTGTCTCCGCCCGCTTGAACACGGAAAATCAGCAAGAGGTTTACGGTTGGGCGCGTTTGGAAACTTTATCGCAATATGGTCGTGATATTTTAAATGGCAGTCTGCACGAGCAAGCCAATGATTGGGGTTGGGTTTTGTTGCGCGGCACCATTGATAATGGCACCACTCCGCCCGATGAATACGGCTTAGTTTTTCGTGATAACAGTTTTAATGGTTGGGTTTGGTCCGGCGGCGGAACTTTACCTAATGGTAATTTTGAAAACAGTGTTGGTTTGGGCTGGATTCAATTTACCCCCTCGGCTATTACCGTAGAAAACAGCGGGTATTTTTCTACCGAACTGGGCGATGTTTACGCCCAGGCCGGCATTACCAATCCTGATGACTTTGTGTCTGCTTCCGCCAACGCCACCTTTTTGTTATTCGGCACTGATAACGCGGAGTTTAAAAATTTCAGCACCGTACTGGGCGATGGTGGTACTTTAGGCGACTATAATATTTTAAATATTCCCGATTCTAATAATCAATATCGCAGTACTTTGGGTCGTTTGGATTTGGATAAACTGACGACGGTCGTTGCCGATCAAAAAAATGTTTTTGGAGATAAGGTGCAAAATATAAATTCTTTAAACGACCTTGCTCCCACCGATCCTCTCAACGGACGAGTGTTGGTTTTAGGTGATAAAAATAATCCGCAAACCTATCAAATTTCTTCGGCGTTTACTTTTTTAAACGGCTATGCCTTGCCGGTGAGCGGCACTAATTATAACGGAGCCGGCGTGATTGTTGTGTATGGTGATTTGGAAATCAACGCCAATGCTTTTTATGAAGAATCTAATCTTTTGGATATCGAGAATTTAGCTTCAGTAGCCTGGGTAGTTTTTGGCAATGTGACTATTGGAGAAAATGTGGTTAATACGGTCGGCGCTTATTTTGTCTTGCCGGATCAAAACGGGCATGGCGGCTCTTTTATTACGCAACCGGTTTCTTCAGCGCAGTTTGTTTTATCCGGTTTAGTGATGGCGCATGATTTTAATTTACAGCGTACTTTTCAGGGCGTGTTGGGCGGCAATGAACCGGCAGAGCTTTTTCGCTACGACGCCCGTATTTTAATGAATACGCCCCCGGGTTTAAAAGATTACACTTCCACCCTTCCGCAGTTTAAGTAAAAACGTAAAAAATATATGTCTAAAAAAGTGATGTCTTTTTTTAAATTTTAAACTCCTCCCTTAAATATGGTTGCATATAATCCAAGGGCAAGAACTGCCAACGGTATTACTGCTATGAGTATCGCTATTATTGAACCAATTAAGTTTTTTTGTTTAAGATGTTTTTAACGGCAAAAATGAACGCTAAACACCAAAACAAGAATCCTATAATTCCTAAAGGTGAAGAAATTGAAAACGCAGTGTACGCATTAACTTCAAAAAAACCTGTTAGTATTCCAACCATTAGATACATACCAGGGAAAAGAATCCACCCCAAAATTCCTAATATTATTGGTTGTTCCTTTATAAATTTTACTAATTTTTTCATTCTTATTTTCTTAAGTCACAAAGTTTATAATCAAATACTGCACATAACGCTCGCAACACTAGTGGTTAAAAGATTGCCTGTAGTCCAATGTCACACAACGGTTGTATTATAGGCGAATATGAGGTGTCGGACAAGAACCTTGCGTTAATTATTCCACTCAAATTCAAAAATTAGTTTCTGATTTGCCTAATTGTGCACGCAATTTGTTTGTCGCCAATTTCTACGTTCACTGTTTCACCAACTGCGTGCCCTAGGAGTGCACTCCCCAAAGGAGATTTGTAGGAAATAATTCCAGCACTTGGATTGTTTTCGGCAGAACCGAGGATTTGGAATGTTTGTTCCATATTATTTATGGAAAAAGTAACCATATGCCCAACTTGAACAACGGAAGTGTCTTGTGGCTGTTCAATAACTTGTGCGTTGGAAATTTGATACTGCAATTCATCAACTGTTTGCAATAATCCACGCAAACGCCCCTTGGCAATTTGATATTCTGCGTTTTCTGAAAAATCACCATTTTCTGCGTATTTTTGCGTTTCTTTTATAGCGCGCGGCAAGGTGTCTTTTTTGATGTGCGCTAATTTTTCCTGTAAGGCTTTAAGTTTTTCTTCAGTCATTACAGGGTCAAATTTTTTGAAGGTATATTTTCCCGGTTTTCTATTGGGTAATCGCATAATTTAATATCTGTTAAGCCGCCCAACCGAACTCGCCATAATGTATGTTTTTGTTAAAATTTGTCCGTCCTTAATCAGCACGAGATAGGCGGCGGCGTATGGTTTAAACTTTTCTTTTTCGGACATATAAATTTGAATTATTTAAAAGGCAGACAAAATTTCAGTTAACGCGTGGCGGGTTCCGTCGCAGTTTGGTGTGTAGGTTATTTCTTAATTTGTAAACCTTCATAATATGATAAATCCCAGGTTCATATTCTCTCTTACTCATTGATAACGCAGCAATCAGAGCATCATTAAATTTATTTATTAAGCAATATTTATTTACTGGAAATTCTTTGTAACCTGCATTACATGATAACGGTGAGCACTCTACAAAATCAGTAACAGACCAAGTAACTAAATCATAACCAAGAAATTCAAAATCATTTTTGTTAAATAGTTGATTTACTTTCTTAGAATTTTCAATTAATTTAGTATCATTAGTTAGATTTTCATCTTCAATTCCAAAAGGAAATATTTCATAACCAAATATATTAAAATGAATTATATCAAAATTTGTAATAATAGTCTCGATATTATTGTAGAAGCCAAATTCATTGTGTTTCCATAAGTTAATCCAATTTTCAGCTCCTCCAACAATACATTCACTGACACTACTAATTTCAAATTTTGATATTTCATTTAGCCATTCTTTGTTATCAGATTTTTTTATTGTTTTATTTTTGGGAAAATAGCCTACAAATATTGGATTATATTTATTTTCATCAAATAATTCCATTTATGTATTCTTAATTTATTTTATGAGTTTACATACCAACATTCGCGCGTCATGCGCAGTCGCCGAGCCAAATTGTGATAGTATCGCGTAAGCGATCACAGTTTGAGTGAGGCAATTGGTTATCAATATTTGTACAACTTCATCTTAAAACAAACGCTCCAAAGAAGCAAAAACCCTCAAGATTAGATAATCGCCTACGCGCTATTAGGTGGGTGGTGCAAAAATTTATTATTTCCTCCCTCGAATTATTCAAAGTCCAATTTCATCTAGATCTAACTGGACATTTTTAAATTGGCAAATTTTACTTCAAGCGCAATCGTTGTTCAAGACATTCTTGTTCTAACACACCACCGTGGATATTGATATTATAGCTACTATTACCAACTAACTCGCTGTTATTAAATGGAATAAGTTTAAAGCCATTATCTATCAATTTTTTATTAGAAATACCAAAGTACAGCTGAGGAATTTTTGATTTCATAAATTTTTCAATATCCATGTTGTACGTAGTTTTAAAGAATCAGTTGAGCTCTTTATGTTGTTCAGGTTTCCATGACGGGGCATTTACCAGTACAAGATCAAGCTCATTTCCTTCAACATAAAATTTTTCACCCATGGAAAAATGATATACATCACCTGTGCCAATTTCAAAATCACCAAATTCAGAATGAATTATACCAGAACCATTAATAACATAATACACCTCCTCGCATTCCGTGTTTGCAACGGTGCCATTGTTTGGGTAACGGCCATTAATTTTTGCCGTAGCAAAACTAACGTGTTTACTTGGAAAACGATATTCCCAAACAATGCATGTTTCTGAATTAGAAATTTTTTCCGTGTCAGATTTTGAAATGAGCATATGAATATTATTATTTTGAAATTGTGTAACATCTGCGCGTATCTGGTACGCTGTTGTGATGGTATAGTCTAACAGCTTGTTCTCATTTTAACAAAATACCTCCGCTCACATTAATATTTTCCCCATTTATAAAATCTGCTTTATCTGATATCAAAAATAAAACAGCATTTGCGATGTCTTTGGGAAGTCCGACCCTTTTTGACGGATTATTTTCCGCATAGGAATTAAATTCTTCTTGAGAACACATTTTTTCAGTCAACGGAGTCCGGGTTAAACTGGGGCTAATCGTATTTACTTTAATACCATATTTAGCTAAACCAAGCGCGCTCACTTTAGTGAGCATGATAACCCCAGCCTCTGCGCAACAGTATGCCGGTATCTCGTTGTCTGGTTTTGTTCCAAATCTTGATGCAATATTAATAATGCGGGGGCGTACCGATTTTTTTAAAAGAGGCGCGGCATATTTAGTACAAAGATATTTACCAGTCAAATTAATATTTATTATCCTAGACCAATCTGCAGTTGAATACTTTTCAAATTTTTTAGCCACATTAATTCCGGCATTATTAATCAGATAATCCAATGTACCAAATTCCTCTTTTAAAAAAATAAACAGTCGCTCAACATTTTTTTCCTTGCTGACGTCTGCCTTAAAAAGAACAGCTTTGCCACCTTCTTTTTCAATGGTCTTCTTAACCCGTTTCGCATCGTCTGCTGATTTTGAATAATTGATGCAAACCACAATATTTTGTCTGGCAAGCTGAATGGCTATCTCCTTACCAATCCCAGAAGACGATCCTGTAATTAATGCTGTTTTATTTTTAATCATACAATCGGATAAATTAAGTAAAAAATAGAATTTATTTCATCTAACATTCGCGTATAATGTGCAGTCGCCAAACCGCATTATGATACCATTGCGATAGCAATCATAATTTGTGCGAGGCAATTGATTTCCAATATTTGTACAAATTTATCCTAGAGCAAAAACCATAAAAACGCAAAATCTAAAGATAGATTGTAGTGGCTCGCTATCAATGATCACGCCATCCATATCAAATATAAATGCTTGAATCATATTTTGTTAGTTTGCCAAGGTTATTATTGACTGTCTTCTCCCCTTAATTTTTTTGCTAAATCTTTAGCGGCTTTGCCTGTAATAATCAATTGTGTTTCTCCAACATAACAACTAAATTGATACCTACCATTCTGCTCTTGAAAAATTTCAACCTGGCGTAATTCAAAATCACCAGAATGTATTGCTGTTATATCCTCACCACGAGGCCTATTGGATGAAAACTCCTCTCTTGAATATTCCTGTTCTTCTAAAGGAGTTCGATAAATTTTAAGAATAAAATCTTTTATGACTTGAATTTGTTGTATATTGGCTTCGCGCCATTCGCCAATTTGAGGGCGAAGATCATGTTCTTGTCTCATAATATTTATTTTTTAAATATTTAATTTATTATTTTTCATCTCTTTTTGTATTTTAATGTTCATGGTCAATCTAGCGAGCTCAGCAACGATCACAATAACAATTAGTATGTAATGCAAAGTTGTAGCGAAAAATAGTGATTCTATTAAAAAGATAAATCCAAAACTCCAAGTAAAGAAAAGAGCACGCCATACTAATTGTGGATAATATAGGATTAATGCTTTTTCCTGTTTTTTAAAGTGAAGGTATGCAGTTAGCAGTAATGATAGCAAAAATAAAATTTGTAGAACAGCAAGTAAGAAAAAGAGAGTATTATCATAGTCTTTAGGTAGTCCAACTACCAATCGAGCCAGTAAGCCGAAGTTAATAATGAAGGTAATCAGATCAAGAGATGAAAAAAGGTAAAAGGTATTTTTTCTTGTTAGCATGGTATTTAAATTATGAATGAAAATGTCAGACAACGCGCCGGCGAGCTCTGATGTTGTGTGACGTTATAAGCTATTTTTATTTATAAATAATAAGATATACTTGCTACTATAAATATACCAACTCCTAAAAACTTAATTATTTGTGCCAAGACAATTTTTTTAATGTATTTATCAGATAATTGTAAACTTTTTAATTTGGAAAATAAAAACATGTGGGTAACGGCAATTAAAATAATCCATAGTAAAATAAATATAATAAAATTTGTTACTGGTTGCAATGTCCGACCAAGTAAAATAATTAATATTGTAAATATAATAATTGGAATAAGGTTATATTTTCTCATTTTAGAAAAACCGTCCATTAATTTAATTTTTTCATCTTTATTAAGCACTTGTAGCGCTTTCTCGTTTAAAAAACGTCCTAAAAAAAGACAAATTAAAAAGCTAATTAATCCAATTGTAGATAATGTACTCATAAAATTTCTGATTATAAATTTAAGTTGAAATATTATTCAGATGAACTACACTCGAACGCGAATAAAAAAGAATTCGCTGTCTTGATCGCTCGCGGCTTCAATCATGTGTTCCACGTCTGCTGGAATATAAATCATGTCTTTTTCCTTATAATCAAATACTGAACCATCTTTAAACAACACACGACCAACTCCACTTATAATAACCAAAAATTCATCAATTGATTCATGCGTGTGCCAATCAAATTTTGAACCTGGTTGAAGATATGTATTCGCAAATGCTTCCAACTGCTTAGAAATATCATCAGTTGCTGACAAAACAAGACGACGTTTTCCGCTTCCACCATGTGCATCTTCCAGAGGAATTGAAGTTAGTTCTTTTTTGAAAGGTTTTCTCATAAGTTTATGTTATTTCATTATAGGAAAATATAAAGTGTTGGGCAAGGGCAAGAGCAGTAAAAATTAAAATGGCTATTAACGGGACACTGAACCATTCCTGGCTGTTTGCTTTGGGTTGCAAAGTATGGTATAATAAAACAGTTAAAGGAGGAAATTGTCAGGCTTAAGTTAAAAAATAATTTTATGGCTTTGTTTGGATCAAACGAACGGTATTTAGGGATAGATATTGCTAATTCCGCAATAAAAATTGTGGAACTAGAAAACGAAAAGAGCAAACCCAAGTTGATAACTTATGGTTATGCTGAACAAACTAACGAAATTTTAACCAAAGACACTAAAGAGGTCAGAGATAAGGCGGTTTTTGCCATTAAAAAAGTTTTACAAGAGTCTCGCGCCACTTCCCGTAATGTGGTGGCGGCCTTGCCCAGTTATACGGTTTTTACTTCCATTATTCACTTGCCGCAAATGCCCAAAAAAGAACTGGTGCCGGCGGTGCAGTGGGAAGCTAAAAAATTTGTGCCCATGCCTTTGACAGAAATGATTTTGGATTGGAAAATTTTAGAAGACGCCGAAGATGTGAGCCAAGTTCCTCTGCAAGCGCAAGTGAGTGGCACGGAAACAGGGCAGTTGCAAAATCCTTATGCGGAAAAACAAACCGCCAAAATTACCGCCAAAGACAGGCAAAAATATTTCAAAATTTTGTTAACCGCCGCGCCTAAAAAGTTGGTTTCCCGCTATGTTGAGCTGTTTAAAGAAGCTGGTTTGAATTTGGTAAGTCTGGAAACAGAAAGTTTCGCTCTGGAACGCTCTTTGGTGGGTCGGGACAAATCGCCGATTATGTTAATTGATATGGGAGCGGCCGCCACCACCATCAGCATTGTTTTGGATGCCGTGCCTTTAATTAACCGCAGTATTGACATTGGTGGACGTACTATTACCAAGGCGATTGCCAATAATTTGAACATTGATTTGGCGCGTGCCGAGCAATTTAAAAGAGATTTTGGTTTAACAAAACAGCAGGATCAACTTTCCGGACAGGTGCCCAAAAGAATTCAATTTATGGTGGACTCCGTAGTGAATGAAGTAAAATACGTACTCAATCTTTACCAAAGTCAAGGCAACGGCAATTTAGAAAAAATTATTTTAGCCGGCGGATCAGCTTGGTTGCCTAATATTACCCAGTATTTAAGTATGGTTTTGGGAATAAAAGTGTATATTGGTGATCCTTGGGCGCGAGTAATGTATCCGGTGGAGTTAAAATCGGTTTTACAACAAATAGGGCCGCGTTTAGCCGTGGCTGTTGGTTTAGCAATGCGTGAAATAAATTAAATGGACGATATAAATTTTGTTGAATCAAACGGGGGAAAAAAATCCAGGCGCCAAAAAGCGTCAGCTTATGACGTGGAATATACTTCCGGAGAAACTGTGAAAGCAAAATTTCAAAAAGGCGAGACAATTTTAACTGACCAAAAAAAAGAAAAATTACCAAAAAAAGAACAAGCGCGAAAACCGCACAAATCTTTTCTTTCTTGGAGAAACCAGAAAAAAAAGGATCCTTTAATTTCCATTCACAACGCTCCTAAGCATCACAAAGAGGAAAATTTGCCGGATTTGTTGGCGGATATTCGTCAGGAAAATCAAATTGTGCCAGAGTCGCAAAAAAAATACACCAAACCTCAAAAACAAGAAAAAATTTCACCAGCACCGGTTGCGGCCGCTCCAGCAATTACACCGCCACCTCCCATCACCTCAGCGGCTTTAAACGATACCACCTCTGACAGTGGCACCACTTTGTTGGGTACTAATTTATTGCCGAAAATTAAAAATTATCATCACCGGTCCATTCATTATTTAAGGGATTTAATTATTATTGCCGTTTTAGCCTTGATTGCAGTTTTTGCAGTTTTTGCTGTTTTAACTTATCAAAAACAAAATATTTTAGTGCAAATTGAACAAAAAAATCAAGAAGTAAATCAACTTTCCCAAAAAATTCAGGCACTAATACCAATCAAGCAAGAGGCCAGTGTTTATGGTGATCAACTGCAATCTTTAGTCGAACTTTTAAACGCCCACATTTATTGGACACCTCTTTTTTCTTTACTCCAAAACATCACTTTACCAACGGTTTATTATTCTAATATGAACGGCTCGGCTGTTTCCGGAAAATTTGTTTTTGACGTAGTAGCTAAAAATTACAATCAAATTCACGATCAAGTAGAGCTTTTCCGCGCCTCGCCGCAAGTATTGGCGGTTGATGTTACTTCCGCCACCTCTTCTCAGGATCAAGACAAAGTAAATTTTGTGATGACCGTCAGTTTTTCTCCGGATTTATTTCATCAAACAATTTCCCAATGAAAAATTCTACACCGAAAAACAAAAATAATAAACTGCTGATATTTTTGAAAAAATATTTTATTTGGTTGGCTATTTTTGAAGTAATTATTATTTTTACTTTGAGCTGGTTATTTTTAATTCAGGGCGCTTATTTTTCTTTAACTGACGCTAAAAAACCTAAAGATAATTCTCCTGAATTGTTGTTAAATCAAAAACAGCAAGAATTGGCCAGTTTGGAAAAATTGCAAGCAGATTATCAACAATTAAATCAAGAGCGTTTACAATATGCTTTACAAATTTTACCGGCACAGATTGAGCCGACCTTATTGATTTCTCGTTTAGAAAGTTTTGCCCAAGCCGCCAAAATCAATATGACCAGTATTGATGTTAGTCAAAACGCCGCCGGTGCTACCGATGATAAAAACGCTAAACCCGCTCAAGTTGACAATCCCGCTGATGAACAAAGCGTTTCTTTTGCCAATAAAAACATTGGATCAACGCTCATTACCATGAATGTGGAATTGCAAGATAAAAGTTATGCCGGCGTCAAGAATTTTTTAGCTTCTTTGTCCAGTTTTACTCCGGTGTTAGAACTTTCCAGTTTAACTTATGCCGAGGGTACCAATAATTTTGGTTTACAACTGCGCACTTATTACCTTATTTCTCCTGATGATGAAAAATAAAAAAGAAACAATTTTATTAACCCTAACTGCCGTCTTGGCCGGAGTTTTACTTTATACTCAAGCTTTTGATATTTCCAAACAATTACTGGGCGTGGCTTATTCGGCTGATTTTGTGCCGATGAACATTACTTTTCCGGCTGATGTTTTGCATCAAAAACAACTTTATCATTTTTCCGCGCCGTATTTGCGTCCTCAACCCACTCAGACCTCCGCGTTATTGTTAGATGAAAATATCCCGCCGCCGGTGGAAAATTTTACTGCCGAAAATACGCATATTGGTCAAGAAGTGGCTTTATTCTGGCAAAAACCCGAAGGAGCGTTAGCCGTAAATATTTATCGGCAACACCTGGAAAGCGCTGACAATTTTTCCGCGCCGGAACTGATTGCTCAAAAAATTACGGATAATTATTTTTTGGATACTACGGTTAAAGATGGGGAAACTTATCGTTATCAAGCCACGGCCATTAACGAGTTGACTATAAATTCCGAAACCAAAACCGTGTCAGCCAAAACCGTCCCCACCGCTGAAGTAATTCCCATAGATGATGTGCCGCCTTTGCCGCCAGCAAACGTGATAGTCAGTACCGTAGATGACCCGGCCGGAAAGCAAATACAAATTTCTTGGGAAATGCCTACAGATCAAGATTTGGATTTTGTTATTATTTATCGCTCGGAAAAATTTGGCCAACAAGGAGAAACGCTGACCAAAATATCAGCTAAAGCCGAAGCGAAATATTTGGATAAAACCGCTTTACCCAACGTTACTTATTATTATACGGTGGTGTCTTATGATCAAGCCGGTAACGCGAGTACGTTGGATATGAGCCTGCCTACTCCGGGCAATCCCGAACCTTTTTTACCGCAAGATTAAGTTTTTAAGTAATTTAAGATGAGAACTGAAGATACAATCAGCGTCGTCCAACTGCTTTACACTCATGGTTTTTTAAATGATCAGCAGTGGACAACTTTAAAAACCACTGCCGCTCAAAATCAGACAGACGTTTTAAAATATTTAACCGCAAACAAAATAGTGCCCGCTGAAACGGTGGCCAAAGCCAAGGCGCAGGTTTTAGGTTTTCCTTATGCGGATTTAAGAGAAAAAGAATTTCCGGCTGATATTTTAAACATCATCACCCGTAGCGTTGCGGAAAATTATCAAGTGGTGCCTTGGGCGCGTCAGGGCAATGATGTTTCCATAGGTTTGATTGATCCGCATAATTATGCGGCTATTGAGGCCTTGGATTTTATCGCCCACAGCTATAAAATCCGTTTTATTTATTATTTAATTTCCGAAGACAGTTTATTATTTGTTTTAAAACAATACGATAATGTCAAAACAGAGGTCGCTCATGCTTTGGAACAGCAGTCCGAGAGTGATGAAGAAATGCTGGTTGATACGGAAAAACCCGAAAATGACCCGACTCGCAACACCAAAAACGCTCCTATTTCCAAAACCGTATCGGTTATTTTGCGTCACGCGGTAGAAGGCGCGGCTTCTGATGTGCATATTGAACCGGATGAGCAAGGTACGCGTGTGCGTTATCGGCTGGACGGTGTTTTGCATACTTCTTTACAACTGCCAAAAGGAGTGCACAATGCTTTGGTGGCGCGCATTAAAGTTTTATCTAATTTAAAATTGGATGAAACTCGTTTACCGCAAGATGGACGTTTTCGCATGCACATTGATGATCATGATGTGGATTTCAGGGTTTCCACTATGCCTTTGGTGGGTAAAGAAAAAGTGGTAATTCGTATTTTGGATACGGAAAGCGGCATTCAAAAGTTGGAAGACCTGGGTTATGCCGATCATAATTTAGAAATAATTCATAGAAATTTAAAGCGGCCGCACGGTATGATTTTAATTACCGGCCCCACCGGTTCTGGCAAATCCACCACTTTGTATTCCATGTTAAAAGTGTTAAACAGCGAAAAACAGAATATCATTACGCTGGAAGATCCGGTAGAATATAATATGTCAGGCATTGCCCAAACCCAAATTAGACCGGAAATAGGACTCACTTTTGTGCGTGGTTTGCGGGCGGTTTTGCGCCAAGATCCGGATATTATTATGGTTGGCGAAATTCGCGATAACGAAACTGCCGAACTGGGCATTCACGCCGCTTTAACCGGTCATATGTTACTTAGCACTTTGCATACCAATAATGCCATTGGCGCCATACCGCGCTTGATTGATATGGAAATAGAGCCTTTTTTAATAGCTTCGTCTCTTAATTTGGTAATTGCCCAGCGTTTAGCCAGGCGAATTTGCACAGAATGTCGCAAGCCAATTAGTTTGTCATCGACAGTAGAGCAAGAAGTACGGCAAATTTTGGCGGAAATTCCCAAAACTTACTTACCAACAGACATTGCCGCCGGCTTAACCAATAATCAGCCTTTTACCGTTTATCAAGGCGCGGGCTGTCCCCATTGTGAAGACAGCGGTTACAAGGGTCGGGTGGCAGTCGCGGAGGTCATAGAGGTTACCGAAAATTTGGGAGAAATTATCGGAAGCGGTAAAGCCAGCAATATGTCCGTGATGGCCCAAGAGATGCTTTCCCAAGGCATGATTTCTTTAAAACAAGATGCTATTATTAAAGCGCTCAGGGGATATACCACTGTGGAAGAAGCCTTGAGTGTAGCCAGAGAATAAATAATTTATAAATTTAATTTGTATGCCTCGTTTTCTTTATAAAGCTCGCGATCAATCCGGTCATTTGCTGACCGCGCAAATGGAGGTGATTTCGGAAAAAGTGGTACGAGATATTTTGCGAGAAAAAAATTTACTGCCCTTGTCTGTACAAGAAGTGGATCAAGGAGTGGGGGAACAATTATCTCATTTTTTTCATCGAGTTAAAACCAAAGATCTGGTGGTTTTCTCGCGCCAATTGGCGGTTTTGGTTTCTGCCACCGTGCCGATTGTCAGAGCTTTGCGTATTTTAGCCCAGCAAACCGAATCTAAAGGATTGAGCGCGGTTATTGCCGATGTAGCGGACAGTGTGGACGGCGGCGCGCGTTTATCCGCGGCACTGCATCATCACCATAGAATATTTGACGATTTTTTTGTTTATATGATCCGTTCCGGAGAAACCACCGGCCGCTTAGACGAAGTGCTCACTTATTTAGCTGATCAAAAAGAAAAAGATTATCAACTGCTTTCCAAAATTATCAGCTCCATGATTTATCCGGCTTTTATTGTGGTGGTTTTAGTGGGCATGTTTATTTTTATGATGATTTACGTTATCCCAAAATTACTTGATGTGGTTGTTACAACCGGCGCAGAACTGCCTTTGCCCACCAAAATATTAGTGACTACCAGCAGTATTTTTCACAATTATTGGTGGTTAATTTTGATAGGAGCGGTTATTTTTGGTTTTGTTTTAAGTTTTGGCAAACGCGTTGCTTTTATGAAAAATATTTTTGATACTCTGAAGTTGCATCTTCCGGTTTTTGGCAATATTTTTAAAAAAATCTACTTAACCAGAATAGCCAGAAGTTTATCTAACCTGTTGGCTTCGGGCGTTCCTATCAATCGTTCAGTGGCTATTGTGGCGGACTTGGTGGGCAATAATGTTTATCGCAAAATTTTAATGGACGCGCATGATCAAGTGGAAGCCGGCAAGCCTTTATCCAGCGCTTTGTTAAAATACAAGCCCATTCCTCCGATGGTGGCGCAAATGATGGACATTGGCGAAGAAACCGGCCGTTTGGATCAAATTTTAAAGAAAATTTCTGATTTTTACGCTGATGAAGTAACAGCTTTAACCGAGGCTTTAACCAGTTTGATTGAGCCTTTGATTATTATTTTACTGGGCGCGGCCGCTTTAATTTTAGTGTCCGGAGTTTTGATGCCGATCTATTCCATCACTTCACAGTTTTAAGAAAAAGGGGAAAAGTGAAATTATCTCTTGTCTAGTACTTTAAAATATGCTATACTTATAAAAGACATTAGAGGAGGAAAATTTTATTTAATAAATCATAAAAGACAACCATGAGAAAACAAAAAGGTTTTACGCTGATTGAGTTGTTGATTGTTATCGCAATCATCGGACTCTTAGCGGCATTAGCTCTTGTTTCGTTAACCGCCGCTCAGAAACGCGCGAGAGACACCAAGCGCGTAGCAGATATGAAGTCGTTTCAAACGGCTTTAGAGCTTTATTACAATGAAGAAGCTGAATACCCAATATTGGTGGTAGAAGACGCGGCAACACAAGAGGTAGAGGTTAATACTTGGCCGGAAATGGCAGAGACCATGGCCTCTTATATTAGCAGTTTGTCCACCCCGCCTCAACCGGACAAAGAAGTTTATACTTATATTGTGAACGCCACTGCCGATCAATATTATATTAGAACGGTTTTGGAAGATAAAGAACATCAAGTATTATCTCAAGACCTTGATGGCGCCGCTTTAGGTGGTGCGGGTTGGATGTCGGTTTCTTCTGATAGTGCCTTTGATCCCACTGATGCCACTATTGATTGTGGAGTTGCCACAGCCAATACTGATGGTATGTATTGTTTAGGTGGTACGGCCGCTCAATAATTGTGCTTGTTGGGTTTTCAAAATCCTCGCTACCAGCGGGGATTTTTTGTTTGTGCACATGGCTAGGAGCAGGTATAATAAGAATATGTTATTTTCTTTTGTTTATTTAGCTTTTTTTGTTTTATTTGGTTTGGTTATAGGCAGTTTTTTAAATGCGGCCGAATATCGACTTTTTCAAGGAGAAAGTTTGTTAAAAAATAAAAATAAGACTTTAGCCAAAAGCCATTGCCCGCACTGTCAAACCGTTTTAAAACCCCAAGAGTTGGTGCCTGTTTTTTCTTTTTTGTTTTTAAAAGGCCGCTGTCGCACTTGTCATCAGCAAATATCTTGGCAATATCCGGCGGTGGAACTGGGGAGCGCTGTTTTATTTTTATGGTCAGCTTTGGTATTTGTTCAAGTTGATCAAGCAATTTTTGTCGCCATCATCTCGGCTTTTTTGCTATTTATTTTTTTGTATGATTTAAAGCACCAGTTGGTGTTGGATGTGGTCACGGTGCCGGCTATTATTTTGGCTGGTTTGGGGTCAATTTTTGTGTTTCAGCTTAGTTTTTTAAATTTAATTTTAGGAGCCTTATTAGGCGGCGGATTTTTTTTAGCACAATATTTAATTTCTCGCGGTCGTTGGATTGGCGGCGGCGATATTCGTTTAGGCATTTTAATGGGCGTACTTTTAGGTTGGGAGCGGACTTTATTAGCTTTAATGTTAGCCTATATTTTGGGCGCGCTGATTGCTTTAATACTGTTAATACAAAAAAAAGCTCATGCTAATTCTCGTTTGGCTTTTGGTACTTTTTTAACTTTGAGTACTTTTTTTAGCCTGCTTTACGGCACCCAGTTGATTGACTGGTATTTAAAATTTTTGTTATGAAAAAAACACATCCGCGCGGTTTTACCATTTACGAGTTGTTAATTATTGTAGGCATTATTGGTATTTTAAGCTCAATTGTTGTCATGCGTTTTTCCGGTACCACTAATCCCATTGATTTAAGCAACGGCCAGGCGGTTCTTACCAGTGATTTGAGTAAAATTATTAACTGGTCGCAAACTGGCAAAATTGAGCCAACTACCAACACGGTCCCGCTAGGTTATGGTTTGGTGTTTTTTCCCGGAGAAAAGTATTATTATTTGTATGCCGATTATGACGCGGATAATTTATATAGTAAAAATAGTAGCGATGTGCTTTTGGAAACGGTTGATTTAGAAAAAGGAGAATTAGTACGCAATGTTTTAATTCAGACTTGCACGCCTCTTTCGGCAACAGGCACTTGTGATTTTTTGGTAACTTACGAAAATGCTAAAATGTATACCAATGGCCAAAGAGATGATAATTTGGAGATAATTTTGCACCACGAAAAGGACAATGCCAATGCTACGGTTCTGGTGAATATTATTTCGGGACAAATTAACTAATAATTTTCCGTATGTTAACCGCCGATTTTCCCTTAAAAAAATTTTCCACTTCTTCCGGATTCACCTTATTGGAGGCGGTGATCGCTACCGCCATTGTGGTTATCGGTTTGGTTAGTTTAGTGGTTTTAGCCACTCTTTCCGTTATGACCAGCAGACAGATAAATGAGCAATTTCAAGCCGCGCTTTTTGCGCAAGAAGGTCTGGAAGCCGTTCGGGCTTTACGCGATTCCAATTGGTTAATGTTTGACACCAATTCTACTACCGCTTGGAACGAGAATCTTTTTTCCTCTGCTAACGCCACAGATTATTCGGCGGTGTTAAACAACACCCCCAACGACCCTGCGTTAAGCCACAGTTTAGATTTTACTCCCAATGATTTTGACGATCAGTGCTTAGGGCAAAATAACAGTTCTTATGCTTGCTCTGCTATTTGGTACGATCAGACCTCAGAAAAATATTTTCAAACCACCCAAACGGATTTTATACCAAATAATTTTCAACAAACCACTTATAGTCGCCTAATTTATTTATATCCGATTTGTCGCAATACTCTTGACGATCATGATGAACAAATTATTGATAACGAAACTCAGGTTTGTACGGATTTAAATACAGCCACAGCCACTTATCAACCAGTAGGCCTTGATGTGGTGGTGTCAATACAGTGGGCCGGCAGGGGTAAAATGAATAATTATCAACTAGAAGAGTACTTATATGACTGGCGTTATTAAAAAAGAATTGACCGGGTTTACCATTATTGAATTGCTGGTGGCCACCGCAGTTATCAGCGTGGTGATGGTGGCGGCCACTACTTTATTATTGATGTTGTTTCGCGGTCAAAGAACGGCGCGGGAAGATTTGTATATGCAGTCGCAGGCACGCTATATATTTTTAATGATTTCCGATCGGGTTCATAACGCGCACCTGGATTATTTGTTTTATGATGGCGATCCGCTTTTGCAAAAAGAATTTTTAGCCCTGCGTGATCAGGCCGGCCAGCAAACGGTTTTTTGGTTTTATTCTCATAATAATCAGATTGATTTATTTTTATGTGATAATAAACCTTTTAACGATACTTGTAATCACCAGGTTGATCCCACCATTTCTTCAGATTGGTCTCAAATAAATTCCCAAAAACTGTACTTTACCGTGGGTAATTTTCTTATTTTTCCCAGCCGCTCTCCTTACGAAGAACAGAATAGCCAATACTTATCAGATACGGCGCCTTACGTTACCATTCAACTTAAATTAAAAATGCCTAAAAGTAAGAATGAATCTGTTTTAATGCAAACCGGCTTAACCACTCGTTATTATGCCCGCTAAGTCTCAAGCGCCAAAACCCAGAGGAGCAGTGTTGATTTTTGCTTTGTTGTTATTGATGATTATGATGACTATTGGTTTTGTTTTAGCTTCTTTGATTTATAAAGAAATCGCCGTAGCTCGTTCTTTTCCTGATTCTTTACAAGCCTATTATGCGGCTGAAAGTGGCATTGAAGACAGTTTGGATTTATTAGCCCTGCGTCGTCAGCAAGGCGGTTTGTTGGAAGAAGTGGACGATGTTAATCAGCCGGAAACCCTAGACGATGCCATTGACCGTCTTAAAGCTACTACCGAAAATAATGTTCCCAGAGTTTTAACCCACAGCGCCGCCAATTATTTGGTAAGCGCTGACGAAACCAAGGGAAGTGTGGCAAATATGGTTTTCAGTGTTCCTTATCGACGCGGTACGCAAGTTGATATGTATGATCCGGATCAGATTTTAAGCGGAGTGGGCGCGCGTTCCGTAGAATTATTTTGGACGCCGGTCGCTTGCGCCAATCATGATTCCAGTCTTGATCAGAAAATAGAAGTGACTTATCAAGTTTTAAACGTGGGTACTGATGTTTCTGTTGATGATATTCAAAAAGAGGTTTACGATTGCACTATATCCTCAACTGATCCAAATTATACTTGTATGCATACGGCCAATTGGCTGTCTACCACTAAAAATCATATTTTGCGCTTTACTCCTTTAGATTGCAGTATTCCTTTGTTTAAAACTGTATTTTACGACGGCCCCAGCGCTTCCGGACAAGTAGTGAATATTCCTTCGGTGGCTTCCGTTACTGCCATCGGCCGCGGCAAAATATCTGCGCGTAAAATTTCCGTCTTAACGAAATGGGTTGCTCAAGCTTCTGGTTTAACCGATTTTGTGATATTTTCTATAGACAAAATTGAAAAACTCAGTCCCTAATACCAACATGACTAAAGCTCTGGCTCAAAAAAGAATTCAAAAATTAAAAAAAGAAATTGATCATTATCGCTATGTTTACCATGTTTTAGATCAACCGGAAATTTCCGATGCCGCTTTGGATTCTTTAAAAAAAGAACTTTTCGATTTAGAACAACAATATCCGGATTTAGTAACATCTGATTCACCCACTCAGCGCGTGGGCGGTAAGCCTTTGGATAAATTTACCAAAGTGAAACACCCTACGCGCATGCTTTCTTTAAACGACGCTTTTTCTGAAGAGGATTTACAAGATTGGCAGAAACGCTTGCATCGTTTAACAGAAAATGCACAATTAGATTTTTTTGTAGAACCGAAATTGGACGGTTTGGCAATTAGTTTAATTTATGAAAATGGATTATTAAAAATCGGCGCCACTCGCGGCAACGGCTTGATTGGCGAAGAAGTTACCAATAATTTAATAACTATTGAGAGTATTCCTTTGCGTTTAAGAGAAATACCAGAAGCCACCAAAGTAAAAACCATCGAAGTGAGAGGAGAGGTTTATATGACCAAAAAAGTTTTCGATAAAATAAATAGGGAGCGACAAAAAGCCGGAGAAGCAATTTATATGAATCCACGCAATACAGCGGCCGGTACCATTCGTCAACTTGATCCTGCTATTGTTAAAAGTCGTGAATTGCGTTTTTCCGCTTATGCTTTACCCACAAACTTAGGGCAAACCACTCATCAGCAAGAACATATACTTTTAAAAAAACTGGGATTTCGCACTGATCCATCTGCCACAGCCGCAAAAAATTTGCAGGAGGTATGGTCTGTTTATCAAAATATTCAAAAAAAGCGAGATCATTTACCCTACCAAATTGACGGCGTGGTAGTGGTGGTGAATAGCAATAAGCAGTTTGCTCGGTTGGGAATAGTAGGTAAGGCGCCCCGAGCCAGCATTGCTTTAAAATTTCCGGCTGAACAGGCGGTTACCGTCATAGAAGATATTGTAGTGCAAATAGGACGAACGGGCGCTTTAACTCCGGTGGCGCATTTGAAAAAAGTAGCGGTGGCCGGCACTACTGTCGCCAGAGCGACTCTTCATAATATAGATGAAATTAAAAGACTGAATGTAAAAATTGGTGATACGGTTATTGTGGAAAAAGCCGGCGATATTATCCCGGATATTATTCAGGTGTTGCCAAATTTACGAACAGGTAAAGAAAAAAATTTCACTATGCCGAAATTTTGTCCAAGTTGCGGCAGTAAAATTATTCGTCATGCCAATGAGGTGGCTTATTATTGTCCTAATCATGCTTGTTTTAGTCAGCAAAAAGAGCGTTTTTATCATTTTGTCAGCAAAAAAGCCTTTAATATTGAAGGTTTGGGACCTAAAATTATCGATCATTTATTGACGGCAGGGCTTTTAAACACGCCGGCCGATATTTTTAATTTAACTGAAAATGATTTACAGTCTTTGGAGCGTTTTGCGGAAAAATCAGCCAGCAATTTAATAATAGCCATCAAAAAAAGTCGCACCATTTCTTTGCCGCGTTTAATTTTCGCTTTAGGCATTAGGCATGTAGGTGAACAAACCGCCTTAACTTTGGCGGAAAAATTTTTAACTTTTGCCAGAATTCAAAACGCCTCAGCAGAAGAATTACAAAATATTCATGATGTCGGCATTATCGCCAGCCACAGTATTACAGCTTATTTTCAGCAAAGAAAAAATCAAATTTATTTAGCAAAATTACTGCCCCATTTAATTGTGCAAAAAGTTAAAAAAACCGATACCAAAAAATTAGCGGGTAAATATTTTTTGTTTACCGGTACCTTGCAAGCTCAAACTCGGGAAGACGCCAAGCAGTCGGTGCGTAACAACGGCGGACAAGTGATGTCCGGAGTTAGTAAAAAATTAGATTACTTGGTGGTAGGGGAAAAACCTGGCTCTAAACTGTTGCAAGCGCAGAAATTAGGCATCAAAATTTTAAATGAATCGGAATTTTTAAAGTTGTTAAATTAAAGTTGTTCCTTGCTTTTCGGTTTTTCTCTTGATATTATACAAAAGTTATGAAATTAGACAAAAAGGTGATTGCCAAACTTTCTCGCCTTTCTAAAATTAGCTTAAAAGAAGAAGAAATAGACTCTTTATCTAAAGATTTGTCTAATATTTTAGCATACATTGAACAATTAAATGAGGTGGCTACAGAAAATATTGTTCCCACTCAGCAAGTTACCGGTTTGGTGAATGTTTTAAGAACAGACATTGCTGATTATACTTTTGAAAAAAGTGATATGGTATCCACTATGCCGGAGGTTGATGAAAACGGCGCTTTAAAAGTGCGAGCAGTTTTTACCGAAGACAGCCCTAGCCATTAAAAATATGAGCCTTATTGAACTACGAAAACAACTAGACAATAAAGAAATTTCCGCTCCGGAATTAACCCGGCAGTATTTAAGCCGCATTGCCAAAGTTGATCCTCAACTGAATAGTTATATTACGGTTTGTACTGAACAAGCCGAAAAAGCCGCTGTGCACGCGCAAGAGGAAATTGATCGTGGCAACCAAGGGCCGCTTACCGGAATTCCTTATGCGGTTAAAGATATTTTTTGTACCAAAGACATTCGTACCACTGCCGGTTCTCATATTTTAAAAGAATATATTCCGCCTTATTCCGCTACCGCAGTTGAAAAATGTCAAGATGCTGTGCTTTTGGGGAAAACCAATATGGACGAATTTGCCATGGGTTCTTCTACCGAATATTCCGCTTTTGGGCCAACTAAAAATCCTTTTGATTTGACGCGTGTACCAGGCGGTACTTCCGGCGGATCTACCGCGGCCGTCGCGGCGGATTTAGCGGTTTTTGCTTTAGGAACAGACACGGGCGGATCTATTCGCCAACCCGCTTCTTTTTGTAATGTGGTTGGACTTAAATTAACCTATGGTCGCATTTCTCGTTATGGAGTAATCGCCTCAGCTTCTTCTTTGGACACAGTTGGTATTATTACGCAAAACGTTGCTGACGGCGCTTATGTTTTAAAACAACTTGCTGGCCACGATCCTCTGGATGCCACCACCTCTCCAGTGCCCATTGATGATTATTTAAACAGTTTGGAAAAAACCGTCTCTGGTCTGCGCGTTGGCATCCCTAAAGAATATTTGGAATTGGCAGGGTTAGATCCTAGAATAAAAGAACGTTTTTTAGCAGTGCAAAAAGTTTTAGCTAAATTAGGTGTAGGAGTAGAAGAAATTTCTTTACCGCACAGCCGTTACGGTTTGGCCACTTATTATATTTTAAACCCTTCTGAAAATAGTTCCAATTTAGCGCGTTATGATGGTATTCAATATGGCCGACCTGCAAAAGGTGCTAACAGTTTAGATGAAGTTTATACCAAAACCCGCGAAGAAGGTTTTGGAGCGGAAAGCAAACGTCGTATTATGATTGGTACTTTTTGTTTATCTGCCGGTTATTATGATGCTTATTATAAGCAGGCGCAAAAAGTCCGTACTTTGGTTAGTGAAGATTTTACCAAGGCCTTTGAACAAGTGGATGTGATTATGTCTCCCACTTCACCCACTTTGCCTTTTAAATTGGGTGAAAGAGAAAGCGACCCTTTATCTATGTATACTTCAGATATTTATACCATTCCCGCTTCTTTAGCAGGTCTTCCGGCCTTTTCTCTGCCAGCTGGAGCGGTAGATAATTTACCGGTGGCAGTTCAACTCATCGCCCCGCAGTTTGCGGAAAAAAGAATTTTACAGCTGGGATACCATTTGGAACAAAGCTTTGATTTCCCAAAACCAAAATTAGTGGTATAATAGTCATGTGCACAAGTAATAGCCACTTTTTTAAAAAGGTGTTATAATAAATATATAGGAAAATAATTCAATGAGTTTACTTAAAAAAGCCACATTAAAGGAGGAGAATATGGCCAACAACACAATTTTACTCGTCGAAGACGACGAAATGTTACACACCATGTATACCCAAAAGTTTACGAAAGAAGGGTATGAGGTAAAATCTGCTTATAATGGAGCAGAGGGTATTGAACTGGCGGAACAGTACCAGCCGTCGGTGATTTTGTTAGATATTATCATGCCTAAAATGGATGGTTTTGTAGCTTTGAAAAAATTAAAGAAAAATGAAGCCACTAAGCACATTCCGGTTATTTTATTAACTAATTTAGGCCAGGAAGAAGACATTCGCAAAGGACGAGAATTAGGAGCTACCGATTATTTTATCAAAGCTAATCATACTCCGGCAGAAGTGGTGGAAAAAGTAAAAGAAGTAATGTCTCAACAGCAACCAACAATAGCTAGTTAAAAAATATTTTTTCAAAATTTGCCCTTGAGGGCATTTTTTGATACATTAAGTGCGTTGTAAAAATAAATTATTAATTTTAGTCCAATGGAACAAACTTTAATTATTGTAAAGCCCGATGCTTTACAAAGAAATTTACTGGGAGAAATTATTCATCGTTTTGAACGTAAAGGATTGCGTTTGGTAGGTTTGAAAATGGCGCGTATTAGCGATTTAAAAGTTTCCGAACACTATGCTCATCATAAAGACAAACCTTTTTTTGATGGTCTAAAAAGATTTATGCAGTCAGCGCCGGTGGTGTTAATAGTTTTGGAAGGATTGGAGTGCGTGGAAGCGGTACGCTTCATTACTGGCGCCACCAAAGGACGCAGTGCTGATGCCGGAACTATTCGCGGAGATTTTGCCATGAGCATGCAGGCTAACATTGTGCATGCCTCTGATTCCCCGGCCAATGCTCAAATAGAAATTAAACGTTTTTTTGATCACGAAGAATTATTCCAGTATGAGCGCCAAGATAAAACTTGGGTTTATTCCGAAGACGAAATCGCTTAAGTTTGGGCTAACTGTGGAAAATTATTCTTGACACGGAAAACTGGTGTGCTATTATCTTTTCATAATTTATATGAATTTTAACCAAAATTCCAACTTAATCAGCTTGCATTTAATCCTTACTCCAGTATTGGGTTATTTTATTAACATTATTGATTATTGCCGGCGGGTTCAAGTTGACACTAGGTCTTAAAAATATAATTTCAACTTTAACATAACCCGCTTAATCAAAAAGCGGGTTTTTTGAAACAAAATTTATTCGATCTCTGCTTAAAAATAAATACTTGTTTTTAGCCAGCGGTCGGATAAAGGCGGGTGCCTCCCGAGGGTGAGACCTATGGGCGTTGGGTTAGACTCCCATCGATCGCGGTAATCGCGACTTTGGTTGCAGATTGATTCTTTGAGTCTCTGCGATGCAAAGTCAGGATGAAAACCACACTTTATTGTGTCGTTTTCATCCACCTTTTTGTGAATAGCAAAATTGATATGCAAAAAAAGGTGAAAAATTGGTTTTTTTAAATGCTTGCTCTCAAAATTGAGAGTAGTATAATACAAGTAGACTTAGCAGTTCGATACACCAAGCTCGCAAACAGTTTCCTTAGGCGACTCTTATCTCTGTTGCTTTGGTAACAGAAGCGAGTCTTTGCGGTTAAAAGGTGTTTCCTTGTACTTACAGTATTATTGACATAAGGCTTTGGCTTTGTGTGCAAGAAAAGGAAACAATGGTGTCATTTTGACATGAAGCCCACTTGCATTTAAGGAAGCTTGGGTTCGAACTGCTAAGCCTGATGAAAACCGACCGGCCAATGAGCCGGTTTTCGTATAAAGTAAAATGGTTTATAATAAAACGCACGCGGGATTAGTATAGTGGCAGTACGCTTGCTTCCCAAGCAAGAGATGCGAGTTCGATTCTCGTATCCCGCTTATTACATTATTAAAACACCTCTTTTTGCAGGAGGTGTTTTAAGTTTTTCAGAAATTATTTTTTCTTGCCTATGCCACAGGTGTAGTAAACTCCGGGGCCATCAGTAGTTTTGGCATCAAAGGAATAATTTACCGTGGTATAGCCTTTTTTGGTAGCTTGTAAAAAAGCGCTGGTACGCGGCACGGAAGTTTCAAACCAACCGTTGGCATCAGTTTGGACGGAGCCGGTTTGAAATACTTTTACCTTTTTCTTGGCACCGTCTTTTTTTTCTACATATTTTATCACCCAGGTTTTCACGGTAAATCCGGGAATTTTTTTATAATCATTACAATAATCATCAAGATATCCCCGCACATTTCTCCAGTTCATTTGTTTCCCCAAAGTTAAATCAACAGTAACCGTCGGGCTGATTAAGTCATTGCTTTTGTCTTGGGTATAAAGCAGTACTTCCAGTTTTTTATTCTTGGCGCCCTGAATTTTAGTGTAAAAATCAAATTTGCCTTTGCTGTCGGTAGTAGCCACGGTGCGAGCTTGTCGGTTGTTAATACGCACTACCACGTTTTGGTCAGCGTTGCCGGTGCCGGTAAAGTGGATGTAAGGCTTGGTAATGGTGTCTCCGTCTTGAGGGGTGGTTAAAACCGGTGTTTTTAAGGTGTAAGTTGGCACATCTGAAGATTTGGCCAAACTAGTCGCAGTTGAACTTAGCCAAAAACCTAAAGTTAAGGCTAAAACCAAACTCAATTTTATCCTCCATTTTTTCATAATCATTTTTTTAATGATGATTTATTAATTATTTATATTATAGCACCTTTTTTTGAAAAGTCATTAGTCTTTTGCAAAAACGATATAATTGCTACTATAGATAGTAATTATGATTAAAAATTAAATATGAAGCAAAAATCAGATTCACATGAAAAAAATAGATATCTAGTTTTATTCTTAATAATTTTGACAATAGGATTGGTTTTAATTTTTTTAGGTGTTAATGCCAATCGAAATAATTCGACACCAAACATTACTAACGTCAATGTTAATGTTAATTCGGAAACAAGAAGCGTTAATACAGAAAATACCAATGAAGATCGTGCGGAAATTGTTACCGAAGACCAAAAAGCACAATTTGCCTTAGAAGCGTTTTTTAGCGCTTTGACAGATAAAAAATACACAGGCGCTTTAACTTTATTTGCGCCAAATGAATGGGAAACCATGAGCTCATTTGTTGATGAGGATGAGCGTAACGATCACATCAAAGTTTTGCAGGCCTATTGTGAAAGGGTACAAACTTGTTTACCGGTTAAAATTTTGTCTATTGCACGCACCGCTAATGACAGCAGCTTTGAATATGTCGCACAAGTACAGTTTATTGCTGAGAACGGTGATCCTTATGTGTTAGGTCCGTGTTGTGGTGCCACAGAAGAAGAAATGCCCTCACAAGACATCTTTGAGTATCATGTAAAATTAATGAACGGTGGCTATAAAGTTATTACCCCTCCGGTTTATAACCCTTAATAAACCATATAGTATTTGCCGTTCGTTTGACACGGTCGATTTTAGAGGTTTAAATCTTTAAAAAAAATTTAATTAAACATACTTATAAACATTAAGCTGTATAATTTTATTTTTACTTATCCACAGCCCTTCAGGTTTGTCACGAAATTAGTTTAGGTGTATGCTAATTCATTAAATAAATAATTTTAAAACTATGATTAAAGTAGGAGAAAATTTACTCAATTTGGAAAATGGCATTGCCCAAGAGCAATTTGAGGTGTTTCATCAAGCGCAAATTAAAAAAGTTAAACTAGCTGACTATAAAGGCAAGTGGTTGATTTTGTTTTTTTACCCGGCGGATTTTACTTTTGTGTGTCCGACCGAGCTTAAAGAAATGGGAGAAAATTATTCGGAGTTTCAAAAATTGGGTGCAGAAGTTTTAAGTGTCAGCACAGACACTGCTTTTGTTCATAAAGCTTGGCATGATGAATCTGAGGCCATCAAGACCATCACTTTTCCCATGTTGGCTGACCCCACTGGAAAATTATGCAAAACTTTTGGTACTTATTTGGAAAAGGAAGGACTTTCTTTGCGCGGCAGTTTTGTCATCGATCCGGACGGGGTATTAAAGGCTTTAGAAATACACGATAACAGCCTTGGCCGTAACAGCGCGGAGTTATTGCGTAAACTGCAAGCCGCGCAGTTTGTACGCGAGCACGGTGATCAAGTTTGTCCGGCCAGTTGGAAACCCGGAGCAAAAACTTTAAAACCGGGTGTTGATTTAGTCGGTAAAATTTAATTCTTAAATTAACAAATATATGTATCAAGAAAAAGATTATAATAGTCTCTTGGGTTTAGCGGGTTTTTCCGATAATTTACTGCAAACTCACTTTAAACTTTATCAAGGCTATGTTAAAAATACCAATACTTTGTTGGAAAATTTTAAAACCGCGGAAGTAGGTACACCACAATATGCGGAGATGAAACGTCGCTTTGGTTGGGAGTTTGACGGTATGCGTTTGCACGAATTGTATTTTGATAACTTAATTAAAGACGCGGCGGGTGTTGTTGGTGCAACCAGTATTAAAAAAGCAATAGAGCGTGATTTCGGCTCTTTTGCTCGTTGGCAAAAAGATTTCGAGGCCGTGGCCACTTTGCGCGGCATTGGTTGGGCGATTCTTTATTATGATCAAGATGCTAAAAAACTCTTTAATGTTTGGATCAATGAACACGATGCCGGACATTTAGTGGGCGCCAAACCGCTTTTGGTATGTGATGTGTTTGAACATGCTTTTGTGTTGGACTACGGCATGGCGCGCGCGGATTATTTAAAGAGCTTTTTTAAGGCCATAAATTGGCCGGTGGTTGCTCAACGTTTGAGTTAAAAAAGATTATAAAAAACACCGGAAATTTTCCGGTGTTTTGTTTTTTTAGGCTCCTACTTTGGCGCTGGTTTTAATACAACGGGTACAAGCTTTTACTTTTTTGCCGGCAATAGTGGTGGTTTGTAAATTGACTTGTTGGCGTTTAATAGTGGCTCGTTTAGAGTGAGAGCGGGCATTTCCTTTCAGATAGCCGCGTCCGCACACATCGCAAATTTTTGACATATGCTCTTAATATCGTAATAATAAAGTGACAGTCTTTGCATTCTATCTTTTTATTTCTTATTTGTCAATTATTTTATGTTAATAAACAATTTTTTAGACAACCCCTTAAATTTTTTGTTGTGGATTTTAGCTATTGTGCTGGGACTCACCATTCACGAATTTTCCCATGCTTTAGCCGGTAAATTACAAGGAGATCACACGGCCGAGATTGAAGGTCGTTTAAGTTTGAATCCTTTAGCCCATATTGATTGGTTGGGATTTGCTTTATTGGTGGTAGCGGGTTTTGGTTGGGCCAAACCCACTCCGTTTAATCCTTATAATTTAAAATATAAAAAATACGGATCTCTTTTGGTAGCTTTGGCCGGTCCGGTTTCCAATGTTATTTTTGTGGTGTTTATCGGGCTTATTTTACACTTCCTTTATCAGATCAACGGTCAAATCAATATCCAAAATTTGATGGTGATGTTTTTTATCAATTTGATTCAAGTTAATATTTTGCTGGCGGTTTTTAATTTAATTCCCATTCCACCTTTGGACGGTTCTAAAATTTTATACACTTTTATCGCCCAAAAATACCAAGAAGTAATTTTCGCTTTAGAACGTTACGGTACCTGGTTGCTTTTAGCCTTGGTATTTTTTGGTGGCTCTTTTATCAGTAAAATTTTCTATTTTTTCTACAAAATAACGATCAATTTGATTTTTTAGTTAGGACTGAAACAAAAGATTAAAAATCGGCCCTAGGGCGGAAAACAAGAAATAAACTATCAGAATAACAACGATGGAAATTAAGCCGGTTACAATATGGCTTTTCATTTCTTCTTTCTTTTTTTTATCTTCATAACTATTATAGCGATATTCTAAAGTGGCAATCAAAATCAATAATAACGCCATCATAATCACGGCAATTACTACTATTTTAAGAAAGAAGAGAATAGTTGGAAATACTTCAGTACCCATAATTCACAGTATACTGTTTTTTAAGATTTGACACAATAGAATAAATATCTTAAAGTGAATTCTGGTTCTCCCAAGTATTCATGGCTGTTTACTTGGACATTACAATTCTAACAAAAAATTGCAAAACGTGATTTTTGCTTTATTTGAACTGACAAAGGTCATATTTTGTAAATTTTCAAAAAAAGCAAGCAGAATGTTCATTTTGCCTTGTTTTTATGCATTTTAAGATTAATTTTTTTTCAAAATGCCAACAATCAACCAACTTGTGCGCTACGGTCGTAAAAAGACCAAGAAAAAGTCGAAAACTCCGGCTTTGCAGTCTACTTTAAATGTGCAAAGACGTACCAGAACTTATTTTAAAAAAGGTTGTGCTTTTAAACGCGGAGTCTGCGTGAAAGTCAGCACCACTACTCCTAAAAAACCAAACTCTGCTTTGCGCAAAATCGCCAGGGTGCGTTTATCCAATGGCATGGAAGTGACCGCTTATATTCCCGGCGAAGGTCATAATTTGCAAGAACATAGCATTGTGATGATCAGAGGCGGTAAAGTGCCAGATTTACCAGGTGTGCGTTATCACATTGTTCGTAATGTTTACGATACGCAAGGTGTTGATAAACGTAAACAATCTCGTTCCAAATACGGCGTAAAAAAACCAAAGGAAAAATAATTTCCTAATTATTCTAAAATTCCTAATTTCTAAACTTAAGAAAATATGCGAGGTAAACAAGCTCCTAAACGGGTTATTGCGCCCGATGTTCGATACAAATCAACGCAAGTAGCAAAATTTATTAATTACGTGATGGAACGCGGCAAAAAAAGCGTGGCGGTTGGTATTGTTTATGATGCTTTTGATTATATTGAAAAGAAAACCGGCGAACCGGGTTATGATGTTTTTTTAAAGGCCATTGCCAAAATTTCTCCAGAATTGGAAGTGCGCGCCAAAAGAATTGGCGGTGCTAATTATCAGGTGCCGATTGAGGTGCGGCCGGAAAGACGCTTTACCTTGGCTTGTCGTTGGCTTTTGGAAGCTGCGGGTAATCGCACCGGAAAACCCATGCGTGAGAAGTTGGCGCTGGAACTGATTGATGCCTCTCATGAAGAAGGTTCGGCTTTCAAAAAGAAAGAAGATGTCCATCGCATGGCTGAATCCAATCGAGCTTTTGCGCATTTTGCTTAAATAAAAAATCTTATAAATAATATGGATATAGAAGAGAAACAAATTCCCCTAAAAGATACGCGCAACATTGGTATTATTGCTCATATTGATGCCGGCAAAACCACTGTCTCCGAGCGTATTTTGTATTATACCGGCAAAACCCACAAAATTGGCGAAGTGCACGAAGGAGCGGCGGTAATGGATTGGATGGCACAAGAACAAGAAAGAGGTATTACCATTACGGCCGCGGCTACCACTTGTTTTTGGAAAGAGCACAAGATCAACTTAATTGATACTCCCGGACACGTGGATTTTACCGTAGAGGTGGAGCGTTCTTTGCGGGTGTTAGACGGGGGAGTGGTAGTTTTTGACGGCGTGGCCGGAGTAGAACCGCAATCAGAAACCGTGTGGCATCAAGCGGAAAAATATAAAGTGCCACGCATGTGTTTTGTTAATAAAATGGATCGCACCGGTGCTAATTTTTATCATGATTTAGAAATGATTTTGGATCGTTTAACCAAGCACGCCCATCCTATTCAATTACCCATTGGCGCCGCTGAAACTTTTACAGGTATTATTGACCTGATTAAACAAAAAGCCGTAATCTATAAAGATGAGATGGGTAAAGAATTTGAAGAAGTAGAAATTCCGGCGGAAATGAAAGCTGAGGTGGACAAATACCGCAAGCAATTGATAGAAGCGGTGGTGGAAAATGATGAAAAATTGATGAGTGATTATTTGGAAGGCAAAGAGCCATCCCAGGAAGATTTGAGAAGAGTTTTACGCCAAGCAACCATCAATAATGAAATTGTGCCGGTTTTGTGCGGCTCAGCTTTAAAAAATAAAGGAGTGCAGTATTTATTGGACGCGGTTAATGATTATTTGCCTTCACCTTTGGAAATTCCCGCCACAGTTGGTCATGATCCTGATGATTTTTCAAAAACTATTGCGCGTCCAGCAGATGACAAGGAGCCTTTAGCCGCTTTGGCTTTTAAAATCGCCACCGATCCTTATGTGGGAAAATTGGCTTTTATTAGAGTTTATTCAGGTGTCTTAAAATCCGGTTCTTATGTATTAAACATCAACACCGGCAAAAAAGAACGCATTTCTCGTTTGGTGCGTTTACACGCCAATTCTCGTACGGAGATTTCTGAAATTCACGCTGGTGATATTGCGGCCGCGGTGGGATTAAAAGGTACGGTTACCGGCACCACTTTATGCGACGAAGATCAGCCGATAGTTTTAGAAAAAATTGTCTTTCCTGATCCGGTTATTCATATTGCGGTGGAACCGAAAACCAAGGCCGATCAAGAAAAAATGGGCATGGCGCTTAATCGCTTGGCAGAAGAAGATCCGACTTTACATATTACCAGCAACGAAGAAACCAACCAAACTATTTTGTCCGGCATGGGAGAGTTGCATTTGGAAATTATTATTGATCGTTTAAAAAGAGAATTTCAAGTTGAAGCCAACATTGGTAAACCGCAAGTGGCTTATCGCGAAACCATTAAGAAAATGGCTGAAGGTGAAGAAAAATACGTTAAGCAAAGTGGTGGTCGCGGACAATATGGCCATTGTGTGTTAAGGGTAGAGCCTTTGCGTGTTGTGGCCTCGGAACAAGAAGAGGGTAAAGAAATACAACATTTTGAATTTGTGAACGCCATTAAAGGAGCGACTATTCCTAACGAATATATTCCGGCAGTAGAAAAAGGAGTGCGGGAAACTTTAAGCCGCGGTGTAGTGGCCGGTTATCCTATTTTGGATGTTAAGGTTACTCTTTTTGATGGCAGTTATCATGAAGTGGATTCTTCTGAGGCGGCTTTCAAAATTGCCGGTTCCAAAGCTTTCAAAGCCGCGGCTCGTCGAGCTGATCCGGTTTTATTAGAGCCGATTATGAAAGTGGAAGTGGTTACGCCGGAAGATTTTATGGGCGATGTAATGGGAGACTTAAATTCCAAACGAGGTCAAATTGGCACCATGGGTGACCGAGGTACGGTAAAAGTTTTACAAGCCTTAGTGCCTTTAGCTGAGATGTTTGGTTATGTAAACCAATTGCGTTCCATGACTCAGGGCAGAGCCAATTACTCAATGGAGTTTGAAAAATACCAAGAAGTTCCTAAAAATGTGGCGGCTGAAATAATTAAGGAACGCGGTGGAACAGTAAATACAGATGAAGAAGAAACTAAATAGTTATCCACATTCCTTAAACAGGGCTAAAGATTGCCAAAAAAGTTATGATTAGTTATAATCACAATACTTTGAAACAAGGTACTGTCTTGGTGTCTTGACATGACATCAGAAAAACAGTATTGTAATAATGTTTTTGAAAAAAAAATTATAAAATACTTTAAGAGAATAATTAAAAATTATGGCAGAAAAATTTGATCGTTCAAAACCACATGTCAATGTTGGCACTATCGGCCACGTTGATCATGGTAAAACAACTTTAACAGCGGCTATTTTGGCTGTTTTAGGTGCTAATGGTAAAAAAGCTCAAGCTAAAAAATTTGAAGATATTGATAATGCCCCAGAAGAAAAAGAGCGTGGTATTACCATCAATACTTCTCATGTAGAATACGAAACAGACAAAAAACATTATGCTCATGTAGACTGTCCTGGCCATGCCGATTATGTAAAAAACATGATTACTGGTGCGGCTCAAATGGACGGAGCGATTTTAGTGGTGTCTGCTACAGACGGACCCATGCCTCAAACCAGAGAACATATTTTGTTAGCTCGTCAAGTTGGCGTTCCTTATATTGTAGTTTTCTTGAATAAATGTGATCAAGTTGATGATGAGGAATTATTAACTTTAGTAGAAGTAGAAGTACGAGATTTATTAACTAAAAATGAATTTCCCGGTGATGAAGTGCCGATTATTCGTGGCTCCGCTTTAAAAGCTTTGGAAAATCCTACCGATGCCACAGCAGCTAAACCAATTTTAGACTTAATGAATGCTTTAGATGAAAGTATTCCAGAGCCTAAACGCGATCTTGATCAACCATTTTTAATGCCTATTGAAGATATCTTTTCCATTGAAGGTCGTGGTACAGTGGTCACCGGTCGTATTGAGCGTGGTAAAATTGATTTAAACACGGAAGTGGAATTAGTCGGTTTAAAAGAAACAGCTAAAACCGTAGTTACCGGCATTGAAATGTTTAACAAGCAATTAGACTCAGGCATGGCCGGTGATAACGCTGGTATTCTTTTACGCGGCACTAAAAAAGAAGCGGTGGAACGCGGTCAAGTTTTAGCCAAGCCCGGCACTGTTACTCCCCACACCGAATTTGAAGCCGAGGTTTATGTTTTATCTAAAGAAGAAGGCGGACGCGCCACTCCTTTTACCAAAGGATACAAGCCCCAATTTTATATGCGTACCACTGATGTAACCGGCGCGGTAGAATTAGCAGAAGGAACTGAAATGGTTATGCCCGGCGATACCATTACCTTTAAGGTAAAACTTTTAAAGCCGGTGGCCATGGAAGAAAAACAACGCTTTGCCATTCGTGAAGGCGGCAAAACAGTTGGTGCTGGAGTTATCACTAAAATTATCAATTAAAATTTAAAAGCTCTTCTCTGGGGATTTTTCCCCAGAGAAAGGGCGTTTAAGAAAATCGCTCTTTATAAACACATGCAAAAAAGAAAGACTCAAGAAGAAAATTCAGCCACAGGAAAACCAACAACAGAGGTTAGTACTAAAATTAGGGTAAAAATCAAGGCTTATGATAATAAAATTATTGATAAGACCACTAAAACCATAATTGATACTGTTACACGCTCTGGAGCAAGCATTGTAGGTCCTGTGCCTTTGCCTACGGAAAAGAAAAAATATACAATTTTACGTTCTACTTTTATTAATAAAACCGCTCAAGATCAATATGAAATAAGAGTGCATAAACGTTTAATTGATATTGTAAATCCTCAAGCTAAGACTATTGATGAGCTTTCTAACCTGAATCTGCCGGCTGGGGTTGACATCGAAATCAAAACCATATAAAATCAAAGTCGGTGTGTATACAACTTGTCTTGTCAAAAGGGGAGTGATCCCAGCAAAAGGATATCGCTCGTATTACAAGAGAAGTTAATTGAATAAAAAAAGCCGTATTTCGTATCTACCTGCAAAAGTAGGCCAATACGAAGGGCGGCTTTTTTGTCGCCTATAAAATATTTATGAAGTTTATTATTGCCAAAAAAATAGAAATGAGCCAAGAATTTGCTCCAGACGGTACCGTAACCCCGGTAACGGTTTTTGAAGCTGGGCCTATTGTAGTTACTCAGGTAAAAAATAAAGAAAAAGATGGCTATCAGGCAGTTCAAGTTGGTTTTGGTAATCGTAAAAAGAAAAATATTAGCAAACCGGTTTTAGGGCACCTGAAAGAGCTTGGTTCTTTTGCTGTTTTGCAAGAATTTTTAACTCCAGATGGCCAGTATGAACGCGGACAAACCATTACTGTAGAAACTTTTGTCGCCGGAGATAAAGTTGATGTTAGTGGTATATCCGGCGGTTGTGGTTTTGCCGGCGTGGTTAAACGTCACAGTTTTCATGGTCATCCAGCTACTCACGGCCATAAAGATCAATCCAGAATGCCGGGTTCTATTGGTTCTCAAGCGCCGCAACATGTTTTTAAAGGCAAACGCATGGGCGGAAGAATGGGCGGTAAAAGAGTTACTGTAAAAAATTTGGAAGTTATAGCTCTTGATAAAACTAAAAATATTTTGAAAGTTAAAGGAGCTGTACCTGGCAAAAGAAATTCAATTTTATTTATTAAGACCGCTAAAAATTTTAAGATTAAGAAAAATTCCTAATTTTTATCCATGTTATCAACTACAGTTTACAATTTAAAAGGAGAGAAAAGCGGAAAAATGGAATTGTTATCCAAAGTTTTTGGAGTTAAAATAAATCCAAAATTAATTCAGTTTGTAGTACAAGCCCAAAGAGCCAATGCTCATGTTCCTTATGCTCATACTAAAGACCGGTCCGAAGTTAGCGGCGGCGGTAAAAAACCATGGAAACAAAAAGGCACTGGTAGCGCTCGTCAAGGCTCTATTCGTTCTCCTTTATGGAGAGGCGGCGGTGTTACTTTCGGCCCTTCTAAGTTGCACAACACTCAACAAAAAATCAACAAGAAAGAAAAGAAATTGGCTACTGCCATGGCGCTTTCTGATAAATTATCCTCTGAATTATTGATAGTGGTTGATTCTTGGGAAGGCTTAAATGGCAAAACCAAAGAGATGTTTACTTTGTTAAATAAATTAACAGTAAAAAATAGTTCGGTTTTAATAGTTAGCGGTAAACTTGATGATAAATTACAGCGCGCCAGCAAAAATTTGAAAAAATCTAACAATACCACGGCGGATTCTATTGGTGTCACTTCCTTGTTAAAATACAAGTTCTTGGTTATAGACAAAGCTGGAATAGAGGTTTTAATTAAACGTTTAAACTAAAAATATGTCTTTTTTAGATAAATTAAGAAAAAAAACCGACACAGAGGAAAAAGCAGAAGTAAAACCTAAAGCTATTTCTCCTAAAAAAGAGGCTAAAAAGACATCTGCTGTTGAGGGAAAAACTGCGGTCAAGAATCAGAAGTTATGTGCTGTTTTAAAGCGTCCTATTATTACGGAAAAGGCAACCCTTACCGGTACTTATGTGTTTGAAGTGCAGGCGGAGGCTAATAAAACAGAAATAAGTAAAGCCGTGAAACAAATGTACGGAGTTTTACCAAAAAGCGTTAACATCATTAAGGTGAAAGGTAAAAAAGTGCGTTCGGGACAAAGAGCAGGTCAACGGAAAGATTGGAAAAAGGCAGTAGTAAGCCTTAATAAAGGAGAAACAATTAAAGTATATGAAGGAGCATAAAATATATGGCTGTTAAAAAATACAAACCAACATCAGCAGGACGCAGACTTTCTTCAGGAGATTCTTTTTCTGATATTACCAAACACACTCCGGAAAAAAAGTTAACCGTGGCCATTAAAAAGCAAGCCGGCAGAAACAACCAAGGAAAGATCACGGTTCGTCATCGAGGCGGCGGTGTTAAAAGACGTTATCGTTTAATAGATTTTCATCAAGAACGTTTTGACGAAACAGCAACCGTGGTGGGTATTGAATATGATCCCAATCGTTCTAGCCGTGTAGCTTTGATTGAGTATAAAGACAAAGTCAGAGTTTATATTGTAGCCGCTGAAGGCCTAATGGCCGGCGCTCAGATCATCTCAGCTACCAAAGGAGTGGATCTTAAGCCTGGCAACCGTATGCCATTGGAATTTATCACTTCCGGCACTTTAGTACATAATATCGAGCTTTTTCCAGGCAAAGGTGGTACCTTAATGCGTTCTGCCGGATCTAGCGCCGTGGTTATGTCTCAAGAAGGTGGTTTTGTTCAATTAAAGATGGCCTCTGGAGAAATTAGAAAATTTTCTGAAAAATGTCACGCTTCTATCGGTAAAGTATCAAATTCAGATTGGGGCATGATTCGTTGGGGCAAAGCCGGTCGTATTCGTCATCGCGGTTTTCGTCCTACAGTGCGTGGCAAAGTAATGAACCCGGTAGATCATCCTCATGGCGGCGGCGAAGGCAGTTCTCCTGTTGGTATGAAACACCCTAAAACACCGCAAGGCAAACCAGCATTGGGAGTAAAAACCCGCAAGGCGCACAAAGAATCTGATGCTTACATTGTCACGGGTAGAAAAAAGAAAAAAAGAAATAAGTAAATAATATATGTCCAGAAGTCTCAAAAAAGAACCATTTGTTCATCCTAAACTTTTAAAAAAGGTACAAAAAGCCAAAAATAGCAATAATCGCCAGCCGATTAAAACTTGGTCTCGTGCCTCTACTATTATTCCTGATATGATTGGATTAACTTTTTTGGTGCACAACGGTAGAAATTTTCTTTCGGTTTTTGTGGTGGAAAATATGGTTGGTCATAAGCTGGGAGAATTTTCTCATACACGTACTTTTAAAGGACATGGCGGAAAAATGGCTAAAGCTCAGGCTCAATCTGATGTGGAAAAATCCAAGGCAGTCAGCGCTCCGGATAAATCACCTACTAAAAAATAATTTTTATGGAAGTTAAAGCTCAAGCAAAAAATCTTCGTATCTCTCCTCGTAAAGCTCGTTTGGTCATTGACCAAGTACGCGGACTTTCTGTATTATCAGCCGAAACCGTTTTAGAATTTCTGCCGAAAAAATCCGCTAAATTTGTTTCAGATTTAATACAGTCGGCTACTGCTAATGCTAGCAACAATCATAAAATGGCCAAAGAAGATTTGATTATTGCTAAAATTTTTGTGGACGAAGGCTATACTATGAAACGCGCTCGTGCTCGCGCCTTCGGTCGTTCCGCCCCCATTCGTAAAAGAACTTCTCATATTACTGTGGTTTTAAAAGAACTAAAAAAATCAGTCAAGAAAACTCTTAAAAAAACATCATCTAATAAAAAAGAAAAATAAGTACTATGGCTTCTAAAGTAAATCCAATTTCTTTCAGAATTGCTACTACGTTTAAAGCGCAGTCTCGTTGGTTTGCAGGAAAATATCAATTTCCTAAAAATCTGCGTGATGATGTTTTGGTGCGCAATATGATTCGTCGTAAATTTAAAGATGCCGGAGTGGCCAGAATAGAAATAGAGCGCTCTTTGGAAGAATTGACTATTATTATTAAAACTTCTAAACCCGGAGTAGTTATTGGTCGCGGCGGTGCTTTAATTGAAGAGTTGAAAAAGGAAATTAAAAAGAAAATTTTCGGCAATCGCAAAATGAAAATAAATGTGAATATTCAAGAAGTAACCGATATTGATGCTAATGCCGAACTTATTTATCAAAGTATTCGCGACCAAATGGAACAACGCGTTCCTTTTCGCCGCGCTATTAAAAGAGCTTTGGAACAAATTAAAAGAGCGCGTGCTTTAGGAGCGAAAATTCAAGTTTCCGGCCGTTTAAACGGGGCGGATATTGCCCGCACGGAAAAAGTTTCTTTTGGCCGTTTGCCTTTGCATACCATGAGAGCGGATATTGATTTTGCTCGCGGTATTGCGCAAACCACTTACGGAGTTATCGGCATAAAAGTTTGGGTCTATAAAGGCGATGTTTTTTCTCAAGAAGATATTCAACAACCTAAAAAACGCCCAAACAAAAATGTGCGGGAAAAAAGAAGCAAATTTAATACCGGTGGTCAGAAATTGATTTTAAGAAAGAAAGTAGATGTAGAAAAAAATCAAGCTCCGCAGAAACCAACAACTAAATCAACCGACTAAATCTTTTATATATGTTAATTCCAAAAAAAGTTAAACACCGCAAATGGCACAATAAACCGATTCCCAAAATCGGCATAGTTGCCACTCGTAAAAAGGACATTGCTTTTGGTGAACATGGTTTAAAAGCTTTAGAAGCCTCTTGGATCACAGCTCGTCAAATTGAAGCCGCGCGTCGAGCTATGACCAGATTTGTGCAAAGAGGAGGAAAAATTTGGGTAAGAATTTTTCCCCAAAGACCGGTTACCATTAAAGGCGGAGAAATTCGTATGGGCGGCGGCAAAGGAGCGGTGGATCATTATGTGGCTATTGTCAAACCTGGAACAATTTTATTTGAAATTTCTGGTGTGGCAGAAAAACAAGCCAGAGAAGCAATGCGTTTGGCTTCACATAAATTACCAATTAAGACCATATTTATTTAAAATACTGTTTTATGAAAATTCACGAAATTGAAAAAAAATCTGAAAAAGAACTCCAAGGAGAATTATTAAAATTGCAAGAAAAACTTTCTGATTTAAGATTTAAAGCGGCCAGCGGTCAATTAAAACAAGTTGATCAAATCGGTAAAGTGCGCAAAGATATTGCCAGATGTCAAACGGTTTTAATTAAATTGTCAGCTACTCATAATAAATAAAGGATAAATTCTATCTATGTCAGAAACACCTAAAAATAAAACAATAATAAAGCACGCTCGAGTTTTGGCAGGCAAAGTTGTTTCCAAAAAGAACGATCAAACCATTGTGGTCGCCAGAGAAACCAAAGCGCGTCATAAATTGTACAATAAGCTTTATCATAAAACCAAAAAATTTCACGTGCATGACCCAAAAAATCAATACCAGGAAAATGATTTGGTAGAATTTACAGCTTGTCGCCCTATGAGCAAATTGAAAAGATGGCGGGTAGTTTATAAAACAAAAGAAATCAGCTAGAAATATATGATACAAGTAGGAACAAAATTAAAAGTAGCAGATAATACCGGAGCTCAAATGGTGAAGTGTATTCGGGTGTTGGGCGGACTAAGACCTCGTTATGCGAGATTGGGCGATATTATTGTGATTACAGTTAAACAGGCTCAACCGCACAGCATGGTTAAAAAAGGCGAAGTACTAAAAGCGGTAATTGTGAGACAACGTAAAGAGTTAAGACGCACAGACGGAACCTACATTCGTTTTAATGAAAACGCTTGTGTGATTGTAGAAAAAGACAATAATCCCAAAGGCACTCGTATTTTTGGACCTATTGCCAGAGAAATAAAACAGCGCGGATTTAATAAAATTGCTTCCTTAGCACCAGAAGTATTATAAGCCTTAATTATCCTAAAGATATGAATTACAAAATTAAGATAAAAACCGGAGACACCGTAAAAATACTAAGCGGAAAAGACGCCAAAAAAACAGGAAAGGTTTCTCAGGTTTTGGCTAAAGAAGGCAGAGTGGTAGTAGACGGTGTTAATAAAATGATTCGCCATTTAAAAGCTCAGAAAAAAGGCGAGAAGGGTCAAAGAGTGGATTTTTTTGGACCATTGTCCGTTGCTAACGTGGCTTTACTTTGTCCTAAGTGCAATAAACCAACGCGCATCGGCTATTACTTGGCCAAAGGAGAGGACGGTACCAATAAAAAAAGTCGTCAGTGTAAAAAATGTAAAGAGACTTTTGCTTAAAAATATGAATAGATTACAAGAAAAATACAATCAAGTAGTTATCCCGCAATTAAAAAAACAATTAGGCATTGCGAATAATTTAGCTTTACCAAAAGTTGAAAAGATTATTCTTAATGCCGGTCTGGGTAAGTCTATTACCGGAGATCATAATTATATTGAGATGGCGGTAGATGCGTTAGCCAGAATTAGCGGACAAAGACCGATTAAAACCTTAGCCAAACAATCTATTTCTAATTTTAAAATTCGTAAAGGCATGGTAGTAGGAGCTAAAGTTACTTTACGCGGAGAGAGAATGTATGCTTTTTTAGACAAATTGATCAACGTGGCTTTGCCGCGGGTACGAGATTTTAGAGGCTTAAAACCCAATGCCTTTGACGGACACGGCAATTACTCCATTGGATTTTCTGAGCACATTGTTTTCCCAGAAATTTCTTCAGATGAAGTAGAAAAAATAGTTGGATTGGAAATTAATATTGTGACCACGGCCAAAAACAACGAACAGGCGAAAGCGTTATTGGGTGCATTAGGCTTGCCTTTTCAAAAAGAAGAACCAAAACAGAAAAAGTAATATGTTTATCCTCAATAAATAAATATCTATGGCAAAAAAATCAAGAATAATTAAATCACAACGTTCCTGTCGCAACCCTAAATATTCGGTACGAATAATTCGGAGATGTTGGAAATGCGGACGTCGCCATGGTTATATGCGGGACTTCGACCTTTGTCGCATTTGTTTTCGGGAATTAGCCAACAGCGGCGAAATTCCAGGAGTTAAAAAATCAAGCTGGTAAAAATAATCATCACTATCTATGACAGACCCTATCGCAGACATGATAACACGAATTCGCAACGCTCAAGCCGTTTCTAAGGCAGAGCTGCGGGTTCCTTATTCAAAATTTAAAGACAAATTGGCGGAAATTTTGGTTAAAGAAGGTTATCTTAAATCTAAAGAAGTTTTAGAAGATGCTGGCAGTAAAGAATTAACGATGGTTTTAAAATACATGGGGAAAAAGCCGGCTATTAAAATTTTAAGAAAAATCAGTACTCCTGGGCACAGAGTTTATGTGGGTGCCAAAAATATGCCTTATGTTTATAATAATTTGGGAGTGGCGATTATTTCGACTTCCAAAGGCTTGATGACTAACAAAGAGGCTCGCTCCACCAAAATCGGAGGAGAAGTAATATGTGAAATTTTCTAAATAAATATATGTCAAGAATAGGAATAAAACCAATAACATTTCCCAAAGAAGTCACGATCAGTTTAAAAGACGGTGTGTTAATAGTGAAAGGCCCCAAAGGTGAGCTTTCTGAAAAATTACATCCTTATGTTTCAGTAAAATTGCAAGAAGGAGAGCTGTTGGTGCAGGTGGGAAAAAATCCAGGAAAATCCCAATCAGCCATGTGGGGTACTTTTGCGGCTTTAATTCGCAACATGATAAAAGGAGTGGTTATTGGTTTTGAAAAGAAATTAGAAATTAACGGTGTTGGTTATGGCTGGCAAGTTTCCGGACAAAAAGTAACTGTTAAAGCCGGCTATTCTCATTCCATAGAAGTTATTTTGCCGTCAGGAATTTCCGCCAAAGTGGAGGAGAAAGCTTTAGTAATTTCTGGACCAAACAAGCAAATAGTTGGCGAAACAGCGGCCAATATTCGTAAAATCAGATTACCCGAGCCCTATAAAGGAACGGGCATTAAATATCAAGAGGAACAAATCCAGCGTAAAGCCGGTAAACAAGCGGCAGGAGCAGGAGCTTAAAAATAAAATATATGAATAAAAATAAGCAGAAACAATTAAAAAAAACCAGAAGAGCTCATCGTAATCGTTTTAAAATAAAGGGCACAGCCAGCATTCCTCGTCTTTCTGTTTATCGTTCCCTCAAAAGCGTTTCCGCTCAATTAATAGATGATACTGCCGGCAAAACTTTAGTCGCGGCCAATGATCATAAAGCAGTTGGTTCGAAAATGGAAAAAGCTTCAACAGTCGGTAAAAAAATTGCTCTGGAAGCCAAGAATCAAGGTGTTACTCAGGTTGTGTTTGATCGAGGAAGTTATCGTTATCACGGTAGGATAAAGGCCTTGGCCCAAGCGGCTCGGGACGGTGGTTTAAAATTTTAACTAGCAAGATAAAGTTATGGAAGAACAGAAAAAAATAGCAAAAAAAGGTTCGTTTGGTGGCAAAAGAGGCAGAGCAAAACGTGATGGATTACCACAAGAATTCGATTCTAAAATTATTGATTTGGCGCGCGTAACACGGGTAATGGCCGGTGGTAAAAGAATGAGTTTTCGAGCTTGTGTGTTAATTGGAGATAAAAAAGGCCGAGTGGCTATGGGCGTAAAAAAAGGCGCAGATGTGCAGTTAGCTGTACAAAAAGCTACAGATTACGCTAAAAAACATTTGCTGACAATCAAATTATCCGCCGGCACCATTCCTCATCAGGTATTGGAGAAATTCAAAGGAGCGCAGGTGTTATTGAAACCGGCTAAACCAGGTACCGGTGTCATTGCCGGAGGCGCGGTGCGTTCAGTTATGGAAATGAGCGGCATTAAAAATGTCATTGCTAAAATGCGCGGTTCTGGCAATAAGATCAATAATGTAACAGCTACCCTTAACGCTCTTTCCAACTTACAAACCAGAGAAGATATTGAAAAACTAAAACAATAAATTACTTATGTTGTCATTACATTCATTAAGACCAAGTGGAAATAAAAAAAGAAAACGCGTAGGTCGCGGTAATGCCTCTGCTGGTAATTATTCAGGTAAAGGCATGAAAGGCCAAAGACAGCGCAGTGGCGGTCGTAGCGGTTTAAAAAGACGCGGTTTAAAACAGAGTCTGATGGCTAGTCCGAAAAAACGTGGTTTTATTTCTTTAAATGTTCGTAACCAAGTGGTTAATGTGGTAGACTTAGAACGTGCTTTTAACAATGGTGAAGTAGTAAATCCTAAAACGCTTTTGGAAAAAGGCCTGGTGCGAAAAGCAGGATTGCCGATTAAAATTTTAGGTACTGGAACTTTAAAAAAACAGTTAACTTTACAAGCCGTCCGTGTTTCTAAAACAGTTGCGACAGCAGTTACTCACGCCGGTGGCTCTATAGAAGAAATTAAGAAAAAGAAGAAAAATTAGTTTAAATTCAGCGGATCATGTGGGAAACGCTAAAAAAAATTTGGAAAACAAAAGATTTAAAACGTAAAATTTTATTTATCGTTTTTATTATGTTTGTTTTTCGTGTTGCCGCTCATATTCCTATTCCCGGAGTTAATGCTGAGGCTTTACAGATGTTGTTTTCTCAAAATCAGCTTTTAGGTTTATTTAATGTATTTTCTGGTGGAGCTTTGAAGAATTTTTCCATTGTCATGTTAGGTGTTGGGCCTTATATCACTTCTTCGATTATTTTTCAATTATTACAATTGGTCGTGCCGAAAATTGATGAAATGGCCAAAGAGGGCGGAGCTGGTCAACAGAAGATCAATCAATATACCAGAATGTTGGCTATTCCTTTGGCGGTAATTCAAGGTTATGGAACCATAGCGGTTTTGCAAACAGCTTCCGGAGGCGGTATTTTACCGGCTAACATGGGAGTATTTGATTGGGTAATGGCTTTAACTGTAGTAACTGCCGGATCCATATTTTTAATGTGGTTAGGCGAGCTAATTTCTGAGAAAAATTTAGGCAACGGAGTTTCTTTGATCATTTTTGCTGGTATTGTGGCCGAACTGCCTGCTAATTTGCAACAAATTTTTATTACTTTTGACTCTTCGCAACTTCCTGCTTTATTAGGATTTGTTTTTATTGGATTTTTGACTATTGTGGGTGTGGTTTTTGTGACCGAAGGACAACGCAATATTCCCATTTCTTATGCCCGGCATCATGTTACTACCGCTTTAGGACAAAAGAGTCATTTGCCTATTCGTGTTAATCAAGCCGGAGTCATTCCCATCATTTTTGCCGTGGCTTTGGTAGTAGCTCCTTCTTTGGTGGCGCAGTATTGTTTGCAATTAAACGTTGCTTGGCTAACCCCGGTTGCTCAAGGCGTGATTGATGCTTTTCGTAATCAACTGATTTATGCAGTGGTTTACTTTGTGTTGGTTTTTGCTTTTTCTTATTTTTATACAGCAGTGGTTTTTCATCCGGATCGCATTGCGGAAAATTTGCAAAGAGGCGGAAGTTTTATTCCCGGTGTTCGTCCCGGTAAAGAAACCTCGGAATATTTAAAAAAAGTATCTAATCGCGTGTTATTGGCCGGTGCTTTATTTTTAGGATTTATTGCCATTTTACCTTTAATTTTACAAGCCGCGGCCAGTGGCAGTTTACAAAACCTAGCCATTGGCGGCACCAGTTTGTTAATCGTGGTTTCTGTAGTTATTGAGACTGTTAAACAATTAGAGGCTCAATTACTATTACGCGACTATGACCGATTTTAAAAAAATTGTTTTATTTGGTCCCCAGGGCTCTGGTAAAGGCACACAGGCGGAACGTTTAAGTGGATTTTTTGGTATTCCTCAACTGGCGCCTGGAAATATTTTTCGCAAAGCAGTAGCAGAGGCTACGGATCTGGGAAAAAAAGTAGAACTTATTTTAAAACAAGGCAACTTGGTTCCGGATGAGATTACCAACGCTATTATGAAAGAACGTTTAGAACAAGAAGATTGTTTAGGGGGTTTTATTTTAGATGGTTATCCCAGAAATAAAACGCAAGCTGATGCGTTGGATGCTTTAACCAATGTTTCGCACGTATTACTATTCAAAATTCCAGATCAAGAATCAGTGCATAGATTATCGCAACGTCGCGTATGTTCTCATTGCGGTGCCACTTATCATTTGGAATTTAAAAAACCAGTACAAGAAAATGTTTGTGATTTTTGCGGCCACAATCTTTATCAGCGAGACGATGATAAACCAGCGGCCATTTCCAAGCGTTTAAAAATTTTTCATCAAGAAACGGAACCGTTGTTGGTGCGTTATGAACAAAGAGCTATTTTGTATACCATTGATGGTTTAGGTCCGATTGCAGAGGTTTGGCAAAGAATTCAGGATGTTTTTAAACAAGTCCATGATTAAAACTTTGCAACAAATAGAGATTCAAAAGCAAGGAGGTATTATTTTAGGAAAAGGATTATCAGCGGTCATGGCGGCCGCTAAACCCGGAGTCAGCACGCTAGCGTTAGATGATATTTTTGTGACCACAGTTAGATCCTTAGGAGGAGAGCCGGCTTTTTTAGGTTATAAAGGATATCCTAAATCCATTTGTACTTCTATTAACGATGAAGTAGTGCATGGCATTCCCGGGAAACGTCGATTAAAAGAGGGTGATCTTTTTTCCCTTGATGGTGGTTTGCGTTATAAAGGCTTGTGTACGGATATGGCGCGCACCATGGGCATTGGTAAAATTAGCGCTTCCGCGCAAAAATTATTATCTGTGACGCAAACAGCTTTAGCTCTTGGTGTGGCCGTGGCTAAGGCGGGTAATACCATTGGTGATATCGGTTTTGCTATTAAAAACTATGTGGAAAAAAATGGTTTTTCTGTGGTGCGAAGCTTGGTTGGCCATGGTATTGGCACAGAGGTGCATGAAGAGCCGCAGGTACCTAATTTTGGCAAAAAAGGTCAAGGAAAAACATTGACGGCCGGCATGGTTTTAGCTATTGAGCCAATGGTAAATATTGGCCAATTTCAGGTCAATTTTTCCCAAGACGGCTGGACAATAACCACCAAAGACGGTACACTTTCAGCACATTTTGAAGATACTATCGCCATTACTAAAAAAGATCCTCAAATACTTACTAAATTAGCATTATGAAATATTTAGGTATTGATTACGGCACCAAACGCACCGGCATTGCTATTTCTGATTCATCAGCGCGGTTATCTGTGGTTAAAGAAACAATTTCTTCTTCTGTACAAAAAGCAGTTATTGAGAGAATTAAAAATATCGTAGTGGAGGAAAAAGTGGATAGCATCATAGTTGGCATGCCTTTGAATTTAAGTGGTGAAAAAACTGAAATGAGTGAGATGGTGGCGCGTTTCATAGAAAAACTGCGCAACCATGTGACCATTCCGGTACAAACTACCGATGAACGCCTTACTTCTCAAATGGCGGAAAAAATTTTGCGAGGAATTAATAAAAAAGAGAGAGATCAAGTAGCGGCTCAAATTTTTTTGCAAAATTTTTTAGACGGTCTTTCTTCACATTAGCAGTTAATTATGCAAGCTCAAACCATAGCTTTACTTATTTTGACCTTTGGTATTGCCGTGGTCTTAACTGTGGTAATAAAAAAAGTAGCCACTTATTTTAAAATTGTTGACTTGCCAAACAAACCCAGAAAAATTCACAGTCATTCTACCCCTTTATTGGGTGGAGTGGCGGTGATTTTATCTTTTATTTTAGGCATGATTTTTTTATGGCCACAACTGCAAAGCGGTCAATTTTTAACCAAGCATCTTTTGGGAGTAATCATAGGGAGTATTTTTATTTTAATTGGTGGAATTTTAGATGATCGTTTTGATTTGGCTCCCCGTTGGCAGATTATTTTTCCAATGTTAGCTACTATCTCTATTATTACTGCTGGCATTGGCATTAGTTATATTACCAATCCTTTTGGCGATTTGTTTTATTTAGACAGTATCAAATTTACCGTTTTCACCATTAAAGGAATACCTTACGCCCTTACTTTATTGGCAGATCTTTTTACCTTGTTGTGGTTGACGGGCATGATGTATACCACTAAATTTTTAGATGGTTTGGACGGTTTGGTTTCCGGGGTAACTGTTATCGGATCGGTAATTATTTTTATTTTAAGTTTGTCGCAAGAAGTGTTACAAGCAGACACCGCGCTTTTAGCCGCGTTGGTAGCTGTGGTTTTTTTAGGTTTTTTATTTTTTAATTGGCATCCGGCTAAAATATTTTTAGGTGAATCTGGTTCGTTGTTTGCCGGATTTATTTTGGGGGTTTTGGCTATTATTTCCGGAGGTAAGATCGCTACGGCTTTATTAATTTTAGGAGTGCCCATTTTTGATGTTTTATGGGTTATTTTCCGGCGCTTTTTTTTAGAAAAAAAATCTCCTTTTTTAGCCGATCGTCAGCATTTACATTTACGTCTTTTAGATATCGGCCTTTCTCATCGGCAGGTGGTGTTAATTTTATATACTTTAACCACGATTTTTGGTGTCAGCGCTTTGTTTTTACAGTCTAAACAGAAAGCTTATGTTTTGCTTTTGTTGTTGACAATCATGATTATTCTTGGTTTTATTTTAGTACATCTGCATAAGAAAAAAGCTAAACGCAATAATTTATGAGGGCTTTTGTTACTACCATTGTTTTTATGGTTTTATTTATGATCGGCATGGGCTTTTTAATGTATCGTTTTAATTATCAAAAAGATCATGCGCAAATTTCTCTTCAGGGAAATATTTTTAAAGTGGAAATTGCTGATAGTGTTGTTGAACATACCAATGGTTTACAAGGTCGTTCTAAAATTGGCGCTGAAAAAGGTATGTTGTTTATTTTTTCAGACAGAACTAAAAGAGTTTTTTGGATGAAGGATATGAAAATTCCTTTAGATATTATTTGGATTGATGGTAACAGGGTGATAGACTTAACTAAAAACGCCAAACCGGAACCAGGTGTAGCTTTTAATCAATTAAAAGCCTATCAACCCATCTCGCCGGTTACAGATGTGTTAGAAGTAGCCGCTGGCACAATTGACCGCTTAAATATTAAAATTGGTGATGATTTTAAAATTATTAAATAACACAAAATAAGCTCCTATTGACGATTTTTGGCAAAGAGGATATACTATATTCTGTTAAAAATAACATACTATTATGATCGCAGTAATAAAAACAGGCGGAAAACAATACAAAATTAAAGAGGGAGATTTGCTTAAGGTGGAGAAAATTGATTCGGCGGGAGTAGGAAAAAATATTATTCTTAAAGAAGTGTTGTTGGTGTCTGAGGAAGATGGTAAAAATTTGAAAGTAGGCACCCCTTATGTTGCTTCTGCCAAAGTAGAAGCCAAGGTATTAAAACAAGACAGAGCAAGAAAAATTGTTGTCAAAAAATTTAAAGCTAAAGTGCGCTATAGCCGCACCTATGGACACCGCCAACCTTTTACTCAGTTAGAGGTGGTAAAAATTAGTGTTTAATAGTAACGTTTAGTTCAAATCTGTACACTAAGACGAAATTTTATTTACATTTTTTGACGTGCCTGCAAAGCATTGCCTAAAGTCACTTCGTCTGCAAATTCAATATCGCCGCCAATCGGTAAGCCGCGGGCGATTTTAGTAATTTTTATCAGTGGTTTTTCTGCTAACAATTTAGCAATATGCAAAGCCGTGGCTTCACCTTCCATAGTAGGATTGGTAGCAATAATAATTTCTTTAATATTATTTTTTTCCACTCTTTTTAATAATTCCGCCAAACGAATTTGTTCCGGACCTATACCCTCGGGATGGTTGATTAACCCGCCTAAAACATGATAAATTCCATTAAATTGAGCGGTTTTTTCTAAAGAAATAACATCTCGCGGCTCTGCTACCACACAGATAATTTGATGGTCGCGACTAATATCCTGACAAATTTCACACTCTGCTTTTTCCGTATAGGTAAAACAAGAATGACAGGTTTTAACAGAATTTTTTAGTTCTCGTAATCTTTGAGCTAAATTTTCAATCTCCCGGGCTGGCTGTTTTAACAAATAAAAAACAAACCGTTCGCTGGTTTTATGACCAATGCCGGGTAGTTTATTAAACTCCTTGATCAAGTTATAAATTGCCGGCGGTATCACCTTCATGTTTTAGGATAGCTTGGACATGTCTGGCATTTCTAGCTCGCCAGCTTTCATTTTCATCATCATTTGTCTTTGCAGTTTTTTCATGGCATCAGCGATTACTTCCTTTATTCCTTTTTCTATTTTTTCTTTATTTTCCGGCGCCAGTAATGCAGAATCAATATTTAAAGAAAGAATTTTTTGATTACCATCCATGACTACGGCAATTTTTCCACCCTCAGTATCAGCGTGTACGGTTACTTCTTCTAAAACTGATTGTGCTTTTTTGGCGGTATTTCTTAAGTCTTTGTACTGTTTTAATTTTTGAAACATAGTTGTATTTTTAAATTATTTTTAAATTTTAGTTTATTTAGTCATAATAAGCAAGAATTAAAAAGCGTTTTCCGGAGGTAATTCTTTATTATTGTAACGTGTTTCCAGATTTTTAAAAGAAGCTTTTTCAATATCAAAAAACAGTTCAATTTGACCAATGGGACCGTTACGATGTTTGGCAATAAAGATATCGGCGATATTTTTGCGATCGGTATCTCTTTTATAGTATTCTTCTCGATAGATAAACATAACCACATCGGCGTCTTGTTCAATAGAACCGGATTCGCGTAAATGAGATAGTTTTGGAATAGGGGTTGTTTGTTGCTCCACCGCGCGGGAAAGTTGAGAAAGGGCCAGCACCGGAATATTTAATTCGCGGGCGATAGACTTAAGTCCGCGGGAAATTTCGGCAATTTCCTGAACCCGGTTTTCCGAAGACACGCGACCCTCCATCAGCTGTAAGTAGTCAACAATCAACAAGCCGATTTTGTGCTCCATTTGTAACCGCCGGGCTTTGGTGCGAATTTCCATAATATTGGCGGTAGCCGAATCGTCAATAAACAACGGAGCTTCAGAAAGTTCACCCATGGCGCGGCCGATGCTGGTAAAATCTTCGTTGTTTTGCAATTTACCGGTGCGCATTTTCCACAAATCAATATCTGCCTCCGCGCACAATAAACGATCAGCCAATTGATCTTTACTCATTTCTAAACTTACCAATCCCACACTTACTTTTTCTTTAACAGCCACGTGTCGAGCAATATCTAAAACCAAACCGGTTTTTCCCATGGAAGGCCTAGCGGCTAAAATTACTAAATCAGATTTTTGCAAACCACCCAAAAGATTATCCAAGGCAGAAAAACCTGTTGATAAACCGCGTAATTTTCCTTCATTTTTATGAATTTCGTCCAAACGATCAAAAGCTTCGGTTAAAATAGAACGAATAGGCAGATAATTTTGTTTTAAAGATTGTTGGGAAACTGAAAAAAGTGCTTGTTCTGCTAAATCCAAAACTTTTTCCGTATCTTCATTTTCTTGTTGTCCTAATTTGATAATATCATGTCCAGCGCTGATTAGTTGGCGTAAAGAAGATTTTTGTTTTACAATTTTGGCATAATGTTCCACATTGCTGGCTGTGGGTACAGAAGCGGTTAAAGAGGCTAAATAGGCGCGGCCGCCAATAGTTTTGAGAATGTCTTTTTCATCCAAGCGGCTGGCTAAACTTAAAACATCAATGGGTTCTCGTTTATTAAACAAATCCAACATAGACTCATAAATCAAGCGGTGTTTTTCCACGTAAAAATTTTCCGGCAAAAGCTGATCGGCAATTTGAATAATAGCGTCTTTTTCAATCAATAAAGCGCCCAAAACCGCCACTTCCGCTTCTTGATTTTGCGGTGGAATTTCCCCCAGGCTATTGGCTGTTTTGAATTGGTTGTTCTCAGTCATGTTGGTTTATCATACTCTACATTGGGGAATAAGAAAATCCATTCTTTCCTCATTTTTTCCCCGTGGTTATGCACAGTAGAGAGGTAATTTTTTTGTCCATGTCTATTCTCAGCATTTTTTAGCATTTTTCTTGACCGTTGTTTGAGAAGATGTTATCATTTTTACGCTTTTCCTAGTTGTGATATAGTAATAAATACCCTTGCGGGACGTTAGCTCAGGTGGTAGAGCAACAGCCTTTTAAGCTGATGGTCGAAGGTTCGAGTCCTTCACGTCCCATATTCCCAATATTCAATTTAGTGTTTTGGTTTCAATGTGCTATTCTTATAATACATTTATATATTTTTTATGAATTTTTATATTAACAAACCAAAAAATTCCATTCCCACTTTAAGTCTTGTGCAATGTGATTGGGGGAGCCTCTCCAGCAAAAAAAATTTTTCTCAAAATCTTGGTCAGGCTCTGCATGAACACGGGTTTGTGTTAATGGAAAATAATTTTTTACCGGTTGATTTGAATAATCAAATTTTTAATGATACGGCTAAATTTTTTTCTTTGCCAAATGAAATAAAACAAAAATATGAACATCCGCAATTATGCGGTGAACGTGGTTATGTGAGCAAAGGAAGAGAGCGTTCCAAAAAAACACAAGTGGGTGATCTAAAAGAATTTTTCAGCGCCGGTCGAGAGCTGAGGACTTATGAAGCTAAAGAAGGCAGTTATTTTGAAAATATTTGGCCGGAAGAAATTCCTACTTTTCGCAATAGTTGTTTGGAAAGCTATGAAAGGTTTTATTTAGAAGGAGTGAAAATTATGCATTTATTAGCTTTATATCTTGATCTGCCGGAAGATTATTTTGATCAAATTGTTTATAATTCCAACCACACTTTATTGCGTGTTTTGCATCATTATCAATTATCTAAGCAAGAAAAATATTTGCAAAAGTCCATGCGCACGGCCGAACATACCAATATTAATTTTTTAACTTTAGCTTTGGGTCGTAATTTTGATGCTTTACAAGGATTAGATTATCCTCAGCGTCGCCGTCAAAATTGGTTGCCGATAGCCTTTTCCCAAGAAAAGTATATTTTGGCCGTAGGTGATATGCTGGCTTGGTTGACTAATGATAAGTTACCCTCGGCTAATTTTCGAGTAGTAAATTCTTTGTCTCAATCTTCACTTCATTCTCAGTATATTGTTTCTCTTTATTTGCATCCGCATGAAGATTTTGAATTAAGTGTTTTGCCTTCTTGTATTGATAACGAGCATCCAAAAAAATATTCAGACGCGACCGCTGGCGCTTTATTTGATGAACGCTTACGCGCGATCGGTCTTAAGTATTAACTGGATTTTTCGGTTATTTTTTGTTATACTGGCAGTAGATGATTAAAGATTCCGCTTATTATACTTTAAACGGCAAAGAGGTTTTATCTCAATTATCCGCCTCTTTTCAGGGTTTATCTGCCAAAACGGCGGCAGAACGTTTAAAAACCCACGGTCTTAATAGCTTACCAAAACCCCTTCGTAAAACCTGGGTTTCTTTGTTTTTCAACCAGTTGCGCGGTTTTTTGATTATCATTTTAATTTGTTCGGCCTTTATTAGTTATTTTTTACATGACATTACCGATGCTTATATTATTTTAGCCGCTGTTTTGATAAATGTGGTAGTCGGTTTCATCCAGGAAATGAAAGCGGAAAAATCTTTAGCCGCCTTGCGTCAGGTTATTACTCCTACGGCCAAAGTAGTGCGTCAAAACGAGGAGCAACTTATTAAAGCTTCTCAACTTGTTCCCGGCGATATTATTTTGCTTGATGCTGGAGATAAAATTCCAGCTGATGCGCATTTATTGGAGCTTACTAATTTAGAAACCAATGAGGCGTCTTTGACCGGAGAATCAGCTGAAGTGAAAAAAGGTTTAGATCCGGTTAATCCCTCGGCTTTGGTTGGTGATCGTTATAATACGATTTTTACCGGTACAACCGTTACCAAGGGGTCTGCCACAGCTGTGGTTATCAACACCGGTGAACACACTGAAATTGGTAAAATTGCCAAATTATTAACAGAAACTAAAGACGAAATCACTCCTTTGCAAAAAAAATTAAATAATTTTGCGCGCAGTGTTGGTATCACAGTGATTATTATTTGTTTGGTTATTTTAGCGATTGGTTTAATTAAGGGTATGCCTTTTGTGGAAATTTTTACTACCGCTGTGGCCATTGCGGTTTCTGCCATTCCGGAAGGGTTGGTGGTGGCAGTTACGATTATTCTCGCCTTAGGCATGCAAAGAATTTTAAAACGTCAGGCTTTGGTGCGTAATTTACAGGCGGCCGAAACTTTAGGCTCGACCAGTGTTATTTGCACGGACAAAACCGGCACCATCACCGAAGGCAACATGCAGGTGGTTTCTTTGGTCACAGCCGATTATCATTTTAATAATTTACCGGAAGAAGTGGAGCGTCACGAAGACAAGGGTTTAAGAGAGATAATTTTTGCTTTAAATATCGGTATGCTTTGTAACGACGCGCACTTGGTGCAGAATGAGTCAGATTTGCAAGAAGCCGTAGTGGTGGGCAATTTAACCGAACGCGCTTTATTGCGCGCGGGTTTAAATATTGGCATGGATGTTCATAAAATAAGAAAAGAAGAACCGCGTTTATCCGCTATTCCTTTTGATTCGCAAATAAAGTTTATGGCTACTCTGCACGCCCATCCTAAATATGGACGACGTATTTATGTAAAAGGAGCTCCGGAAAAAGTTATTAAAATGTGCACTAAAATTAGAAGGGGTAGCGGAGTGGAAGATTTTTCTTTGTCTCAACAAAGAAAATTTAACCAAAAATTTAAAGAATTTTCTCAAGCCGGTCTGCGCATTTTGGCTTTAGCTTATAAAGATCAAAGGTCGATGAAAGAGCTAATGGTAACGGATTGTACAGATCTTACTTTTGTGGGTTTTGTGGGCATTAAAGATCCTTTACGCCCCAACATTGCCAAAATTTTTGCCAAAACGAAAAGTGCCGGCATCAAAACTATTATCATCAGCGGTGATCATAAGTTAACCGCGCAAGCTATTGCCAAAGAACTGCATCTTAAAGCACGCAGTGAAAATATTTTAGAAGGTGAAGAATTACACCAAATGACCCAGGAAGAACTGAATAAAAAAGTGCAACAAATTTCAGTTTACGCCCGGGTTTCTCCGGAAGATAAGTTAAATATTATTCGAGCTTGGCAGGCACACGGTCAAGTGGTGGCTATGACCGGTGATGGCGTAAATGACGCGCCGGCTTTAAAAGCGGCCAATATTGGCGTGGCCTTAGGTAGCGGCACCGATGTCGCCAAGGAAACGGCTGATATTGTTTTACTTGATGATAATTTTGAAACCATGGTGGCCGCTATCGAAGAGGGCCGGGGAATATTTGACAATATTCGTAAAGTTTTGGTTTTTTTGCTTTCCGATTCTTTTTCCGAAGTCATTTTAATTATTCTGTCTTTACTGATAGGCATTCCCTTGCCCTTGCTCGCCGCTCAAATTTTGTGGATCAACTTAGTGGGCGACGGTTTTCCCGGAGTGGCCTTAACTGTTGATCCTAAAGAAAAAGAAATTATGAATGATGCTCCCCGTCCTTTGGCTGAACCTGTTATGAACGCGGAAATGAAATGGCTGGTTCTTCTAGTTTCCGTATTTACTGGAGTGGGGAATATTTTCATTTTTTGGTATTTTTGGAAAACTACCAACGACCTGGCTTTAGCACGTACCGTGGTTTTTGCTTCCTTGGCCATTGATTCGTTGTTGTATGTTTTTTCCATTCGCACCTTGCGCCACTCTATTATTCATAAAACTTTTTATAGTAATCCCTGGTTGATTGTTTCTGTTTTAGGTGCTCTTTTGATCCAGCTAGCCGGAATATATTTGCCCTTTTTACAGAAATTTTTACATACAGTAGCTATTGGATTTTTTGAGTGGACAATAGTGTTAATATCGGCAATTTTTGTTATAATCTTGACTGAGATCATAAAATATATTTTTATGGTCAAAAACCGTACCCATGATTTGCCTGTCAAAAGAGTTGCTTAAAATTTACTAAAAAAATATGAATATAACCGGCGAACAAATTTTTAAAACCAAACAAGAACTGCAAAAACAAATTGAAGAATATGAAAAAAAACTTCAGGCTTTAATTGCTAAGCAATATACCTTAACTAAAGTAGAAGATTTAGCCAAAAGTATTTTGGAATATGACGAGCTAGAACGGCAAATTTCCGACCGTAATTTATTGTTTGCTTTGTTTTCGGCTCCGTTTGAATCATTACGCAATCCTTTAGTGAAGTCGGAATTTTTTGCTTATGTTGCGGCGGCTGAAACTATTGGTATTGATTTAGTGAATTTTTTAGTAGAAGATTTTTTGGCGCAAATGAGATTTGATATTCAAAATGGGGAAGATGATATGGTGGATTTAATTGAGGCGGATTATAAAGAATATATTATACCGGGAAAAATTATCGCGGAGCGGTTTGACGAAATTGAAGGGTTGTTAACTGAAATGATCCGTTTTTGTAAATATTTAGATCATAAATATTCCGAAGAGCGCGCCAGCGACGTTTTAAAATACGCCTTCCGAATTTCTATTGATGCGGACACCCGCATGCCACCCACCATCAAGGCTTTAAAAGAGTTTCAATTTACCTATTTGCGACCAACAGATCGCGCTGAGCTTTTGGATCACGTGGAAGAGCATTTAGCTATTTTACGTTTTGAGCAAGTTAGAAAACAGAATATTGCCATGGAAAAAGCCGTGGCTATTTTGCAGAAAAGAGAAGAAGATAAAGAAAAATAATCTATCACATAAATTATGTACACTAAAATTTCTCAATTAGTAAACCAAGTGGAAGAAGAGGTAACCCTTAAGGGTTGGGTTTGCAATCAGCGTTCTAGCGGCAAAATAACTTTTTTACAATTGCGTGACGGTTCTGGTTTTGTACAGGCTATTGTTTCTCAAAATGAAGTTCCGCAACCGGTGTGGGACACAGCTCAAAATTTAACTCAAGAATCTTCGGTGGAAATTTTGGGACGAGTTTCCAAACATCCCAAAAAAGAAGAGTACGAAATACAAGTGCAAGATATCAAAGTGATGCAATTGGCGCAGAACTATCCCATTGGCAAAAAAGAACACGGACCGGATTTTTTGTTTGAAAATCGTCACTTATATTTGCGTTCCAAAACACCCTGGGCGATACTTCGGATTCGCGATGAAATTACTTGGCGAATTGAGGAATTTTTGCATCAAGAGGGCTTTACTCGTACAGATACACCAATTTTTCAACCCACATCATGTGAAGATACCACACAATTATATAAAGTCGATTATTTTGGGAATACAGTTTATTTAACGCAGTCTGGACAGTTGTATTTAGAAGCCATTGAGCATGGATTAGGTCGGGTTTACGATTTTGGTCCAGCATTTCGGGCGGAAAAATCAAAAACCAGAAAACACTTAACTGAATTTTGGATGATGGATTGGGAGGCGCCATTTTTTGATCAACAACAGAGTGAAGATTTTACTGAGCAGATGCTACAATATGTCATTGGGTGTGTTTTAAAAAATCGTCAACAAGAACTAGCTATTCTTGGTCGTGATACAACCACGTTAGAAAAAGCAGCTAAAACACCATTCGTGCGTTTAAAATTACGTGACGCCATTAAATTATTGAATACAGAACATGGATTTAATTTGCAGTCAGAAGATGATTTAAATACGGAGGCTGAAGAAAAAATCGGCGAGATATACGGAGTGCCGGTATTTGTGGAAGATTACCCCTATGCTGTTAAAGCATTCTATATGAAACGCTATACAGATGAAGATGGTGTGGAGCGTGGCTATTGCGCGGACTTAATTGCCCCCGAGGGAGGTGGTGAAATAGCCACAGCCGCTGTGCGTGAAAATGATTATGATAAACTGGTAAAAAATTTGAAAGAACGAAAATATCGTATGGAAGATTATCAATGGTATTTGGACCTGCGCAAATATGGCAGTATTGTTCATGCCGGTGGCGGTATTGGCTTAGAGCGTTGGGTGCGTTGGATTTGTGGCGTCAAACATATCCGCGAAACCATTCCTTTTCCCCGTATGATTAACCGCATTACTCCCTAAAAATTGGTAAGTAATCATATTATGAAAAATGAATATACTTTTTTTCAGGCACCAGAAGGTGGTTGCAAAGAAAGAAAACAACAGGAAGATGCGACATCAATAGAAAATGAATCATCTTTTGAAAAATATGAACAGACGCATCATAAAATGGCAGTTTTAAATTTATATTTTGAGCGTTTTTTGCAAAGTGATGTACATCATGCAGAAAGTATTAAACAAGCTACAGATTTTTCTCAATCAGCTCCTTGGAGAGCAGAAATAGAAAATAGATTCTACAATCTCGCTCGGAATATTTTTGATATTGACTTAAAAAATGATGAAGCACTTTATAAAATGTATAGAGCAAGCTTGATAGCATATCAGCTTAGTGAAATTTCCGCTAACCGCCAACGCTTGTATTTAAAAGAGAAAAAAGGTATTGATTTGTGTCAATCAACCCCGGAAGAAAACGGCAAAAGATTATTTGAGATTCATACCGGTAGAAAACCCAGCGGTACCATACGCATTAGTCAACAGGAAGGTTACTTTTTGTGTATTTGTGAAAAAGACAAAGATTATATTGCTATGAGAAAGGGGCATAATGACGCTACAAATGTGTTACCAGCAGGAGGAAGCTATCATCGTACTTTTATGCTTGATGTTGTCGGAGGGATAAAATTGCGTTTATTACTCATTAATGCTTGTGATGAAGTAGTTGAATCAAATTGGGAAAAACGGGTTGTTGTTCATGAAAAAGCGCATTTATTGCACGATCGTCTTTACGGTATTGATCGTAGTGGCAGTTTTTTACCGGAGCATCTGCCAGAGTATAAGCGGTTGTTTGATATGCAGGAATATATGGAATATGGTGATAATTTGGATTTATGTAATCCGCTATTTCGTCCTATTAAGGATGAATTATTAGCTTATATACGCGATGGTTCCGGTGCTGAAAGAATTAAAGCCTCCCTTTTTTCTCCTTTGTATGATCATCTTTTTCAAGCTTGCGGCAATGAACAAAAGTCTGCACGCGATTATGTTGAAGCAGTTGTTAAAGCATTTAGTATTGCTGAAAAGATGTTTAGTACGCAGGATTTTAGTAATTTTGGAACAACTCATTTTGAAAAATTTGTGGAAGGTAATCGGGCGGTTCTGGCCAACAGGCTTAGTCGCGTACCATTAGAAGCGATGTCATTTGTTATGGCAGAAGCAGTAATATTTTATAAAAAACGTGAAGAAAAATTAAGACAAGCCGCGCAACCAACTGATATTGATTTTGATATAGTGTTAGAATATGAATGGGAAGATCATAGTATTGCAAGCAAGAATTTTTCTAAACTTTTCCGCGCCGCACAGCATTATTGTACTCGCGTTATCAATAATCACATTAGCGATCCGCGTTCTACTCAAGCTATAATTGATGACATTGAACAAAAAATTGTGGCTTATAAAAAGGCGCAAAGAAAATTACCACGTCTGACTGAATAATTAGTTTTAAGCAGGATGAGTATTTTAGAAGAAATTTATGTCTGTTTACGAAAATAAAAGACCAATAGATCAGCCCACCAGACAATATCTTAGCGATGAGATAAGGGGTTTTTCTGCGGAAAAAGCCCAGGCATATTTTGCTCATTTTAATGAGCGTTATTCCTCAGAAACTTTTTTAGTCGCCCAAAAAGCGCTTGATCAATTTATGTCAGCGGTGTATGAAAAGGCCAACACTAGAGATTTTTTTACCACAGAAGAACGTGTTCAGCATATAGCAAATTTAACAGAAGTATTACAAGCTTATTTTAACGCCACCCAACAATCTGATCAGGCTTTATTGTCGGAATTTATTGAACACGACCCTTTAGAGCAAAAAAGTATTTTAGAAGATTTGGCAGAATATATTGCAGACTTAAAAATAGAATTAGAAAAAACAGCAGATATTTTAGGTAAAAAATCTATTTCTGAAGAACTTAAAAGAGCGCAAGAAGAAAAAAATTATTATAAACAAGAAATAGGGGCTGGAAAACTTGTAGACCAAGCAGTATTTTCTCAAGAAGAAAGGCATAGACACAGTCAACATGTTGAAAAGTTTAATCAGGTTTATCAAGAAGATTTTGATGCAGGATTGATCGCTACAGAAATCGTGGATCAATACCAAAAAAAAGTAGTAGTTTATAAAATTATGCTTGGTTTGGAGGCAAAATATAGCGATGAGGAAATTTTGGCACATTTAAAATCCGTTCGTCCCGAAGAAGACGAACAAAAATTAAAAGAAGCAGTTATAATTTTAAAACAAGAATATCAAGAAGGAAAGCCAATGCCGCACTCTACTTTTATGGTTTTTAAAGAAGTGTTGCGTTATGTTTTTGGTGATGCCAAAGCGGCTACGGCTACTTTTACCGCCAGTGCCGCTCTGTTAGGCGGTGTGGCGCCTTTAACTAGTATTTTTGTAGGCGAGACACTACGAACCAATGATGCCGCAGGTGGTTATTTGGCGGCTTCTAGTTTTGCTGTTTCTGAATTAGGTGGCGGGCTATGGGAAGCGGCTTTTAATGAATTTATTTATAAACGTATTTATAAAGAGAGCGGCATGGCACAAAAAATTTGCGCCGCTATTATTGAGTCGTCGCCGGATTTATTTACTAAAACAGACCACGCTTTATTAAGACAATATATCGTCGATACTCTTTCTTCCTTAGAGACTTTAAACAAAGAAATTATCTCCGCCCTTGGTTTAAATCTTAGTAAAATCATTGGTTTATCTGCTTCTTTGGCATTTCGTTTACAAGATCCGGCTTTATTCGTTTCTGTTTTGGGAGTAACAGCGATAAATTTTATTATTGCTATGAAAAAAGGCAGAGATATTTCTGAGGCAGATCAAAAAGTAAGAGTTGAATCAGCAAATTTCCTTGGAGTCTTGGATGAGGCTATGTTTTTAAAAAAAACACGTGAAGGAGCGATGGGCCCCAAAGAACAAGAATCACACAGGATTTATCTTGCTAAAAGCGCCTGGAATAAAACCATGGCTAAATATCAAGCCCTTGGTGCTTTTGTTTTACCTGCACTACTTGCCGCCAACACTGCTATTTTAAATGGTCGGCCTGATTTGGGAGCGAGCTTAATGGAGTCAACCGTGGTTTCCAATCAGTTAACGGCAGAGTTGAATCAATTTTTGGAAAGACTTGGGAGCTTTTCCTGGAAATTAAGACCAATTGTAGAACTGGGCAATATTCGGTTACAATTTATGGAAAGGGGAGAAATAGCTCCTGAGAATTGGCATTTAGAGCTTCATGATGTTAAAAGAAAATCTTTGCAGGTTTCCTATTTAGAAATAAACCCGGGAGATATGGCAGTGGTGGTTGGTGAAACTGGTGCTGGAAAATCAACTTTGCTTGAAGCGCTTTATGGTTTAGAGAATGAGCGCGGAGTTCTGATGGTTGATGATATTATGCCAAAAGATTTAGACAGGAAGTTCTATCGTTCGGGAATTTTTTTATCCAACCAATTTTATCCAGCAGAAACAAAATCTTTGAAAGACAATGTGGTTGGTAATTTAGAATACAGAGAAGAAGTTTTTTTGGGATTGTTAAAAGAACACGGTTTTGATCGGTGGCTAGCACAGATTCAAAAAATAAAAGGAACAAACAGTGATCGTCCGCATGAAGAAATGATTATTAATCGCGACATAGATTCTATTAGTGGGGGACAGAAAAAAATGTTAAGTTTTTTAACCCTTGATTATCGTCTTAAAATAGATCCGGATAGTGTTAAGGTTATTTTATTGGACGAACCAACTTCAGGAGTTGATGCCATGCTCCAGCCTGTTGTTTTTAGCATAATAAATAAATGGAGAAAAGAATTTCCGCAAAAAATTATTGTGATTGTTAATCACGACCAGAATTTATTTGATGATTTAGATCCAGAAACTACCAGAATTTTGGGCATTGAAAAAAGTGGTAAATTAGTACAAGATGAAACCCTGGCAAGCGCGCGCAGTGATGTTGAAAAACCATTTGGTAAATTATTTGGGGGAAAAATAACTGGCGCGTAATAAGTAAAAAATGTCCTAAAAAAGAAGAGACCCAAAATACAAATGTATTTTGAGCCGCTGATTGTTCCGATTGATTGGAACAATCAATCTTTGATGCGTTTCGTTTCACAACGAAGGCATCGAAGGCTGCGGAGAACTCTAGATTCTCAACGTAGCTAATATAAATATAGTTTATTATGGTGTTTTTGTCAAGTTTTTTAGTAAAAAATAGGCTAATATTAGCTAATTTTGACAGGACGGGATTTTGGCTTATACTGAAAGATACTGGGGTTTTTATAATTGTTTAATTATTTTTAAAATATTATGGAGAGAACATGGATCATAGATAGTGTGGATAAAATCGGGCAACAAGTACGCTTAAACGGCTGGGTGCACATTCGGCGCGATATGGGTAAACTCATTTTTATTGATTTGCGTGATAAAACCGCCATTTGTCAGGTGGTTTTTTTGCCTAATCATCAAGAGGCTCTCCAAGAGGCTGTTAAACTGCGTTCTGAATTTGTGGTAGAAATTGTGGGTCAAGTAAACGCTCGTCCGAAAAAACAAGTAAACAAAAATTTAGCTACCGGCACAATTGAAATTGAAGCCTTGGAACTTAAAATTTTAAACGAGGCCAAAACTCCGCCCTTTGAAATTACGGAAGATACTAAAAAAGTTAACGAAGAATTACGTTTGCAATATCGTTATTTGGATTTGCGTACAGAACGTATGAAGAAAAATATAGAATTACGACATCGAGTTATTCATTATATGCGTAATTATTTAACCAGCCGTCGTTTTACTGAAGTTCAAACTCCGATTTTATCTAAATCTACACCTGAGGGTGCGCGTGATTATTTGGTGCCATCTCGTATTCATCAAGGAAAGTTTTTTGCTTTACCGCAAAGTCCGCAACAATATAAGCAATTGTTAATGGTGGCGGGCATTGAGCGATATTTTCAAATCGCACCATGTTTTCGTGATGAAAATGCTAGAGCTGATCGTTCGCCAGGAGAGTTTTATCAATTGGATTTGGAAATGTCTTTTGTAGTTCAAGAAGATATTTTACAATTAGCAGAGGATTTATATACTTCCATGATTACAGAATTGTTTCCGGAAAAACATTTAACGCAAACTCCATGGCCGCGTTTTAGCCATAAAGAAGCTTTGGAAAAATACGGCGCGGATAAATTTGATATTCGTAAAGATAAAAACGATCCCAATGAACTTGGGTTTGCTTGGGTGTTAGATTTTCCTTTGTTTACGGAACAAACTGAAGAAGATTTTTTTCACGGTGCTGGAGAAAAATGGGCGCCATCTCATCATATGTTTACTGCTCCGCGTGTTGAAGATATTCCTTTATTGGAAACAGATCCGGGCAAAGTACGCGCTTATCAACATGATATGGTTTTAAACGGCTTGGAGGTTGGTGGCGGTAGCGTGCGCATTCATGATGCAAAACTGCAAGAGAAAATTTTTGATTTGATCGGTTTTACAGATCGTCAGAAACAAATGTTTGCGCACATGCTAGAGGCGTTTACTTATGGCGTTCCACCGCACGGTGGCATTGCACCCGGTATTGATCGTTTGGTGCATATTTTAGCCGGTGAAGATGCTATTCGTGATGTTATTGCTTTTCCTTTAACCAATGATGCGCGTGACCCGTTAATGGAAGCTCCTTCAGAGGTTGCCGAGGAACAACTAGACGAATTGGGTATCACTATTAAAAATCAAAAATAATAATACAAAAGCTGTATGGAGGACACAGCAACAGCCAAAGAGATGAAAGATATTAAACTTGAAAATTTTTCCGGTCCTTTAGATCTGTTATTGCACTTGATTGAAGAAAAACAAATGGACATTACAACAGTTTCTTTGTCCAGCGTGACCGAACAGTTTTTAGCTTATTTGCAAGAGATTGATGAGCGTTCCCCGGAAGAATTGGCGAGTTTTTTGGTTGTGGCCACCAAGTTGCTCTTGCTTAAATCTCAGGCTTTATTGCCTTTTTTACAAGTGGAAGAAGAGGAAAATCCCAGTGATTTAACCACACAACTGAAGATGTACAAAAAGTATGCTACGGCCACACAAGTTATTGAAGAAATGATTGCGCAGAAAAATTTTTTGTTTGCCAAACCCGTAAGCAAGAAAATATATCAAGTGGCTTTTCATCCGCCCCAACTATTAAGTTTAGAACGTCTGCAACAGGTTTTTGTGGATGTTTTGAGTTTATTAGAACCAGTGGTTAAACTGCCCAAGGCGGCTTTGGCCAAAGTAGTGAGCTTGCGGGAAAAATTTGTGCAAATTCAACAAGCCCTGGAAAAACAAGCGCACCTTAATTTTTATCAGTTAATGCAAAATAGCCACGACCGCAGTGAAATAGTGATTACTTTTTTAGCTTTGTTAGAACTGGTAAAACAACAGACTATTGTGGTTAAACAAGAAAAATCATTTCAAAATATTACTATTGAAAAAATTTAACTATTTTTTATGTCTGAATTGTCTAGCAAAATCGAATCCATTCTCTTTGTGGAATCCAAACCCTTAACCATTAAAAAATTGGCGCAAATTTGCGGTTGCGTGTCGGCAGAAGTGCAACAAGCTTTGGCGGACTTGAGGCAAAATTATCAAGAACGTCACAGTGGCGTCAATATTGTTTATGAAGGAGAGAATGTTCAGTTAATGACTGCCGCACCGAATGCGGATTTGGTAAGTAAATATTTACATTCTGAAGAAAACGGAGAATTAACTCGTCCCTCTTTGGAAACATTGACTATTATTGCTTATCGAGGGCCTGTGGCTAAATCGGAAATAGAGTTAATCCGCGGGGTAAACTGTAGTTTGATTTTGCGCAATTTAATGATTAGGGGTTTGATAGAAGAAGTGGGGGAAAACGAAGTGGGTATTCCTGTTTACCAAGTAACGCTCGATTTTTTGAAATATTTAGGAATTTCCCATACGGCTGATTTGCCAAATTATACAGAACTTAATCAAAATACCCATTTGCAAGAATTATTGGCTTCTCAACAAGACCCGGAAGATTTTTTTAAACAATAAATGCGCCTGAATAAATTTATCGCCCACAGCGGTTGGTGTTCGCGTCGTAAAGCCGATGCACTTATTGCTGATGGCAAAGTAAGCATCAACGGCATGGTGGTGAAAGTTTTGGGAACGCAAGTTCAAGATCAAGATGAAGTGGCAGTAGACGGAATATGTTTAGCCATCAATCAGGAGAAAATTATTGTAGCCATGAACAAACCCAAAGGAGTCACTTGTACTTGTGCGGATGCGCACGCGGAAAAAACGGTGATTGATTTACTGCCCAAAAAATGGCAACACCTTAAACCGGCAGGAAGACTGGATAAAAATTCTGAAGGCTTACTTTTGTTAACCAACGACGGCGCTTTGCACCAACAACTTACTCACCCTTCGTTTGCTCATGAAAAAGAATACGCAGTTACGGTGCGCTCAATTTTAACCGCCAACCAAATCGCCGATTTAAAAAAGGGCATCATTTTTCCCGAGGGTAAAGCTCAACTTAAAAGCCTCGAGCAAACCGGAGAAAAAACCTTGACTATGGTTTTAACCCAGGGTTATAAACGGCAAATTCGACGCATGGTTTACGAAGTCGGAAATCGTGTTACAATGATTTTACGTGTCCGCATCGGCAAATTCAGGCTTAATTTAACACAGGGTCAAATTAAGCAAGTTAAAAAATCAGATATTTTGTAGTTTATGTTTGAACAATTTATTTTGTCTTTAGTCATCATAAGTCACTTATCCAATTCTTCTCAGGCCAGCGCTTTTTTGCAATCCAAAGAATTTTTTTTAGTGCCTACTATTATAGAAACGTCATCAGCTCAACAGCCGGTGTCAGAAAAATTGGAATGGCATCTCCAGAAAAAAATTCGCACTAAAGCTCTACCGCCTAAAAAAATTAGCAATGATACTAATCCGCATATTTTTAGCCGCACCGCTCTGGTTTTAGATGCGGACACTAAAGAAATTTTGTGGCAAAAGAATCCTCAAATAGTACAACCCATCGCTTCTATTACCAAACTTTTAAACGCGTTGGTGTGGTTAGATCATCAAGGTTCAGATAATTCTTACACACTCACCAGCAAGGATGACACGCCGGACGGTAAGGATATGAATTTACCGGTGGGCACGCAGTTGTCTATTAACGATATTTTACACGCCGCTTTGATCGCTTCTTATAATGACGCGGCTAATGCTTTGGCGCATTCTTCCAGCTTGTCTGATGAAGAATATCTGCAAGCCATGAATCGTAAGGCCCAAGCAATTGGCATGCAAAACGGCCAGTTTGTGGATTTTCATGGTTTGTCTTGGCAAGACACGGCCTCAGCTCAAGATGTGGCCTTATTGGCTCAAAGCGCTTTCAGTCAGCCGGAAATTTTGAAAGCTGCAACAACGCCAGCTTACGCCATTACTGCGCTTAATTCTGATCTTAAATTGCATGCTTATACCACAGATCAACTATTATTTGATAAAGATTTTGATATTATTGGAGGCAAAACCGGGTACACAGAAGAGGCTGGTTATTGTTTAACCGTAAAAGCTAAAGAACCGAAAAGCAATCGTACAATAATCGGAGTTATTTTAGGCGCGGACACTGATGAAGCGCGTTTTACGGAAATGAAGAAATTATTAAATTGGACTTTTCAAAATTATACTTGGAATTGAGGTATTAAAACTTTACTGTTTCTTATCAAGAGTGTTATAATTTTAGTAATTATTTAATAACTAAATAAGTAGTTAATTTTTAACAATAATTTATTTTGTATGGAAAAAAAAGTACGTATCGCCATCAATGGTTTTGGTCGCATCGGAAAAATGGCTTTTAAAGTGGCTTATGAAAACCATCAAGACGAAGTAGAGATCGTGGCTATTAACGATCCCAATTCGGCTAAGGTAGCGGCGCAAAATTTACAATACGATTCTGTTTACCGGCGCTTTCCTTTTGCAGTGGGTTATGGAGAAGACTACATCACGGTGGAGGGTAAGCGGTTTCCCAAATTATCCGAACTGGAACCTTCAAAAATTCCTTGGCAGGATTTAAAAGTGGATGTGGTGTTAGAGTGTACCGGTGTGTTTTGCACCAAAGAAAAAGCCAGTCAACATTTAAAAGCCGGCGCTAAAATGGTTATTATTTCAGCGCCAGCCAAAGGTGATGATGCCATTCCTACTTATGTAATGGGCGTTAATCACGATCAACATAAAATAGGGGAGGAGCAGGTGATTTCCAATGCTTCTTGTACCACTAATTGTATTGCGCCGATTATGCAAATTTTGGCTAAAGAATTTGGCCTGGAAAAAGCCATGATGACTACTATTCATGCCTATACCGCCGATCAAAATTTAGTAGACGGCAAGCATAAAGATCCTCGCCGCGCGCGCAGTGCCGCCATTAACATTGTTCCCACCTCTACTGGCGCGGCTAAAGCTACCGGAGAAACCGTGGCTGAAGTTAAAGGTATTTTTGACGGCTTGGCTTTTCGCGTGCCGGTGCCGGTTGGTTCCGTGAGTGATATTACCGCTTTGTTAAAACGCAACGTTACGGTCGCGGAAATCAATGTCGTTTTGGAAAAAGCCGCCCAGTCTGATCGTTATCAAGGCATTTTAGAGGTTACCAAAGATCCGATTGTTTCCACTGACGTCGTGGGTTTAAAGGCTTCTTCTTTGGTAGATTTATCGTTAACCAATGTCGTTGCCGGCAATTTAGTTAAAGTAGTGGCCTGGTATGATAATGAATATGGTTACTCTCATCGCTTGGTAGAGCAAGCGATTGTTGTTGGTAAAAATTTGTAAAATCAATAAATTTTAGTTATTGACGAAAAAGTAATAATTGCTTAACATAAAAATCACTCTTTAAAGAGCGTGCAATTTTGATTTTGGCCTTATCGTCTAACGGCTAGGACGCCAGGTTCTCATCCTGGCAATCGGGGTTCGATTCCCCGTGAGGCTATTGTTTAAAATAGTTTTTTAACAACAACTTTTAATCAAGGAAACAGTTGGAATCGAAGGGTTGGAAGCGAGATGCGAATTTTAATGAGCAATCGAGCGATCGATGGGGTGCCGGTGGCACGCCATCGCCAACCCAGGAACCGATTCCCCGTGAGGCTGTAAACTGACAAATTGTAAATACGATTGACAATCTGTCAATGCTGATGCTATCAGGGTTAAGAATTCTAGTTTCTATTTATTTTTTGTCTGTGGTACAATATTAGTAGTTAATTAAGTATTAAAAAAATACACTATGAAAATGAGACAGACATCATTGGTTAAAAATTTAGTGGGAGTGAGTGTTTTATTGGTATTGCTTGGTGCTGGTTGCACAAATTCAACAACCGATACCGCCAACACCAATACCAACAATACAAATGTAGCGGTGCCAAACACTAATACCGCCAATACTAACGAAACAGCAGTAAAAATAGACCCAACGGCCATGCCATTGGATTTTCCAAACTCGACTCTTGAGGCAGAGGTGGGTGATTATGTTTTAGCGCCATCGCGCGTTGCCTTAAATGAAGCGGCTACTGAAGGTGCGGAAAACACCACCTTTATCTATTATATGGCCACCGTGGCCGAGGTTGGAGAAACAGCATCTGTTTTAACGGAAATTACAGAAGACGTCACTATTCCCAACGGTGTCATTATTCCTATTCCCCAAGGTCAAACCGCTGAAGTGGGTGATACGGTCTTAACTTGGTGGCAATCCGGATCTGGTTTAACTCGGGCGTATGTGGTTGAGGGCGGCACACCGACAAAACCAATGGTGCGTTATTTAGACACAGAACAATTGGACGATAGCGAAGCGGAACAACTTAAAACGGATTCGTTCGTAAAAATTACCGATGCTTGGCAGGCCGGCACTTCCATTGCGGTTAGAAACGGCAGTGATTTTGACCACTATCAAGTATTAAAAGTGTCTGGTGAACAAATTTTGGCTTACGGATTTGCCGGTAAACTTAAGGTAATAGACAAAGCTGATGCTATTGCCATGCCTATTAAATTGGCTGTTAAAGTAGGAGACACTGTTTCTGTGCCGTTCATTGGATCTTATTCTGAAGGAACAGTAACAGCGGTTGATGACCAAAATGGCAATATTGATGTGGAAGTGGAATTTGGCGGTGATAAAGAAGTGGATAAATATGCCTATGGTACTTTCATTATGAGCTCTGATCTTTAAAGGAGCATTAGTAAGTTTAAAAACAGGACGTTGTTAGAACGGCCTGTTTTTTTTAGAACTATTGTATAATTATTTGACGGTTTGGCTTTTTTATAGGTAAATTAAGGTTATGAAAAAAGGTTTGTTATTTTTAGTGTTAATTGGCGAAGTGTTTTTTTTAGGTAGTTATCAAACGGCTTGGGCTGTGGATTTTTCTGAAGAACGAAATGGCGCCTGGGAGACTTTTAAACAAATTACCATTGAAGGATATAAAAATTATCCGGCTTACGGACTGGTTTTTGATTCAGCTTCTTGTACGCCAGACTCTAATGCGGCTTGTGATTATGCAGTCAGTGAAGGTCAGGGCTATGGCTTGCTTTTAGCCGCAATTCAAAAAGACCAAAAAACTTTTGATCAAATTTTAACGGCCGCAGATAAATGGATGTGGCAGGCGGATCGTCGTGGTTACGGTTGGAAAACTTACACTGACGGCAGTACCCCCGACACCAATGCCGCTACCGACGGTGATGAGGATATTGCCATGGCTTTGCTTTTGGCTGATAAACTGCAAGCCAGTGGACAGTGGAATAAAAATACTGCTTACCAAAAACGCGCTCAAGAAATTATCGCCAGCATTTATGAAACCATGACTTTAAATAATTATTTATGTCCGGGAAATTACACTTGCACTCCCGATGAATTAAATTTTTCTTATTTTGCTCCCGCGTGGTATAAAGTTTTCGCCGTTTATGATCCCGCGCATGATTGGCGGGGTGTCATTGATAAGCAATATGATTTGTTGCTGGCGGTAGCGAAAAAGTTTAATGGTTTAATTCCTGATTGGTGCACTGAAAACGGAGACGTTACTTATAACAACCGACCGCACAACATGACTTATGACGCTATTCGCGTTCCTTGGCGCTTAGCTTTGGATAGCATTTGGAATAACGATCCGCGCGCTCAAGAATATCTTAATTTGGTAATGCCATATGTGTTGGCAAAAAGCGGAGCAAAGGATATTAAAATGTATTCTATTCCCGAAGGCAATCCTCTGGAGTGGCACAACGAACTGACTGTGGCTTTGTGGAGCGCAGGCGCTTGGGGATCGAATTTACCCGCAGATCAAAAGAATGCTTTGGTGCAAGAGTTTCGCAGTTTTTACAATCCCGTTGATCAATCGTTTAACGCCACCTGGGCTCCGGCCAAATGGTATTATTTTAATCAAGCGCTTTCTTTGTTAGCCGCCGCTACTATTGATGGTTCTTTGTTTAATCCGCTCCCATTTTTAGACGCCCAAGATAATACCAAAAGTAAATTATTTCGCAAAAAGGGGAAAATTGACCGCCAAAGAATTTTGGTTCAAGTGCGTCAAAAAGGAGAAAATTATACTTTAGCTTTTTTTAAAAGAGGGAAGTCCGCCAAAAACGCGGTTTATAGAAAATCTGCTCATCCTTTTTATCAAGTAAATTATATTCACGCCACCACTTTGCAAAAAATTATTATTAAAAATCACCGTGTTATCTTAAAACATAAATCTGGATTTAAAAAAATATTTAAGTTATTTTTAAAATGGCAAGCCAAAGATATTTTTTAAGTAAGCCAAAAACTTGACATTTTTTTAATTTCGTGCTAAACTCTTATTTAGAGAGTCTAAAAAGATTAAAATTAACTAAAATATTATGAATTTAGAAAGACCACAACGCGGTTTACCAGAAGAAGAAAAACGAAGTCCTGAAAAAAGAAAATTAAGAGATGGCCTTTTGGCGCTAGCTTCGTTATTTGCTGTATTAACCGGCGCTCCTGGTAGAGAGGCTCAAGCCAGCCAAGGTATGCCTGAAGGGCGCGGTGATACTACTACAGAGCAAGCTCCTAAGATGTTAGATGCCGCAACAATTGAGCGCTGTATATCTCAATTACCAGAACAAACAACAGTAGAAGCAGGCGAGTCAGCCGCTAAATTGACTAAAATATTATTAGATATTGTAACCGATACGAAAACTTTACCACATTTAAGTGATGAAGATAGAGCTAGATTCAAACAAAGATTTGAGGACATGCAAAAACCACAGGTCGTTAGTTCAAAATAAATTATTTATGATTTTAAACACCCCATAAATCAAGGGGTGTTTTTGTTAAAGATATAATAAATTATATGGACATAGAGACCATTATTTTGTTAGCAGGATCAGTATTGTTTTTTGTATTATTGTGGCTTTTTGTTTCTTTTTTAACTTCTTTATTAAGCGGTTGGCGTTTTTTAGCCAAAAGTTTTGCTTATGATGAGGTTCGTCAGCATCTCAGCAACGTGCAACCGCCTAAGTTTATTGAACATTTGTCTATCCGCACTTTTTCTCGTTACCGGTATTGCGCACGGTTAATTTTGGCGCAAGAAGGGTTTGGTTTAAAAATGATCTTTCTTTTTCCTTTTCATCAACAGTTATTTTTTCCTTGGCCAAAGATAGTGTCCATAACAGAGAGAAATATTTTATTTTTTAAAGGCGTAACAGTGGCGGTGGGGGAGAAAGAAATTTTTATCACCGGCAAGCAAGCACAAAATTTATATCAAGCTTGGCAAAAGCATCAAGGTTTTAGCACGTCTGTAAAAGATGAAAAAAATCGCTATTGACCGAGGTCATTTTTTTTGCTATACTTAAGTAAGAGATAAATCAAAAGTGTCAAAATAACACTTTTGCTCCGGGAAAATCCGGAAAAAAATAAAAAACAAAAGTAAAAAAAATGGAAATCGACAACAAGACGGAGCGTCTTATGCTCCGCGTATCTTTGCTTTTTATGAGTGTGGCCACTCTACTTATTGTGGCTTTAGTTTCTCCTTTGGTTAATTCATAATTTAGTAACAACGAAAAATATGAATATTGTCATGCAACAACTGAATAAAGTGCAGGATTTTTTAACGCACAAAGAACAAAGCATGGAGCAACAGCTTTTTCAAATAGAATTGGAAATTGAAAACAACAGCTCTTTAGTTAGTTCTGATAATTTTTTTGGAAAGACTTAAAGAAATTTTGCACGGTGGTGGAAAGACGCGTGCGTACGGCCGAGGATTCTAAAATAGCTTTGACTTCTTCGTGATTGGTGGCATTCGTACCGTCGGCCATAATAGTATTGGTAATGCAAGACATGCCCACGCAAGTTAAACCGCGGTGGCGAGCCGTGATAATTTCCGGAGTGGTGGACATGCCCACGGCGTCGGCTTTGAAACTATCTCTAAAGGCTATACATTCGGCTTCGGTTTCATAAGTGGTGCCGGTTAAGCCCAGATAAACTCCTTCGTGGATGTTTTTTTGATTGGGACAAGCCTGTTTTAGCAGTGCGCGCAGTTTTTGGTCATAAGCATTATTCATGGGTTGAAAACGCCACAACGCTTCGTGGTTATCAATGCGTTTGAAATCACACACAGGTCCTAAACAGGCATTGGGTATTGTATTGATGTGAGAACGAATAATCATAATATCACCAACCTGATAGTTTAAATTCAACCCGCCGCTGGCATTGGTGGCAAAAAAATAAGTGGCGCCCAGTTCGGCCAAAACGTGCACAGCAAAAACCGCTTCCAAAAGCCCAACATTTAAAGGCAGGTGAGCGTCTTCGTAATAATGTTTTCGACCTTGAAAACAAAGCACATTTACTCCTTGCAGTTTTCCAGCCAGTAAGCGACCGGCATGGCCAGCTGTGGTTGATTTTGGAAAATGAGGAATGCTTTTATACTCAATCATCTGCGCATCTTCTAAGGCCTGCGCCAAATCTCCCAAGCCCGAACCTAAAGTTAAACCAAATTGCGGCTGAAAATTGCCAAGCTGTTTTTTAATAAAATCTGCGGCTTGGCGCACATATTTTTCATAATTTTCATAATAATCCAAAGAAAAATCAAAAATATTTTGCAACATGATAATTTAGTTAATAATTAGCCTTAAATATTGCCAGAAATATTATAGCACAACTTTGCCAACCCGGTCTTTTTAAGGTATAATATAAGATATTATAAAAATATGAAACTATCCAAAGAGCCTTACAAAGGCACGCGGGATTTTTATCCTGAAGATGAGTTTGTGCAAAAATATATGTTCAATACCATGCGCAAGGCCGTGGAGCGTTTTGGTTATGCCGAATACGACGCTTCTCTTTTGGAAGAAACCGCTCTTTATAAAGCCAAAACCGGCGAGGAAATTGTCAATGAACAAACTTATTCTTTTGTGGATCGCGGTCAGCGAGAAGTCACTATCAGACCGGAGATGACGCCAACGGTGGCGCGCATGGTGGCGCGCAAACGCTTGGAATTAGCGTTTCCTCTGCGTTGGTATGCTATTCCCAATTTATGGCGCTATGAGCGTCCGCAAAGAGGCCGACTGCGTGAGCACTGGCAGTTGAATGTTGATATGTTTGGTGATAATAGCATTCTGGCTGATGCGGAAATTATTAGCGTGGCAGGAGCGATTATGAAAAAATTTGGTGCCAAAAAAACCGACTTTGAAGTCCATCTTAATAATCGTAAATTGTTAACGGCCGTGGCACGTGAATATTGCGGTTGTGATGAGGCCAGAGCTTATAAGCTTTTTAAATTGATTGATCGGCGCCATAAAATGGATGATGATAAGTTTTTTGCTGAGGCGCAAGCGTTGTTGGGAGACAAAACCGAAAAATTAAAAATTTATTTGCAAAGTAAAACTTTAGCGGACTTACCGGCGGAACTTGTGCAAAATGCAGGTGTTTTGGAATTGAAACAATTGTTTAAAATTTTGGCAGAACAGGGTGTTGCAAATGTGGTGTTTGATGCTTCACTGATGCGCGGTTTTGATTATTACACCGGTAATGTTTTTGAGGTTTATGATACCGATGTAAAAAATAGACGGGCGATGTTTGGCGGCGGTCGTTATGATGACTTGGTGGGAATTTTTGAGGTGCCGCCAGTAACCGGTATCGGTTTTGGCATGGGGGATGTCACTATGCGTGATTTTTTAGAAGCGCATAACTTATTGCCACAGTATCAACCAACGGCGCAGGTTTATCTTTGTGTGCTCGAAGTTGGTGTGCAAGGATTTGCTAATGAACTGGCGGTTTTTTTGCGCCAGCAAGGCATAAATGTGGCTGTGGATTACACCGGCCACAAAATCGGCAAACAAATTCAAACCGCTGATAAACAGAAAATTCCTTATGTGATCTGCGTGGGCGAGGACGAAGCTAAAAATCGCGAATTTAAGATAAAACAATTAGTTTCGGGAAAAGAAAATATTGTGATCTGGGATGATTTGCCAAAATTTAGTTTTAAGTCATAATCATTATATTATTAGTAATCAAAAATCATGGAAGAAGAAAAAAAGTTACCAGAGGAAACAACCATACCCAAAGCAGAGGCCACGCCAGCAATCACAACAGATAAGACTGATGTTTTATCACCAGTAAAAATCAAAAAACGTTGGCCGTGGATTTTGGGTTTAGCGATCATAGTAGTGTTAGCGGTTTTTGGTGGCGGAGTCTATTATGCTTTAACTACGCCGCAATACTCGATGTGGCAAATGCAGAAAGCTTTTCAAAAGAAAGATGTGGCACAAGCGCAAAAATATATCGACGTGACTACCGTAGCCGACCAAGTAGCCGGCGTGGTGGCGGAAATTGCCAAAAAAGCCATTCAGGATCAGTTTGCCAATAATGCGGACGCTACTGACGAAGAAAAACAACAAGCGGATCAATATTTTGCCAGCATGTTGCCGCAGTTAAAAACTCAGCTGGCTTCGGAATTTCAAAAGAATTTTGAAAGTTCGGTTAACGGTGCGACAGTGCAAGGAGATAATCCTTTTGATGCTTTAGGAGCGGGAAAAGGAAAAGCTGTTTTTAAAAAAGACGGAGGAGATTATCTTTTAACAGTTTCGGAAGTTGCCGGGTTAAATTACTCAGTGGTGTTTCGCTTACAGAAAAAAAATAGTTTTACTTGGCAAATTGTAGCCATTGAAAATATCAACGAAATTATCCAAAGTTTACAAGATCAAGCCGCGCCCGCACAGGAATAATATGGCCAGACAAGTTTTTGAAAGAGTGTTTTTAAGTCCTGATAAAAAACCGCCAGCTCGTATAATTGATGTTTTATCAGCAGCAGAAGCTCAGCAACTGCGTCTTGATAGTTTAGCTTTGCCCAAAGGCGAAAAAAGAATTTTTTTGGAAAAAGAAAAAAGACGCTATCAAGAATTTTGCCAAAGATTAGAACAAGATTCAGAAGAAAATTATCCAGTTTTTGCAGATTTACTAGCTTCTTTAGAAGCGCCGGCTTTAGATTTGTCTTGGGATGAGGTGCAAGATTGCCAATTAAGCTTAGAGGCAGAAGTAAAAGATTTGCAAGAAATTCGTCAGCAAAAAGGAGAAGACGAAATGTTAAAAGCGGTATTAGAACGCGCTTATAGCGTACCATACGCAGATCAACAAAATACACTGTTAAAAACTTTTGGAAAATCAGCTACAGCAAATTGTATTGCCTTTATGAAACGCATTGGTGTTATTCTGGAAAAATTAGGTTATAATCCGCAAACAGAAATTGCAGTTCAATATTTTATTAAACATCAACGCATTTTGTTAAAACGCGGGGATCAATGGTGGGTGATGGAAAGCAAGACGCCATATTTGTTAGATAGAGATGATATTTCAGGAACTGTTGTAATTTTTCTTAATGATCAAAAGAGAAGGCACGCCGGACTTGCTGAACGAGAAAGAGTATTTGGTGCAGAATTAAATCAAGATTTACCTAAAAATTTTGATGAAGATACGGGCAATTATATTGTTGATCCGGGAGGAATGGATCATCGACACGTAACACGAGAATATATACCGGGAAGCATAGAGGCAAAAAACGGTTTTTTCTCTTCTATTTCGGTTAAAAATTTTTTCCGCAGTGTAAAGCGCCATCCCAAATTTTGGGCTTTAGGCACAGCCGCCAGCTTTCTTTTTTCCGGAATGGTTAAAAACTGCGAGCCGAAAATTGCAGATGTTGATGATTATAAAGAGCAAGTTTCAGAAAATTTAAAACAAGCTCAGGATTTTGTGGAGCTTGTCGTTCAAGAGATGCGAGATTTTTTAAAGCTTTCTCAATCCTCAGTGCCTGACAAAAACAATACCACCAATCAAGAATTATTTTCAGCAGGGGGGGGTGTTGATCAGAAGTCTGTTCCGTTATCTTTGGAAGAAATGGACCCGCAGGCCTTTGCCGCTTATTTAAAAAGAGAACAAGAAATTACTCGTGATTATTTTACTTTGGAAGATTTGTTCAATTTAGATCAAGAAAAAGCAGTGGAGGTTTTTTCAGCAGTTGTGCCGACTAAGAAAGAAGTAATTATTCGTGTGCCGCCAGGTAAAAAATATATCGGTGCCGAAATTTTAAGATATATTGGACTGGTTAATCAAAGAACTAACCGGTTTAATTGGCCAGGGATTTTGCACGATAAAGAACCAAAGGAAATAGATAATATTAATTTTTTTGGCGATGATTTACAACCCCTGTCTGCTTATCCCCAAGGTGTTTTTTCCAATATTTTTAGATTTTCCACCGATATTTTTATCAATGATGAAGAATTGATTACCCCTATAATGGCCAATAGTCATAATGAAGAGAGCGCTGTTTTTCAAAAACCAGCGGCAGAAGAATCTACTTTTTCTATGGAAGAGCTAAAACCTCTTTTGACGGTTAGCCCTCAGGATATGCGTGAGTATGTAGAGAAAAATAAATTACAAATTATTTTCGGTTCAGAACCGGGATTTTGGAATATTTTTAAAAAAATAGTTGTGGTTATTTGCCATTTACCAGAAGATAAAGTAAGCATTACGCCGGATACTTGGCGTTATATTTTTAGCAAGATGACTGATGGTTTAGAGCAAAAAAATCCGGGAAAATTTTTTGAGAAATTTGATCACGGAACCTGGGCTGAACTTCGTCTTAAAAGAATAGATATGCATTTTACCGGTAAGGATTTACAATTTACAGCTGATGAAATTTACGACGCGTTGTTTACCCACAATCCTAAATTTGAGGGCCTAGGATTAAGGCCTGTAGATGATCCTAATATTGCGCCACTTAAAATTTTTTTAAATGATACTTTGGTCTTGGACTTAAATACTTATCAGCGTCCCAACCCCCAGCCGCATTTAAAATATGATCCCAGTATTAAAACAAAATAATTTTTTTCTTGTCAAAACATCGGTTCTTTTGTAGAGTCAAGACATGGTAAACCACGTAGAAGAAATTAAAGAGCGCTTGAATATTGTGGATCTTATTTCCGAGTATTTACCGCTAAAAAAGGCCGGAGTGAACTATAAGGGGCTATGTCCTTTTCATAACGAAAAAACCCCCAGTTTTACCGTATCCGAACAAAAACAGTTTTTTCACTGTTTTGGCTGTGCCAAAGGCGGTGATATTTTTACTTTTCTTCAGGAAATAGAAGGAGTGGAATTTGCGGAGGCTTTGCGAATGTTGGCCAGTAAAGCTGGTGTAGAGTTAACGACAGTAAACCCCAGAGAGCACAACGAGCGTACGCGACTGTTGGATTGTTTAAGTGTGGCCATGGAATTTTTTAAAAATAATTTAAAAAATGCGCCTGCAGGAAAAATAGCGCGCACTTATTTAACTCAGCGTCAATTAAGTTTAGATATACAAGAATTGTTTAATTTAGGTTATGCTTTAGAGTCGTGGGATGCTCTGTTAAAATTTTTAAAAGAGCAGAAATTTACCCAAAAAGAAATAGAACGAAGTGGTTTGATAGTACGTTCGGAAAAAAATAACAGTTTCTATGATCGTTTTCGGAATCGTTTAATGTTTCCCATTACCAATGTCTATGGCAACGTGATTGGTTTTACCGCGCGTGTTCTTGATGAAAATGATAAAAGCGCTAAATATATCAATACTCCGCAAACCGAGGTGTATAATAAAAGTCGTGCTCTTTATGGTTTGTCTTTGGCCAAGAAGTATATTCAAAAAATGGATGCCGTGGTTTTAGTGGAAGGCAATATTGATGTGCTGACAGCCCATCAAGCAAAATTGCGCAACGTGGTAGCTAGTTCCGGTACCGCCCTCACAGAAGAACAGGTGCGTTTGTTAAAGCGTTATACGCAAAATATTATTTTAGCTTTTGATGCCGACACAGCAGGTGTGAAAGCGGCTTGGCGCGGCATGCAAATTGCCATTCGCGCCGGCATGAATATTAAAATTTTAAAACTTCCCAATCAACAAGACCCCGATGATGTTATCAAAAAAAACCCTCAACAATTTTTAACTTTAGCTAAAGCGGCTAAGCCGATAATGGATTATGCTTTTACAGTTATTTTAAAACCCTTGGATTTGAGCCAGGCTTTTGCTAAAAAAAAAGCGGCGCAAGAACTTCTGCCCATGATTGCTCTTTTTCCGGACAAGCTGGAACAACAGCATTATTTAAAACAGTTGGCTGTTTTTTTAGAAGTAGATGTGGCGGTTTTGAAAGATAAAATTACGACTTTAGCGCAATCTTCTTTAAAACATCCGGTTAAAACAGGGGTGATTATTAAAGAAAAAACCGAACCGTCTATTCAAGAAAAAACCGAGAAGATTAAACTTTTAGAAAGACTTTTGGCTTTATTACTGGCATATCCTGAGGGAATAGAAATGGCCCAAGTACTTTATGACGGGCAGGAATTATCAGGGCAAGAAGAGGAGCTTAAAATACTTTACAAAAAAATAATATCTTTGTATAATCAAGATAAGTCATTTCCTCTTGAAAAAATGACATTTGAGGGTGCGCGGTTGCCACAAAAAATTCAGCAACTGCAATTAATTGGAGAAGAGTTATATTCCCATTTTGATCAAGCGAAGTTAAAAAAAGAATTAGTCGTTCTTCTGAGAAGAATTAGACGTTTTTGTTTACAGGATCAGCTTAAAGAAGTGGAAAAAAAATTTACTTTAGCTGAAAAAAATCAAGATGAACAAACTATTACCAATCTTTCTCAAGAACTTCGTAATTTAACAGAAATTTTACGCACTCTTTCTTAAATTATGTCAAAAAAAAGAAAAATTTCCAAAAATTTAAAAAAAGTGAAAAAAAAGAAAAAAGTTTTGCAGAAAAAAGCGGTGAAGGTCAAGGCGCGAATTAAAAAAAAATCCAAAAAAATCAACAAAACCAAAAAAAATAATCGCCTCCCTAAAACCAAAAAGGCAAAAAAGACACACAAAATAAAAGCGGTTAAAAAGAAACGGCAAATTTTACCTGTGATACAAAAATCCGAACGTTATGCGCGGGCTATTTTTCCGCAAGCAGAGGCCGATCGTCTTTTAGAAAAGGCGCGGGCGCGCAGTTTTCTTACGGAAAACGAAATTTTGTATATTTTTTCTAATCTGGAGGATTATATAGATGATTTTGAAAAATGGTTACAGAGTGTAGAAGAGCAAGGCTTGGAGATTATCGCGCCTGACGGTGCGCCCACGGTGGGGGTGGCCGCGGCCATGGCGAAAAGCTCCGGGGCGGCGGAAAACAAGACCACAACAGGCGGAGGCGGTATTTTGGATCAGGTACAACGCTCCAGACAACGCAAGAAAGGTTTTGATTTGGGTGATATTGCCGGTGATTCCATTCAAATGTATTTACGGGAAATCGGCAAAGTTTCTTTGTTGTCCGGCGAAGAAGAAGTGAAACTGGCGAAATTAAAAGAACAAGACGATCCAGAAGCCAAAAGAAAATTGATTGAAGCTAATTTACGTTTGGTGGTTTCTATTGCGAAAAAATTTACCGGACGTTCTCTTTCTTTGTTGGATTTGATTCAAGAAGGCAATGTCGGTCTGTTTCGCGCTGTGGAAAAATTTGATTATCGCAAAGGTTATAAGTTTTCCACTTATGCCACTTGGTGGATCAGACAAGCGATTACGCGTTCGCTAGCGGATCAGTCGCGCACCATTCGTATTCCAGTGCACATGGTGGAGACCATTAACAAGTTTACGCAAATAGAAAGAAGTTTAATTCAGATTTTAGGACGCGAGCCCTTGCCGGAAGAAATTTCTGCGGAAATGAACCTGGCTTTGGATAAAGTTTTGCATATTATCAAAATTTCTCAAGATACGGTTTCTTTGGAAACCTCAGTGGGCGATGATGATTCAGAAGATTCTACACTTGGTGATTTTATTGAAGACGTAAAAACCATCGGCCCTTCGCAAGTGGCCGGATTACAGATATTGCGCGATCATGTGCGCGAGGCCATTACCGCTTTGCCACCGCGCGAACAGAAAATTTTAGAGATGCGTTTCGGATTGGTGGACGGCGTATCGCACACCTTAGAAGAGGTGGGGCAGGAATTTGGGGTAACGCGCGAACGCATTCGACAAATTGAGGCCAAAGCCTTGCAAACCATCAAAGACCGCGAGGAAATTATGGATAAACTTAATGATTATTAAATAAGTAATTTATTTTTTATGACAGACACCAAAAAACCCGCTCCCAGAGGAGAAGCAAGTGAAATAACATTATCAAACGGAGCTGTAGCCAAAGTGTCAATACAAAAACTGACATTTGAGAGTATGCAGTCAGAAAACATATGGTTGTTTCAAGAAGACACAACAAGGAGTATACCAAGAGAAGCATATATGGCACTAGCATTAGCTAGAGGAGATGAAGTGGAATTGATAATATTTACAGGGTGGCAAAACGATGAATCTCGCAAAAGAGGACCAATACCGCAATTAAATGCCGGAGAACCAATTGTTATTAAAAATTTAACTAAGGGTAAAACCATGGATTTAGTAGCTTTAAGAGAAAGAAAAAGAGAGACAAATGAAGAAGTGGTTACTCACCATCATGCCGATAACGCAAAATCTAAAGCTGACTGGAGGTAGGACAAATTTCAATTATGCATAAGGCCAGATACATATTGCACTCCTAACCAGTAAGGAGTATGCAACAATTCAACATCAGTAAGGGGGTAAAAGGGTTTTTTCGATTGTATGAATATGGTCTAAAATATGGCCATATGGAAATAACAAAATCAGCCCAAAGACGCAATGGGATATTGCAGTTTTGGCATAAACATGGAGAGGAAGCAACAATAGAAGCTTTTAAAGTAGGTAGGAGAACATTATTTAATTGGCAAGCAGAGTTACGTAAAAACAATGGAAAGCTTTCATCGCTGAAT
>Ga0208373_1000067_pt1 | contig 188928 bp, 164 predicted proteins | sample RifOxyC2_FD_184036 | JGI IMG/M metagenome (GOLD analysis project Ga0208373, IMG submission 184036) | Soil microbial communities from Rifle, Colorado - Rifle Oxygen_injection C2 (SPAdes) | ecosystem: Environmental > Terrestrial > Deep subsurface > Rock core/Sediment | place: Rifle, Colorado...
CGCAAGCATGCTCAAAATATACTGCATACTATTTTACTTGCTTCTTCTGTTTCTCCAGATGAAGAAAAGCTTGATCAGATATTATAAATTACCTCTAAAAAACCACGACGTTTATGTACCTTATGCCTAAAACTCTCGGTCGCGGTCGGTAATAGTAAAATCATTGTGGCATTGGGTGCATTGGGACATATTGTTAAACTAATGATATTGTTTTTATTTTAGCATATAATCTCTGTACCGACTATGTATATTTTTTAGTTTTTTTGCCAGCTCTATTTTGTTAATGGCAACAACATTTAGCTCATCAAGCGATAAAGACAAAGTAGCGCGGGCAATTGAATAAAGAGTATTTATCTTCTTAATATACCTCTTTCTGATAACATTCTTCACAATACACTATCTCCGGTCGGTCGGGAGCGTAAGTGGTTTGAATTTTTTTCTGACACTTGGCACACTGTCTATTAAATAAAATTTTAGGGTTACGGTTTTTTTGACGAGCTTGATCACGACAATAAAAACACAGATCTGGAATTGGCATGTTTAATTTTTTATAGAGCACCAACTCTTGCGGGATAATTTTATAGTTACGCTCACATTTTTGGCAAGTAAAAATTTTCTTACATATTGATCCATCTACTTGTGTTATATTTTTTGATATCTCTTCTCTTGTAATATTGCCCCTACCTTTAGGAAAAGGAATATCTTCCTTCCACCCGTAACCATGCTTAACAGCCGCTTCTTTAGAAAGCGGATAGTACTCGTCAATCACAGTTTCGTTATAAGAAAACGGTGATGTGCTTGGTGGAAAAAAATCTCCCCACTCTTTAGTGTCTTTCATGTGAACAACGATTTTGGGAAACAATATCTGATATTCTTCTTTTGTATACTGCTTATTTAAAATACAATATTGCTTACCAGATAAATTAACACAACCGAACAAATCATGCGCGTTCATTATTTGATCTGAATAATAGACATCATAGACATTAGTATTAACATGCTTAGAAAAAAATATGCGTGACGTTTGTAAACCAGTATCATAAACTTGATATAACAATTCAGCAAAACCCGTTACAAAACAATCTAAACTATCTTTTATAGAACCAACGGAAACTATACAATTCTGACAATTTTCACCAGCCTGTAATTGATAACAATTATTACAATTAGCACAACCAATCAATTCATCACCGCTGGAATTTTCGCATTTTTTTTGTCGTACGTTTCGATTTGGGCTTTGCTTAATAATTTGTTGATATTTTTCCAATTGCTGTTTTTGGAAATGCTCATCACTATAAAATTTAACTAAAAAATTATTATATTCTTCTTGGCTAACTTGTATATTAAAAAGATAATAATTTTTATTTCTTAAATTAACACACCCAAAACAATTTGTGCAATTTAAACAATCTTTCAAATAAAATGAATCTGTACACTTATAACAATATAAACAATGCTGTAAACCATAGCTTTTCTCACAACAGACACAATCATATGACAATTCTACATCAATACAATTTAATAAATCACTACTATCTTTTGTGTTTTGACAATCAACACTATAAAATGTATTTTCACACTCATACCCACCCAACAATATATAACAATTCTTACAAAAAGATGCCTGATTAATATAATCAGAATTTTCACATTGATCAACAGTTAAAGCTAGGTGTGGTGTTTTTGGTTTAAGCTCAAAATATTGTTCAAAAAATGGGCGGTTAAAATCAAAGTCTTTACCATATTCTATGGCATCCCAATCTTTGTTGTACCAACAGTTTGGGCAATAAACAATATATTGACTGCTGACATTATAGACAGATAGTATCTCTTTGTGACATTTATCACATTTTCTGGCATACAAAACTTTTTCATTACGATGAATCATTAAATGTCGCATGCGGCATTGAGGACAATAACGCGATTTTGGTAAATTTAATTTCTCCAAAAATTTAAGCTCATCTTTAGAAAAATCGTATTCAGCATGACATTCTTGGCAATATGGCATTATTAAAAAAAATTAATAATTTTTAATATACCTCTTTCTGATAACACTCCGCGCAATACACGATTTCTTGGCGATCGGGAGCATATGGTGATTTTACATTTTTTTGACATTTTTGGCAGAAGCGATTAAAAAGTTCGTATGGCAAAACCATTTTATTTCTTCTATTATACCGACAATTAGAACAAAAATGCGGAATTGGCAGTTGCTTTTTTCTATAAAACTCTAGCTCTTGTGGTACAATTTTATAATTATGCTTACAGATTTCGCATTCCAACACTTCTTTTAAAAGACTATTATCAACGTCGTTAATAGATTTTGGCACATCGCTGAATAACAAAGTTGTCTTCCCGCGCACCCCTGCATTTTCGTCTCTCCATTGCCATCCATTTTGTTTAACCGAGGGTTTGTTTAATGAAAAAAAATCCATAGCTTCAGTTTCGTTATAACCAAATGGGCTATACTTGGGAGGAAAAAATTTACCCCATTCTCCTGTTTTTTTCATATGAGTAATAACTTTTGGTAACATTTTCTTATATTCCTCTTCTGTATATTGTTTATTCAAAATACAATACTCACTTTTTTTTAAATTTACACAACCAAAGCAATTTGAAACGTCGCGACAATAATCTAAATAAAAAGAATTTTGGCAATCCCAGGTAAATTTACAGTAATGACAATTATATAAATTTAAACCACAGGTAAAATGGGAAGACAATTCTCCGCCGCCGCCATAACCCTCATAACAATCTTTTGTAAATCCATTACCTCCAGTTGCAGACATGTGGCGACAATTCTCGCTGTTTAAAGCATCAAAACAACTATCACAATTTTTAGAATTTAAAATCTCATCACCTAAACAATCTTCACTTTTTTCAATCTTAGCATAAAGATGAGGAAATTTTAATTCAAAATCATGTAAAGTTTTTATTGCCTCTTGCGTTTTTTGCCAACTTGAAAAAATTTCTGCGCTTTTTTTCTCGTACTCTTCTTTGGAACATGGTTTGTTAAAAATATGATATTCTTTATTACGTAAATTCACACAAAATAAACAATTAGAACAATTGTTACAAAAAGAACAAAAATCACAATCAGTTAATTTTTTAGATTGAATACAATAATTACAGTTATAACAATCGCTTAAACGAAAACCCTCGTAGCACAATTGACTATCATAAGCACAATAGACATCACAACAATTATTGCAACCCATGGTCCAAAAAGAATAATAAACATCTTCACAACTCTCATAAACCACAGATGACATATAACAATTCTTTACCCCGAGCGAATTACAGGTATAATCAGAATTCTCATTATCACCACTCATCATGTAAAGACTGGGTACTTTTTGTGATAATCCATACCATTGTTCAAAAAATGAACGATTAAAATCAAAATCCTGACCGTAATCTTTGGCACTCCATTCATCAGCCCACCAGCATTTTTCGCAATAAACTGGATACAGTTTATCTTGAGCATAAATACTAATAATATCTTTGTGACACTTATCACACTGTCGTTTATAAAATGTTCTGCTATTGCGAAAAGCTAAAAAAGTTTGAAAATAACACTGGTGACAAATAGTGCTTTCTGGCACACCCATTTTTTGATAAAATTCTCGGTCGCGGTCGGTGATTTCAAAGTTGGTTTGGCATTGTTTACAAGTTGGCATATGGATAAATTAACGTTTTAACTAAACCTCACTGATTATATCAAAACCTTTAAAACTACCGGTAATAGCTAAACCTATAATCTTTCCGGTGCAAAGTTTTTGTTTTCTGATTTTTTTTGCTGTTTCGTTGAGTGTTGCACCAGAACCAACAGCATCATCTATTAAAAGAATATTGGTAAATTTTCTTTTATCTGTAACATAAATGGTTTGCTTGGCGTTTTCAATTCTATCCTCTTTTTTAGTTAATGATTTTTGAGGCACCGCCACGTCATTAATAATTTTTTCAATAGATAAAATATCTTTTTTTATTTGCAATTGCCTTTGTAACACATGAATAAATTGCACTTCTCGCTTAACTGTAGGCGGAATAAAACCAACAACGTCAATCCGATATTTTTTTATTATTTTATTCACTTTTGGTTTAATGTCAATAATCAAATTTTTCATCAGTTGTTTATTCTGACTTTGTTTGGCATACAACAGCATTTGACCCAATTTTGTTTTACCAAATCTTTCAATGCTGTAAAAATCCAGATAAAAAAGAAGATCAAGGTAGACGCTATCAAAAGTTTTGGTAATTTTTTCTAAACCATTAATGATATTATCAGCTGTTTTATAAGCATCATATTTTTCTAAAGTTTGAATATATTCAACTGCTGTCTTTTTAAATGGTTGGTTGGTTTTTGTACACCAATATGAAAACCCCTCTATTCCATTATGAATTTTTCCATCAGCGGTTATATTTAAATATCTTGTTTCAATGATTTTGCTTTGCTCTTGAGGAAGTGCGGTGATTATTATCTTTGGTTTGGTTGTCTTTAAAACATAAAAGACTTTTGGTGCTTTACCAATTTTGGCTAATTTTTCTTTTTCAACTAATTTTTTTAGTTGCTTATAAGTGCCTTGCCAAGAAATACCCAAATAATCCGACAGTTCAGTTGCGGATGCCTGCTGTTTATCTTGAATATATTTAAGAATTTTTTGAGCCGTGTTACTGGTCATAAGTATATGGTATATAGTTTATAGTTAACTGTCAACCATAAACTATGTATTTTTGCTAATTTTGGTAAAAATATAAAACATCATCACACATTAATCCCCTAATACACCTCTTTCCGATAGCACTCCTCACAATACACTATCTCCGGTCGGTCGGGAGCGTAAGTGGTTTGAATTTTTTTCTGACATTTGTCGCAAGTGCTATTAGTAAGCGATTCAATTCCATAAGCAACCATGCGTCTAGCAAAGCGGCAGTCTGGGCACTTGTGTGGAATAGGAATTCCCTGTTTTTGATAAAAATCTAATTCCTGTTTGATAATCTTATAATTTTTACCACATTCAGCACAGCCCAAAACCTCTTGAATTATATCCCGAGCAACATCGTTAATACAATCTGGTATGGCAACAGTTTTAATAGTTTCCTTACCATAAGTACCACCAATATTATCTTTCCACAGCCAGCCCTCAGTTATGGTTTCTTCTTTTGTTTTAGAAAAAAACTGAATTGATAACGCTTCATTAAAAGCAAACGGTGCAATCTTTGAAGGAAAAAACTCACCAAATTCACCGGTCTCCCTCATGTGTGCAATAATCCTTGGAACCAATTCGTTGTACTTCTTTTCTGAATACTGTTTGTTTAAAATACAATGTTTGAGTTTTGGTGCTGAAACAGAACCAAACATATAATCAGAGTGAATACAAGTTGAGCTATAGTAGGAAAAGTTAGTCCAGGCAGAAATCGAACAAAACAAACTTCGATTTGAAAAAGCCCCAGACACATTTTCATAGAGTAGTTCGCTATCTTGATGCATGTTGCAATCCATACAATCTTTCATGTTTTCAAACTCATAAAGATATTGCAAATTCTCACCTTTTTCACCGCTTCTACATTCAGTACAGTTGTCACAGTTAAATAAATAGTCACCAGTTGAATTGAATGCATTTTTATTATGACTCGCCTTGTGTGGTAGTGTTATAAAAAATTTCGTAGACTTTTTTTTAAATTCTTCTCTGCCACTACAAGATCGTAATTTCTCTTTTACTACTGCAATTTCTGTATCTGTTGCGGGCTTATTAAAAATCTGATTTTCTTTGTTATTTAAATTTTTGCAACCAAAGCAATTTATACAATTTTTGCAATTTTCCAAGAAAAAAGAATCAGTACAATTTTCAGAATCCTGAACGTGCTGTGTATTGTAACAATTGACACTATTAATTAGTTCATAACTCAACTGGCATGCCTTGCTACGAAAAACATCTGCACATTCTTTATTTTGAAACGACCAGCGCGAGTACATTGTTTTCTCACTCTCCCATGACGCAAAACACAAATAGCAATCTTTACTATGACCAATGCAGTTGGAGTAGTCACAATTTTCATTCCCCTCTGAAACAGTGTTAAGTTGTGGAGTTTTTTTCATTAGTTCGTCAAACTGCTCGAAAAACGGCCTGTTAAAATCGAAATCTTGCCCATACCGCAGTGGGTTCCATTTGTCAGAATAGTAGCATTGCACGCACACGCTCTGATACGGACCATTAGCATCATAAGAACTGATTATCTGCTTGTTACAAAGCACACATTTTACTTGATACAAAGTACGTTCATTGCGCCATAACAAACGTCTAATTTGTCGACATTCTGGACACCAAGTTGGTGCGGGTACATCAATTTTCTCATAAAACTCTCGGTCGCGGTCGGTAATTTCAAATTGACTGTGACATTGTTTACAGTTTGGCATATTTTTAAAATTTAAATAAATTGTCCCAAAATAGTTTGCTCAAAATTAGGTAACCAATTTTTAGAAATTAAATATCCGTTGATTAATTTTAGGGTTGCTGTTTTCCTGTTTAAATTTACCACATCGCTTGGAGTTGCGGTAGTTTTTACTTCATAGGCTTGTTTTTTATCCACAATAAAATCAATTTCTCCTCCATTTTTAGTACGATAATAATTTAATTGTCCGTGGTGGTGTAACTGATTATAAATGGCGTTTTCCAAGAATTGTCCGTCGTTTAAATTAGCCATTATTTTCAAAATTCCGTTATCACAAAAATAAATCTTTTGCATACCAGAAACTTCTCGATCAACACTTTTACTAAACGGCGATAATAAATGGATAAAATAAGTGGCCTGTAAAAAAGAAAGATAAGAATAAACAGTAGTGCGGGTAATTTGTAATTCTTGAGAAATTTTTACCAAATCAAGTTGACTGCCAACTCTAGGTGCTAATAATAAGATTAAATCTCGTACTTTAGCATTTTTTTTATAATCCGCGAGTGCTAAAATTTCTTTTTGAAAATAAGAACTAAAAATATCTTTTAATAATAATTCTTTTTGTTGTACATCTTTTTCTAACACCACCCTGGGAAAACCTCCCCAGGTTAAAAATTCTTCATACAATTTATCAAATAATTCATACTCAACTTCTTTAATAGCGGTTTTTCTTTGTAACTTTTTAAACGTCCTCACATCCGCTTGCCTAAAAGTTAAAAATTCTTCGAAGTCTAAGGGAAACAATTCAAAAAGAATTTTTCGTCCAGCTAAACTTTCTGGAAATAAATTTTTTAAATAATAACTCGCTGAACCGGTTAAGATAAATTTAATTTTGTAGTGATCGATCAAATATTTTACGATCTTGCTAATTTCGGGAAAAAATTGCACTTCGTCAACAAAAACATAAATACGCCTATGCTCATCTAATCTGCCAACATTAATAATATTTTGATAAATATCATTATAATCAATATCTTCAAATTGCTTTACATCCAAAGGATTTTCAAAATCAAACCAAACTTTATTATTTGATAAGTCATTATATAACTTACGCAATAAAGTGGTTTTGCCACTACGACGCATACCAGTGACAATAATAGCCTGTTCATTATCAAATTGTGTTCTAATTTTCTCTTCTATTTTACGTTTAAAATACATAATGGACATTATTACTACTAAAATGTATAGTACCAGTATACATTTTATATAATAAAGTGTCAAGAATTTTAGCTAATAAACCTCTTTCCGGTAACATTCTTCACAATACACTATCTCCGGTCGATCGGGGGCATAGGTGGTGCTAATTTTTTTCCGACATTTGGCACATGTGCTGTGATAGAGTCGGCAGTCGCGGCGCAAACTTAATCTATTTTTCGTACGACACGCAAAACAGAAATGCGGCAAAGGTAAGTTGTGTTTTTTATAAAAAGATAATTCCTGCGATATTATTTTAAACCCTTGCCGGCATTGCTCGCAGAGATAAATATGTTTCAAAAAATCAGCGTTTATATTTTTGATATTTCTTGGCACTTTACCCCAATCAATGGTTGCCTTGCTTAGTTGGTCTATTTTTTCATCTAACCAATAAAATCCCAATTTTTGAGCTTGGGTTTTTGTTAAAGGGAAAGTTCGTTGGGCCAAAGAATCATCATAAGAATGTAAAGACATATCGGCCGGAAAATAATCGCCATATTCACCGGTTTTTTTCATGTGAGCAATAATTCTATTTTTGAGTTTAAAATATTCTGCTTTAGAATACTGTTTATTTAAAATACAATATTTTTTGTTAAAAATCCCCGCACAACCAAAACAATTTTCAATGTTACGACTTTCTATACAATAGGCCACGTCTGTACCGTTGCGTATCTTATCTGAACACAGCATATTATAATCATTATAGCCGCCGGCGCAATTATAATTTAATTCACTCATACCAGCATAAGCAATGTCCAGGGAATTTTTAATTTGCAACACATTAAAACCATTAATAACATTTTCACAAGCAACTGCGTCATAGCAATTAGTACACAAATCGCTATTACTGATATAATCGCCTAAACAATCTACGGAAGCAATAATCTTGTGAGCGCGATATATCCCTTCCTTATTTTTAAGATCAACAAATCTTTGTTTCACTGCTTGCGATTTTTGATAATTTCCTAAATCTAGAGTGGCAATTTTTTGTTTATATGTCGCTTCGTCCAATTGTTCATTAAAAAATAAATAAGAGGCGTTTCTTTTGTTGGTGGCTCCAAAACAATTCGTGCAACCAACACAATCATAAAGAAAAAAGGAATCTGTGCATTTTTTACACTCTTGCGAAAAATACAGATTATAGCTTTCTTCCACGTCAATATTTTCATAGCCAATTTCTAAAGCGGTAGTATGATAACAATCCACCACATCAGTATTTTTAACACACCATTCCGAATAAAGAACTTGCTCGCACCAGCCGGCGGAAAAACACAAATAACAATTTTTTAACTCTGTTGCTCCACTGCAATAGTCGCTGTTGATATTTTTCGGATCCCCGTTCATGCTCACTTTAGGCACTTTGGTAAAAAGCATTTTGAATTGTTCAAAAAAAGATCGAGAAAAATCAAAATCCTGACCATAAGAAAGCGCATCCCACTTGTTAGACCAAAAATAATCTTGATCATAAACCGTGTAAACAGAATCTGAAGAAATATAAGAAATAATTTCACAACCAGTAGCCGCACAAATATTTTTATAAAGACGATGATTATGACGAAAACATAATTGCAACTGGAGCCGACAATCCGGACAAAGTTTGGGGTGGGGAACATCAAATTGACCAAGCGCCTTCTTTTCTGCCGAAGTGATAACAAATTCGTTTTGGCATTGTTTACAAGTTGGCATATAATTTTTGTGTTTGTTTTTTCATTATTTTCTGGTATCAAAACTGCGATAATAAATATTTTTCACAATTTCACTGCAAGCAAAATAAGCAACCACCAGGCCTAAAATTAAAATCATGTGGCTGGCGCTGGGTTGATGAAAATGAAATACTTTTTGACCAATGTTAGTAAACGGCAAAGCAACAGTGATGAAAAAAGCACTGCCGGAAAGCCATAAAATAATTTTGGAAGGAAAAACGGCTTGGTAAAAAGGCAGTCTGGTTCTAATGGAAAACAAAAAAACCAATTCTGTTAAAATTGATCCGATAAACCAATTGGTCTGCAAAACTTCTGGAGAAATTTTATGAAAAAAACCAAAAAACATAAAATCAAACACCGTACTGACTACTCCTAAAATAGTGGCAATGATAATAATGTCTTTAGCATTATATTTTTTAGGCGACCTGGTTTCTGCTTGATCCACAGAATCAGTGGCAACAGAAATCATGGGAAAATCAGACAAGAGATTAACCAAAAGCAATTGCACCGGGAGCATGGGTAAAAAATCAATAAACAAAGAGCCAATGGCGACTGCATAAAAATTACCAAAGTTGGAAGCAAGAGTGGCTTTTAAATATTTAATGGTGTTGGCAAAAATTTTCCTGCCCTCTTCAATGCCGTCTATGATTACGGCCAAGTCTTTTTGTAATAAAATAATATCTGCGGCCTCACGCGCAATGTCTGAAGCTCCTTGTACTACAATAGATACACCGGCGGCTTTCAAAGCCGGGGAATCGTTAATACCTTCACCCAAAAACCCCACTTCGTAATTTCTCTGTAAAAGCTGAACTAAATAGTGTTTTTGTTCCGGATCGGTTCTGGCAAACACCGATATGTTTGGTAAAATTTCTTTTTGTCGTTCTGGTGTTTGAGAAATGAATTCAGAGGCTAACACCACTTGTTGATTTTTTTCCGTCAAGCCAATTTTTTTCGCCACATTAAGCGCTACTTCTTGACTATCACCGGTAATAATTTTAACACCCACGCCTAATTTTTCAGCTTTTTGAATAGCCGTAAGTGTTGATGGCTTAATAGGATCCACAAAACTAATACAGCCCTCAAAATTCAAATCTGTTTCTAAAAACGCTAAATCTGAAACAAGTTCGTCTTTTTTAATTTTTCTGATAGCCACAGCTAAAGTACGACAGCCTTGCTGACCAGTCTTAAGAATCCACTCTTGCAAAGTTTGTCTTTTTTCTTGATCTAAATTAGAACACAATTTTATTATTTCCTCCGGTGCTCCTCTTACAATCAATGATCGTTCGTTATTATTATCTTTGATTAAAACACTGTTTCTGCGTCTTTTTGGATCAAAAGGGCACTCTTCCAATTTTTCAAATTGAGCTAACAGCTCTTGGTGAGACCAAGCTTTTTTTAAAGCCACATCAAAAGGCTCTAGGCTTTCTTTCATAAAACATCCGGTCAAATTAGCGTATAATAATAAATCTTCCTGCCGGTTTAGGGCTAAAAGTTCTTGCACTTTTAGTTTATTTTCTGTAATAGTGCCGGTTTTGTCCGTGCAGAGAATTTCAATGCTACCTAAATCTTCAACCGCTGATAATCTTTTAATAATCACTTTTTGTTTAGCAAGCCTGATAGCGCCACGCGATAAAGACAAGGTGGTAACCACCGGCAAAGCTTCGGGAATAACAGAAACAGCCAAAGCAATGGAAAAAATTAAAAGTTGCGCAAAATCCGCTTTTTCTCCTTTAATCACTACGTTGGCTAAAAAAACAAAAACCAAAGTGACCACCGTGAGTTTTAAAATAAAACTGCTAAATTTGGAAATGCCTTTGGCAAAACTGCTTTCTTTAACGGTTTCGGTGGTTAATTTTTTTATCTGACCAAAGGCGGTTTGTTCACCAACAGCCAACACTACTCCTTTATTCAAACCCGCCACTACCGCGGTTCCGGTAAAAACCAAATTAGTCGCTCCGTAAATATCTTGCGGTTCTTGGCTGAGGGTTGATCCGTTTTTATGGACGGTTACAGATTCACCGCTTAACATGGCCTCGTCTATAATAATATCGCCATCTTCTATTAACCTCATATCCGCCGGTACCATGTCGCCATTTTCTAAAAAAACTATATCACCCCTAACCAATTCACTTGAATTGAGCACCACCTCTTGGCCGTCTCTGAGAACTTTGGCCGTTGATTTGGTGTATTGACGTAAAAATTTTAAAGCTTGTTCTGACTTAAATTCCTGATAAAAACCCAATAGCGCGTTCACAAAAATAAAAAGCAAAATCATGCCGGCATCTAAAGTTTCTCCTAAAAAAAAAGCCAAAACCGCGGCCAAAAAAAGAAGATAAATAAAAGGAGATTTGAATTGGCGCCGTAAAATATGCCACCAGTGTAATTGTTCACCGCTTAGGGTATTTGTTCCTTCTGTTTTTAAACGCTCTTGTGCTTGTTTGGTGCTCAGTCCATGGATAAGCGAAGAGCCAAGTTCTGAAGTTATATCTTCATTTGACCGAATAGCATACGAATAAATTTTGGCGACCATATTTCACTTAAGGAAAAATTTTATAAACAATGTTTGAAAAAAATTCTCTATTTAAAACGATAAACTTTATTATAATTAGTTCCCCATTCTACATAAGTATGAAAAGTCTTTTTCAAATTACCCTTTTTTACGATAATTCTTAATCTGGTATAATTAGTTGCTAAATGTGTAGCTATGAATAAGCCTTTCTTATTAGTTTTGCCAGTCCACAATATTGTACCGTTGTCTTTCTTGATTGTAACTTTTGCTTTTTTTATTTTGTTATAATTATCATCTAAAACCCTGCCTGTTAATTTACTATAGCTTTTTTCAGTCATCACCACGTTATCAATTTTTGCTGTAGTTAATTTATTAGCATCGTTATTAACACCAAAAATCACTTCCAGTGTTTTGCCGGCATATTGCGTGATAGTATAATCTTGCTGACAATATTCAGTTTCATCAGACGGGTAAATGGTATCTTTAATGTAGCTTTCATTGGTAGCCTCATCTTGTAAAGTAAAAGTAAAATAATCCGTATTAATATTGTCTGTGGTAATAAAGTCACAATCAAAACTCAGGGTCACTTTGCCAGCGTCTGGCGTTATTGTGATGGCTTGTTTGGCTTCTTGGTATGCGTTTAAACCCCCTAATAATAAATAATGAGTTGAATAATAATCGTCATATATAATATTGGTGTCTTCGTTACAATTACTGCACGACCAATCATCAAGCTCATTTTCAAAATTCCCATTATTAACAAGGTCGTGATTATATATCTCAGTACCGAAAGTAGGTAACGCGATTAACATACCTAAAGTTAATACTATAGTGTAAAATTTTGGCATAATTTTCCTCCTTTAATTATTATTAAATTATCTTAATTTTAGCATAAATGATTTGCTTTGTTAATTAACGCTGATAATTTTGAAAATGTAATGATGATAATGTCTTTAGCATTTTAAATATTCGCGTGCCCTAAATAACAGCCTGAACGCAATCAAATCAATTGTTTCTTCTGAAGTTGTTGACTGTATTGTTATATTTTCAGATGATGGTTTATTCGGATAAATTTCTCGTGCATACTGACCAGACGTTATATATTGCTGATCATGAGAATCATTTAACGATCCACCCATTTCGTTTAAACCTCGCGCAAGCAAATGTATCACTGGCATGTTTAATCTACGTGTTTTTGTCGCATCATGAGTATAAAGCGTAATATCATAATTAACATCAAAGTGAAAGCCGGAATCAAGAAATGGTGATGGTGCATTGCTCAATTTGCTTAGTCTCTGGGGAACCACATCAACTGGTATTCCACGAACAAAAGTTAGATTAATTCCAGCCAGACATTCGTCCATTATGTAGTTAAGTACTTGTCCCGCTGACTGAGTGTCTTTTAATAATTTATCAAAAAAAATTTTAAGAATTTCAACGTCTTGTGCGTATTTTGGGTCTTTAATAATTTTGCCTTGTGCGGCGCGGAAAGCGCTAACAGCTTTATTACGTACGTCCTCAGATTCTTTTAAAGATTCACCAAAAAAAGTCATCATGTCTCTTCTTAGCTCTCCTATTTCAATTCCATTAGTGCCATATTCTTCCGGGTGTTGTTGTTGATATTGGAGTACTGCGTCAAATTCATTTTTATCAAGCAATACTTTACTTCCAATATCTAATGTTTGTCTTTCTTCTGGTTTTCCGTAGGGTATGATCGCATTTAAAATGGGTTTTTCTCCTGCTCCTAGTCTGTTTAAAAATACATATCCGGCGTCCAACAATTCACCCCTCGTAACCCGCCCTTCTTCTAAAGCTATTAAGTCAACGCCGGCAGTTTGAAGTTGAAAAAATTCAGGTGAATTCTTTTTTAAACCAATAATATGAATTACTTCGTTTCTATCTGCTACTCTCATCTCTGTTTGCTTCAACAATTCATAAACAAATGGCTGTTTTTCCCGCCCTGTTACTTTTTCAGGCATATTTTATAATGATGGTTAAAATTTTCTCCTCTGAATTTTCAAAGTCGATACGAAGTAACTTCGTTCGAACTGTATCGTATCATAACTGAAAACATTGATAAATTGCAAATTTGGAACAGCGCCATGCACCAGGTGTGTAGTGTTCCGGTGCGAAAGCCAGAACTTGTGGTTACGCTCTAAACCTTGTAGAATAAGGGAAAATTAACGATTTTACTATGAATGATATAGAACACGGACGACACAGACGTGGGAAAAACCAAAAAAAAGAGATTGCCATTGCTGTGGCAGGCGCTGTTCTGGTAAATGCAGGCGCTACTTATCTTCTATTTAAAGAACCAACGCCAATAAAAGAAACACCTGCGGAAATCACTAAATCTAAATCAGAAAAAGAACCTAGCGCTGTCGAACAGGAAGCAGTATTAGAGTTTCAACATATAGCCAATGAGTTAATTGAACAGTATCTGGATCCCTCATCTCCGGAATATGAGGGTGAAAATGCTACAGTGCCACCATTGGCATATTATCGCTTAACCGATACCCATAAAGTTGTAGAAAAGATACGATTGAATAACGATAGTACGACGGAGCAAGGTGAACAGTATAGTATAGCAGCTGCTCAAGAATTAATGGATCGAATTGAAACCTTAGTGCAATATCCAGAATTAGATTGGACAGGTAATCCTGAGCACGATTTACTACTAGTGCAAAAATTGATGTTTGAATTAAAAGACGCTCTTTTTAAAAAACTCTATTATAAAAGAAATGGTACTATCTCTAGCCAAGTTGATACTGGAATTATTAACTGTACCGTGTCTCGTATGACACCAATTATTTTAGAAGCCGCTTATCGTTTAAACGGCATCGATGCTGCTAAACTAAACCAATACCGTGCCGCGCGTTCCGAACAACATATTTCTACTGCTGTAATAGATAGCTCAGCAAGTGCTGTACTCGTATTTGAAGAACAAGCTATTAGTCATGATCCGTTTGTTTACGATACAAACTTTAAAGGCGCACCAGTAACAGTATATCCATTAAATCAACATCTCGTTGAATATTTAAAATTGTATGCCACTGATTTAACTAACGAGCAACAGAAGTGGATTCCTGTTACGTTAGATGACATTGATTTAAACCTGCCGGATATAGTTATATCACTTGAAAAAGTTGAGTATGATCTTGATGAAAACGGAGAAGAGAGACTAATACCAATAATACCACCGCCAGGTCAGAATGATAAATAATTTGTCGGGGCGGTGAGAATTGAACTCACGATCTCTTGGTCCCAAACCAAGCGCCTTAGCCGCTGGGCTACGCCCCGAAGGGATTTACTAATCAAACTGATGCCGGGAGGCAGGATCGAACTGCCGACACAAGGATTTTCAGTCCTCTGCTCTACCACTGAGCTACCCCGGCAAAAACGTGGGTACACCTGGACTCGAACCAGGGACCTCTTCATTATCAGTGAAGTGCTCTAACCAGCTGAGCTATGTACCCTTAATTGCCAAAACAATATAACAAATAAAAGTCCGTATGTAAAGACAAACTAACAAAAAAACCCAGATATTGGGCTTAATTGCTTTAACATCTTAATACACGATAAGAAAATAAACCATCTTAATTTTGTGACCTAAAAGTCTACAATCGATCATTTTGAAATAACAATATACATGAAGTAAATTGTTATTTTGGTCTCCCTAGAAAGGAGGTGATCCATCCACAGCTTCCGCTACGGATGCCTTGTTACGACTTCACCTTTGTTACCAGCCCTACCTTCGTTCCGCATTACTTGCGGACCTTCGGGTATTGCCGGCTTCCCTGGTGTGACGGGCGGTGTGTACAAGACCCGAGAACGTATTCACCGTACCATGGCTGATATACGGTTACTAGCGATTCCAACTTCATGAGGGCGAATTTCAGCCCTCAATCCGAACTGGGGGTGTATTTATGGGATTTGCTCCGCCTTACGGCTTGGCTTCCCTTTGTTTACACCCATTGTAGCATGCGTGTCGCCCAGGACATAAGGGACATGCTGATTTGACGTCATCCTCACCTTCCTCCGGCTTATCGCCGGCAGTCCACTATGAATATTTAACATAGTGTAAGGGTTGCGCTCGTTACCCCACTTAAGGGTACACTTCACAGCACGAGCTGACGGCAACCATGCATCACCTGTCATCGGGTTCCCGAAGGCACAGTTCCATTTCTGGAACTTTCCCGAGATGTCAAGTCCTGGTAAGGTTCTCCGCTCGTTATCGAATTAAACCGCGTGCTCCACCGCTTGTGCGGGTCCCCGTCAATTCCTTTGAGTTTTAGTCTTGCGACCGTACTCCCCAGGCGGGATGCTTAACGCGTTAGCTTCAGATACCAAAAGGATCGACTCCTCTGATATCTAGCATCCATCGTTTACAGCGTGGACTACCGGGGTATCTAATCCCGTTCGCTCCCCACGCTTTCGCTCTGTAGTGTCAGGAATGTTCTAGTAAGCTGCCTTCGCCATTGGTGTTCTTGCTGATATTAACGCATTTTACTGCTACACCAGCAATTCCGCTTACCCCTTCCATCCTCAAGTTTGGTAGTTTCAAACATGCTTCCGAAGTTAAGCTTCGGGCTTTCATGCCAGACTTACCAAACCACCTGTGAGCTCTTTACGCCCAATAAATCCGGATAACGCTTGGGGCCTTCGTATTACCGCTGCTGCTGGCACGAAGTTAGCAGCCCCTTATTCCTATGGTAACATCACTAATTTCTCCCATAGAAAAGCAGTTTACACTCCGAAGAGCTTCTTCCTGCACGCGGCGTCGCTCCCTCAGGCTTTCGCCCATTGGGGAAGATTCTCGACTGCAGCCACCCGTAGGTGTCTGGGCAGTGTCTCAGTCCCAGTGAGGGGGGTCATGCTCTCACACCCCCTACCCGTCGTTGCCTTGGTGTGCCGTTACCACACCAACAAGCTGATAGGCCAAAGGCTTCTCCCGAAGCGAAAAATCGTTTACATGGGAATGACTTACGTCCCCCCATGACTATTGAGTATTAGCCCCAATTTCTCGGGGTTATCCTCATCTTCGGGGAAAATTACCACTGTCTTCCTCTCCCGTTTGCCACTATATCGTTCGACTTGCATGCCTTATCCACGCCGCCGGCGTTCATCCTGAGCCAGGATCAAACTCTCAATAAAAATGCTAATGAATATCGTTCTAAACACTAAATGTTTAGAGGCGATATCCGGATTTGTTTTTTTCTGAAATGATGGTTCATTTCTTACCGTGTATTCAGATGTCAAAATACCAACGTTTTGCTTGCTAATCAAGCAGTTAAAAAACGTCTAAAATCAGGAAAAAAGGTGCTCTCAGCCCGATTTTAGCCGTCTTTGTTAAAAATTTATATTGTTCTTATGAACTTTTAAATATACTTAGCTTATTGATAGTACAAAAAGAAATTGTTTGTGTCAAGAAAACCAGGGCTTTAACCCACAGGTTATGCACAGATTTGTTTAAAAATTTTCACAAAATGCTGTTTAAGTTTTTTTGGACTGTTTTTTTCTCCACTCGGCTATTTCCGGATGATTGCCGGAAAGCAAAATTTTAGGAACTGTGTGACCATCAAAAACTTCCGGTCGAGTATAATGCGGATATTCCAAATAACCCGGGGTGGAATGGGATTCGTCTTGATTGGACTCTGTGTGTCCCAAAACTCCCGGCACCAAACGACTAACGGCATCGATAATCACAGCAGAACCTAACTCTCCACCAGTGAGAACAAAATCACCAATGGATATTTCTTCATCAATATAATATTTTATCCGCTCATCAACTCCTTCGTAGCGTCCACAAACAAAAATCAAATGATTATATTTTTGAGATAATTCTTGAGCTTTTTTTTGGTTAAAACGCGCGCCCTTGGCCGACAATAAAATAATGCGATGTTTTTTTCTTTTCCTTATCGCTTTAATAGTGCGCGCTAAAGGCATAATTTTCATCACCATACCGGGCCCGCCGCCGTAAGGAGTATCATCGACTGTTTTGTGTTTATCTGTTGATTTGTCACGCGGATTATGAAAACGCACCCCTATTTTTTTGGATTTTTGCGCCCGCTGAAGAATGCTAGCGTTTAAAACCGAGTTAAGCATTTCGGGAAAAATGGTAATAACATCAAAACGATACATGAAATTAAATGTCCTCTTCTCCCATCTCCAATTCTTGAAAATCTTCTTCATCAAAAGGCTGGTATTTAATGTTGCTGATTTTCCAAGGCTTAAAAAATTGCGCCCAAGAAGACCAGGTATTGTCTGTATCTCTCACCAGTTTAATAATAACCGGATCTTCATACTCATCTTTACCATCACCGAAAGTAACTGTGACATAGGCTTGATAATGATGGGCAAAATAACGTGGCGTAGGATCAATAATAGTTGTGTCGTTGCCATATTTATTTTTTTCCGGAACCGTTTGAGAACGCCAAGCTTCATCTTTTTCAATTTTAGAAGAAAGAGAAGCGGAAATCACCCAGTCTTCCACAAACCACTGGACGTTTTCTTGCTTATTGGCTTGGACTTTACTGCTGACTAAGCTCATGGCTGTTGCTTGATCTTTATTTTGCACGGCTGTTAAAAAAGCGTTTAAAGTTTTTCCCGGGGTGTTACGCCAAGCCAAAACACCCATGACCAGTCCGGCTAAAATTAAAATACCGGCCACGATAATCGCAATGATAAGAATTTTTTTTGTTGATGGTTTCATTTTGGTAAATTATTTATTTATTACAGTATAGCAAAACCCTTATTTTTATCAATTTTTAACTCAAACCAAAAACCTCCTGAGAGGAGGTTTTGGATTATGGTTGTTTTAGATATCAAGGTTATCGATAGCACTTCCTGAATTAGTAGTCTCAGGAGTTGCTGTTGTTTCCGCAGAGCGTCTGGGCGCTGGGCGATGAGAACCTTCTGGTTCGTTGATTTTTAAATTCACGCGAGCGTGATTTTTGGCGCCAACCACTCTTAATAAGGTGCGCACGGCTTTAGCCGTTTGACCTTGGCGACCGATTACTTGACCGAGATCGCTTTGATCAACATTGAGGGTGATTAACACACCCATCTCGTCGGTTTTGCGTTCTGTCGATACTGCCTCAGGGTTGTCAACAAGAGCCTTGATGACATACTCGACAAACTCTTGATCGTTAAATACTGCCATTGCTGTAAAACTTTAATTGTTAATTTACTACTGTCGTTTATTTAAAACAAAACAGTAATTTGATTATATCACGGGTATTTTTAGTGTCAACGTGAATGATTTATGTTGTTTTAACTTCTTTAACTTCAGCTTTTTTTGGTTCTTCCGCTTTTTTTTCTGTTTCTGCTGTTGTTGCTTTTTTCTTGGATTTTACCGAACGTCTTTTGGGCGCAGAAATAACGCCGGTTTCTACCAGCATATTATGCACGGTATTAGAAGTTTGAGCACCTACGGAAAGCCAATATTTCACGCGTTCTGCATGAATTTTAAGTTGATCTTTTCTGTCTTTCAACAGAGGGTTGTAGTGACCTAAAATTTCTTTGGCCGCGGCTTTTGGGGCTTGGGTTTTTTCTTGCACAACCAGACGAAAAGCAGGGCTGTTTTTACGACCAATACGAGCTAAACGAATAACTAACATGGATTTGATGTTTTAATTTAATAATTTTGAGCACTGGTGATGTATGTCTAACCATAACAAAATCATTTTTTTTGTCAATCTGTGACCATTTCTTCGGCCTCTTTCAATTCCACGCTTAAAATGTGCGATTTTCCCTCGCGTCCCATGGTGACCCCATAAAGAATATCAGCCGCGCGCATGGTAATGCGGTTATGAGTAATAATAATAATTTGAGTTTTCGTAGCTAGAATTTTAATAATGGCTGATAATTTTTCAGAATTTTCTTCATCCAAAGCCGCTTCTATTTCATCTAAAAATACAAAAGGCGAAGGATTGTGTGCAATAATCGCGCACAACAAAGCAATGGAAACCATAGACTTTTCTCCTCCGGAAAGAGCGGCCACATTAGTAACTTTTTTAGTTGGCGGTTGCGCTTGCACCTCAATGCCGGAAATAACTTTCTGTTTTTTCTTTTTTTTGCCAATTAGTTCGCGTTCTTTTTCGTTATGTAAACTTTCGCCGGAGAGGTCTTGCGGGCTGTCGCTTGGCAGATCATGATCTGCCTCTGTATCTGTGAGCATTTCTAATTGAGCGCGACCGCCGTTAAATAAAATTTTAAAATATTTTTCAAAACCATCATTGATGATTTTAAAATTCTTTTGAAATTGCCGATGAATAGTGGCATCCAGCTCATCAATGATTTTTTCCAAAGAGACAATGGAGTTCGTTAAATCTTCGCTTTGCGTTTTTAAAAAATCAAAACGTTCCTTGGTTTCTTGGTGCTCTTGAATGGTTTGTTCATCTACACTGCCAATCGCTTCCAATTGTCTTTGCAAAGAGAAAATTTTCTTTTCTAACACACCGTGGTCGGTAATTGGTTGAGTGGGTTTAAACTGATAAATTTTAGAATGAAGATCGGGCGACACCGCTCTTTCAATTTCCGCTCGTAAATCTTCACTACGCGTCTCTACCCGCGCCATGTTCACCTCTAACGTGTTGGCTTCCTGGCGCATGGAGGTGAGTTTTCTTTGTAAAGAACGCATTTCCGATTGAATACTGAGCAAACGATTTTTTTTGTCTTCTTCCTCTTGGTTAAACTGTTCAATTTCTTTGGCAGTGCCCTGCAACTGCAAATCAAAATGAGCAATCTGCGCATGCAACTCTTGTAAAGCAGAATTATATTGCAAAACTTGAGCTTTTTTGGTCTCTTTTTCATCTTGTTGATTAGCGGTGTCCAAATTACTTTGAATTTGAGCAAGCTCATCTTGATTACGGTTAATTTGAGTGTGCAGTAAGTTTATTTTATGATGGGTGGTTTCAACACTAACTCGCAACTCGTTAACCGCTTGCTGATTGTTTTCTCTTTCAGCTACCAACTTTTGTAAAGCCTGTTCTTTGTGTTTCATTTCGATGCGAAAAGCCTCTATGGTTTCTTTTTCTTCACTGTTTAAGTGATCCATGAACATAGCAAAACGCACGGTGATTTTTTTGGCTTTGGCCTGTACTTCTTTAAACCGATCTAAAGATTTGGTTTGTAAAAGTTCGCGCAAGAAAGCCTCTTGTTCTTCAAAAATATCTCTTACTTCCTTTTTAATTTCCGGCACCGTCATCACATTGGCCTGCTGTTCGATTTGTTCTTTGAGTTTTAAAATATTGTATTCTTCTTGCCGAAATTCTGCTTGTAAAGACTGAGTAATTTTTTCCAAACGACCCAGACTATTTTTATCTTGAGACAATTGTTTTTCCAAAACCAGCATTTCATCTTCATGGCTACGCAGGTCATTCATAATTTCATCTTCCTTGCGCTGTAACCACACTAAACTCAACTCACCTTGACGTTCGTGCTCTACCTCCAGCTTACCTTTTAAAACGGCCTGTTCTTTTAAAACCTGACTTTTTCTTTCTAATAACTCGTTAAACTGCTTTTGCAATGACTGATAACGTTCACCGCGCGAAGCTTCTTGAGAAATAACATCGCTTAAAGCCTGTTGTTTTTGTAAGGCTGTTTCCAAATCTTGAGCCACACCTTCTTTGGTAACCAATTGACTTTTCAATTGTTGATGTTCCGTTTGCAAACTGGCCCATAAAAAACCGTAATATTCTTCTTGTAGTAATTTTAATTCACTTTCAATTTTATCCCGCTTTTCCAAACGCCGCACCTGACGACTTAAAGATTGTAAATGAGGTTCTATTTCAGTTAATAATACCTTGGCTTTACCTAAATTATCTTCCGTACGAATAAGTTTATTGATGGCTTGATCGCGCTTGATTTGAAACTCTTTGACACCTGTGGCCTCATCAAAAAATTCTTTGCGTTCTTGCGGGCTGGAACTTAAAAAATGCGTAATCATGCCCTGACCGATAACCGCGTAAGATTTTTGACCAAATTTAGCTTGCGCCAACATCATTAAAATGTCAGTTAAGCGTACTTTGTTATTATTTAAAAGATATTCTGATTCGCCGTCAGTAAATATTTTTCTGGAAATAACCACTTCTCGGTAATCAACAGGAAGCTTGTGATCTTGATTATCTAAATACAAAGCCACGCTCGCCATGCCTAATTTGCTTAACCTGTCCGATCCTTTAAAAATAACGTCGTTGGCGTATTTACCCCGCAAAGTTTTCATGCTTTGTTCTCCCAGCACCCAACGCACGGCATCAGAAATATTGGATTTTCCAGAACCGTTAGGACCGACAATAGCGGTTAAATTTTTAGGAAATTCAAAAACCGTTTTATCCGCAAAAGATTTAAATCCTTGTAATTCTAATTTTTCTAAACGCATGGGAATTATTATATCAGAAAAAAAATATTTTGACACTCAAAAGAGTTTTTGCGATACTAAAGATATGTCTGGTAAAACCCTGGGTTTCATTTTTAGCTTAGTTTTTATCTCCGTGGTGGGAGGGTTTTATTATATGGTTCAGGGCGGTGCTATGGAGTGGGGACAGCTAGTGGTGGCAATAGCGGTTTTTATTATGCTGGTAACTTTATTGTTTTTTTATCGTGATCATCATTAAAAATATGAAAAAAAAGTTTCTTCTCTTGTTGCTGGGTTTATGTTTTGGTATTTTTCCTTTAAAAACATGGGGTGTAACCGGTCCTTATGTTTCCGTAGACACCGCTCACCGTAAAATTACTATCACTAATGACACCTCAGTTAAAGATTATGCGGTTTATACTTTAGAATTTGATAATAAAATAAAAGACTTGCAAGTTGTGCGCTTGACGCGAGCCGGTTCTTCTTATTACTTAGTTATGACTCGTACCAACAAAAAAGTAAGGTTGATATTATATGATGAACAGGTTAACAAAATTTCCTCTAAACTGATAAACGTAATTTATCATCAAAAAAACTGGGGATATGCTAAATTGAGCCCCAAAACTATTGATAACACCAAAATTTTAGAAATAAAAATTTTAAAGCTGAATAAAAACGCCAAGCCGCTTTCTTTAGTTTTGCAAAGATATACCATCAGTCCCGATCAAGAACAAATTTTTAAACGCACAGAAAAAAAAGAAGAAAATATTGTCGTGCCTAATGTCAGCGATAACGACGATGACACCGCTTCGCTTAAGTTGCTTAATTATCAACGGCAAGCCTCTGGTTTACTGCCTGTAAAACATAATGAGTCTTTAGACGCCGGCTGTGCCTTACATGTAGAATATTTACGCTTAAATGACATTCTAACCCATGGAGAAGACATAAACAAACAGGGCTACACCGAAGAAGGAGCGGAAGCCGGCATGGCTAGCGATTTGGCGGCGCAAAGTAACAAAAAATTCGCCAATGCCATTCCTTTGTGGTTCACGGCTATTTATCACCGTTTTCCCATGATTGACAATGGTTTACAAGGCGTGGGCTGGGCAGTTTCAGCCCAATCCAATATTGGTTATTATTACAAATGTTTAAATGTTTATGGAGATAAAGAATACGGAGTGATTACTGTGGCGGGACGAGCGGTAGATACTACTTTTTACAATGTCGATAATTTTGAGCCTATTGCCTTTCCGGGTCGAGGACAAATACAAGTTGATCCGATTTTTGATTCGGGAGAATCACCAGATCCTATTGCCGATTTTTCCGGCAGTTATCCGGTCGGTCAGCCAATTTCTTTAACTTTTTCTGACAACCAAACGGTTAGCACCATGAAAATTAGCCTCAAAGACAACCAGGGGAACAACGTCACTGGTTATGCGCGCGTTCCGAACGATCCTAATGACCCCAATAGCATTTACCAAGGAAATAGCGTAAGTTTTATTGCCGAACAACCTTTAAATAACAACACCAAATACACGGTTAGCGTCAGCGGAAAAGTAAATAATCAAGATTATCAAACCAGTTGGAAATTTACTACTTGGTAGGCTCTAACCAGCCTTTGGTTTTTAAAGCCTGCTCTGCGGCTTGAGTTTGCGCTTCTTGTTTAGAAGTTCCTGCGCCTTCGGCAATTTTTTGATTTTCTAAATAAACTCCGATCACAAAATTTTTAGCATGGTCTGGTCCTGATTCGCTTAAAACTCGATAAGACGGGGTGATATTGACTTTTTCTTGCGCTTCTTCCTGAAAACGACTCTTGGCATCCATGTATAATTTATATTTTAAAATATGCGGCAGTTTGGCAATCATGTTTTTGTGAATGAAGGTGGCGGCGGTATCATAATCTTTATCTAAATAAAGCGCACCGATAATGGCTTCAATGGCATTGGCTAAAATGGATTGCCGCGCTTTGGAATTTTGATCTTTGGATTCGCCATGAGATAAATACATAAAAGGCTCAATGTTCAATTGATCGGCAATAACCGAAAGCATTTGGGAATTAACCAAAGAAGCGCGCCAATTGGTAAGCTCTCCCTCAGGATTGGGATAAGTACTATAAAGATGCTCGGTAACCACCAGTTCCAAAACCGCATCGCCTAAAAACTCTAAACGTTCATTGTGATCCAAAGGAAAATCCCGGTGTTCGTTTAAATAAGAACGGTGCACCAAGGCTTGACGCAGTAAATTTTGGTTAGAAAATTTTATGCCGATTATTTTTTCTACCGCTGTGATATCTTTATTCATAATTTTTTATTTCTCCTTTTTCTTCTAAGTCACGGTAAAGAGAACCCAAAACTCCGTTAACAAACTTGCCACTGCTTTCTCCACCAAATGTTTTAGCCAGTTCAATGGCCTCGTTGATGGCCACCTTGGGAGGGATGTCTTTGGAAAACTTCAACTCATAAATTCCAATACGCAAAACATTACGATCAATGTTGGTTATTTGTGAAAGCGGCCAATCCGGAGCATATTTTACAATGATCTCATTTAATGTTTCTATATTTTTCAATACCTCTTGTAAAAGAAAACGGGTAAAGTCAACATCTTCCAGTTTATCGGAAAATTCTGTCAAATTATGTTGTAAAATCAATTCTATGTCTCTGGTTTGAGCAGAGTCAAAATCCCATTCAAAAAGAGTTTGCAAAACAATGGTGCGTCCTAAGTGCCTGTTGGACATGTTTATTTCTTTTCTTTCTTTTTAGTGATTTTTTTAGTCACTTTTGCTGATTTTTTCAAAACATCGCGACCCTTATAATAACCACAAGCAGGACATGCATAATGAGGTCTTTTGGCGTGTTGACATTTGGGGCAGGCAATGGTGGCGGTTTTAGTTAGAGCGTGGTGAGCACGACGTGAACGAGTGCGTGATTTACTAATTCTTTTGCTTGGTACAGACATATTTTTTTATTAACTATCAATTATTTAACGTTTGAATTATACCTTAAATATTATCTTTTGACAAGAGGATTGCCTTGTCAAAGGTTCCATTTGGCAGTAATCTTTATAGTAGTGCAATATATGCTTAAAAAACCACTAATCATCGCAAATTGGAAAATGTACAAAACGCAGACAGAAGCGCGTGATTTTGTGCAGACTTTAAAACAACAAAATGTTGCCAAAAGTTGCAACCTCATAGTTGCCGGTTCTTATGTTTTGTTGCCAATCCTAGCGCAGGAATTAAAAAATACACCTTTTCAGCTTTCCGCTCAAAATATGTTCTACGAAGAACAAGGCGCTTTTACCGGTGAAGTTTCTCCCCTACAACTTAAAGAACTAGGGGTAACTTATGTTATTTTAGGACATTCTGAAAGACGAGCTCTTTTTGGCGAAAATGATACGCTGATAAATAAAAAAATAATGGCGGGGCAAAAAAATAATATTATTCCTATTTTATGCGTGGGAGAAAATTTAGACCAACAAAAAAATGATAAAACAGAAGAGGTGATTTCGATGCAATTAAAAAATGCTTTATTGAATATTACCGCTGAATTTAAGAAAAAAATTATTATCGCTTATGAACCAGTGTGGGCTATTGGTACCGGAAAAAACGCTACCCCAAAACAAGTACAACAAATCCATTCCTTAATTAAAAGGCTAACTTCTGAGGATAATTTGGTAATTTACGGAGGCTCGGTAAAATCAACAAATGCCAGAGAGTTAATTAGTCAACCGGCTGTAGCTGGTTTTTTAGTAGGCGGAGAAAGCTTAAAAATAGAATCTTTTGTAAAAATTATTTCTAACACAATTTAGTTCCACCAAAATACTTTATATTTTCAGCAGTTTGTGTTATAATTTTGACAAATGCGGAGGGAAAAAAAACATCACAAAACCTTTCTGGCATATATACAACAACAAGAAAGAAAGGTAAGGTTTAAAAAAATTTCCGGCGCACAACGGATAATCGGCTATTTTTGGTTGTTTTTTTTATATATAACCTTATCTTTATACCGCGTGCTATATTTACTTTTTGCTCCTCCAGTAAAAAGCTTTACTTTAAATTCCCAACAAAATAAAAACGGCACCTGGAAAGAATCTTATAACCAGCACATAGAATTACAAAAAGGAATCAGGCTTTTTTCCTTGTCTTCGGTATTGATGATTACTGTTTCTTCTTTAGCCCTTTTTGTTATTATACAATACATCTTTCCTCCGGAAAAAACCGCTCCGGTACAAGCCGCGGACAATAATTATATCGTTAGCAATAATAATGATGCCGGCAACGGATCTTTGCGAATGGCTATTACCAATGCCAACCTTGCTGTGGGTTCGGTGGATATCATCTTTGCCACTCCGGCCACTGATATCACTTTGGTAACAGCCCTGCCTGACTTGACCCACCCTGTCAACATGCTGGTTACCGATCCTTTCCGCATGAAAGTAGACGGCAGTAATCTTGGTCCTGGTGTTGATTGTTGGACTTTGGCCGCTGGTTCTGAAGGAACGCAAATGGTGGGGATGATTTTTCAAAATTGTCCGCGCCACGGTTTAAATATAACTGCCGCGAATAATATTACTATCGGCGGTACAGGCGATTTGGCCAATACTGTTTATGCCGTTGACAACGGCGGTTATGGTATTTATTTACAATCTTCTTCCTCCAACATTACCAACATCATCGTTGGCTATCCTCATACTGTCGGAGATGGCTATGGCAATACTTTAGGCGGTGTCTATATTGGAGGAGATAACAATACTATTGACGGACTAGTAACGGTTAATAATACAGGACCGGGTCTGGAAATTGCCACAGCCGCTGAGGGCAATACCGTTATCAACTCTTATTTTGGTTTAAAAACTGACTTGGGCAATGACTTGGGCAATACTAAAGGCGTGACGATAGCAGGAAACAATAATACTATCGGCGGTACCGGAACTGGCAATGTTATTGCCGACAATGACGAACAAGGTATTTATGTGGACAGTGTCAACGGCGGAACGATAAGTAATAATATTATTGGTCTTAATGAAAGTGCGAATATGGCGCTTGGTAATTCCAATGGAATTTTTTTACAAAATAGCCAAAACGTTGCAATAACTGAAAATACAATTTCCGGTAATAATGATAATGGGATAGCTGTTAACAGCGGCGCCAACAATACTATTATAAAAAATTATCTTGGCACCAACAGCGGTGGCTCTAATTTAGGAAATGCCGGACTGGGCATCAACAATACCAACGGAGCTACTGATATTACCATTGGCGGTACAGTAAGTAACAGCAACACTATCGCCAATAATACTTTTGGCGGAGTAGGGGTAGACGGCAATACTACAAAATATATTTTAATTTCTAAAAATTCTTTTGCTAATAATACCCCGGGTAATATTCTTTTGACTAACAGTGGCAACGAAAGTATTGCCGCACCAACCGTTGCTGGGGCCGGCTCTACTCGTATTAACGGCAGTAGTAGTGGCACCACCGGAGAGAAGGTTGAAGTATATGCTGATAATAACTATTTAGGAGAAGCCACTGTTAACAGCAATGGTGACTGGTCTTTATTGCCCGAGGACATCAGCTTAACTGATTTTAGTAGTTATGATGGCGCCAGCATCAGTGCTATTTATATTGATGGTAATAATAACACCTCTCAGTTTGCGGCAAGCGCTAAAACCCTTACCACTACTGCCGCCACTTTAACTGTTACTGATGATGCCGTGTTTACCGATGAAATCGACGTCACCGCCGCTATTGAAAATGGCGGAATTTTATACTACACCACAGACAACAGCACACCTACTGTCGCCTCTACTAGTGCCCTGGACTCTGTTTTGTTGGTGTTTACTGAAACCACGACTTTAAAAATTTTCGCCGTGGACAATAACAACAATACAACCGCTGTCCAAACAAAAACATATACCAAAGAAACCAGCACGGATGATGACAACACTCCAGATGATAACACACCAGACGACACGCTACCTGATGATAATAATAATTTAGAAGGCACTCTTGATATTAACTATCTTAAACCAAAAAATACCACTATCAATAATCTTGATGTCTATAACGCTGATGAATTAAATTACGTACCAACCAATTCTTTAAAAATTATCGGCCAAGTGGCCAATAATGCCCATCAAGTACAAGTAATCATCAGACAAAATAAAAATGACGACTTAATAGAAAGTAAATGGGTAGAAGTAAATAATGAAAAATGGCAAAGAACCGTAGAACAAAACTTAAAAAAAGGAAATAAATACACCGTCACGGCTAAGGCGCGAGTAAAAAATAATCCAGAAAAAACTTCCGCGGTTTTTTCTTTGGCAACCGTAGTGGCCACCAACCCTCAGCCAACCATTACTACTTTAAAACCCGTAGTAAACGTTACTGCTAATCCTAAGGAGTTGGTTTTTGGCGGATTATTTCAAGGAGAATACAACGGAGCTAAATTTAGAATTCAAAATGTGGCAAGCGGTGAGATTGTTAATACTTGTGCCGTAGCAGAAAACGGTGACCAAACTACTAAAAATGGTTCGTGTACTTTAGATAAAATTTTGCCCAATGGCGATTATCGAGTTTTGTTTCATTCTTTAGATCAAGATTTATTAAGTGCACCGGATTTTACCAGATTAACCGTAGCCCCGGCTGTTGCTAGGGCTACTTTTAATCTTGACGACCGCAGTGCGGATTTCAAATATCGTTTGACTACTAGTAAAAATTTAGGTCTCATTGGCCTAAAACCAGAAAACGCTATAGTAAAAATATACCTTAATGATGTTTTACAAAACATTGCTGAAACCGTGGAAAAAATAAACTGGAAAAGCACTTTGGATTTAAGTAAATATGCTTATGGTGATTATCTTTTAACTGTCAAATTTTTTGATGAAGATAAAAAAGAAATAGCCGATGATCTTATTTTCCCTTTTAAATACACTGCCAATGTTATTAACCCCTCTGTGTTGACTTCCTTGCCGGCAAAGGTTAATCAAAACACTTTTTTAAACATTATTGTTCTGGGTGGCGAGGGAGATGTTTTAACAATTTATCACAACAACGCCTCATATCAAACTTTAACTTTAAATGAAAATAAATCACAAGGAACGGCCACTGAATCCATAGCTTTGCCAACCACTACTATTGGACAACACACAATTTCTTTACAAACTAAAAACTCCGCCGCCCTATCAAGCACAACCCTGGTTTTATCTTATGAAGTTGTAAAAACTCCGGTTAATCCCGTGCCAACCACCAAGAACACACCAAACACAGAAGAACCACTTAATAATAACGAACCGGAAAACCAAAACAATCCTCCAGACAACACACCCACCGACGTTACTCCCGATCAAGAAAACAATAATCCCGTAAATAACACTCCCAATGACAACGAAGAAAATATTCCGGCCTTATGGAAAGAACCGGTAAAAACAGAAACGGAAAAACAAGAAGTTGCTCAAAGATTAAACCAACTTAATAAAACCAAGATAAACACCAAGGCCTATAGTGTCGTTACCGATGTTAATGGTCAAGTGGTTTCCCAAACAGAACTGCAAAAAAATGACCAAGGAGTTACTATTCTTTATAATACTAAAATAAGCGGCATGAATTTCAACTGGCCGGGAGTATCGCCAAAAACAGAAACACAAACTATTACTTTTGGTGGCTATACCGATCCTTATGCCCAAGTTGTCTTAACTGTTCGTTCCGAACCCATAGTACAAGTTACGAGAGCTGATGAAAATGGAGAATGGAAAATCAATGTGCCGATTGCTTTACTGCCGGCAGGCGAACATTCGGCCTATGTACAAACAACCTCTAAAGGTGTTGCTTCCAACGAAGTAGAAATTGCCAAATTTGTAGTGGTGGAAAAAGAAAAAATCAGTAGTACGACCTGGATCTTTATTGTGAATGTCTTAATTGTTATTGTCTTGTTATTGTTAGCTATCGCCTTACAATTTAGGCGCCGCATTAAACAAATGGACAGATACAGCGCGCCGCCTATTGCTAATAAAGGCAACAATAGAACTTCTTTAAAAGAAGCTAAAACCGTAGCCGCTTTAACTCGCGCCACTGAAGAAAAATCAAAAAATAATTTAAACTAAAGTGACAGAAGCGACCGTATCTTTTTCTGCTTTAAACCGCATTAAACGCACTCCTTGGGTAGCCCTACCCAAAACGCTGACACTTTTAAAAGGTAAACGAATTACTTGTCCTTTTTCGGAAATAATCACTAAATCATGAGCTTCGTTTTCTGTTTCGGCAATAAAAGCCATCACAATTGATCCTGTTTTAGCGGTAATTTTAGCGGTTTTAATGCCAGAACCGCCCCGTTTTTGAATTTTGTACTGAGCAATATCACTTCTTTTGCCATGACCATTTTCCATAATCACAAATAGCTGATCTGCTTTACTGCCTCCGTTTTTTACCACTCCCATGCCCGCAATAGTATCTTTATTTTTCAGTTTTAAACCGCGCACGCCAGCGGCCGTTCTACCCATGGGTCGCACGTCGGTTTCTTTAAACCTGATGGCTTGGCCGCCCTTAGAAGTTAAAACAATATGATCTTTACCGGTGGTGGGCTTAACCCACATGAGTTCATCACCGCTTTTAATTTTTAAAGCAATTAAACCGGAACGGCGCACATGCGCAAAATCTTTTAAGCTGGTTTTTTTAATGGTGCCATTTTTAGTAACCATCACCAAATACTGACGAGTCTCTAGGCCGTCTAAACTTAAAGTGGCGGATAATTTTTCCGCAGAAGACAACTGTAAAAAATTCACCAAAGCTTGGCCCTTAGCGGTGCGAGAAGCTTCTGGTATTTCGTAAGCCTTTAATTGGAAAACACGGCCGTGACTGGTGAAAAATAACATATCGGCATGAGTGCTGGTCATAAAAATTTCCGAAACATGGTCTTCTTCTTTGGTGGTTAAACCAATCACTCCTTTGCCGCCCCGGTGTTGTTTTTTAAACGTATCCGGCGGTAAGCGTTTGATATAACCGTCGTCAGTAATCACTATCACCGTGTCTTCTTTAGGTATTAAATCTTCTTGAGAAAAATCACCAACCGCGTGCGGCACAATACGAGTACGACGTTCGTTAGAAAAATTTTCTTTGACTTCTAAAGTTTCTTTTTTCACCACGGCTAAAATATATTTGCGGTTAGAAAGAATTTTCTTTAGTTCCGCAATGAGCTTTTGTTTTTCTTTTAATTCTTCCTCTACTTTTAAACGCTCTAAATTAGCCAAGGCTTGCAGACGCATTTCTAAAATAGCCACGGCCTGACGCTCGGTCATCTTAAACTGTTTCTTTAAATTATTTTTAGCTTCTTCTTTGTCTTTGGATTTTTTAATGGTTTTAATAATGGCGTCAATTTTTTCCAAAGCCATGGCTAAACCTTCTAAAATATGCGCACGGTCTTGAGCTTGTTGCAAATCAAATTGCGTTCTTCTTTTTACCACTTCTTCCCGGTGTTTAATAAACTCCTCCAAAATCATTTTTAAAGTTAAAACTCGAGGCTGAATACCGCCCACTAAAGCCAGCATATTAAAATGAAAGGTGGTCTGTAAAGGCGTAAGCTTATATAAACGATTCAAAACTTTTTGCGGGTAAGCGCCTTTTTTCAATTCAATAACCACTCTAATGCCTTCGCGATCAGATTCATCGCGCAAATCTTTAATGTCTTCTATTTTTTTGTCATGTACCAATTGAGCGATTTTTTCAATTAAACTCGCCTTGTTTAATAAATAAGGAATTTCCGAAATAATAATTTTATGCAGACCGTTTTCGCCTTCTATAATTTCCGCTCTGCCACGAGTGACAATTGGTCCGCGACCGGTAGCATAGGCTTGTTTGATGTCTTTTTTGTTAAAAATATCACCGCCGGTAGGAAAATCCGGGCCCTTGATAAATTTCAGCAAATCATCAACCTCTGCTTGCGGATTATCAATTAAATAGGCAACAGCCTCGCATAACTCACTTAAATTATGAGGGGGAATGCTGGTGGCCATGCCTACGGCAATACCCACAGAACCATTAAGTAAAAGTTGAGGAAAGCGTGCTGGTAAAACTTTAGGCTCTTTATGCACGCCATCGTAGTTGGGCATAAAATCCACGGTTTCTTTTTCAATATCCAACAACATATTTTCCGTAATTTTTTCCAATTTACATTCGGTATAACGCATGGCGGCCGGAGAGTCGCCGTCCACAGAACCAAAGTTACCTTGACCCCTAACCAAAGGATGACGCAAAGAAAAATCTTGCGCTAAACGCACCAAAGTATCATAAACCGCGGTGTCGCCATGAGGATGATATTTACCCAAAACCTCACCAACCACTGTGGCGGATTTTCGAAATTTGGCATTAGCGCGCAACCCCAAAGACCACATGGCGTATAAAATACGGCGGTGCACCGGCTTCATACCGTCGCGTACATCAGGCAGAGCTCTGGTCACAATAACAGACATGGCATAATCAATGTAGGAATTGGACATTTCCTGATCAATAGGCCGCAAGCCTATTTTTCCCACAATATCAATGTCAGCCGTCTCTTTGATTTGGTTATTTGTTTTTTTTGTCTGAGAATTAAATGTGCTCTTTAGTTTTTTTCTAGCCATAATATTATTTTTTTTCTTTTGATTCCATTTGAGATAAAGCGTCAACACCGGTAGCCAGATTACCGGTAATTACTTGAAAAAATGTGTTGGTGCTGATTGTGCCTTGTTGATCATTACGAAAATTAAAAGGCCAGGCAGCCAGCCACACTAAAACAATCACCACGCCTCCTAAAATACTTAAAAATACCAACTTGCGTTGATGTTCCGGCGTACTGGAAAGTTCTGGTTCGTGATATTTAAAGTCTTTTTTCATGTAATTTTAACTAACCTGTAAAATAATTACCTGCGTTTCTTCTTGTGGCAAATCTTTTGGTTTAATAATTACTTTTTTTTCACCCTGTACATCTTTTACTCCCATTTCTTTGGCAAATTCTTCTAAACCATCTAGTTTATATTGGATGGGAATAATCAACCGCGGCTGCAGTTCACTGATAAATTCCGAGCGTTGTTTGGCGTTGCTATTGGCAATGGGCAAAAATAAAATATCAATGTCTTTTACTAAATCCAACTGCTCGTCGGTTAAAGAAGCAAGTGATTTTCCAGGATGAGCAATAGTCATGCCGTCAACTGTGATAATATAAAAATTTTGATTGGCCACATAATTTAAGCCGTAGATAAAAACCCCGGAGATTTCATACTCTCCTGGCATAGAAATTTCTTTAGGTGCTCCTTGCAGTCTTTTAAGATTATTACTTTGTTCATCTGCCAAGTTAGTAGATAACACAATATCTACCTTAAGTTTAGGCATAGTGATACCCTGGCTATCCTGAAAAGGATTGATTAAAATCAACGATTTTTCAGTCTGTAATTTTACACATTGGAAACCGTGCCAAGTAATATGCATAAAAAATTAAGATAATTATAAGAGCTTTTACCAGAATCAATTATAGCAAACCAACCCTAAAATAACAAGGGTTGATTTTGGTGTTTTTTGCCTATTTTTCGGCCTTTTCTTCTTCCGTAGAAACAGGCGTGGCGGGCGTTGGTTCTTCTTCTTTTTTCTCCTCTTTTTTCTCTTTTTCTTCACCGGGTTTTTCGGTCATTTGTTTTAAAGAAAGACCCAAGCGATGATCGTCCGCTTCAATGGAAACAATTTTAAATTTATAATCTTTGCCAATAGTCAAGACGTCTTCAGGAGTAGAAATTTTCTTCCAAGAAAGCTCGGAAATGTGCGCTAAACCATGAATATCTCGATCTAATTCCACAAACGCGCCAAAAGGATTGAGCTTTAATACGGTTCCTTCAACCACAGAGCCAACCTTGTATTTTTTAGCCACTTCTTTCCAAGGGTCTTTTTCCAGGCGTCTGATAGATAAAGATATTTTACCGTGATCAATGGAAATAATTTGTGCTTTAATTTTATCACCCACCGCCACAATATCTTTGGGATGATCTATTCTTTGCCAAGCCAATTCGGAAATGTGCACCAGGCCCTCTAAACCATCACCAAATTCTACAAAAGCTCCAAAATCCACCACGCCGGTCACCACGCCTTCCACTATCGTACCAATATTATAACCAGACAATTTTTCCGATTGTTCGTTTTCTTTGGCGGCTTTTTCGGAAAAAATAAGTTTGTTTTCCGGTTCATCCACATCAATAATACAAGTTTGAAAAGCAACACCGACGTATGTTTGCAGTTTAGATAAAATTTTCTGTCTGTTAGCGCCCTCTACGCGTGGATAATGCTCAATGGTCAATTGGGAAACCGGCATAAAACCTGCCAAATTTCCGTAGCGCACAATTAAGCCTCCTTTGTTGGCGTCTACCACAGTCACAGAAATTACTTCATGGTCTTGCATCAACTTGATTAAAGATTCCCAAGCTTTCTGGTGACCGGCTTCGCGGAAAGACAATTCTAAAACCCCCAGTTCATTCTCTATTTCTAAAACCGTGGCATTGACGATGTCGCCGGGACGCAAATTAGAAAAAATTCCGGATTCGTCTACTAATTCCGGGCCACGCACCACTCCGGTGGCTATTCCTTTAATATCGATATGCACGACGTTATTTTCAGCAGAAATGACCGTACCCTCAATAACATCGCCAACTTTTGGCAGAACAACTTCTTTTTCGTGCTCTGCAAGAAGCTTTTGCATGGCGTCGCTTTTAGCTTTAGCAACAGCCTTTTTTTGTTTGGCCATAAAAAATTATTATTATTAACCGAAACGTGACCACGTTTGCGGCAGTGAGAAAACCTCACTTGTAAATTAAACAGCTTTTTGATGATAACAGATCAGATTCTTTTTGGCAACATTGACATTTCTTAAAAAATATGATATGATTTAAATAATCTAAAATCAATAATATGTTTGATAATTTTTTTGGCAAAGGTCGTAAAAAAAAAGAAATAATTGCTCCTATACCATCGTCTCCACCGCCAACAGAACGACGAAAAGAGCCTGCTCCGATATATTTTGATGATGAGTATATGCAAAAATTTGAAGGAACTTTAACAGAAGGAGAATTACCTTATTACTGGTGTCACGATACGTTTGCCACAGCAGGACTCAGTGATATGGAAGGAACTAAAGTAGTTGGTATTCAAACCACCGGTTGCTCGCATGGCTTGAATTATAAAAAAAGGGAAGGAAATTTTCCTTTTCAAACTGCATATTATGATGAACCAAGAAGAAGAACGGGTCAAAATCTTGGTGACTTCCAAATATTCGCCTTTCATCCTTATGTTGATAACAGAAAAGCCGCTGAAAAAGTTTTTTATGTTACACAAACCCTTTTATCAGCTGCTGAATTTGGCGACAGAAGTGGAAATTATTATGAGGAAACAGGTTTAATTCCTCGTATAAGCATTGATAAATTTGATAACCTTTTTCCAAATCCGACAAGGGCTTTTACCAATCCTGAATTTTATCCGCCAAGAGGACAGGACTATCTTTATAACCAACAAAAACCTATTGGCGATCCAAGAATTTTAAGTGCGGAAACACTAAAATCAGCTGAATTGCCCAAAAGGAGCATGGTTGATATTTTTAAAGAATTGGGATTTTTTGATAAATATCAAGAGCCTAATGATAAGGTGGTGCGCACAGAATTAACAGATTTCTTTTATTTATTTTTACACACAATAACTCAAACTTCTCTTAATTTTAGTACCAGAAAACCAGAAGAAATCCAAAAAGCGCGGGGAAAAATGGTGGGTTTTTGTGATTTGCCCATGGTATTGCTTATTAAAAATTTTAACTTGGCCAAAACTAATGGTACAGCCTTGGAATTTATCAGAATGCTTTCTGTGTTTTTACCTGCTGATTTACGTCGATCTTTTTTTTATCTTACTTATACTGAAAACATCTATCGTTACCAGCGTGGAAAAAGATACATTCACAATTTTATGGTCTTGACGGAAGAATCTGGCCTAACTGGGGCTGCGTGTTCGGATGTTAATAATGGTAAATTATTTATGGTAGGAAATGGTTTTCCGCCCAGCAGAAATTTTGAACAATTAAGCGGTGTTAATTGGCCGCTTATTTTATCCCACGTGCCGGAAACCTTGGCCGATTTGGTGATGCGTTATGCTCATGATCCGGAAAGAATGTATGAAGTCGTAGAACGACTGATGACTGAAACAATGGACCAAGCCAACCAAATGCTTGATCAAAAATACAGCAATGAACCGGCAGAAATTAAAAATTTAACAGAAGAAATTAAAAAATTATACTGGAAAAGTTACTGCCAACTTTTTAAAGAATTACCTCCTCGATCAAAAAATTAAAAGGTAAGATTAAATTTTAGTACTCAAAAACCCCACCACACCTCCCAAAATAGCGGAGATCAACAAAATGATTGGTACGGATTTTCGATCTGCTTTAAGCACAAGAATAATTATGGGCAAAGACATTAAAACGGCAACTATAGTGCCTTTTAGCCAACCATCTACGCCGGGAATGTTGATGTGCGTAATAATAAAACCCAAAATAACCCATTGCACAAAAGCAGAGGCGGTTGCATATTTATCTAATTTTTGAATAATCATGGGAGTAATGTCAATAATACCTGCTATTACACCCAGTGCTAAAGATAATAAAAGACTGCGCATATTTTTATATTATTTTTTTCTTAATAATTTTATTGTAAGCAAAATACAGACAAAACACAACCGCGAAATGTTGCAAACAAAATTTTACATTTTGTTTGACAAAGGGTATAATTTTATGTACTAATATACATTTCAAAAGAATTAATTTATTTATCATGCAAAAAAATAAGAGAAAAACTCGAGTTAATAAAAATCCTTTAAAAAGTTTTGGTGTTTTACTAATCGCCTTTATTGTTTTGGCAGCCGTGTTGTCTATGTTTAACCTTCCCGGCAATACTCCCCAAGAAGTGCCCTTAAATGTGGTGGCGCAAAACGTGAAAGACGGAAAAGTACAAGAAATTAAAGTAACAGAAGGAACCAATTTAGAAATTATTCTCAAACCAGAGGGCGACAATACACCAGTGACAATCAAATCCACCAAAGAAAGTTTTGAATCTTTACAAACTCAGCTGATGAGCTATGGAGTTACTCCTGTCGAACTGCAAAACACTAATATCATTGTCACCGGCGCCAGCGGCTGGAAATATTTCTTAACAAATGTTCTGCCGTTTTTACTGCCGGCGGTATTTATCATTTTCTTTTTCTGGATGATGTTTCGACAAGTGCAGGGAAGCAATAATCGCGCCATGATGTTTGGCCAAATAAAAGGTCAGCCGGAAATGAAAGACAAGAAAAAAAACCTCACCACTTTTGCTGATGTGGCCGGCGCCAGAGAAGCCAAAGAAGAGCTGACTGAAATAGTGGATTTCTTAAAACAACCAAAAAAATATACGGCCTTAGGCGCCCGCGTACCAAAAGGAGTTTTGTTAATGGGCGCTCCTGGTACGGGTAAAACTCTACTCGCGCGGGCTGTGGCCGGAGAAGCCGGAGTGCCGTTTTTTCATATTTCCGGCTCAGAATTCGTGGAAATGTTTGTGGGCGTGGGTGCTTCCCGAGTGCGAGACTTTTTTCGTAAAGCAAAAAAATCCGCACCGGCCATTTTATTCATTGATGAAATTGACGCCGTAGGCAGACAACGCGGCACCGGCATGGGCGGATCACATGATGAACGCGAACAAACTTTAAACCAAATTTTGACGGAAATGGACGGCTTTGAACAAGAAGACAACGTGATTGTTATTGCCGCCACCAACCGACCGGATGTTTTAGACCCTGCTCTTTTAAGACCTGGGCGTTTTGATCGCAGAGTAATAATCGACCTGCCAGACATTGCCGAACGAGAAGAAATTTTAGCGGTTCATGCCAAAAATAAACTGTTCATAAAAGATGTAAAACTTAAAACTATCGCCCAGCGTACTATTGGTTTTTCCGGAGCGGATTTAATGAATTTGTTAAATGAAGCGGCTATTTCCGCGGCACGGTATAATCGCAAAAAAATATCGGTGGAAGACTGCTTAGAGTCTATTGATAAAGTACTGCTTGGACCGCAAAGAAAAAGCGCTAAATTTTCCGAAAAAGAAAAAGAAATCACCGCTTATCATGAAGCCGGCCACGCTTTAATAGCGCATCTGCTTCCTGATTCCGACCCGGTGCATAAAATTTCCATTATTCCCCGCGGACATGCCGGCGGCTTTACCATGAAACTTCCGGACGAAGACAGAAGAATGCACTCCCACAAACAAATGCTGGCCGATATTGCTGTTTCTTTGGGTGGTCATGCGGCCGAATTAAAACAATTTAACGACATCACCACCGGCGCTTCCAGTGATTTGGAAAACGCCACCAAACTAGCGCGCGGCATAGTTACTCGTTATGGTATGAGCACCAAACTTGGTCCGCGTACTTTTGGCAACACCAGTGAAATGATCTTTTTGGGAAAAGAAATTCATGAACAACGCGATTACAGCGAAGAAACCGCGCAGGCCATTGATCGAGAAATAAACGCTATTATCGAAACCGAATATGAAAAAGTTAAGGCTTTGATTAACAAAAATCAAGACAAACTAACTGCTATTGCGAAAAAATTGTTAGAAGTAGAAACTATAGAACGAGCCGAGTTTGAAGCTTTGTTTGAGGAAGAACCAAAAACAGCGACTGCTTAGAAAATTTTTTGAAAAAAATTAAAATAAAAAAAGAGAGGCTATGAAATTATATAAAAAAATTTTTAGACAATCTTGGGAAATAACTAAAACCCACAAGTCTTTATGGATTTTTGGTTTTTTTGTGCTTTTCTGGGGTGGTAAAGGAATAGACTTAGAACTGTTTTTTACTCAGTCTGCTTTATTGGGTAGCAACAACAGCCCCTTTCAACCGCAATTTTGGCAAATGGATCGTTTGGGAGAAGGATGGCATTTGTTTATAAGCAGTCCGACACCCATTTTAATGATTATTGCTTTAATTACCTGCGTCGCTTTTTTAATTGGCATTATCATGATTTCCCAAATAGGCTTAATTGAAGCTTTTGATCCAACAAAAAGCAAAATAAATAACCGGAAAAAATACAGCTTGGAACAAGCTATTAAAACCAGTGAACATCATATTTTACCGGTTTTAGAAGCAAATATGTTGGGCAGGGGTGTTGCCTATGGATTGCTACTGCTTTCCGCTTTGCCTTTATTTTTTCTACCCGCTACTAATTTCAGACTGGTTTTGTCTTTGTTGTTGTTTTTATTTTTAGTGATAATAACTATTGTGGTCAGTTTAGTAACTAAATATGCCGTTAACGCTTTAGTGTTAGAAAATCTTACTTTAGGAAAAGCTTTTCATCGAGCCTGGAATATTTTCAGTAAAAACATCGGCATTTCTTTAGAGCTGGCTTTTATGATGTTTATTACTTTTTTCCTAATCAATATTTTTGATGTGTTGGTAAGCGTGGTGGTTACTTTGCCTTTAGGAATTATGTTTTCTGCGATTTTTTCGGCAGTTACCGCTTACTATATTTATAATGTACTCTTGCTGGTAACGGTTTTTTTGGTAACAGTCGTGAGCGTGGTCTTGTTTTCTACCTGGCATTTTGGCAACTGGACTTTGCTTTTTAGTGAATTGACAAAAGGGCAGAAAAAAGCAAAAATACATCGGCTCTTAAAAGGTGAATAAAATGGGCACATAGCTCAGTTGGTTAGAGCTCCGAGCTTATATCTCGGCGGTCTCAGGTTCAAATCCTGATGTGCCCACATGGGGGCGATTAGCTCAGTTGGTTAGAGCACTTGCACGACACGCAAGGGGTCACTGGTTCGAGTCCAGTATCGCCCATTAACAAAAACTCGTCATTTTGGACGAGTTTTTAAATTATGATCATTATTAAGATTACCAACTGTTATCTGTAAAAAATAGATAAGCCGCTCCTTTGCTAATATCATCTCCAAAATAAGGATACCAAGGTGTAGAAGTAACAATATCAATATGCTGATCGTTATTTAAATCTGTCATACTGGCTAGCCTTTTACCAATACCATTATGGTCAACTGTACCCATAATAATTTTACTGCTTAAAAAACGTGCTCCATAAAATCCTGGTTTTAGAGGACCGTGAATAACATAAACACCACCAACATTTTCACCAGCATTAGTATCTAAATAAGTAGCGCTAACCAACAAATCATTATAACCGTCTTGATTAAGATCGCCGGCGCCTTCAATAGCGTCTCCGAACCCAGATTGAAATTGTTCCCCGGTAATAATAACATTTGCCTCTTTGTCACTCACCGCGTTTGGTAATGGGCCATAAAAAATATACGTTTTGCCGTAATCGGAAAAAACATAAGGACTGTGCCTATCATCTTGATCTTCTCCTACAGCAACATCGTTAATGCCGTCACCGTTAATATCATTGATAATCTCTAAAATACTTGTAGAAAAATAAGTGCCATCATTATGCTCACCGGCCATAAACATACTATCGGCGTCTATGGTGGTTTTTTTTCCACTAAAAGGACCGTTAAACAAAACACTACTTCCAAAAAATAATCCGTCAGCGTCCGAATAATACTCGGTAGCACCAACATCCGGAATTGTATCTCCATTGGCATCTCCTACAGTTAAGGTTATACCAAAATTATTCCATACCTCGTTAAAATTTTCACCAATTCTAGTTTCAGAAATGGTTTCATCTGCTTCGATAACGCTCTGTGTGTTTATAATAGGACCATAAAAAATATAAACAACTCCTTGCTGATGACGAGGGGCGCTGGCCACTAAATCCAAATAACCATCTTTATTAAAATCCGCACTTTTAACAGCCAGACCAAACATATCACCAGCAGTACCATCATCAACCACTGCTCCGTTCTCACCGTATAAAACTACGTCCGCAGAAGACAAGTGGTGTTCTCCGTCAATTGGACCATAAACAATATAAACCGCACCATTTAAAAATGTCCCGTTATAATCATGAAAAGGAGCGCCAATCATCACATCATCATAACCATCTTGGTTTGTGTCTCCAACCGCGATAGCAGTGCCGGCTCGATCATCATCGGCTTCTCCTAAAATAACAGCATCTGGTTTAGTGGTGGTGTTGGAAGTTAATGGGCCGTAATAAATATAAATTTTTCCTTTATCATCTGCTCCATATCCCGGTGCTGCCATTACTAAATCTGTTTTACCATCACCATTAACATCACCCCGGTTGTTTAAATCATAAGAATATTCATCTCCTAAATCATACCACCCACCGTCTGTGCTGCCATTTTCTCCTTCCATAGCAACATCAGCATTGGTAGTCAGTAGACAATTTTTTCCACAATACGCAGGTTTAATAAAAGAGCTTGGGGAAATTGCTACAGCAACAAAAGGCTGAAAACTTAAGAAAACACTTAAGAAAACTAAACTGATAATACCTCCTAACTTTTTCATAATAAATATTTTAATTATTTAACCATTTTAATTTCCTTTTTTAGAGAATGTTAAATCAATGAAAATTTAACCAAAATATTATAGCGCAATTTTTAATTTTGTCAACCCAAGAAACTATTTTTTTCTTTAAAGTTAGCCAAAAAATTTAATATTATTCTTCTTGCCTTTCTAATTTATTCTTTTAGCGTTTAATATGCTACAATTAAAAAAAGAAAAATAACTATTTTAAATTATGACCATGATACCAGCCTCAACGCATAAAAAACCAAAAAACTTCATAGAAGATCAAGATCATCGCGCACAACTACGCGGAGAAGTAATCAACCCGACGGAATTCCGTTCCGGCAAAGCCACTTGGAGAATATTTAAAATCATGTCTGAATTTGTGGAAGGTTATGATTTTTTATCAAAAATTACCGCTGATATTACTATTTTTGGCTCCGCACGTTTAAAGCCTGATAGCAAATATTATTTAATTGCCGAAGAGTTGGCCGGCTTACTGGCTAAAGCGAATTTCTCTATTATCACCGGCGGCGGCCCTGGTATTATGGAGGCGGCCAACAAAGGGGCTTTTGAAGCTGACGGAGAATCTATCGGTTTGAACATCCAACTGCCCTTTGAACAACGCATCAATAAATATGTGCGCCATGGCATGGGTTTTCATTTCTTTTTCACCAGAAAAGTGATGCTCACCTCTCCTTCGCAGGCGTTTGTGGCCTTTCCCGGGGGCTACGGCACTGTTGATGAAGTTTTTGAAGTTTTAACTTTAATGCAAACTCATAAAATGCAACCCGTACCTTTTGTTTTAGTAGGCAAAGCGTATTGGGGAAAACTCTATGAATTTATTGAAGAACAAATGTTGCATAATCTGGGCACCATTAAAGAAACAGATATAAACTTTTTTCACATTGTAGATTCAGCTCAAGAGGCTTTTGAGTTTATCAAACAAAAAACCCAACACGATAAACCTTTGCCGCCAAAAAATCAAGAAGACTAATTTTGAAACATGCCCCTGGAAACATTTGCTACAATTTTTGAAGATGAGGATGTTTTAGTTTTAGAGAAACCAAGAGGGTTGGCGGTACATTTGGGAAACAAGCCAGATGAAATTACTTTGGTAGATTTTTTGCTAAAAAAATATCCCTTGATAAAAAACGTAGGAGAAAATCCAATAAGACCGGGCTTGGTTCACCGTTTAGATAAAGAAGTGTCCGGAGTGATGGTGGTGGCAAAAAATCAGCAAGCTTTTGTTGGTTTAAAAGAACAGTTTATGCAACGCCTAACCCAAAAAGAATATCGGGCGATCGTCCATGGAATTTTGCCACAAAAAACCGGGGTGATTAAGTTTAGAATCGCTCATTCCAAAACTCGAGGCGGAAAAATGGCCGCCCGTCCGGAAAATTGCAAGGGCAAAGAAGCATGGACCGAGTATGAAGTTTTGAAAGAAAAAAACCGACGTTACAGTGAGCTAAAAGTGACAATCAAAACCGGACGTACCCACCAAATTCGCGCTCATTTAGCCGCTATTGACCACCCTTTAGTTGGTGATTCTCTTTATTTTTCTAAAAAATACCAAAATAAAAAAGAATATCCCAGGCTTTTTTTACACGCTTACCGGCTTTCCTTTGCTCATCCGACCCATGGTCAAAAAATGATTTTTCAAGCTAATACTCCTAAAGAATTTGAAGTTTTTTTAAGCTCTTGACGGCGGTTCATAATTCTTGTACACTATCAAAGCTTTAAAATTTGAATAATTTTGAATTTATGTCAGAAGAAAAAAAAATAGCAGAAGAAAAAGAACCAAAACCGGAAGTTGAAAAACAAACAACAGACAAACCAGACACCAAAAAAGAAGAAGAACCGATTGTCGCGCCGGTAGCAGACGAGGAAAAAATCAAAGAACAGGAAGCAGAAGCTAAGCGTCAAGCAGAAGAAGAGGCGTTGGCTGCTGAAGAGGCTACTATCCAAAGCCTGCGACCAGGCATGACCATTCGCATTCACCAAAAAATCAAAGAAGAAGCTAAAAAAGGCGACAAAGAAGGAGATAAAGAGCGTATCCAAATTTTTCAAGGAATTATTTTGGCCTTAAACGGAAAAACTCCGGTAACCAAAACCGTAACTGTCATGAAAAAATCTTTTGGGGTAATGGTGGAAAAAATATTTCCCCTGGCCTCTCCTATGATTGCTAAAATCGAAGTGGTAAAAATTGCCAAGGTGCGTCATGCTAAACTATATTTTTTGCGTGAATATACAAAACGCTTAAAAGAAACATTGGTGAAAAAATAAAAGGGCGCGCTTTGCGCCTTTTCTAAGCCCAGGTGGCGGAATTGGTATACGCGCACGCTTGAGGGGCGTGTGGCTTTTAGCCTTGCGGGTTCAAATCCCGCCTTGGGCACCAGAATGGAACTTAGCGGTTGAGAACCAACCAAGGAGTGGACGGAAATGATTGATAAAAACTCAAAAATGCGCACAAATAGTATACTCCTCTTTAAAAATGTCTAAAAAACAACATAAAATTGAACGGCCTGCAAGTAGTGAAGTTAGCCCTTTTGAAGTTGCAGAAAAAGAACCGGAAAAAGAACTGATCGACAGACTTGGAGAATACGTGCCCAGTATTGATACAATCCGACATCCAGATGTTGCCCAAAGACTTGTTCACGAAACAGAAACGGCAAGTCAAGAACTTTCGGAAGAAATAGAATTGACAAAAAAGAAGGTGACGCTTTTACAAACACTGGAAGTAAAAAATCAGTTGGCTGAGATTGATAGGGTTGGTGAATTTAATTTTGATAATCATACAAATCAAATACTTTTATTTGCCGAAGTTTACGAATCTGAAAATCCATATCAAGCTTTACTTTCTAAACTTTCGCCTGAAGAATTAGCACGACTAACGCAAAAAGAAGAACGATTAAATGATTATCAAAATGAATTTGGAACAACTAAAAAAATACTTTCTCTGGTTTGGAAAAAATCAGAGCATGAACGTAAAATTAAATCTGCTCAACAACTTGCTAAAAAAATTGCGAGAGCTGAAATAGAAAAAAATATTTATGCAATTACGCAAACGATTGAATCGGCCAAGGAAGATTCCTTGAAGCCAGACAGAAAACTAGCTGATTTATTAAGAAAATTTTGCTTTGCAAATTATCAAAATATAGAATCTGCCACTCAAACATTGCAAGAGGGACTGGATTCTCACTCTCGCGCAAGAGAGAATTTAGAAAATTTAGATGAACTAGCGCAATTTGTAGAATCTATTAAAGATAGATGTCAGGGCGAATTATCGTGGCATCTTAACCAGATTTCATATTCTATTAAAAATTATAAAGATATTTTAGATTCAACCGAGTATTCATTCAAAAGAGAAAAAGAATTTACATCGGCAACAAGTGATTTAGAGGGCAAAATAGAAGAATTAAAAAATAAAATACGAAGACTGTTTACAGAACCTAATCCACATGGTGGGTCTGTTCCGATTACACACGAACGAGAAAATTGGTCAATAACTAAAGAATTTTTGCAAGCAATGAAAAGTTTTAATAGTCAAATTAAAAAAGCTGGAGAAGTAGTTGGGGTTAGTATAGAAGAATATAAAGATTATTATTTTGGTCAAATTCAAGAAGCAGAGGCAATTTCTTCTGGCCGACTACTTACTCATGCGACACCAACCGCTATGATGTACCAAATTTTAGAACGCGGTGATTTGAGTTCTGTAATTGAACAGGAGAAAAAACACAAAACGAAAAAGAGAACTCACGCACATCCAGATCGTCCAGAACTGGAACAAAAAGAAACTCATGATATTTGTTTCAATACAGATTCAATCTATGGTAATTTTTCTACTAGTGAAGAACAAATAAAAAGTTATTCAAAAATTAAAGCAGATATGGTTTTGATTTTCAGCGAAAATCAACTTTTAAACAGGAGACAATTTGTAGATTTGGACGGCAGACATATTTTTGATGAAAATTATTCTGGTGATACAGATGAATCTCCAGGCTTTAGTATTGATTTGCAAAAAATGCCCTTTATGATTTTGGTGTCCGAAGCAGAAAAAGACAAAATTGTTGATTTTCTAAAAGATAAATCTGTTTTTAAAGACCAATTGAGACAACTCGAACCCGAAGAACTACAAGTCTGGCTAGAGGAACATCTAATAATTACTCCAAACATTGATAATTTTAAATTTACCGAAGAAGTCAAAAAAAGATTTTTTCAATCAACAGGGTTACAACCCAAAAAGGGCTATGTTGAATTAACTAATACCCAAGCTGGATTTAAGGTTGGTCGGGAAACAACAAAACAATTTTTTGCAACTGCTGTTTAAAAAAATTTTGGTTGTATCTTGATGAAGTTTTTTCGCCAACAAAAAAATCCAGAAGCTCGCGCGGATTCCTCCCCAGACACCACCTCCGCGCGGACAAAATCCAAAAACAAATTAGTCTCAGTTTTGCGAAAATCCAATCCCCAAAAAATAGTTTTCGCAAAACCGAGTCCGAATTGAAGCCCCGCCACACTGCCCAAATACTTGGGGTTGCCGAGTGAAACGAGGCGGTGGCTGGACTTTCGTAGAGTATACGATTTAGTTTCAAATCACCACGCGCTCCGCGCGTGCCACATTACCGATTTTGGAAATAGGTTCGGACTTGATACAATAGACACACCAGAGTGGAACTTAAATGCATGTCCTCATAGTTCAAAGGATAGAACATAGGCCTCCGAAGCTTAAGATCCATGTTCAATTCATGGTGAGGGCATAAAAAACCATACTCAGTCTAGACATTTTCTTTTGTTTTGTTAGAATACACCCACCCTAAAATCAAGGGCGCTTAGCTCAGCTGGTTAGAGCGTCTCGTTTACACCGAGAAGGTCATAGGTTCGAATCCTACAGCGCCCACAATCAATCGCTAAAAATCAGGTGTCATATTAAATTTTGATAATTAAAGTTTTATATTTGCCAAATATAACTGAATTGTTATTATATAGATAACGCAATTTTATATTGCCAAAATAATTAATAAAAAAATATGTTTGGAGGAAAACTTGAAAACCAACATCATCTGTTTCTTAAAATGATGAGTGCGGTTCTTTTTGTGTTTTTAGGCTTAACTGGCGGCTGGTCTGTGCAAGCGGCTAGTGTCGAAATTGCCAATGGCACAATCACTTATCCGAATAGTTCACCGGCCAGTGGTATTGCCGTGGAAATTCACAATGGCAACGCCAGCGTGCACGCCACTGCTACCACCGATATCAACGGAGTGTATTCTCTCAGCCTTGATGAAAATGAGGCAAACGGAGAATCTTTAGCTGTGGAATTTACCGTGCCCACCGGTTATATGTCACCAACCAACGAAGAAAATCATTTTAATTATACTATCGGCGATAGTGTGCGCGCCATTGATTTTGAACTTATCGCTACTACCAAAACCATCAATGTAACTGTTACCACTATTGATGGCGAACCTGTCCAATACGTGGATGTTGGCGCCGCTCCGGTTGGTGGAGTTACTCATACTCAGTCTTCCGGATCCATGACCAATGGTGTGGGCGCTCTTTATGTTACCGGCGGTCGCTGGGTAGTAAAAGCCAGTCGCAACTTAAGTGAACAAAACCCCACTCGCTATCCTTGGGTGAATATCAGTCCGGCTCAAGAAGTCACTTTTGCTGACAATGATACAGCAGAATCTGTTGATCTTACTTTTCAAGTGGTACCCAGCCAACAACTGGTAACTGTAAAACCGGTTGATGAAAATGGCGATATATTAACGGAAAATAGTTTTAACGGCGATGTCTATTTAATAGGCTATACCAAATATGGCCCGGTTAGTACTTTTGCTAAAGTAAACGGTGAAACCGGCATAGCCAGCTTGTATCTTTTGCCGGGAATTTATAAATTAAACGCTCAACACAATCAACTGTCCGGACAAAGTTTTGACCCGGAGGCACGTTTTATTGTGGGTGCAGACCCCGGAACTTATGATTGGGGAACTGTGCAGGCCACACGCAATTCTTCCTCTCTTTCTGGCACGGCCAGTATTATCACAATTGATCAAAATGGAACGGAAACTACAGAAAACAGGGCTAATGTTTTAATTACTGCCACTAATTTAGATTTTGGCATTGCCGTGTCCACCAACACTCAAAACGACGGTTCTTTTAATTTCCAAAATATTGCTCCCGGCACTTACACGGTAGAGATAGACAATAACCAATATCTTGCCAGAAAAACCGCCTATACCAAAGTTGCCTCAGAAGAAAGTATGACGGATTTGGAATTACAAGCAGTGCAAACCAATATTACTCTCAGTGGTAGCGTGGTAGATGGGAGTGATGTTAAAATAACAGACCTGCCCGCGGCAGTAGTGGTAAATACCGGAGATGAAAAATTTTATGGAGCAGTAGATCCTGATGGTAATTATTCCGTATCTTTATATGGAACAGAAGGAGAAAATGCCACTTTGAATTTAGTAACTCAAAAAGATACAACAATATTTCAAGATGAAGATATCAACATTACTTTACATGGCAATAATACGCAAAATATTACCACTAACACCAACGAAGGTACTATCAATGGCAATATTATAAAAAATACCACCGGTGAAAATCTCACTGCCAGCACTTTAGGCACAGATAATTCCGTGGTGGCTTTAAATATGGAAAATGGTTCTTATGAAGAAACAGACGTTCAGGATGATGGATCTTTTAGCTTGAATGTGGGTCCGGGCAATTGGAAAGTAATGCCCAAAATTGACGCTCTATCCACTGATGCTTTAACCGGCGTGGTTAGCGACCAAGCTGTTGAAGTAACCGCCGACCAAGTTGTTGATGATGTTGAAGTACCGGTAGCTGTTGTTGATGGCGGAAGTGTGAATGGTAAAATTTTAGATGCTGATGGCAATCCCGTAGCAGAAGCGCGGGTGGTGTTAAGTAATGCAGAATATTTACAAGAGCAAGCCACAGCTAACAACACCTCTGTTAACCCAGAAGATATTATCAGCTTAGTTGCTAAAACCGATTCTGCCGGCGAGTTTAACCAAGGTTTACCCGATGGTAATTTCCGCGCCTATTTTGGCAATGATCCCGAGGGCGGAACGGGAATTGCTCCTGAAATTATGGATTTTTCTGTGGAAGGAGGCGCGGTAGATCTTGCTGATGCCGGCTTTCGCAATCCTGACACAACAGTATCCGGAGAAATAAATTCAGAAATTAAAAATGCGAAAGTGGAATTCTATTCAGAGACCGGTGGTTTAGTAGAAACCAGTGTTGATGCTAATAACAATTACAATGCCGGTCTTACAGAAGGCACCTGGCAAGCAGTGGTGTCTGGAGTAAACGCGGATAATAAAATAGCAATCCACCAAGAAGAAGTTGTTGTCGGCTCCGAAAACGTGGATCTTAATTTTGACACTCTCACAGATACCGCAGTAGAAATGCCCTCTACCTCGCAAGTTACTTGTGATGTTTCCGAAAGTTGTATTGTAGGTAATGATGCCGGAGCGCGAGCTCAATTACCTCCTTATGCCGCCGGTTTTGATGGAGAAATCACTGTGCAGTTAATTCCCAACCCCAATATTGAAGTTGGTTCTGGCGGAATTGTGCAAGAAGGTGTTTCTTATGATGTAAAAGTTTGGGATGGCAACAGCACTGAAGTTACTTTGTTAGAAAGACCGGCAATTATTGAGATACCTTTGGATGAAAACCTAAAACTCAATAATGCCGAAACCGAGGAGTTGACCCCCAGTTTTCAGCAAGAAGACGTAAACATGTTTCTGGCTCAAGGAGTAATGGCAGAAACTGATGGCAATATCATGCGGATTCATACCACCCATCTCACTAAATTTGCCGCCGTGGCAGTAGGAAGAACAACCACCACAGAAGACGACGTTGCTCCTTTAGAAAAACCCAACAAACCCCGCCAACTAAAGACAAAAAAAATAAAAGCTCATAGTGCTCTCTTAACTTGGTACAAACCTTTAAATTCCACCGTGGATACTTATAAAGTGCAATTGCGTAAATATAAGATAAAAAAACAAAAAAATTGGAAAAACTATAACAACATTACTCTTAAGAAAAAAGCGGTAAAAAAATTAAAAAAAGCCACTCGTTATCAATTCCGAGTCAAGGCTTGTAACAGCACCGGTTGTTCTGCATACACTAAATGGAAAAAATTCAAGACCAAAGGCGTTAACAACAATTAACTGCTAACTAAAAAACGCGGGCTAAATGCTCGCGTTTTTTGTAGTGGCGTGCTATCTTGTAATTATGAAATATGTTATTTCTTTAATTTTGATTGTCGTTGGTTTTCTTTTTATTTGGAAAACTAATGCCTTTATTAAGGCCTTTGGTCGCGTGGCTTGGGCCGAAGAAAAATTGGGTGGGGGTGGCACTTGGACTTTTTATAAAATACTAGGCGTTATCTGTATTCTGATGGGATTTATGATCATGTTTGGCTTTTTTTATTGGCTTCTTGACTTGTTATTTATTCCCGGATAAAATGCGTAAGCAAATAATTTATCAGGGCCCGTAGCTCATCTGGTAGAGCGCCGCATTTGCACTGCGGAGGTGAGGAGTTCGATCCTCCTCGGGTCCACCATTCCAAATTTGTTAAAGAGTAGGGGTTGCTAGTAATTGAGCTTTTTAAATAGTTATGAACCAAACAATTACTAATAATCAACACCGGCTTTCAACAAAATATCTCACGTATAAACTATTCACAAGTCTTTGGTTTGTAGGTGCAATCTGGGTTTATTTTTACCGTATATTTATAACCGATCAACAAGTCGGGCTTCTTGACGGGCTTGCGTTCGCGATTGGTCTTGTTGCAGAGGTTCCGTCTGGCGCTATGGCTGATAGATTCGGACGCGACAAAATGGTCAAACTAGGGCAAGTGCTTGCCGGAAGCGGTCTATTGATACAAGCTTTCGGTAGTAGTTTTATTCCCTTTTTTGTAGGACAAACAATTATGATGATCGGCATTTCATTTGTATCTGGCGCTGATGAAGCGTTGTTCTTTGGAAAACTTAATTTTGACCGCTCATCTGTCAATTGGCGAAAATTAGTGACACGCGGCTCTCAAGTTGCTCTTGTGGGCTCATTATTTGCAGTTGTAACTGGAGGATGGTTGTACTCGATCAATCCCCGCATTCCTTGGATTTTAACAGGTCTAGCATTCATAAGTTCCACATTATTAATTTGGTCAATCAAAGATACCCGAATTGAAAAGCGAGCAAAAAAGTTTTCAGTGGAACTCAAAGAGCACTTAGCCAGCATCAAAACGGGCTTCGCACAATTTCGTGCACCGAAATTATTGCTGTATATACCAATAATAATTACCGTGCAAGGACTTTTTTATACTACAGGATGGGGATTATTAAAACTAATTTTGCTTGACCGCTTTCATTTTGATCCATTTTGGGGTTCTCTTGTGATAGCAACAAGTAGCCTCATCACTGTGGGGATTTTAGCCCTTATGCATAAGTACGCAGAAAAAATGAACGAAAAGCACGTAGTTACACTCATCTCGGTTGGTGCAACCGCGAGTTTGTTATTATCACTAGCGGACATTGGTGTATGGGGCTGTATCGTTATATTTACACTCTATGCCGGAGAGTGTGTTCTTTATACATTTATGAGTGAAATTCTAAACAACCGAGCACCAGAAGATCAACGCGCGACAGTTTTGTCCGTTGCCTCATTTTTACGGACATTGCCTTATGTTGCACTCGCACCAATTATTGGTTATTTAAATACACGCGACGATCTTGAATATTTCTTGATTAGTTGGGCGATTCTAATTTGTTTAGCCGTCTTGTTATACTTTTCTCTCAAAAAACAAATATGAATTACCACCAAAGTCAGTACCCAGCAAAATTTAAGCAAAGTGAAAATATGTGCTATCTTTAAAATAAGATTATTATTTTCTTTTTATGAAAAATCCTAATTTAGAGAATTACATAAAAAAACAAAGACAACAAGGCTTAACAGACACCAAAATCAAAAATACCTTGGTGCAAAACGGTTGGCACATTCAGGATGTAGAAGCGGCTTTTTTGTCTCTTTCTTTAATCCAACCAAAAAATCAACCTGCTCCAACAACCATACCGCCATCACCTAAAAAAGTAGTAATAAAAGAGGGGATGAAAAAAAGCACCAAAATGTTAATGGTGATTTTAATCACCATTTTAGGTTTGGCTATTTTAAGTGGCGTGGCTTTTGCTTTTTATGCTTACCAAAATTCTCCTCAAAGAGTTACTAAAAATGTTGTGAGAAATTTATCTACTCTGCAAAGCTATGCTTTTAACTTAAAGCTGAATATTTCTTCTCCGGATGATGAAAGTGACGCCCAAACTATTATCCTGACAGCCGATGGCCAAGTAGACAACACCAATACTGATGCCAAATCTCAAGCAAATGTTGATTTGACTATGTTTCAACAACATTTTAATTTAGAAGTAAGAAATGTAGATAATGTCTCTTATGTAGAATTAAAAGAAAGTCCTTTGTTATTAGATATGATTGATTTTGCGGCCATAGAAAACCAATGGTTAAAAATTGACGAAGAAAGTTTAAAACAATTAGTTCCTAATTTGTCCGCTAATCAAGCAGTGCCCGCCACCGCTGATCAAAATCAAGAATTACTGACACAAATCAAAAACAGCTTTGAACAACATCCTTTTTTACAACTGCAAAAAAAAGTCAACACGGAAAACATTCAAGGCGTTATCACCAATGAGTACCCTATCACGTTTGACAAAGAGGTGGCCGAGTCTTTTTTTCAAGAAATTAAACCTCTTTTGGTAACAACTGAAACCAATAACCCCTATCTCAAACAAATTATCAACAGTTCTAACAATTTAGATAGCTTAAATACTTTTACCGGCAATATCTGGGTTGGTAAAAATGATTTTCAAATTTATAAATTACAATTTCAAGCGAACTTCTTAACTGTCAACCAAAAAAATACCGTGCAAGTGTCTTTGGAGTTGAAAAATCATAATCAACAATTTAATATTGTAGCACCCAGTACAGCGGTTACTTTGGACAGTGTGATACCAAGTCTTTTAATAAACTCAAAAGATCAACCAAGCGATTTAGAAACCATGCCCATTATCAAATATGAAGATGATGTCAATGATGATGAAAGTAGCGTAACAGAAGAAAATTTGACTAATGAAGACGTGGTTGTTCCTCAAGAAAACCCCAAAGATAATGGCGATCCGGATGTTGATGGGGATGGACTGACTGCTAGCCAAGAAACAGATCACCGCACTGATCCTTTAGATATTGATACTGATGCTGATGGTTATACAGATAAAGAAGAAGTTGATGCTGGTTACAATCCTTTAGGTGAAGGAAAATTATAATTTTAACGCACACTTATTAAGTGTACGGCGCGCGTACCGGCCAGAGCAATGTTTTGACGCTTGAGCATAAACACTAAACGTTGAGGTTCTTGTTGTTTCTTAGGGGCAGTAAAAGGAAAGGTTATAGTAGCAGTTTCTCCGGGCAGAACACTTTGAGCAAACTTACCAACCATTCTGCCGTTAAGATACAAAGCAACATTTTTACCCCATTTTTTATCACCAATATTTTGATAAGAAACACTTAATTGTTTGGTGTCTTTTTGGAACATGGCTAAAGGAAAATTGTTAGTCAGAGTTTGTCCTAAATAAGAATGCACGAATTGCAACTCTAAATAACCATTGGAGTTGGCAACTTTATTTTTTCTGACAAATAATTTTGTTACTAATTTTATAGTTCCGGAAATAGTTGGCGATTTTAAAGAAAAAGTGAAGGTAGCTGTTTGTCCGGGCGCCACTTCAGATTCGTTCATATAAAATTTTCCATAAATATCCGACCAAGCCTTAAGCCCTAAGTCTGTACGATTATGGCCACTTTCATCATAAACTTTTAAATAAAGATCTTCTTGTTTCCAAGCTTTGCGACCGTTATTTTTATAAACCACAACTGCCTGATGAACCTTTCCTGCTTCTATTTGCAAATCCGTGGTCACTTCGGCCCGGTCTAGTTGAGCTTTTTCAATATGCGCCTCAAAAGGAGCAACCGATAGCTCTTTAAATTTTTCAGCAACCTCTTGACGTAATGCAGGCAAATCATTCCAAATGGTGTTGCCGGGACAAAGCGTAGAATCAAGATCGCGATGACCAACAAGGCGCTGGGTAGAAGTGCCTAATAAGGTAGTGCGGGAATTGGGATCAAAACCAGCATCAACCGCCAGCACGGCTATTAAATTAGTTAAAGACTTGCGCATAGCAGGAGTCATACTGTTTGGGGTGCTACAACTGCCTTTTTTATCATTTTGATAACATCCCAACAGAGCAATACCCACCGATCCTTCGTTGTAATTTTTATCGGTAATACTGTTAAAAGTGTGACCACCTACCACGGCCTGTCCATCAGCCACTTCTCCTTTGCGTCCTTTATAAATATTGCCGTTTTTATCAATAATAAAATTGTAACCAATGTCTCCCCAATGTAAAACTCGCGCATGCCATTCATAAATGGCCCGCACCGAGGCGGCCGGGTTATCTCCTCCATCAGTGCTGGCTGTATGGTGAATAATAAAGGCTTTCAGTTTTTTATATTCCGGCGCCCACGATAAACTGCCGTCTTTTTTTAAAGTAAGACTTTCATCCGCTTCCCATTCTTGCCGGGAAATAATGGATAATTTATTTTGCGGTTTTTTTGGTGTGTTAGAATAGACCGCCGGTACCTCAGACTCCTTCACCACTTCTTCATTGTTAGCAGTGTCAGCCACCATGATTTTTTCATTTTGTGTTAATGAAGAACGCGTATCATAATAAACAAGTTCTGCTTTATTGATTACTGCCTGAAATGTTGGTTCATCAATTTTTATAAAAACCACAAACTCATCAGCTTGAGCCACAGTATTGGGATTAGTGCTGTGTTTTACCAACCCCTGATTTTCACTGACAATCTCTTCTAAATTTTCTAACTTAAAAATACCCAAACTTGAACCACGCAAAAATAATTCTACGGAAATAGCAACCGACTGAGAATCTTTTAAATTATCTTCCCAGAGCACGCCAAAAGCGTTAAAATCAAAATCGGCCTTAATTTTTTCAGTTTGAAAAATAAATTCTTTAGGCAACAATGAACTGGTTTGAATTTCCGGAGAAATATCTTGTATAAAATAATTATTCAACTCTATGGTTTTAAGCGGTATGGCGTCGGTTAAATCTTCGGCTTGTACTTGGTTGGGCACTGCCAAAACCAATAACAAAAACCCTAGAAAACCAGATAAAAATATTTTTTTGCTTTGAAAATTAAACATGGGTTAATATAGTATACCTCATTTTTTACTTAATACAACCAGACCGAGCCATGTCCAAAAAAGTACGGCTAAATCATTTTTAAAATAAGGCACATCTACCAAGCCGTAAATTACCACACAAACAAAAACTCCCAATAGCGGCAATAAAAAATGCTGTTGCTGATTTTTTAATATTTTTTTTATTAACCAAAAAAAGATCAATCCTAAAACCATCAAAAACAACCCCAGCCCTATTATTCCCAGCTCTACCCAAAAATCCAAAAAAATATTATGAGGATACAATAAAAGCTCTACGTGAGCAGGCAGACGATATAAATCATAAGTTTGGGGAAATCCTCCCAAGCCAGCGCCAAAAATAGGCTGTGCTTTTAATAAGTGGAAAGTGCCCTGCCAAAGAGCCAGGCGTACTTGTCCGGAAACATCTTGAAAAAATAAAATTTCTCTGGTAAAAGGCAAAATTAAAGCCAGTATCAAAATTATCGTAGAAATTCCTATGACTAACCAACGCCACTTGGTAAAAAATACCACAACTACAACAGATATTCCTAAAGCCACCAATGCTCCTTCGGCATGAGACAAAAAAATTGCCACTAAAGTTAAAATGATAACTGATAGCACAAACCAACGTTGTAATTTTTTAAACTGAGCCCAAAAAGGCAAGGTTCCTATAAAAAAAGCACAAATCGGCGCCAAAAATAATCCCACTGCATTAGGATAACCATAAAAAGCCGTAGCTCTGCGCCCGGGCAGATCATGCCAACTGGCGGGAATGCCCCAGCCTAAAAAATATTGACCAATGGTTATGACAGCAGTGAGGATAGCTATTGAGCCTAAAGCGCCCAAAAGCCAATGCCAATCTTTTGAGGTTTTTACGCTTTTTACCAAAACCACAAAAAACAACAAAGGCTCAATAAGATAAGCTTTAAAAATACCCAATCCGGCTGACAGGTTAGGTGTGGTTAAAAGACCAAAAATACCCGTCAATATAAACATACTAAGACCTATAACAAGATAAGGATGTTTTTTAAAAGAAAAAAGTGTTGCTTGTTTATTTTCTTTTCTAAAAAATATTTCTTGCAAAAGAAACATAAAAAATAAAGATAAAATTCCGCTTTCCAGCATGGTAAAAGGAATTTCTAAAAAATGAAAACGCACTAAATAGCTGGGAAGAAAAAACAAAACCAAAGATAACGCCCAAATTCTATTGTGCCAAAAAACCAAGGCCACAACTAAAGCAAAAATAAAACTAAAAATGAGAGGAATCATAAGAGGCGTTCTTTAAAGCCAAATTCTGTAAAGCGATTAAAAACCCAACGGTAAACCAAATGTGCATAATGTACAACACGGAAAAAGTATTATATTGCACCAGAATACCGATAAATCCGGCTAAGGCGCCCAGTAAAACAGTGCGGATAAAATCAGAAGAAGTTTCTTTTAGGGCTTTTATTGAACGCAAAAGCACAATAATAAAAACAATCATAATTAACACCAAACCGACAATACCGTTTTCAGCCAAAAGTTCTAAATATTCATTGTTCACTATTCTCCACCCCTCTACTTCCCGCATATAATTAGGATGAGCGGCTTCATAGGGGCCAAAACTACCCGCTCCAATACCTATGATGGGGTGATCTTGCCAAGCCTGATATGCTATTGTAAACATTTCCACACGTTCATTATAAGAAGCGCCGCCAAAAAGATTGCTAACGTGTCCTAAAAAATCCTGAGAAACTGTTTCCAAGCCAACCATTTTCACTAAAATTCCACCGGCTACTAAAAAAGACACGAAAGCAATGCCGACATTTCTCCAGGTGATCAATTTTAACTCTAAAAAATAATATAACACAATAAGTAAAAATGAAACCGCAAAAGCAATATAACCACCGCGCGCCACCGTTAACAGTAAATTAACTACTCCTAAAACTAATAAACCAAAGGTAAATAAAGAAGAATATGTTTTTTCTTTATTTAAAAATAAAGACAACAAAATAGACAGTGGCACTAAAAGATAGTTGGCAAAATAAAGAGGCTCTAAGGCGGTGGATTGCACGCGGGGAAAGCCTAAAACATCTTTAACGTAAAGATCGCGCAAACCAGTAAGAGCTTGAGGCAGGCCAAGATAATCTCCGATAAATTGATAAAGACCAAAAATAGTTACCAGTAAATAAGCGGCAAAAAAGAAAGCTAATAATTGTTTTACTTTTTTTTCCGAATTAAGCAAAAAAGGCAAGGTAAAACCAATGGCTATGGTAAATAAAGTAAAAGCAAAAACCATTAAAGAACGACTAAAGTTGGGGGCGTTTAAAAAGCCTAATAACATCACTACCACAAACCCGCCCAAAGGAATTAACAAAGGATTTTTAGGAATAGGAAATTTCCGGCGCACGGAATAATAAAAAATTAAAGCCAAAATGGTTAAAACACCTGCTATTTGAGATGGTCTAATGGTGATGCCGGCAAAATCATAAGCTCCCAGACGCTCAAAAGGTAGAAAAAAAGCTAACAACAACACACCGCGCCAGGGGTTAGTAAAAATAATAAAAGCTAAAATAAGCACACCCAAAAAACCAAAAATATACAACGGTCGTACATAAACGCTTAAAAAACCCAAACCCACCAACAACCCAGCACAGCAAAAAAAACTGCTAATCTTCTTTAATTCAATAAATTTTAATAAATTTATTTTTTCTTTCATTTTTTTAATTTGAACATTTGGCGCAAATCTTCTTGGTTAATGCCTTGCAAAATCCACAAAATAAAAAAATAGACGACGGCGCCAAAGGGAACAAAAACAACCAAAGACAGAAGAGAAAAATCTAACCGTGTACTGGCTGTATCTACTTGTTCAAGCAGGTGTGTTGCCGGATAAATATCTTGTAAGAGAGCAACACCAATCATTAAAAAAAAGAACATCACGGCAGAGGCAGTAATGGATTTAATAAATACTTTTCCGCTTAAATGAATTTTAGTGGTTCTTAAAATAATCACCAAGGCAATAATGGCCACCGCTATTTCCGAATAAACCGTTACCCAGGCCGCGCCAAAAATTGAATAGCTGGGTATAAAAATAAAATAACCCAACAAAGAACTGATGGCCACAAAGGCATAGCCCCACATCATGCTCTTTTGCTTATTTAAAGAAACCACCACATAGCTTAAAAGCGTGCCCAAATAAATGGCACCGACTGCAATAATTAAAATTCTTAAAACATTATTGGAATTTTGAAATTCTGATCCGGCCAAAATTCGAATAATCATCGGCGCTAGAGCAAGGGTACCGCCCACCAAAGGCATGGCCACCACAGTTAAAGCGTCCAGGGCTTTTTGTAAAACATTCTTAAATTTTTCCAAATCTTTTTTTTGCCAAGCGGCATTTAAAAGTGGCAATACCAAACCCACAAACATAGCTGGAAAAGTTACTAAAACTTCTAAAATTTTATAAGGTGCTCCGTACCATCCCACAACATTATTGGGCTCGTAAAAAGAAAGAATGATGGTGTCTCCTTTAAAATAAATAAGTGCAAAGCCAATAGAAACGGCAATGGGCCAAGCTTCTTTTAAAATTTGTTTCCATAATGGCCAATTAAAAACTAATTTCAATTTTACGTAAGAACGGGTGGCCAAAAATTGAATCAAAAAATTAGTGACACTGGAAATAACATGGGCGAACAAAACCCACCATAAACCAAAATCAAAATAAACAAACAAAATTACAAAAACCAATAATGCTATTTTACCGATAAATTCACCAAGGGCAATCCAACTGGTTTTCATGGCTCGCTGAAAAATGGCGGAGAGCAGTTGATTTAAAGAAATGCAAAAATAAAACAACGTGGCAATAGCAATACCGGCAACAATAGTGAGGTCATAAGCGTTATTATAAAGACTAATAATCCAAGCGCTCAGCGGAGCCAGGCTTAAAAAAATAACTCCGGAAACTATTCTTAAAGTAAAAATATTATGCACAATAGGATCGTCTAATTTATCAAGATCCAGATGGGCAAGTTTTTTAATTAGAATAATATAAAAACCAAAATCCATCATAATGGCGAATAACTGTAAAAACGCTAAAACTTTAGTATATTGACCAACTCCAGTATCCCCTAAATAACGAAAAATCACTCCAGCCGTAATTAAAGCCAACACAGTTCCTGCGATTTTTCCCGCCACTTGAATGGCGGTATTTTTAGCAATATTATTAGTCAAAGACATAGATTTTCAATATTCAACATAACACATTTAAAGCATTGACGCAATGCAATAATTTTGGTATAATTTAAGAATGAAAATATTTTTTTATCGTGTTGCAATCTTCACGCTAACAATTGTTCTGTTTTGGTTAGGACAAACTCAAACAGGATATGCTAAAAATAAAATTCTGGCTCATCGGCCAAAAAATCAAATCGTGAAAGTTAAATTAAGCATTGCTGAAAATCCTAGCATCTTTTCCGCCGATGGTAAGTTTGCGGTTGAAACCGATCAAAAAACCTTAAAAACATTTGCCAAAAATGAACAGGTTAAAATCAGTTACTTAAACGGAGAATATATTTTAAATTACGGTCAAAATTTTCAAGCGGAAATTCGTTCTACCGATTCTTTAAAAGTAACGCCGCTCAAAATGCGCAACTTGGTAACAGCGGTAAATTTTCAAAACACTTCCTCTTGGGAAATAACCGATAATGAATTTTATCACAGCGTCCGGTTTATTTTTTCCAATTTAGAAAATAACGTAATTTTGGTGAATGAGGTAGGAATTGAACGTTATATGGATGGTTTGTGTGAATCTGGAAATGTTGATAAAACGGCTTATTTAAAAACCCTGCAAGTAGCCGCCCGCACTTATGCCCTATATCATTCTTTAAGCTGTACTAAGTATCCAAATGAGCCTTACTGTTTAGATTCCACCGCCGGTAGCCAAATTTATTGCGGCGCCTCTTATACTAAACGCTCTCCCCAGGTGCAAGCGGCACGGCAAGCTACCAAGCGCCAAGTGATAACCTATAATCATCAAGTGGTCATTACTCCTTATTTTTCTCATTCCGACGGTCGCACTCGTGCTTGGAGTGAGGTGTGGAATGGTGATTATCCTTATTTGCAATCTGTACCAGATCCTTGTTGTACAACAATGACTTTGTGGGGACATGGCGTGGGTATGAGCGGTGAAGGCGCGCGTTATTTTGCCGATTTGGGTTGGGGTTATAAAAAAATATTAAAATATTATTACACCGGAATTGCTATTGAAGATTTGCAAAATCTAAATACAACTCCTATAAAATAAGCATCGCATCACCAAAACTGTAGAAGCGATATTTGTTTTTAATGGCTTCTGCATACGCGTGTTTCATAAAATCTGTTCCGGCAAATGCACAAACTAACATAAAGAGTGTTGATTTTGGTAAATGAAAATTGGTTATCATGCCATGCACGCATTGAAATTCATACCCTGGTGTGATAAAAATATTCGTCCATTTTTCTCCTGATTGTAATACGCCATTTTGTGAAAAAGACTCAAGCGTGCGAACAGAAGTGGTGCCAACTGCAATAACCCTGCCGCCTTTTTCTTTAGCGTTGTTAATCAGTCTAGCGCTAGCTGGCGACACCACCGCATATTCAGAGTGCATGTGGTGTTTTAAAACATCATCAACTTTAACTGGCGCAAAAGTGCCTAAACCAACATGCAGAGTAATATAAGCAATGTTCACACCTTGATCTTTTAATTTTTGTAAAAGCTCTTTAGTAAAATGAAAACCGGCTGTAGGTGCGGCAACAGAGCCTTCGTGTTTGGCATAAACTGTTTGATATTTTTTCCTTAATTCTGACTCTGGCAGTGACATCTGATGAATATAAGGAGGAATGGGTGTTTGGCCAAGGTGTTCTAAAAACTCTGGTAATTTTTCTTCCAAACAAAACAAAGTTACTTTTCTGGTTTGCGGTGATAAACGCTCATGAATTTCTATTAACAATTCCCAAGATTGATCTTTGATAACTACTTTTTGGCCAGTTGCCACATGCTTTCCACCAACCAAAGCCTCCCATACAACACCGGTCTTGGTGGTGGTTATTTTTTTTAATAAAAACACCTCAATTTTACCGCCGGTATTTTGTTTCTTACCAACCAGCCGAGCTGGAAAAACTTTGGAATTATTAAAAACCAAAATGTCTCCGGAGCGCACATAAGAACATAAATCAAAAAAATGTTTATCAACTATGGTCTGCTGATTCTTGTTCAAAACCATTAAACGAGAAAGGTCTCTGGCGCCGGCAATCGGCTTCTGGGCGATTAAATTCGCAGGAAGATGAAAATCAAAATCCGCAGTTTTCATAATGATTACTCTTACTGGTTAACCTGATTTACTTTTTTTGCTTCTTCTTGATCAATTTGATGACGATATTCCTCGGTTTCCTTGACTTCTTGTAATTCTTGCAATTTCAGCGCTTGATCGTGAACTTGTAAAATAATTTTAGCAACCTCTGAAGGATGAGCAACTTCCTCAAAAACAAAACGTTCGGCGCGACCGGCGGTTTGAATGTGTACTTGTCCATAATCCAAAAAAGTTTGCATCTTGCCTCGTACCTCAGAAGTAACATCTTGCACTTTTAAAATATTCAATTCAGAAATAACCCGCTTAAAAAGCCCCTCTTGTTCTATGGCAATAATCCGTTGATCCGTAACCACCCAAATATCCAAATGATAATCCACAAAATTATGAAAATATCCCAAGGAAACAAATAAATAATATAAACTTGAGCCTAGCACCAACAAAATATAAAAAATACTTTGCGTATCAAAAATATCATCACCAAAATAAATAACACTAAAAATAATAAGAGGCGGAATAAGTAAAAAAACAATCAAATGAACAACAGCATAGGCCAAAATAGTCCAGTGGCGACGCAATAATAACACCACATGTTCATTTGGTCTTTGTGTTGGAAAATGTACGAATCGATGTGCGCTGAATTTTTCTTGCACAGCTCTGTTATTTTGAGAAATTAGATTTGATGGGTTCATAGTTTTAAAGAAGAACTATTGTCAAAAAAATTGCTAATCGGAGAAAAAAGCATAAGGCTATCTGTCCAAACAATATCTTTTAGCAAAAAATAAGTAACACTTAAAATTACCAAAGAAAAACCAACAAACAAAAGGGTGTTGACTTTTCCGGTAAAATCAAAAAAACCGAATTTAATAATGTGATATAAATTAAAAAAAGTCCACACTAAATAAACAGAAAAAATTACGCCATAAAGAATAAGAAAAATATAAAGAGGAATTTGCATATTAAAAATCTAATTGCTCTTGCAAAATTTGCGGCGCTTTTAAACCCAGGTGCTTATAAGCGTGCTTAGTAATAACCCGACCGCGTGGAGTGCGGGCTAAAAATCCCAATTGCATTAAAAATGGCTCGTGAATATCTTCAATGGTTTCTTGTTCTTCTGAAGTGGCGGCGGCAATAGTTTGCACCCCCACTGGTCCGCCGTTAAATTTTTCAATAATCGTTTTCAGTAATTTTCTATCAACATTATTCAAACCCAAAGCGTCCACCTCTAATAAATCTAAAGCCTCGTTTACTAACGATGGGGAAATGGCACCGTTGTTCTTAACTTGCGCATAATCTCGCACCCGTTTTAATAAACGATTAGCAATACGCGGAGTTTTGCGGGCACGCTTGGCAATCTCCATGGCTGAATCATGATCAAGATCAATCTGTAAAATCTTAGCCGAGCGTTTAATAATTTCCGTCATTTCTTCATCAGCGTAAAAATCTAATTTATAATGCGCCCCAAAACGATCACGCAGAGGCGCGGAAATCAAACTTAATCTGGTGGTGGCGCCGATAATCGTAAATTTTGGCAGTTCAATGCGTAAAGTGCGCGCGGCCGGACCTTTGCCCGCTATCACATCTAAAGAAAAATCTTCCATAGCCGGATAAAGAATCTCTTCGATGGTTTTGTGTAAACGATGAATTTCGTCAATAAATAAAATATCACCTTCTTCCAAATTGGAAAGAATGGCCGCCAAATCCCCGGCGCGTTCAATGGCTGGACCAGAAGTAACCCGAATGTTTACCCCCATTTCTCGAGCAATAATGTAAGCCAGGGTAGTTTTACCCAATCCGGGTCCGCCGTGCAACAAAACATGTTCAATCGGTTCAGTTCTTTTTTTGGCCGCTTCAATAAAAATATGTAAATTTTCTTTAATATTTTCTTGGCCAATATAATCGGAAAATTGTTTGGGTCGCAAAGTCAATTCTAAACAAACGTCTTCTTTTTTTTGTTTCTTGGTGGTAACTAATTCAATGCTCATATTACTGAAATTATACCTAAAAATAACAGAAAAATCAAACTGCTCGCTTAAAATATGATATACTCTTGAATATGCGTAAAATTATCTTTATTATTCTGGGAATTTTTATTTTCAGCGGTTGCCATACGGTAAATATTACCACCGAAAACATTCCCAACAATAACCAAAACAAGACCGCGGCCGACTCAGTCAAAATAGGAGGCGCTTGGACCAAGGTGGAAGATGGCTTGGAAAAATTAGAATATTATTTTCAAGAAAATACGCGAGCAAAAATAATTATTTATAAATTAACTCCGGACAAATTTTCTTTTCAGTTTAAACATAGTGAGGAAGCGCTCTTTTTAACGGATTGGGATGAAAATTTACAACACCCCCTTTTGTTGATCAATGGTGTTTATTTTTTAGAAGATAATGCGCCAGCCGGTATGTTGATTGTCGAGAATAAAAAAATAGGTAACAATCAATTTGATCCAAACAAGAGCGGAGTTATAGAATTGGCGCCAACAGTCAAAATTATTGATACCAAAAAAGATAAATTTGATCCTAATTTTGTTAAAGAAGCGGCTCAGGCTTATCCCTTTTTAATAAAAAATAGTAAACCAAATATCAAAGAAGACAGCGGACAAATTGCCAGACGGACTTTTATAGGTACAGACCAAGAAGATAATTTTTATTTGGGAATTTTGCCTGAGGAAAGCCAAACTTTATATGAACTAAGTCTGGAGCTTAGTAAAGTTCCGGTGAATTGGAAAAATGTAATAAATCTGGACGGAGGATCGTCTAGCGGTTTAATTGCCAACACTCAAAAAAATCCAGAAAACTTAAATAGTTATGTTCCTATTCCTAATGTTTTAGTAGTAAAAAGACGTTAATTTAGCCTATTTTAGCAAATTTTCCACATTTTTTCCACTCCTTCCATTTCTTAGTCTTGACAAAAACAAAAAACCGTGTTACACTACTGGGTCGTCATTGTTAATGATGATTAAGGTGCTCTTTATTACGTAGCAGGCACGACAAGCATGGGAAGGTATCACATGGTAAATTCAGGCCTTGGCTCGAATCTGCCCTGAATACATTCTCTTGCCTGCTGCGTAATGTGGAGCATTTTTTAATTTTTCTTTTTATTCTCCGGTTTGGGCTCTTCTCCTACCTGACAAACCGCTTGCCAGGGTTTATAAACTGAAACATATTCTTTTTCATAAGTAGTGCCGTCAGCATAGTCTATATGATAAACAAAAGAAGCTGTAATTCCCGCGTGGGCCGATTCTGTACAGCGCTTTTGGGAAGGGGCTAAATCAGGAGTGGGTATTTCTTTAGTAGGCGGTGGCGCCACCCAATTATAAGTTACGGGCTCGGTGTAACTGGCTTTGCGACCATCATTGGTGCCCCAGTAATCAAAGTATAAAGCCGTTCCTTCTAAACGAGTCTGCATTAAAATGTAAGCTGAAGTATCATTGATAAAACAAAAATCCGGCCAGGGATCATAAATGGTGGCATCGGTTCCTGGTTTGCCATTGCGTGGATCACTATAATAAGAAACTTGATAAGAATGATTTTGTCTTTCTGTAATATTTACACCAGAACTTAAAGCCGCCCGAAAGCTAGTGGTGCCAACTTGGCACAATCCACCGCCCACCTCCGGTTTGGTTTCATTGCCGGCAATAACCAATTCTGACAAATAGCCGTTTTCTATAGTATAAGGCTTGAGTGCTTTGTTTAAACAAAACTGTTCTTGCGGCGCAACCAACAAGCCGTTAAGCAATTCTACTCCGCGGGCAATATTATGTTGTCTATTAACCGGACTACCCGCCATATTGGAATAGCCGGTACCAAGTAAATTTTTAATGCCTAATTCCGCAACATTTTCCGGAGAAAATTTTGGTTTAGTAATATCTACTACTAAAGCTATAGGTTTTTTTTCACTGTAAGCAGAAAGATAAGTGTTCAATAACCAATTGTGAACAGCTTGGGCGGTTTTTTTCATATTGATTTCCCGGCCGTCTTCAGCCGCTTGTCTTTCGTTGAGATTTTGCACATCTCCTTGCTCATTGGTTTCCACTTGCCAGCGCGCTTCTTTGACTTCAGTGTTAATCACTTCTTTTGCCTCGACTAGAGAGGTGCTCAATTTCTGAGGATCAATATTAAATTCTCCTGAAGAAAAAGACATCCACGAACCCAAGGCCGCACGATCAAACTCCCATGATTTGTCTTCCCAAACTAAAGTAAGCGGCGCCAAATTCAAATACTCTTCAACTAAAGCAAGACTTTCTTGCACCTCAGCCACGGTTAATTTTGGATAATCAGTTTCTAAAAAAATCTCTATGCCGGTATTGTCTAACCGGGCTAATTGTTGCGATATCTGTTTGACAATATCATCATAGTTAAACTTGAGCCCAGAAATTTCAGCAACTAAAGAAATCTCACCACGGTCATCAATAGCAATGTTGGCATTAACGGCGGGGGTTTCGTATTTACCAAAAACCTCTTTTAAATTTTCTGTTTCTGCCACTTGATTAAATTGATAAGCAATATCAATATTTTTTTGGCGTCTAAAAGTCCAATATTGAATTTTTGCTTGTTCCAAAGAACTTCCTGCTCGACCAATGGCAAAGGCTTGAGTTAGGGCTGTGGCAAAATCAATTTTATAAATCTCCTGTTCTGCTCCGTCTACTGTTTGGGGCGGCTGAATTGGTAACACAACTTGAACAGTTGGTTCTTGATTATCACTTTTAGGATCAAGATAAGATATGGACAAGCCGTTTGTCTTCAGTTTAGTGGTTTTTGCATCAAAAATATTAAAAGCTTCCATGTAAGTTAAACCAGAGAGATCAATATTATTAACAATTACACCCGGATAAAAACGATTTTCATATTTATTTAAAAAATAAAAATATCCCGCCAAGCTGATGGTTAATAAGAACAGGAATAAGCCCAAAATTAAAATTACTGAAAAAATTATTTTCTTTTTTTTACTCCAAGATTTTTGAGAAATTTTTTCTTTCATAAAAACACCGCAATCCTCATTAAGGATTAAAAATTTTAACCACCCTCACATTAATAATCAGCGCCTATTGCTACTACACGAATTTTACCATTGCGCGGTTTATCAGACTTTGGTAAACGAATAGTTAAAACTCCGTTTTCTAAAGAAGCCTTAATGCTGTCATGCACGATATCTGCCGGTAAAATAATAGAACGAGAAAAACCGCCCCAAAAACATTCTCGCATAAAATAATCATCATTACTCACTTCGTCCAGTTTATTTCTTCTGACTCCGCGGATAGTGAGCATGTCGCCATTCATACTAACATCCAAATCTTCAGAGCGCACCCCGGCCACAGCCGAAACAATAACAATTTCTTTTTCGGTTTGAAAAACGTCCACCGCCAACTGACCGTCGAAATTAACCGCTTCCGTGAGCCAGCTTTCGTCAATGTCATCGCCTTCTTGCAATTGATGCGAAATATCGCGATGGCCAGATTTAGCTGATTGTCTTAAGGTGGTGGTGGTGGCAGATTCTTCACCAAAAGCACGACGAAAAAAATCTTCTGTATATTCAATATCCGTTCTGGCTAAATCTTTAATTTTACGACTGAACATATTTTGATTAGACATACTCTTATTATACTGCCTTGTTTTTTTTGTGCAAGACTAAAACCGTTTTTATAACCTCCGCAAACGCAAAGAATTGGCTAAAACCGAAACAGAACTAAAGGCCATAGCCATACCGGCAAAAACCGGATTCAACATCACTCCCCATAACGGATAAAACAAGCCGGCGGCTAAAGGAATGCCAACAACATTGTAGATGAAAGCCCAAAACAAATTTTGTTTAATAATGCGCAAGGTGCGTTGAGATAACTTAAGGGCTTGATAAACTTTAGTCAAATCGCCGTGGAGCAGGGTAATGTCCGCGGATTCTATGGCCACGTCTGTGCCGGTGCTGACGGCTATGCCCAAATCAGCGGTTACCAAAGCTGGCGCATCGTTGATGCCGTCGCCAACCATAGCCACTATTTTGCCTTGTTTTTGTAATTTTTGCACTTGTTCTGCTTTGTATTCTGGACGCACTTCGGAAAACACGGTGGTAATACCAGCTTCTTGGGCAATAGTGTCTGCGGTTTTTTGATTATCTCCGGTCATCATTACCACCGTAATTCCCAGTTTAGTCAACTGCGCTATCGCTTTCTTAGCTTGCGGTTTTATTTTATCCGCCAAAGCTAAGATGCCCACCGCTTGTTTTCCTTGAGCTACAAAAATAACAGTTTTACTTTCCTGAGATAAGGCTATAGCTTTTTTTTCTAACCCTTCAGTTAATAAAACCTGTTGCTTTTGTAACAAGCGCTTGGTGCCAATGCTCCATTGTTGATTTTCTATTTCTCCCACAACTCCTTGTCCGGCAATGGTTTCAACTGCTTGTCCTGTTTGTGCTGGATAGCCCTTTTCCTTAGCATAATTGACAATAGCCACTCCAATAGGATGTTCGGAAAATTGTTCTATGGTTGCTACCTTTTGTAAAAGTTCGTGGGAGGAAAGCTTAATGTTATCAGCCACCACTATATCTGTTACCTGAAATTTTCCTTCTGTCAGGGTTCCGGTTTTGTCAAAAACAACCGTATCTATATTATGACCCATTTCCAAGCTCTGGGCATTTTTTACCAAAATACCCTGACGAGCGGCCGTGCCGGAAGCCACAATAATGGCAGTGGGTGTAGCCAAACCCAAAGCACAAGGACAGGCGATAACCAATATTCCTACCAAAGCGGTAATGGCCAACGGTAAGGCTGTGGGTAAAGATAAAAAATAACTACCTATGGTCAGCCATAATACCGCACTAACCGCCGCTAACACCAAAACCGTGGGCACAAAATAAGCAGACAAACGATCGGCTAATTTTTGAATTTTAGCTTTTGATCCTTGCGCTTTCTGCACCATCGTAATAATGCGAGCCAAAACTGTTTCTTGTCCCACGTGTTCGGCCTTAATCATGATTACTCCCTGGGTATTAACCGTGGAACCAATAACTTGGTCGCCTACAGTGCGGGTGACTGGTTTGCTTTCTCCGGTAATCATCGACTCATCAAGGTGAGTTGAGCCTGCCAGCACTACGCCGTCCACGGGTATTTTTTCTCCAGCCTTAATCACACAAACATCTCCAATTTTTACCTGATCAAGAGGAATGTCTATTATCTCCTCGCCTCTCTTAACATGAGCAATGCTTGCCTGAAGATGCAATAACGCCTCAATAGCGGCGCCGGTTTTTAACTTAGATCGAATTTCTAAAAATTTACCAAACAGCACAAAGCCAATAACCACAATAGTGGCATCAAAATATAAAGTGGGCGCCAAATGCAAAACCTCTTGTCCTTTGGGAAACCACAGAATAAAAGCACTATAAAAATAAGCAACTACAGTGCCAATGCCCACTAAAGTATTCATGTCGGCTGTTCGATTTTTGATAAATCTCATAATACCTGCCAAAAACCGATCACCACTCCAAAACAACACTGCTGTGGCTAAGAAAAATTGGATAATTTTCCACCAATAAACATCCATCAATAATTCCAAATTCCAAAAACGCGCCACTATGCTGATAATCATCAGGGAAAAAACCAACAAAGCGCTGGGTAAAGCAAGATATATTTTAGGTTTTAATTTGTCCAATTCTTCTTTTTTGGCACTGTGCAAACTATCTGTATTTTTAAAAGAGACAAGTTGATAATTATGGCCTTTTAAAATCTCATTCATCTGCTCTAGGGTAACTTGTTGTGGATCATAAACAAGACGAGCTTGTTCAGTGGCCACATTTACTTCTACTACAGAAACTCCTGCTATTTCTTTCAATAAGCTCTCAATCACAGCCGCACAAGAAGCACAAGTCATACCTTTAACTTGAAATTGTTCAGTTTTCATAAAAAGATAATTAGTTTTTTATTCTACCACTTGAAAACGACCGCTGGCCATACCCATGCCACACGTAAATGGCAGAACGCCCAAAGTGGTTGGGGTAAAAGTAATCACGGTGTCTTGAGTATAAGACAGTTTTTGAAAAATACCCATTTTAGGCAAAGCAATGGTTGATGTACAGCCAGAAGCATTGGCGGCGTTAATGTGCCACTCTACCGGTATGCCCACTTTGACTGTTAAACTACTGGGATTATAATCCAAATCGTTAACTGCCATATTAACAATTTGTTTGTCGCCTACCACAGTATTGCTGTTTTCCGTAACCGGAGAAACCGCTGTCTGCTTGGCGAAAATGGCACTGGGCTGAACACCAAGCAAATGCAAACCGTTGCTCAACATATAGATTCCCAAGAGCAAAACCAAAACTCCGGAAAAGGAGGTGAAATAACGGGCAAATGTACCTTTGGAAAAGCTGGCAATAATACCCACGGAAATTAGCGCCGGCATTGTTCCTAAAGCAAACACCAGCATAATAGTCGCGCCCTGCCAAAAACTGCCGGTAGTTAAAGCATAAAGTTGCATGGCTTGAGTAAAGCCACAGGGCAGAAAAAAAGTAAGACCACCTAAGATTAAGGGCACTCCGGGACGATTACTTTCTGCCAAACCGTGTAACTTGTGGCCGATCCATTTGGGCATTTTCGGTACAAAATGACTGCCTTGAAAAATTTTTAAAATATCAACGGCCAACAACAACATCACTACTGCCACCAAAATAGTCAACACTCCGGTTAAACGCAAGGAGGGGGTTAACACACCGCCCAACGCGCCTACAACACCGCCTAAAACAAAATAAGAAATCAAGCGTCCACCGTTAAACAACAGGTGCGGTTTTAATTTTTGCCAAGGAGTGGCATTTTGATGCAGAGTTTGCATTTTGGTAGAAAAACTTAAAATGAATCCACCCACAACCGCAATACAAGAAGAAAGAGCGGCAACTATGCCTATCAGAAAAATCGCTCCGTAAGTTAAAGAATCGCTAATTTGTCCCGCGCTTCCGGAAAAAGTACCCATGACTTTAAATAAAGGATACAATGCTAATACTATCAACGCGGCAACGCCAATTTCTTTCCAGTTTCTCTTTTTATTCTGTACTGTCTGTAAATCGTCTGTTGTTTGATCTTCAGTAACAATATAATGATGCTGAGCCAGGCTCTTTTGGATAGTCGACAACTGCGGTTTTTGGTTGGCGTCATGCTCAATTTGGCAAAGGCCGGTTTTATGATTAACTTGAACTTTTTGCACTCCGGGTATTTTTTGCAAAGCTCTTTCAATCAAAACTTCACAACTGGTACAAGTCATGCCCTTAATGTAAAAAGTTGTTTGATTATATGAAGAATTATTTTTTTTCATAACGTAAAAATATTTAAAGAAATTAAAAAAACCAAGACTGAGAAAAAGTATTCTCAGCAATTTTTTACGCTAAATAAATTTTGGGAGCAATAATTCCACAACGATACAAGGCCACCAAGGGCAACAAAAAACTTTGCCGAAATCGTTGATGAGAAAAATATAATTGTTGACGAATAAGTGGTAACTGGTAAACAATAACAAGCAACACCAAAGAAAAACCGCCTAAGAAAACCACAAAACCAGCAAGTAATACATCAATATCTGTAATGTAGTTGGTAAACACTTTTTTTATTTCCAAGGACATGGCCAAAAAACAGCTTTTAGCGCATTCGTTCACATCATACATGCCTTGATTTGCCATATTCATGTTCATGTGTGATCGGGCGAGGGCATTTTGGGTTTGATGATACATAAAAAAAGCTAAAATTAGCAAAATACTCGTGGCCACAACTTTTTTTAATATTGAATTCTGATGTCTATTGATCATAAGTATGCCTAGCATACAACAGCAAAATGATTTTGGCAATGCCAATAAACCTGTGCAGACTGATGGCTATTAACGATTTTTTCCTGCCAGTTGTCCGCAAGCCCCGCTAATATCACGCCCCATATTTTTGCGCATGGTGACAGAAATGTGCGCTTGTTTTAATTTCTGCATAAAGACTGTTGCCGTTTCTTTGCTACTGCCTGCAAAACCGGCCTGAGTTTCATTGTAAATAATTAAATTAACGTGCAATAATTGTGGTTTGTCTATTTTTTGGATAAAGTCAATTAGTGCCTTAGCGTGACGTGTTGTATCGTTGCGGTCTTTTAATAAAATATACTCAATAAAAACTTTGCGATTGGCATAATGAAAATAATTTTGTAAAGCCTTTTGCAGTTTCACTAAAGAATAGGTTTTGTTGATGGGCATCAGTTCTGTGCGTTCATCCTCAATCGCGTTGTGCAAAGAAACGGCTAAGTTAATTTGCGGCCAATGTTTGGCAAAATGCGCAATACCCAGTACCAACCCGGAGGTTGATACAGAAATATGTCGGGTGGAAAAATTAAAAGCCTGGCTATCAATTAAAATGCGCAAACTTTCTTCCACTGCAGTTAAGTTGGCCAACGGTTCGCCCATGCCCATATAAACAATATTATGCAAACGATCAAAAAGATGGTGCTCCTGATTATACTGAATCCAAAATAACACTTGGTCAATAATTTCTTCTGCCGTTAAACTGCGTTGTAAACCCATCTTGCCGGTGGCGCAAAAAGCACAATTCATGGCACAGCCGACTTGGCTGGAAATACAAACAGAATAGACGCCGGGTTTAGGGCTCATTAAAACCGTTTCTATCATAGAGCCGTCTATCAGCTGTAAAGTTGCTTTATAAGTGCTACGATCTCTGGATTGAAAAATCTGTGTTTTGACAAAAGACATGGCAGTAATGGTTTTATCTGCTGTTTCTCGTAAGGCATTGGGCCACACCCGAACATCGGCAAAACTCTTTGCCCCGAATTTACAAAACGCGGCAATGGCCTGGTTGGTGCGGAATTTAGGCTGGTTTTGGGTTAGAATAAATTGTTGAATTTTTTTGGGCCACATAAATTAGCGCACCGAAGGATATCCGCCAACCACACCGTTTTTAGAAAGGACAATTTGCCATAATTGATTTTTACGAGCACGAAAAGAACCGGCGCAACATAATAAATAATATTTCCACATGCGATAGAAACGATCACTGTATTGATGTTTTAATTTTTGCCAATGTTGATCAAAATTCTGAAACCACATCATGAGTGTTTTGTCATAATCCGCGCCAAAACTGTGCCAATCTTCCATGACAAACAAACCCTCGATAGCTACCGATAACTGTTTCAAAGAAGGCAACATGCTGTTGGGAAAAATATACTTCGCAATCCAAGGGTCTGTAGTTTTGACAGAGTGCAGTCCGCCGATAGTGTGTAATAAAAACAAACCGGAATCTTTTAAAACACGACGGGCAATTTCCATATAAGTGCGGTAATTTTTATAACCCACGTGTTCAAACATGCCCAAAGAAACAATGTGATCAAATTTTTCATTTTTAATATCCCGATAATCTTGATACCGCAATTCTACCGGCAAACCAGCACAATTTTTTTTACCCAACTCAATCTGTTCTTGAGAAACAGTAACCCCCACTACGTGCGCGCCGTACTTTTGACTGGCAAATTTAGCAAAACTGCCCCAGCCGCAACCAATATCTAAAACGGTTTGTCCGGCTTGCAAATTAAGTTTTTTGCACACTAAATCCAATTTTTCCTCTTGCGCCTCAGCTAGGGTTTTGGCCTTTTTCCAATAACCGCAAGTATAAACCAAGCGCTCATCAAGCATGGCTTCATATAAATCATTGCCTAAATCGTAATGATGTTTGCCAATGTCATAAGCTCTTTTTTTATTTTGCAAATTTCCTAAAGAAGCCAAAACTACTTGCAAAATAATCTTCCAGTCTCCCCTCACTTTTTTATCCAGCCTGGCTTGTAAAATTCGGTTAAAAAACTCATCTAATTGTTGCACATCCCACCAACCGTCTAAATAAGCCTCTCCCAAACCCAAAGAGCCTTGCGCTAAAACGCGCGCATATAAACGTTCATCATGTACTTGAATATCCCAAGGATTATGGCCGTTAATTTGAATTCCGGCCAATTGTAATAATTTTTCTACGATTTGTTTAGTTCTGTTCATATCTTGACTTTATCAGAAAATAAGATCTTGTCCAGTATTTCTCTTGATTTTTCTAGGACTTTTTTCTATACTACCAAGGTTGAATTTAATCAGCCCGGGTGGTGGAATCGGTATACACAGCAGACTTAAAATCTGCCGGAGCAATCCATGCGAGTTCGAGTCTCGCCCCGGGCACCATTAGGGAGTCCAAAAAGAAAAATTTGTCTATTATCTTACTTTATATCTTGTTGCTTTTCCTTGGCCGAATTTTTTAATTTTATTCATGTTTAATAATTTTTTGATAGCCTGTTCAACTGTACGAGCTTTTAATTTTGTTCCTTCTATCACCTCTGAGCGCTTGAACGTTTCGTGCGACAAGGCAAATTCCCATACCTGCAATTGTTTTATTGATAAAAAATCCTCCACAGATTCTTGGATGATGAGCTTTAAAGCCAATTCGCTTTGTTTTAAAATACATTCCAATAAAAATAAAACCCAGGCAGAAATATCTTCCTTTTTTTTCTTCCAGGTAGTTTGTGTTTTATTCAAGGCAACATAATACTCGGCTTTATTGTCTTCGATAATTTTTTCATGAGAAATATACGGAATGTATTCATACCCGGATTGTAACAATAAAAAATTGGTCAAAATTCGGCTGGCGCGACCATTGCCGTCAGTAAATGGATGAATAGCTAAAAATTCAAAAATAAAATTTGCCACTACCAACAAAGGGTGGGTTTGCTGAGTGGCCAATTTTTTTTGTGTCCAATCAACCAATTCTTGCATTTCCTTTTTTACTAAATACGGTGCTGTTGGATCAAAAACAATTCCAACTAATTCTCCTTGAACGTTTCTTGCTTCAACTCTATTGGAATCAATTTTATAATGGCCTTTATGCCGTTCATCCTTGGCGCTATATTTTAATAACTCTTTATGAAAACCAAGAATAAGACTTTCGGAAAAATGTAATTTTTTCCAAGAGTCAAACATATTTTTTAGTAATTCAAGATATCCAGCCACTTCTTGCTCGTCCCGCGTTTTAAGGGTTTTAATTTTTATTTTACTTAATAAGTCTTGTATCTGTATATCTGATAATTTTGAACCCTCAATTCTTGTAGATGCGCCTGTAGAAGTTATTAAAACAGACGTTTTCAAACGAGAAATCATTTGTGGTGATAATGTATTCGTTGTTTTCCATTGCCCCTTAATTGCATCAATCTTAGCGATAAAACTATATATTTTTGCTGTAATTACGGGACTAAATAACAAGCGTTGATCAAATCTGTTCATTGGCATAATATAAAAAGTAGTAACAAATTAACTATGTGAGTATATGTTACTATATGTTAATATTTTTGTCAACCTTTTTCAAATAAAACAAAAACGCGGTAATTATCTAGAGTGTTTTTTTAAAATATTTAAAATTTGGCGGTGGACAAGGCCGTTGGTGGCCACCAAGCCTTGAGAACAACTATTCCATTCTTGACCGGAAAAATCTGTAATCTTACCGCCGGCAGTTTCTATCAATAAAATGCCGTTGGCAATATCCCATAAGCGCAAAGGAGGAACGATAACCGCGGCCTCCATTCGACCGCAGGCAATGTAAGCCAGCTCCAAGGTGGTACAACCCAGGTGCCGCATGGCGCGAGAGCTATCTTCAAAATGCGACCACAGTTCCATAGATTTGGCGCGCGACTTTTTATCGCGACTATAATAAGAAAAAGAAAGTACAGAATTTTTTAAAGACCGTTCTTTGGAAACATGAATATTGCGTTCGTTTAAACGAGCGGATTTATTTTTCTCGACAATAAAAATTTCGCGCAATAAAGGTGCGTGTAAAACGCCAATAACCGGTTTGCCTTGATCCAGTAAAGTTAAAGAGGTACAAAAAAACGGATTGCCAATGGTGTAATTTAAGGTGCCATCCAAGGGATCTACCACCCAGGTATAACGTGCGTTGTTATCAACCTCGTCACCTTCTTCACTGACAAAATTATGGTTCGGAAATCTTTTGCGCACTTTATAACGAACAAATTTGTGCACCTCCATATCGCTGGCACAAACTATTTCGTGACGTGTTTTATGTTTGGGTTTGCTTTTGAGATAATCATTAAAATTACGGCGCAAAATAAAACCAGCGCGCACGGTTACCCCTACGGCAAATTCTTTCAATAAAGACACATCAAGGTTGGCCATAATTTATTTACGTAAACTTTTTAATAACTCAAGATCTTGTGCTCGACCTAAGGCCGGAGTTTCTAAAATAAAAGGGATTTTTTTAAGCCCGGAATGGTTAAGTAGAATTTTAAATCCGGTTTGGCCTATTTTTCCCTTACCAATATGTTCGTGCCGATCGTGACGCGAACCAAAATCCGGCTTGGAATCATTGGCATGAATGACCGCCAATTTTTTTAAACCTATATATTTAACCAGCTCTGCCAGCGCTTGGGTTGCACCTTTTTTAGTTGACCAGTCATATTTTACGGCAAAACTGTGTTGCGTATCCAAACACATGCCAATTTTGTCCTGGTTTTTAAAATGAGCTAAAAGTCGTCCGATACCGTCAAATTCCGCACCAATGGTTTGACCACTGCCGGCAGAATTTTCCACTAATAATTTAGTTTTACCTGTGTAACCGGCTAGAACTTGGTGAATTCCTTTTTCCACTGCCGGCCAGGCTTCTTTTTTATTTTGATATCCTTTGGCCGAACCAATATGAAACATCATGCCGGTTACTTCTAACTGATCACTGGCCTTTAACCATTTTTTCAATAAAGCAACGGAGGAGTGGCGAATACGATTGTCAGCAGAAGCTAAATTTATCAAATAAGGCGCATGAACAAAATACTGAGTAAAACCATATTGCCGGCAGTTTTTTTTAAAATTCTGAATTTCTGTTGGTGCAACTTCTTTAAATTGATAGCTTTGTGGCGAAGATACAAAAAACTGGAAAGTCTCACAACCTTCTTCATAAGCATTTTTAGGGGCATTGCTCACACCCCCGCTGGCAGAAACATGAGCTCCGATTTTAGGCATGCCAATATTATAGCATGAAAAAAACTATTTTTTGGTGAACTCTTCCAATTTCTCAAAAATCTTCCGGTGAATAATCTGATTTTCTAGTTGTATTCTAAATGCCAAAGAATCAATTTGTTTAATAATCTCGGCGTTATTTGGCATTTTTTCATAAACCTTTTTTGTATCGTTAATTTCTTTGTCTACTTCCACAACAGTGGCTTTGATATCTTCCGCTTGAGCTATTGCCCGTAAAACCAAAGCGGCTTTAATCCGATCTTGAGCCTTGGGGTTAAAGTCTTGGCGTAATTCCTCTTTGGTTTTTTTAAGGTGGGTCAAATAATCTTCAAATTTCAAACCCTGTTTACCAACTTCATGCTCAATTTCGTGCAACATTTTATCCGTCTCTTCGGCAATCAATTGCGGAGGCAAGGCGTCGAACTTGGACATGGCAATTAACTCATCAATAATATTTTCAGCAAATTTCTGCTCTACTTCTTGCTTAATTTCCCTCTCAATATTTTGCCTTATCTCTTCTTCCAGTTTTTTTAAAGATTCAAAATTCAACTCTTTGGCCAAATTGTCATCAAGTTCTGGCAATTCTAATTCATAAACTCCGTGTACTTTTACATGCACTTTTGCTTTTTTATTAGCCAATTCTTTTTTATAATCTTTAGGAAAAGTAACTTCAAAATCTTTTTCCTCGTTTTGTTTCATGCCCACAACATTGTCTTCAAAACCGGGAATCATTTGGCTTTCTCCCAACACCAAGTGCTGTTTTTGCGCACTGCCGTGTTCAATAGCCACTCCGTCTACTTTAACCACAAAATCAATCAGCACTTTGTCTCCTTTTTTGGCTGTACGAACAACGAGCTTTTCTTTAGCGCGCATTTTTCTCAAATCGGCTAAAGTTTTTTCGTATTTTTTTTGATCCAACACTACTGTTCCTTTGCGGGATTTTAAATTTTTATATTCTCCAAGAACAACCGTGGGCATTAAAGCTAAAACCGCCTTATAAACCACCGGGTTTCCCGGAGCTAATTTTTCACGATCAATTTTAGGTCGCGCCGCAATATTTAAGTTTTCCTTTTTCAAAGCTTTTTGCAGACTGTCTTCTACGATATCGGCAAAAGCTTCTTCGTAAATTACTTGTTCTCCTACCTGCTGTTTTAAAATCTCATAAGGAACTTTTCCTTTGCGAAAACCTTTAATGTTTACTTCGTGAGCAATTCGTTTAGCCGCTTTGTCTACAAAAGGCTGGGTTTCTTCCAAGGAAAGCTCAACGGTTAATTCCACCTGTGATTGTTCTAATGTTTTTTTAACAATTTTCATGATTTTTTATACTAAAAACACAACTAATAAAAGAGCAACAATGTTAAGAATTTTAATCATCGGGTTAATGGCCGGACCGGCTGTGTCTTTATAAGGATCGCCAACTGTATCACCGGTAACCGCCGCTTTATGCGCTTCTGATCCTTTTCCGCCAAAATGACCTTGTTCAATATATTTCTTGGCGTTGTCCCAAGCGCCGCCGCCCGAGGTCATAGAAATAGCCACAAACAAACCGGTAACAATAGAGCCCACCAATAATCCGCCCAAGGCTATAGGGCCAAAAACAAAACCCACAAAAATAGGAACGACTATAGGAATAAGAGCGGGTAAAATCATTTGTTTAATAGCGGCTTTGGTAACAATGTCGACACAGCGCGCATAATCTGGTTTGGCGGTGCGTTCCATAATACCGGGGATCTCTCTGAATTGACGACGCACCTCGTCTACCACTTTGGCGGCAGATTTGCCCACCGCTTCCATAGAAAGAGCGCTAAAATAATAAGGCAATAAACCACCAATAAACAATCCAATAATCACTTTAGGGTCTTCCAATAAGAAAGTAATTTGTTTTCCTAAATCCGCAAACTCTTGCACATAAGAAGCAAATAAAACCAAGGCCGCTAAACCAGCCGAACCAATAGCATAACCTTTGGTTACGGCTTTAGTGGTGTTGCCAACCGCATCAAGCGCATCTGTCACTTTACGTACCTCTTCTGGCAAAGCGGTCATTTCCGCAATGCCGCCGGCGTTATCTGTAATGGGCCCAAAAGAATCAATGGTAATAATAATGCCAGCCATAGAAAGCATAGACATAGCCGCAATAGCAATGCCGTATAAATCCGCAAAATGATAAGTGGTTAAAATACCGGCCGCAATTACAATTACTGGCAAGGCGGTAGCTTTTAAAGAAACGGCGATACCGGCAATAACATTAGTGCCGTGCCCGGACTCTGAAGCTTTGGCAATAGATTGCACGGGCTTGTGTTTGGTAGAAGTATAATATTCTGTAATCACCACTAAAGCGGCGGTTACTGCCAAACCAACTAAAGCGGATAAATAAAGATCGGAAACACTGTAACGATTATTATCGGCCATTAGCCAGTTGGTAATGGGATAAAAAACTATAGCTGATAATCCACCGGCCACGGCCAATCCTTTGTAAAGCGCTCCCATAATATTTTTTTTTGCCCCCAGACGCACAAACCAAGTGCCCACGATAGAAGTAATAATGGCCACACCGCCCAAAACCAAAGGATAAAAAATGGCGTTATCAAAACCTTTAAAAGCCAAAGACCCCAATAACATGGCGGCTACTGAAGTTACCGCATAAGTTTCAAATAAATCCGCGGCCATACCGGCGCAGTCACCCACGTTATCGCCAACGTTGTCCGCAATTACAGCCGGGTTGCGTGGATCATCTTCAGGAATGCCCGCTTCCACTTTACCCACTAAGTCCGCGCCCACATCTGCGGCTTTGGTATAAATTCCTCCGCCCAAACGGGCAAAAACCGAAATTAAACTGCCACCAAAACCTAAACCAATCAAAGCCTTTACATCACTGGTGATGGCGAAAAATCCGGCCACTCCCAATAAAGCTAAACCTACTACCAATAAACCGGTAACCGAGCCTCCCTTAACTGCCACATCCATGGCGGCTGTTAACCCTTGCTTGGCGGCTTCAGTAGTGCGCACATTGGCACGCACCGAAACATTCATGCCAATGTAACCGGCGAAAGCAGAAAGTGCCGCACCAATTAAAAAGCCTATAGCTGTAGTAAAATTTAAAACCAACCACAAAAGAATAAAAACCAGCACCGCTATCACGCCAATAGTTTTATACTGACGGTTAAGATAAGCTTTGGCGCCAGCTTGAATGGCCTGCGCGATTTCTTTCATGTCTGCTGTACCGTCTGCTTTTTTTAAAACCATTTTTGCCAAGGCTAAACCGTAAACAATGGCAATCACAGCGCTTACCAGCGCCAAAATCAAAATGGAATTCATAAGATTTTGATTGTTTAATTATTTATTATTTATTATTTATTATCTTTTTTTGCTTTCTTTTTTTCTGCTTTGGGCTTGGCCTCATCTTGCACAGTTTTTTCTTTAGCATCAGAATTTTCATCTGGTTTGTTTTCTTTGTCTTCAGTTTTTTCTTCAGAGACGTCAACTGTTGTTTCCGCTTTCACAATATCAATTTTCCAGCCGGTAAGTTTGGCGGCTAAACGCACATTTTGCCCACCTCTGCCAATAGCTAAAGACAGTTGATCTTCGGCAACTTTGGCCACCGCGGTTTTTTCTTCTTCATTTAATTCCACCGCTTGAATTTTAGCCGGGGCTAAGGCATTAACAATAAATTTAATCGGGTCTTCGTTGTATTCAATGATGTCAATTTTTTCACCACCCAGTTCACTCATAACGGTTTGCACGCGTGATCCGCGCTGACCAACACAAGAACCAATGGGATCAATGTTATCGGCGGTGCTTTTTACCGCAATTTTAGAACGAGAAGCCGCTTCTCGGGAGATCGCTTTAATTTCAATGGCGCCAGTACTAATTTCCGGAACTTCCATCTCAAAAAGTTTACCCACCATAGGCGCGGCCGAACGAGAAGCGATAATTTCCGGGCCACGATTGGTTTTTTCAATAGAAGAAAGATAAACTTTGTAACGCGCGCCAATTTGGTAACGCTCATTAGGCACTTGTTGTTGCGGAGGCATAATCGCCGTAGCTTGACCTAGGTCCATATAAACCATAGGGCCCTCTACTCTTTGAACAGTGGCATTAACAATTTCACCAACCCGGTCTTTGTATTCGTTGAATAAAGTCTCTCTTTCGGCTTCGCGCAATTTTTGAATAATTACTTGTTTGGCGGTTTGCGCCGCTACCCGACCAAATTCATCCGGCACCGGCATTTCGGAAATAATTTCATCACCCATTTCCGCGTCTTTTTTAATTTCTCGCGCATCAGTTAAAGAAATATCCGTGCGGGGATTAAAACGATGCTCTTCTTCTGTCGCTTCCACGCCGTCTTCCTTTTTTTCCGCTGGTTTAACCGTTATTTTTGGAGCTTCGTCTGCTGTGAGTTCAATTTCTTCTTCTGACGGATCTTCCACCACGGTTTTCACATCAAAAATTTTCATAGAACCGTCCTCGGGATTAAATTCCACCCGCGTGTTAAGGTTTTTATTACCAAATTCTTTGCGATAAGCCACAGCCAAAGCCGCTTCAATCGAATCAATAACCGCATCAAAAGGGATGTTTTTTTCGTCGCACACCTGCTCAATTGCGAGCATCAGTTCACTTTTTGCCATAGGTATCAATATTCAATTTTTTAAAGGTTTAAAAAAAGCTAGCATTTTATGATGCTAGCCTAACTATTTCACTATATTATGATCCGGATTTGCTGTCAAATAAAATTATCATTATTCCACAGCACTTGTGCCAAATTCTAATCTGAAGTGCAATCAACTTTTAAATAAAAAACTACTTAAGAATAGAAGGATCTTTTCCTGCGTCGAAAAAAAATAAAATTATATTAATCTCCAGAACAAATTGCCGGGAAATTAAAAAAGATGAAGAACTGATTGTTTGTCATGAAACAATTTATCAATGCATTTAATTATTTATTTTATTTAGCCACAATAAAATATTGGGCTTAATTGAAAAGGAAAGTCTCCAAAATCTTCTACCATAAGTAAATAATACTCACCGTAAGGAGCGGTTGGTGTAACTTCTATGTGCTGTGATGTTGTTCTATAAGAAACAAAAAATTGACGAATTCCTGATAAATTTGGGCTTTTGATGGTAAATTGATCATAGTATTCTTGCAATTCTGAAGTTGATAATTGTGATTTTATTTTAATAGAAACACGATAATCACAACCATCGCCATTGCTTTTTAATAAATTAGCTTCTTTTTTAACCCTGTTGACATATCCTGTCTTTTCCGGCAAAGGTACAGATTTTAAACGTCTAGCAAATTTGTCTACCGGAGAATTAAAAATGATTAAAAACCAAAAAATAGTTGTTATCCCAACTAATGCAATAATGATCGAAATGGTATCTTTCATATAAATAGCCTGAAATAATTTTATTAGCAATAATTTTTATATTTTACAAACCCCGCGGTGGAGTAAAAGACAGGGTGTCTTCATAATAAGTTCTTAAACCTTGCCGCGCGGCTGGATTGCTAACTAATAGAGCAACAATTTCTTGACCTGCTTTTTCCGCTTCTGCTGATACTTCATTAAAAATATGTTGTTGAACTAAATCCTTAATTTTTTGGCATTTTTCTACGTCCTGCCGTAATAGAACCATCAATCTATTGAATAATTCTAAATGAGTGGTGCTCCAGCGGGTTTCCATGGTGTTGCGATTTGGTTGGTGAAAATTTTCCCAAGTAGGACTATCTTGTGGTCCTGGCAAATCTTCTCGACTAAGAAGGGGGCGCTTTTTTTTAGATGGAAATTCTGAATACATGGTTTTTTAAAAAAATAATTAAATATTATTTATAATACCGCTTCATTGACTGAATTCATAATAAATCCACCAATTATCATTAAGCGGTTTAATCGCTCTATATTCCTGTGTTGGTTTAAAATTTATATGATCAAGCGATTCTAGTCGATCGGCTTTTAACATTTTTCCCATATCAACTTTAACAGGACTGTAAAGTAAAGATTTTAATTCTCCCTCATCAATAATACCAGCGCTGTAAACATAAAAAAAATAACTACGCTGGTTTGATGACATTAGATCAATACTAAGAGGGGCAGTATCAATTCTAAAAACATGTAAGGCGTGCATGCGTCGATTGTATTCTTTAGAGCGTTCGGTTGAAATAATAGCCTTGTCTTTCGATTGATGTGGTAGTGAGTGTTGATATTTTCCGTCGTCATCAAGATAAATCACCTCGTCCAGTGGGTCATTTTTAGAAAAGCCCTCATAAATAGTACGAATGTCATGCCCTTTAGCAACGTCTTCGTTTAACATATTTACTAATTCAAAAAATTCAGTTTCGTGTTTTTGATGAAGAGCGATTATTTCTGTATCCGTATTTGGTCCAATAGTACTAAAAAATCCTACAAGTGCTAGTAAGCCAACTAAAACATGAATAATATAGAAAGCAGATGTTGTTGCCACAATTACCACAAAAATACTGAGAAAAATTCGTTTTTTATTACGTTTCATAAATTAAAACTTGATTTGAACATATATTAACATAGTCCACTAAAACAGCAATGTCTGATTTAATAACAAAAAATGACTAACTGACAAAATCCAGATAATTTGTTTGGTCAATAATATCGTAGCTTGCCTCCTGATACTCGCTCAACCACTCTTTTGGTGCGTTGTGGTTTCGATGATTTTGCCATTTGAACTCATAGCCATATAATTTACCTCCGCGCTCTTCTACCAAATCTATCTCTTGTTGCGACCAGGTTCGCCAAAAATAGTAATTCGCATACAATCCCAAATATTCTCGTTTTTTCATGCGTTCGATAAACAAAAAATTTTCCCACAACTGCCCAATATCATTACGACTATTCAAAAAATTAAAATTTCCAATCAAAGCATTGCGAATCCCGTTGTCATAAAAATAATAGCGAGAAATTTTTGTAATTTCCTTTCGTAAGTTCCGAGAAAAACCACCAACTCGAATAATAACAAATGCTTTCTCCAATAAATCAAGATAACGCTCAACCGTATTTCTGCTCATGCCTAATTGTCGACCTAATTCCTGTAAGGATACTTCGTGGCCAATTTGAAATGCGATCAGCCTTAGCAGTTGTAAAATTTTTTGGGAATTTCGAATTTGTTCAAGTTCAAGAATGTCTTTATAAAGATAGGCGTCCCGTATTTGAAAAAGGTATTGAATTTTATCTGCAAAGTTTTTACTTGTCAGTACTTCCGGGTATTGACCAAAAATCAAAAGGCGTTCCAGATTTTGATATAAAAATGCTCCACCTTTTTCTTCTTTAAGTTCTAAAACCGAAATGGGGAAAAGCGTATGAACTGTTTGCCGACCAACAAGTGGTTCACCAATTTTATTAGACAAATCAAATGAAGACGACCCGGTAGCGATCACTCGAATTTTAGGAATTTGGTCGACGATAATTTTTAATCCTTGCCCAATATGTTCAATTTTTTGTGCCTCATCAATAAAAATCAAATCATATCCGGTAAAGAAGGATATAATTTTTGAAAAATCATTTGATTCCAGAATTTCTTTAAGCCCAGCATCTTCGCCGGTGCTTTGATATACTTTGCCCTTATATTGCTTAAGATAATTTTGGATAATTGTTGTTTTTCCTACTTGTCTTGGACCATATAAAACAAGGACTTTGTTAGGTTTTAACCAAGAGTGAATTTTATCGGAATAATAGCGTTTAAACATATATTATTATAATAGCAAATTTATCAATTTGCGTCAATAAACTGAAGCAAATAGCCTTATTTCCTTCAGTTTATATCAAAACAAAAAACCACCTGTTTTATTTGGCGGTTTTTTATGATCTGCTGATTTTCATTTTTTAAAATGTAAAACACCAGAAGAATGCTCTTTATCGTCACGCTAAACCTTTTTGGGGCAAGCGGAGATCAGGTTGAGCAGAAGCCTGTTCCCGGCAAACGCGCCGGGGGCGAGAGGTGTTGCTGAATTACTCCAACAACACCTCTTCTGGTGGTGTGTCTTCGAGGTACTTACAACCCTCGTCAACTCCCCACCAACAGTTGTCGTCGAGGTCGTTGCAGACCTCGATCGCGTCCGGGTTGATCCCGGAATCGGCGTCATCGCAGTCCGTGTCGTCGGCCACGTAGCCGTCCGGCTGATAACAGCCGGTTGCCTCCGTCCAAATGGCCGGAGTGCCGTAACCGTCGCCGTCTGCGTCCTGGTAATAGGTGGTTGGGACGCCTTCGTCCACACCACCGTCGCAGTTGTTGTCCAGACCGTCGCAGACCTCTTCGGTGCCCGGACTGATGTCCGGGTTGTTGTCGTCGCAATCTCCAGCGAGTGTTACACCACCGGAGACATCTTCAGTTGGGGCGGGTGCCCCATTGCCGCAGGTAAGTCCGTACGGCTCACCTGCTCCGTAGCCGTCTCCGTCCTCGTCGTAGTAGACGGGGAGAGGCGCTCCCACCGTGGGGTCGGTGTCGTCACAGTCTGACTGCGACGGCACCACGAGCAAATCACACCGGGGGTCGTAACCCCCTTCGTCGGTATTGGAGCTGGTGCACACATATGCACCATCCCCGTCTTTATCTTCGACGACCGTCCACTGACAGCCGCCGAGTCCAACGATAATCAACGCCGCCACAACAAGCAGTACAATTACACTGTTCTTCAACATCGCCAGTTCCTTTCTCTTTTGACCATAAACTCAAGCACGAGAACCAACTTCCCGCACTTGAGTGGCACAAGGGTACACCAAAAAACCCTTTTTGTCAAGGGTTTTGGTAAAAAAACTGGGGATTAAAAAATTTACTTAATTTTATGGTTGAATCCAGGCCGGGGCGGTAAATGACTAATGTCAACACCTATTTTCCATACATTCTTTTCCAAAAAAGCCTCAATAGTTTGCCGATTGGCTTTATTTATTAAATTGGAATGTGACAGTTTATTTTCTTTGGCATATTCAGCCAGGGTAATAATTTTTTTATTTTCCAAATAGGCCAATCGTTTATGATAACTGTTTGTTAAAGCCTTTCCTACTATTTCTTCCATAATAACTGTTGCGCCCCGTATATCAAATTCTTTAAATGCTGAATAATATTTTTTTCTATCAATAAACTTAATATTAATCGGAACAAATCCTTCTCGTATCAATAAATAATTATTGATCACTCGCCCAATGCGTCCATTACCATCAACAAAGGGATGTGTGTATTCAAAGGCAAGGTGCAATTTTGCCAGCCGTTTAATAATATTTTTATGACTGGTGGCATAATATTCTGCCAATATCTTTTCCAGGCGCTTTATCACCTCTTGTGGAGCTGGCGCAATATGGCTACCCACTCGAACATATTCATTGTTTTGACGAAATCTTCCGGCAATCTCATTACGAATATTTGAAATCAACATTTTATGCAATGACAAAATTACCCCAAGGTTTAATTCTTGTTCTTTGGCTCTTTTGTTTGTATAGGACATAACACGCGCTAAATTTTTGGCTTCAAAAATTTCTCGTTCATTGATATATCTATCCAAATCGATTTGCAGAAGTATTTTTTCTGTTTCTTCAAGAGTAAGCGTGCTATTTTCAATAGCGTTTGAATTATATACCTGCTCTGCTGTTTCCGCTTCAGCAATAAGCTGAATAAGAGCGTCTTTGTTTATAACGGCTGTATAATATCTTTCGCGAAGAAAATTCACCCTCTTAAAAAGAGTAAACATTTTTGTCATATATCAATATATTATACTTTTTTCACGCTTTTGTCAATATAATCGTGAAAATTGAATAAATTTATACTTTTTTCACGTTTTTAACCATCATTCACTACCACTAAATTAACAAAACTATAAATTAAAAAAATATCTATCTTGGTAAATCTAGTTCCCCGATATTCCAAAAAGGCTCTAGGGTAAAGGCATTGAGTCGAATGGTGATGGCGATAAAATCGTACTGCACCTTGGCGTGAACAGGAATAACTCCTTGATCTTTCAAAACCTGCTGAGTTTTTTTCATTTTGCTGAGTTTTTTTATATTGATGGCTTCTGTGGCCATGCCAAACAAATCACTGGTGCGGGTTTTTACTTCCACCACGTGGATTATTAGTTTTTGCCTTGCCAAAATATCCAGCTCGCCATAGCGCGTGTTGATGTTTTGACCTAAAATTTTAAACCCGTGGTCTTGCAAATATTGCGCGGCCAGGTCTTCTCCTTTTTTGCCAATATTTTGATTATGCGTTTTGTTCACTATTTTACTTTTGCAAAATCATAGCCCAATGATAATCGCCGGCATCAAAAGTTTCCAAGTGTTGTAAATTTAAACTTTCGGCTAAAACTTTAAGGTCTGCGCTACTGATTCTGTGTTTAAATTCGGGGCCCAGAGGAGAGCTTTTTTTCCAATCTACCAATAAAATTTTACCGTTGGTCTTGACCATGCGCATGGCTTCTTTTAAGACTTCTTCTTTTTGATGAGACTGAGAAAGCGTGTCGGCAATAACCAAAACATCCGCGCTGTTACTGGCCACTCTTTTGGCCGCGCCCACAATTTCCAAATCCGTCCATACCGTTACCACATTTAAAAATCCGGCTTTTTCTACGCGCTGTTTAATGCTGGCTAATACACTTTTAACAACATCCAAAGCATAAACTGTGCCTCGTTCTCCCACTATTTCCGCACCAGCCAAAGTAAAAGGAGCCGCATTGCCTGCGCCGCAATCAACCAGGGTCATTCCCTCAGCCAGTTCGCATTTTAAAAGCAAGCCCTTGGTGTCTACTAAATTATCTTGGCTTTTGTTGGTGTCCATATTTTTATTTTAACATCGTCTTCATAGGATGAAAAGTCAACCGGTGGGCCTGCGTAACACCGTGTTTGTCTAAAGCGCGCTTATGCTTTTCCGTACCGTATCCTTTGTGTTTATCAAAGCCGTATTTGGGAAACTGGCGATCTAGCTCGTCCATGATTTGATCTCTGGTAACTTTAGCCACAATCGAAGCGGCCGCAATAGAATAAACCGTAGCATCGCCATGAGCCACCGCGCTTTGTTTGACGCCGGAAAGGCTTTGTAAATTAAAAGCGTCAACCAACACGTAATCTGGCTCTACGGATAAACCGCGAATGGCTCTGATCATAGATTCTTCGTTGGCTTGTACAATTCCCATTTCGTCAATTTCGGTGTTTTCCACAATCCCAATAGAACAACTGATGGCTACCTCTTGAATTTTAGCCGCCACTTTTTTTCTTTTCCGAGGCGACAATTCTTTGGAATCCCGCACATTTTTTACCCGATGATCCAGCGGCATCACAATCGCACAAGAAATAATCGGTCCGGCCCAAGCGCCCCGACCAACTTCATCAACACCAACAATAGCGGAATATCCTTCTTTAGACAGCCTCCTTTCGTAGCGTAAATGTGGTTTACCAAACATAATGCTTTTATTGTAGCTAAACTGCAGGAATAAGCTAGCTAATCAAATAATTTACGAAACGCGAAATTTTAAACTTGTCCACGTGCTTTCATGGCCGCGGCAATGCGAGTGGTGGCGTGAATATAAGCGCCGGTGCGTAAATCGGTTTTATATTTTTGACCCGCGGACCAAACATCATTAAACGCTTGCACCATAATCGGCTTTAATTTTTCAAAAACTTCTTTTTCGGTCCAATAGTAATTGCTTAAATTTTGCACCCATTCAAAATAAGAAACGGTCACACCGCCGGCATTGGCTAAAATATCCGGCACCAAAGTAATGCCTCTTTTTGCTAATTTTTCATCTGCTTCCGGCAGGGTGGGGCCATTGGCCAATTCTACTATGGCGCGGGCTTTGATTTTGCCGGCCACCTCTTTGGTAATTACTCCTTCTAAAGCCGCCGGCACTAAAATGTCGCAAGCTAAAGTTAAAATTTGAGTGTTGGAAATATTTTTACTGCCTGGAAAATCCAAAACGCTGTGAGTTTTTTGTTTGTGGGCAAAAAGCTTGGTAATATCCAAACCCTTAGGATTATAAATTCCTCCTTTAGAATCAGAAACCGCTACTACTTTCCAGCCTTTTTTACTGGCCAGTTTGGCGAAAAAAGAACCGGCATTACCAAAACCCTGGACTACCACTTGGGGATTTTTTAATCTCATTTTTTTAATCAACTCTTCGGTAACATAAATTCCGCCTTGAGCGGTGGCTGTGCCACGGCCTTGTGATCCGCCTACTGCCAAGGGCTTGCCGGTAATTACACCGGGGGTATATTTGCCTACAGCTTTGGAATATTCATCCATGATCCAAGCCATAATTTGCGGAGTAGTATAAACATCAGGCGCAGGAATGTCTTTATCCGGTCCGATATACGGAGCCATGGCTCGCGCCCAACCGCGCGCTAAACGTTCCAGTTCACCAATTGATAATTTTTTAGGATCAACCGTAACACCTCCCTTGCCGCCACCATAAGGAATCCCTACACACGCGCATTTAAAAGTCATCCAAAAAGATAAAGCCTTTACTTCATTGATGTCAGTTTTGGGATGAAAACGAATTCCGCCTTTGTGCGGACCACGCGCGTCATTGTGTTGCACACGATAGCCGGTAAAAATTTTTAAACTTCCATTGTCCATGCGCACCGGAATAGCGATGTGATATTCTCGTTGAGGTTGTCTTAATTGTTCGACAATTTCCGCATCAATCTGGGCGATGTCAGCTGCTTTTTTTAGCTGTTGCAGGGCAGCATTAAATGGGTTGGCCATATTTTGTAAATAATAAAAATCTTAATTAGTCGAACTTCACTATAATATCACCACCTGAAAACTTGTTCAAACCCTAAACTGGTGCTATTTAAGATTCGTGTTGCCAGTCAACCAATAACGCCGGTTTTCCTTTTATTTTTTGCAAATAACGGTAAGCCGCCAAAGCCGCGCTGGCTCCGGCGCCGGCGGAAATTATCACTTGTTTGTCCCTCTGCTGGGTAACGTCGCCAGCCGCAAAAAGCCCGGGTGTTTTGGTGGCGCACTCCTCGTTTATCATAATTGATTGTGTTTTATCTCGCGCCACCAAGTCGCCAAGCCAAGAAGAGTCAATGCGGTGCCCCTTTTCCACAAATACCCCGGCTACAGAAATATTTTCAGCTTTTCCATCAACTGCAACATCAATGCTTGTTACCACCTGATGGCCATGAATTTTTTGTACTTGTGTTTTTAAGTAAACTTTAATTTTTTTATTTTCCTGCACTTGGGCAAATAATTTTTTAAAAACGCCAAAATTATCTTGATCGTGCACTAAAAAAACATCGCAGTCTTGTTTGGCAAAGAGTAAGGCCGCGTCCAAAGCCTCATAGGTTCCACCAACCACGGCCACAGATTTTTTCTTATATAAGGGTGCGTCGCAAGTGGCGCAATAAGATACGCCCTTGCCGGTAAATTCCAACTCTCCGGGAACATTCAAATTTTTAGGCGTTAAACCAAAAGCCAAAATTACAGCGCGAGCCTTACGTAAAACATTTTTATTGGCAGTGTGTATTAAAAAATCTTCTTGGGTTTTTTCTATTTTAATCACGGTTTCATAAACAATTTTTGCGCCATAGCTTTGTGCGTGCTCGGCAAAATTCATCATCAAGTCTATACCGGAAATTTTTTTTATGCCTGGAAAATTTTCAATGGCAGGCGTTAAGACCGCTTGTCCGCCCAGAGCCTTGGCGATAACCAAAGTTTTAAGGTTGCGGCGGCTAGCATAAAGAGCGGCAGTAAGTCCGGCCGCGGCTCCGCCCACAATAATCACATCGTAGTTTTCTGGCATTATTAAGCTAATTCGTCCAATTTTGCTTGCAAAACAGATTTTTCCTGCACCCCAGTCATTTGGTCAACAGGTTGTCCGTTCTTAAAAAACATAATAGTTGGAATGCTCATGACATTATATTTACCAGCCATTTCGTTGTTTTCGTCAATGTTGATTTTGACAATTTTCACGTTTTTTCCGGTATTATCTTGGCTTAACTCTTCAATAACCGGCCCCAGCATTTTGCAAGGTCCGCACCAAGGAGCCCAAAAATCCACCAAAACCGGAACAGTGCTTTTTAATACCTCTGTTTCAAATTGTTGATCATTGATTTCCTGTGCCATATCTTTTATTTAATTATTAGCTTTAGTATTATAACACCCTTTCAAAATAAAAAAAGAGTGGCGTTGCGAGCTTATTTTCTTTTATATTGCCTGTTAAACGCCTCTTTATTGTCGTATTCCAAAAAATCTTGATGATGCGGCGGTGGAAAAAAATCAACAGTTTTTTTATGCGCAATGCCGCACCAGTATTTCTCTGTTTCACCGGCAATTTTAACCCAGTACTGCACCACGCCATTTACATAGCCGCAATACATGCAGTTAATTTTTTGCAAACGCGTCAGATACGATAATTTATGACGATCAATGCGGACATAACTTTTGCGCCTAACATAAGGAATGCCATACAAAGGAAAACAAAGACGGTGATAAATCTCTATCCACAAATCAGCAATAATTACAGGGATAATTCCGGAATAAATAATAGGCGCGCTCAATAAGTGACGCCATAACTTTTTATTTTCTAACAAATAACGCATATCCTTTTAAGCTAACTTCTACTCTATATAATCAATATTATGCAATTGTGGCTCTTGGTTATTCTTGTGAGAAAACCCCCATACAAAAACTAGCACTCCAAACATCACCATTACTAAGGGAACGGCCAGTTGTTTTCTTCTAAAAATACCCGCTTGTAACAAAGAAGCTTTGTCTTGTTTTTGAATTTGCCACACAAACAATATTCCCAGCACAAACCAAAACAAACCCAGTTGCGCAAAAGTATAGCCAATGTCTTGGGTAAATGTCACTGCCAAAAAACCAACTAATCCCGTACCTATAACAAAAAGAGCTACACAGAGAATAAGCAAAGAAGTGGTTTTTTTCATAAAATTATATTATTTTTCTTTAGATTACCAAAAAATCACCTAAAAAGCAAGAATTTGCCTTATTTTTTTTCTCTGGTAGTATATATAATATATGAATAAGAACCCTAAAACTCTACAATTAACTGTTTATATTGAACAAGATGAGGATGGTGTTTATATTGGTTCTGTGCCTTCTTTTACCAACTGTCATGCCCAGGGAGATACTCAAGAAGAAATGTTAAAAAATCTATCTGAGGTCATTCAGCTCTGTTTGCGCAATGATGATAAGGAAGAAATTCAAAAACATCGCTTTGTTGGTATACAAAATTTAGAGTTATCACATGCCTAAACTTGTTCCCATAAAACCAAAGAAATTTATAAAAATACTTCTTGGCTTGGGTTTTGAACAAAGAGACGCTGAAGGATCTCATGTTTTTTTTCGTCACGCCGATGGACGCACTACTGTTATTCCTGTACACAACAAAGAAATCAGTCGGGGGCTTTTGCGCAAAATACTTAATGACATACAAATTTCAGTAAAAAATTACGAAAAATTTAGAAAAAAATAAGTTTATGCAGAATATTTTCTTAATTTTTGGATATGGGGTGCCAAAAAATATTTTAAAAGACGAAAATTATAATTTCTACTTAAAGACGGTTTTTAACAAAATCTATAGTCTAACCGAGGCTCGGTATATTAAGGATCCGCTGATAATTTTTTGTGGCGGCAAAACAGATTGCTTTAAGCCTTATCGTCGCAACGAAGCAGATGAAATGATTAAGTTATTTAAAAAAATAAGCCAACGCGCATTTCTTAAAGAAAAAACCAACTCCTGGACTTTTACAGGAGAAAAGCAATCGCTCTCAACTTTGGAAAATTTTTTAAACAGCAAAAAAATCTTAAAAAAGAAAAAAATTCATAAAGCTCGTCTTTGTGTTTTTTGCGAACAAACCAGAGAAAAAAGAGTGGCGGTTCTAACTAAAAAAATATTTAACGAAAACTACACCCCTCTCACTATTCCCGTGGATTTTGATACGTCTGCTAATCGTTATCTTGACCATAAATTTTTAGAAAAAAAAGAAAAAGAGACTTTAAAATATGACCTGTGGGCTTTAAAAAACAAAGATAATTTCAAAAAATACCATCGGTTTTTCCAAGAAAAAATAAAATTATTCCAAAAAGCTGATCCTAAAAAACATCAAGAAGCTATCCTGGAATGGTGGAAAGAAAAATTAATTCACAATAAACTGTAATGGCGTCTTTTGTTAAAGGTCACTTTTGATGTTTATTTTCAGTAAATAAAAAAACGGCCACTACGTATATTCTACGTATTGGCCGTGTGCAAGAGCGGGTCCTGCCGCTTTCGGTTTCCCATAATGCTCGTGAACTGCGCGCCATGGGAGCCCTCCTGTCGCGTCACCCGCTCAACGTCGCATATCCCATAGTATAGTCCCAAGGACTATGCCTGTGGCAATGAGCCATGCAATGAACCATTGCAGAAAAAAATTTGAATCAAAAAAGATCACCACATACGGCATTATAAATACACTGCCGTATAGGCCAATACCGGCAACGCCGGCACCAATTCCCCAAAGCATTAAACTTTTTTGTTTCATTTTTTCCTCCAAAAAAATGTTCGTCTTCGCAGGCCAACCTACTCAGCCATTGAAGAACACATCAGCATAGCTGTTTGTAAATAGGTGTCAAATAAATTGTCTAAATTTGACTAAAATTCAATAAAATAATAAAATACAAGCATATTCTGTTGACAATTTTATTGACACATTATGGACATTTCTACACAGCTTGAGATCATTGGTTTAACACAAAAACAATCCATCACTTACCTTGCCTGTCTTCATATTGGAACATCTACCGCTTTACACATTTCGCGTTACTCAAAAATAAAACGTTCTACAACATACGTTATTCTTGATGAACTGGAATCATTACATTTGGTAACTGTCATTAAAAAAGGCGCCACAACATTGTATACAGCAGAAGATCCCGCACTTATTCAACAACAATTGCAACAAAAAATGCAGGCATTTCACAATGTTCATCCAGTATTACAAGATTTATTTACAAAAGAAAAGCATACGCCGGATATTCGGTACTATGCAGGGAAAAAAGAAGTGGAAGATTTATATGTTCAGGTTTATGGTGAAAATCGATCTATTGATTTTTTTGGAACAGACAGTCAACGTTTTACAGAATGCTTTCCCGACTTTGTTAAAAAATTTGATGAGGACATAAATAAAGGTAAGCATGAAGTGCGCGAAATCTATTGCTATAACCGATTTAACGTAGAATATGCACGAAGAGTCTATTCGCGCTTTCACAAAATTCGTATCATCGATCCAAAATATCAATTTTTCGGAGACAATGGAATTTATGGCAACACGCTGCTCATTACTTCGTTGGAAGATGAACCATTCAGCGTAACTATTGAATCGCAAAATGTGGCAAAAACTTTTCGAGCGATGTTTGAAATTGCGTGGAGCATTGCCAAACCACCACGCGCTATTGCAAAAACGAGATAGTAAATAAAAGATGTATCAATATTTAATATAACACATGATATATACAACTTTTTTTCAGTCAACTATAAAATAGTTGCTACTTTTTTTCAGTATGCTATAATAATATCATGGATATAAAACAACGATATCTGGACACATGTATCGCGGCTGACCTAAAAAAGAAAATGGTTTTTTTAGGTGGCCCACGACAGGTTGGCAAAACAACCTCGGCGCTCAACATTGGGGAGAGTAATTACCACAATGTTTCTTATTTGAATTGGGACGATCGTGATGACCAAAAAAATATTATTGCACGCACCTTTGGCGCAGAAACAGACCTTATCATTTTTGATGAATTACATAAATACCAAAAATGGAAAAATTATATAAAGGGTTTATATGATAAGCAACAAAAAAATTTTCATATTTTGGTAACCGGAAGCGCTCGTTTAGATTTATACCGCAGAGGGGGCGACTCTTTAATGGGACGATATCATTATTATCGCCTACATCCATTTTCTGTAGCAGAACTCATGCAAACAAAAAATCGCTTTACTATCCATGCCGCATTAACTTTTCCTAAACAAAAAAATGGTAGAAAAAATTTATATACAAACCTTTTGCGTTTTAGCGGATTCCCAGAACCATTATTCAACCAAAATGAAAGAACGCATCGTCGCTGGCAGAAAGAACGATTAGAAAGATTATTAAGAGAAGATGTGCGCGATGTAGAATATATTAAACAAATATCGTCTTTAGAAATTTTAACGCAGCTTTTGCCCGACAAGGTTGGTTCTGTGTTTTCTTTAAATAGCCTACAAGAGGACTTGCAAGTTAGCTATAATACCATGGCGCGTTGGGTAGATATTTTAGAAAATTTTTATTACCATTTTCGTATTCGACCATGGACAAATACAAAAATACGCAGTTTAAAAAAAGAACCAAAGCTCTATTTATGGGACTGGACAGAAGTAAACGACCATGGGGCGCGTTTAGAAAATTTGGTTGCCAGCCATTTATTAAAATTTGTTCACTTTTTAGAAGATACAGAAGGATATCGCATTGAATTACAATATCTACGTGATCGCGACGGCCGTGAAGTAGATTTTATTGTCACGGTTGATAATAAACCATGGTTTGCGGTGGAAGTAAAAAACCACACTATTACACCAAGTAAACACTTGTTTTATTTTTGTGAACGAATTCACATTCCGTATTTATATCAGGTTGTAGAAAAAGAGAATATAGATATTATGGCAAATCAAGTGCGTATTATGAGTGTTGATAAATTTTTAAGCGGGCTAGTTTGAGTAAAACATACGTTATAATTATTAAAAGTACCAACTTACGCTGTTACCACTTCATATAAATCAAAAGTAACAGGATGCACTTCAACAGATTTTGTTTGTTTAACGCGTTGTAAATGCAACTTGGCAGAGCGCGCTATGTTTTGCAACAAATCCACATCTCCAAGCGTATTTGAGTAACCAATAAGAATGGTACCTTGGGGTTTTAAATGCTGCGGAGCCTGACGTAAAAATTGTTCTGTCGCTTTGTAACCAGAATCAAAAACCGATTTTTCTAAGGGTGATAAATCAGCGCGTTCAATAAATCCAAATGGCGTATTCCAAAAAATAGTATCAAATTTTTGTTGTGCCATGAATGGGTCAAAAATATTCCCAACAAAAACGTGCACGCGGTCGGCCACGTTGTATTTTTGCACATTTAATCGAGTATTGCGTACTGCTTGTTCATTGATATCCACAGCAGTAACGTTGACACCCGTTAATGCCACACTCACGGAAACAGCACCTGTGCCAGAACCAATTTCACAAAAAGATTTACCAACGTCAACGTATTTTTTATTTTTCAATAGCCAACGGGTAAAAATTTCAGTGTCATAAAAATATTTTGGCGAAAATACATTTGGCAAAACAATAAATTCACGGCCACAAACGGTTGTGGTGTATGACGCTGTGTGTTTTTGGCTTTTGTATAGCACTTGCGCAGTCGCACAAAGATATTTTTTCTTTTCTTTGTTTTGTTGTGAATAAAATTTTTGCTTAAATTTTTCCTCCATAATTATTTTGTTACTTATTTCTCTCTTTACCTTTGTGATAAAGAACAAATCAGAATAGCAAATGTCATAAAAAAATACATTATATTTTACACACAGACTTAATTTTATAAATAAACTATAATAATTTATATAATATCAATAGATTATAATGTCAGATATTGTGACATTTATGATTTTATGCTACAATGTAGACATGGATTTAACTGCACAACTAAAAGAATTTGGCTTAAGTCAAAGAGAAGCCACAATATATACAACACTGCTTCAATTAGGTGATGGTAGTATTTTGGATATTGCGCGCAACAGCGGTCTAAAAAGACCGACTGTTTATACTTCTATTGAATCGCTGGAATCCATGGGTTTAATTCATCGCATTTTACATGGTAAACGTGTGCATTTTAAACCGGAACAACCGCAAACGCTGCAATTATTACTACAACAAAAACAAAAAAACCTCGCCACGCTTATCCCACAACTTGAAGCCATCACAAATGTTCCACGTGGAACAAAGCCGGAAATTCGTTATTTTGAAGGTAAAGAAGCGGTTATTTCGCTGTATCAACAAACATTTTTTCAAATTCAAGAAAAAGATGAAGTCTATTTATTTTCTTCTATCCGCGATTTACTTACGAATTTTTCTGAATTGATGACTGTTTTTGACAAGCAAGCAATTAAATGGAAGTGGAAGGTGCGTGAAATATTGCCCAATACCGCTGCTTCCTTGCAGTATTTGAATGAAAACAAACGCTCTGTGCAAAAAAATCCTCGCCACAATACTCGGCTTCTGCCAAAAGGATTAGATTTATTTGACGTAGAAATACTGTTATTAAAAAATTCAATTGTATTGGTGTCAATTCAAAAAAATATATTCGCCGTGGTTATTAAAAGTCCTAATTTTATTGCCTCATTTAGATCTATTTTTCAAGCAACTTGGCTTATTTCAACTAAAATATAATAAATTGTTCCACGTGGAACAATTTATTTATTCAACCAATTGCTCACAATATCTATAATCGGCGCTAAAGATGAAGTATCTTCCAAAATTAAATCAAATTGTTGTTCAAACTGTAAATGATCTTCTTTCTTTTGTCCGCCAAAAAATCCAATTTTAAATAAATCCTCGTAATCAAAGCCTTTAATCATATCAATGTCATGCAAATTATTTCCTAATAAAATAACATTTCTGCGATTTTTTACTTGATTATATATAGCCGGATAATTCTTTAATAGAGTTTCGTCTTTATTTAAAGAGGTTATTATCGGTTCAATAATACCGGAAGCAAACCCCTTGTTATCCCATTGAAAACCGTTGGTAATAATGTAAATATTAGGTGTTAACTTACCAAGATAAGCTAAATACATAGCAATGGCATCGCCTATGCCGCTTGCGGACATAATCACCAAGGGAATATTCTCTTTATTTAATAAATCTAAAAAATCTATACCATAATCACGCAGTTCAATCACCTCGCTTTCAATAATCTTTTGTAAATCCCTTTTATTCAACCCCTGTTCTATCAATAAAGAAAAATGCGCGCGCCACCACTCTTCCATTTGTTTCTTTTTTGTTCCACGTGGAACATTTGGATCGTTTTGAACAGCGTGATACTTTTCATACATAGCATGAGCCTTTTGCGCATATTCTTCAGTTAAATAATTTCCGTCTCGTAAAGCAGAAATAAGAGACGGCCGGGGCTTTCCTTGTTTAGAATATGGTTTGGTTAAAGTACCATCAAAATCCGCTAAAATATGTATTTTTTCTTTAAAATTATTCATCTATCAATAATTATAGCAAAAATCAGAAAAAACAAAAATCGGCCTAAACCGATTTTGTACTAATTTAATAAAAATTAAAACTTTAATCTATTTTGTTTGTTCTTGGTTACAATCACAATCGCAACCATCTTCACAAACACATTTGCCTTCTGGGCAATTACACTCGCAAGTGCATTTTTCATCTTCCATAATAAGTAAAATTATTTATTAGTTACAATTATAAATGATACTCCTGAATTTTACTTTTGTCAATAGCAATATGTTCCACGTGGAACAATTTAATCTTAAGTATTTTCATAATTTTCGTATGGTGGACCATATCGGACTTGAACCGATGACCTCTTCCATGCCATGGAAGCGCTCTAGCCAGCTGAGCTAATGGCCCTTGAATTATAAAAAACCAAACGTTCTACATAGAACATTTTATCAAAAATACACAAAAATAACAAGGTGTGTATAACCTTAAATTATAAACTATATTTTACAGTCGAGGTAATCAATTTATTTCTTAATATTTTGCTAATCTTAGCCATTTTTTAAAATTATTTATTTGTCATTTTCCACAATAATAAAAATCTACCCATAAATAATTCTTCTTATCTCCAAAAATAATATTATATCTTATAAATCGTTACCGGAATAAGAAAGGTTGAAGCTTTTATTTATTAAAGGAAAATCAGGCACAATGTTGTCTTTGCCGGCATAACCTAAAACATTCCAATTTAAGAATGAGGGGTCGCGTACATCAACGCGAGTAATGTTGGCGCTGTTATCGGTAATCACAGTATAAACAATATCACCACGCCAGCCTTCGGCAATACCAATAGCAATGGCGTTTCTAGGCAAAGCGGTTAAATCTGTCTGCACAGAAAAATTAGCATCCAGCGCCGACAAGTTGTTTAGAGCTTGTTCTAAAAGAGCAAAAGAGGCGTGCACTTCTTTAACGCGAACAGAAAATCTGGCACGGACATCGCCTTTTATAGCCAAAGACAAGGGACAAGGAACGGTATCATAAGCGGCATAAGGATAATCTAAGCGCGCATCTTGAGCGATGCCTAATGCGCGAGCAGGCACGCCAACCACGCCGTAATCAATGGCAATCTGGCGATCCAGACGACCTGTAGTATCCAACCTGTTTAATAAAGAACTGCTTTCTTCAGCAATGGCAATGATTTCAGAAAAATCTTGATGAATGGTTGATAAGGCGGTATTTAGTTCGTCTCTGGTTGATAAAGAAATGTCTTTAGTCACTCCGCCGATGATATTAACCCCTCGTAAAAAACGGCTATCGGTCAAGCGTTCATTCCACTGCATAATCATTTCTCGCAAACGCGCGCCATTACTACCACCAAAACTATAACCGGTATCTAACATCATAAAGCCAAGATCATTAAAATGATTGGCCAGACGTTCCAATTCAGAAAAAATCAAACGTAAATATTTTGCGCGTTTAGGCACTTGAATTTCCAAAAGACTCTCCATGGCCTGACACAAAGCCAAGGAATGAGTAAAGGAGGTGTCTCCGGAAACACGTTCGGATAACTTAACTTTTTCTGCCATTGGTAACACCTCAAAAAGTTTTTCCGTGCCTTTGTGAACAAACCCCAGCTTCGCTTCCAACAACACAATCTCTTCTCCGGCCATGCTAAAACGAAAATGTCCGGGCTCAATAATGCCGGCATGTACCGGACCGACCGGTATTTCGTAAATTCCCTCTCCTTCCACTTTCTGAAATTCATAAGTATTGTCGATAGCATCTTCGGGTCTGGTATCCCAAGCAAAATCTTTACGCAAAGGAAATTTATCTGTTGGCCAATTTTCGTGTAACAACAACGGACGAATGTCTGGGTGGCCTAAGGGATTTAAACCGAAAAAAGTTTTGATTTTACGTTCATAAATTGCCGCTTCTTGAATATAAGGAGCTAAAGAGGGAAATTCTTCTTGACCGTTATCTTTAACAATCACAAAGGGTATTAAAAAAACATTCTCTTTGGGTATGCCAAAAACATATAAAACCTTAAAACCGATGCTTTCTTTTCTGGCATCTACAGCCGTAATGGTTTTTAAGGCTAAATGATCTTGAAAATACAATTTTTGACAGTGTTCCACAATCTCCTCTGCCGGTACAGCATAAGAGATAACTTTTCCTTTGAGGTTGAGGTGAAATTTGGAAGTAAGATATTTTTTGGCGATGTTTTCTAAATTCATATTAGTAAGCTAAAGTAGCAGAACTTATTAAAAAAGATAATGACTCGGGAAGAAAAAAACTCAACCCAATCAACAAAACAGCTAAAACCATAATCGGGGCGATTAAACCAGTTGGTTCCGCGGTTTTAGTTAAACCGTTTTCATTGGCACCAAACATCATGGCAATTACGTGGCGCAAAAAACCCACAAATACCAGCGCCAGCGCTAAAATAACCACAATAGTTACGGTTAAATGTGTATGAATGCCGCTGGCTAAAATGGAAAACTCTGTCACAAACATACCAAAAGGTGGTACGCCGGTAATCGCTAAAAAACCGATAACAAATATGACGCCGGTAATCGGCATTAAAGAAATTATGCCTTTGATATTTTTAATTTTGGTTGATCCGTATTTTAGAAAAATATTTCCCGCAGATAAAAACAACAGTGGTTTGGTCAAAGAATGATAAATCATGTGCAACAAACCGGCAAAAGCGCCGGCTCCGCCAAAACCAAAACCCAGAGCAATAATACCCATGTGTTCAATGCTGGAATAAGCCAAAAGCCTTTTATAATTTTTTTGGGTGTAGATAATTAAAGCGGCCACCACAATAGAAGCAACACCAAAAAATATTAAGATGCCCTGAGCAAAACCTTGGCCTACCGCCACGTCGGTAATTAACTTAAAACGCAAGACTATTAAAAAAGCAACATTTAATAATACTCCGGAAAGCAAACTGCTAATTGGAGCCGGGGCTTTGCTGTGCGCATCAGGCAGCCAGGTGTGCATTGGCGCCAAGCCGACCTTGGTGCCATACCCGATACAAATAAACAAGAAAGCAATTTGAGCAACAAAAGGATTGAGGCTGGCGGCATTAGTAAGAATCAACTGCCAGCTGACTAAGGTGTGTCCGCCAACGGCCATGGTGGACGCTAAAAAAAGCAAAGTGCCAAAAAAAGCCAGCAACAAACCAACCGAACTGATAATTAAATATTTCCAAGCGGCCTCGGTAGCAGATGGTTTGTTATAAAAACTGATAAGAAAAGCGGTGGAAAGCGTAGTAGCCTCAATCGCCACCCAGGCAATAATCGGACTGGTGGTGATTACCGCTAAAAACATCACCAAAAGAAAAAGGTGCAGTAAAACAAAGTATTGTCTGACTCTGTGAAAACCAATAATTTTTTTGGCAACTTCGGTTTTAAGATAAGTAATAGAATACCAAGAGACCAACAGCCCTACTGTAGCTAAAATCATTAAAAGAACCGAGCCTAAATAATCTACATAAAAATAATTTTGATAAGCATAAACTCCATGTTTAACCACTGCCGACACCACTGTGCCAACTATAAAAAACTCTATCAAAGAAGCGAAGAGGGCTAATAAATGTAATACTTTGACTTGCTTTTTCACCAACAAAGAAAACAAAGAGGCTAAAAGAGGGGTAATTAAAAGGAAAAATATTGTCATATGTTTATTCTTCTTTAAGATGTTTCATGGCGGTCACGTTAAGTGAGCCAAATTGTTTATAAACCATACCGGCAAACACGGTAGCAATCACCACCCAGATGGCGATATCAAACATAATACCCAATTGAGAACTGGGGCTTTCTTCCAGGCCGGCTAAAAAAGCAAAAGAAACAATGGCGTTTTCTAAAGATAAGACACCAACCATTTGAGAAAGCGCGCCTTGGCGGTTAATAATTAAAAACAAGGAGGTCAACATCATGGCAATGGCTAAAAGAATGGCGTTAGAGTTTTGTGGCGCTAATTGGGTTAAAGGAGCAAAAAAATGAGAATACGTTAAGGCGGTTAAAATTGCCACCACCACTAAAGCTAGGGGTTTTTTAAGATAAGTATTGACGTTGAAGCGTAGTTGGTGTTTTAAAATAAGTCGTCGAAAAAAATAAGGCGCCATTACCACCTTCACAGCAAAAGCCGCTAAAGCCGCAAAAAATAACATCCAAGAAAAATTCTCAACCACAGCAATGAATAAAAAAACGGTAACAATAAATGATTGCAGGGCATAAAGAAAAACTACGGAATAGTTTTTTTCAGAAAGGTGCATAAAAATCACCGAAGCAAAAATCAGCACTTCCAGAAAAAAGAAAATTTGAGATGAATCAGAAATCATAATTTTAAATAATTAAACTAATGGCAATAATGCTTAAAATAAAAGAGGTGAATAAAATATCTTGCAAGCGGAAAAAACGATATTTGGCAATACTGGATTCTAAAACAGCCACACCCGCGCTTAATAAAAATACTTTAAGCAAAAACACCGCCAATCCAAGAAGCAAAGCGCCCGGGGTAAAAGAAGCGGCTGATCCCCAGGGAAAGAAAAGGTTGACACCCAAACTTAAAAAAATTAAAAACTTATTGGCGCTGGCCCATTCAATCAAAGCTAATTTTTTACCGGAATACTCTAAAATCATCGCTTCGTGAATCATGGTGAGTTCCAAATGAGTGGCGGGATTATCAAAAGGAAATCGAGCGCTTTCAGCCAAAAGCGCGATCAAAAAAGCGACAAAAGCTAAAATAATCGGAGTAAAAGAAAACAAAGACAAATCAGAAACTGTTTGCACAATAGTAACCAAATTGGTGGAGTGGGCTAAAAACGCTAAAGCAAGAATGGAAAAAATCAAACCCGCCTCGGTAAGAGCGGCCACAGTCATTTCTCTGCTGGAACCGGATCCGCCAAAAGCATTGCCGGTGTCCATGCCGGCTAAAGCCAAAAAGAAAGTCCCCAAAGCCAAACAATATACAATGGTTAATAAATCACTCAAACGGCTGGCGAAAAATGTGCCAATAATAGGAATGCTGGCGCCTACGACAATGGTTACGGCAAAAATAATATAAGGAGCCGCGCGAAAAATCCAAGAAGCGTCTTCACTTTCCACCTCGTCTTTATGAAACAACTTCCACAATTCTCGATAAGGCTGGAAAATACCGGCGCCCTGCCTGTTTTGAAAATGCGCTTTAATTTTACGCACTATGCCGACAAACAGCGGGGATAAAACCGGCACCAAAATAAGTTGTAATGTCCAAATTATAATTGAAATCATAAATCTACACAGCTAAAAATAATAAGACTATTAAAACAATAAAAATGTAAAATACATAAACATTAACATTGCCGCTTTGAATGTGTTTTACATATTCGGAAACTTTATTAAACACCACACCCAAGGGTTGGTAAAAATAAGTGGTATAAACATCTTTTACTCCCAAAACCACAGAGTATTTTTTGACCGCATATTTACTGTTGTCTTTTAATTCTTGGCGCAGAATCTTTGTAGGCAAGGCCAAAACTTTCAACATGCGTAACAGAGAACGAGAAAAACCGGTGGCGGTCATTTCCATACGCGGCCCCAGATTGGTACCGCAATCCCAGGTACGAGCAATTATAACTTTTCTGGCTCTGGTAAACCACCGCACCAAGAAAAAAACCACCAGCACCGCCATCAGTAAACTAATAAATATCAAGGGCATGGAAACTGAGGCAAAACCATCTGCTAAAGAAAATTTTCCAAAAGAAGGGTTTAAAAAACTATAACTGATGGTGGCGGAGGCGATGTTGATGGACGTGGCCACACGCCACAAAACCGAAACCACAAATCCGGCAAAAAAACCAAGCACCGCTGTTAACAAGGCGAGCGTGGCCATAGGCAACTTCAAAAACCAGGTTGATTCTTGAGCTTGTTTAACTTGGACACTGCGCGGACGAGCTAAAAAAATTATGCCGAAAACTTTCACAAAACAAGCCGCGGCTAAACCTCCGGTACAGGCTAATAAACCGGCGGAAACAATAAACACCCAACGCACGGGCATGGCCAATTCTCTAATTCCTAAAAATAAAGCCTGAAAAGTCGCCCATTCGCTAAAAAAACCATTCAAAGGAGGAAGGGCGGAAATAGCCATGGCTCCGATGAGAAAAAACAAAGCGGTTTGAGGCATATATTTAATCAATCCTCCGTATTCTTCCATATTTCTGGTTTTCATTTGCATAATCACAGAACCGGCGCCAAAGAACAAAAGGGCTTTAAAAATAGCGTGATTAAGGGTGTGAAACAAGGCGGCCACCAAACCTAAAATGGCTAAGCTGGGTTTATCTACAGCCATAAAAACCAAGGAACTGCCCAAACCTAACAAAATAATACCGATGTTTTCAATGCTGTGATAAGCCAAAAGTTTTTTTACATCATGTTCGGTAAGAGCATATAACACGCCCAATAAAGAAGAAATGGCGCCAAAACTTAAAATAACCACACCCCACCACAAAGGAGCGTGCGGAAAAAAATCCAAACAAATTCTGATTAACATATAAATACCGGTTTTAATCATCACCCCGGACATTAAGGCGGAAACATGCGTGGGTGCGGCCGGATGGGCGCTGGGCAACCAAACATGAAGAGGTACAATGCCCGCTTTCATACCAAAACCCAAAAAGGCCAAAATAAATACCCAAGCCTGAATTGCGGGAGAAATGGTGGCGGCTGAAGCTTTGATCAAACCAAAATCAAAAGAGCCCGTGGCATTATAAAGCAATAAAAAAGCCAAGGTAATAAAAGCAGTACCAACATGAGTCATAACAATATAAAGTGCTCCGGCTTTCAGGTGGACTTTTTCGCGGTGTTCATAAATCACTAAAAAATAAGAAGCAAGAGACATAATCTCCCACACAATCAAAAAAAATAAAGCGTGGTGACTGCTGACCACCATCATCATGCCGGCGATAAACAAATTATAAAAAAATCCCAAAGTTCCTAAATTGTATTTTTTGTAAAATTGCCGACTGTATCCCAGACCATAAACAGAGGCTAAAAGCGCAATCAAAGAAATTACCAAAAGAAAAAAAGCGGATAATTGATCAAGCCGAAAAGAAAAAGAAAGCAAGGGCAAGGAAGACGAAAACACATAAGAAAAAGGGTTGTTATAAAACAAAACCGGCACTGTGGCTAAAATACCAAAAAGCGCACCGAAAAGCGCGCAAACATGCCCCCACCAATTTGCCAAACGATCTTGACGCATCAACAACAAAGAACCAAAGGCTCCTAATCCAAAAAACAACAAGGCGATAAAGAAGCTTGTTTGTGAAAAAAATGCTGTAAACATAAAATTATTAAGATTTTTTTAGCTTATTTTCTTGAACCGTTTCTAAAATATGCAATAAATGTCCAAGTATAATTTTTGGAGAAGGGGGGTCGCCTGGTATTTGAAAATCAACCGGAATAACCTTGTCTACTCCGTCCAACACTCCGTAAGAGCCCTTAAAAATACCGCCGTTAATTGCGTCGTCGCCTACTGCTACCACTATTTTAGGGGTAGGTGTGGCTGTGTAAGTTCTGATTAAAGCCTCTTTCATATTGCGAGATACCGCGCCGGTTACCATTAGCATATCTGCGTGCCTGGGTGAGGCTACAAAATGGATGCCAAAACGCTCTATATCATAATAAGCATTAGAAAGAGCGGTTAATTCTTGTTCACAAGCATTAGTGGAACCGGCGTCTACTTCTCTGATAGCCAAAGAACCGTTAAAAAGTTTTTGTACATATTTTTCTAGCTTTTTGCCAATAATTTCAATGTTTTGGTCTTTTAGACTCTGCTCATCAATAACGGTTTTGGGGGTTGTGAAAATCTTTTTATAAAGCTTTAACATAGAAATATTTTAAATTTGAAATAATTTGGCTAATATTAGCTATTTTTATTTTTAATTAACCAACCACAAAAATTTTAACCTTTTTTTCTATTAAATACAAGTCAAAAAAATGTATAATTTGTGGAAAAGAGGTGAAAATAATCTTGATGCTAAAACTGGTATTGCGCAATCCTGATTTTTAATCTAAGTATTAGATATGCAAAAATCAAGAAAAAAAATAGGTATAGCTTTTGGCAGTGGCGGCGTGCGCGGTCTTGCCCACATTGGTGCGTTGAGATGTTTGTTAGACAATAATATTCCCATTGACTATCTGGCGGGTACTAGTGTTGGTGCGTGGGTAGCTAGTCTTTATGGTTTACATCAAGACTTTGCACAAGTAGAAATGGCCACTGTTGGTTATCAAAAAGAAAAAATGCGCGCCATGATTGAACCAACTGTTAAGGGTGGCTTAATTAAAGGAAAAAAAATTGAAGCGTTTTTGCAACAATGGTTTGGTAATACAATTTTCGAAAACACAAAAATTCCCACTACCGTAGTGGCGGCTGATTTAGTGAGCGGCAAAGAAGTGTTGTTTGCGACTGGGCCAATCACCACAGCGGTGCGCGCCAGTATGGCCATTCCTTTTATATTTGCACCTGTACATTATCAAAATATGATCTTGGTTGATGGTGGTATTGTTAATCCAGTACCAGATGATGTAGTGCGCAAAATGGGCGCAGACGTTGTTATTGCTATCAATCTTGACCGCTTTACTGATGCTGAGGATTTTTCTACAAAAAAATTAAGTTTACGTAATGTTGCGGGTCGCTCTTACTTTATTGCCCGCCATACACTTGCCGCTCAATCACAAATTACAGCTGATGTGATTATAGAACCACACATGACATCTTTGGGTTTTAAGGTTTGGAAAGAATATTTTGGTAAAAAAAAATTATACCCTCTGGTAACGGCTGGATACAAAGCCATGAATGAAAAAATAGATATAATTAAAAATTTAATTTAAACCGCCTCAGCCTGATAACATTCTTGGTGATAGATAATATTTTTATAATGGGCATGGACGGACTTGAACCGTCGACCTCACGAATGTGAATCGTGCGCTCTAACCAGCTGAGCTACACGCCCGTATGGACCTGGGCGGACTTGAACCGCCCACCTCAGCAATGCGAATGCTGCGCTCTACCAGATGAGCTACAGGCCCGGAAAGCTTATTTATCCTAACAGATTATCTTTCAAAAGCAAATTCAAAATCTTTTTCTTGACTCCGATACTTTACTTTGATAAAGTAGTAATATGTTTGAAAAAATTATCCAATTAACCGGAAAAAAGAAAGGGCTAACCAGCATTATTCTTGCCGGCGTGCATGGCAATGAAAAATGCGGAGTGATAGCGCTAAAAAAAATTTTACCTAACTTAAAAATTGAAAAAGGACGTGTCTTTGTAGGTTTCGGAAATCCGCGCGCCTTAAAAACCAATAAGCGCTTTACAGAAGCCAATTTAAACCGCATGTTTAAAAAAAACAGCCTGCTTTCCAAAAAAGAAAAGGAGAGCTACGAATATAAACGGGCGCAATTTTTAAAAAAATACCTCCGCAAAGCTGACGCTCTGCTTGATTTACACGCCACCACTACCACCAACAGCAAGCCGTTTGTGATTTGTGAAAAAAACTCCAAAAAAATTGTAAAATATTTACCGGTTCGTCTTGTGGTTTCGGGTTTTAATAAAGTTGAACCGGGTGGAACGGATTATTACCTGAATAATTTGGGAAAAATAGGAATTTGTGTGGAGTGCGGCTATAATCAAGATCCAAAATCTGTAAAAGTGGCGCAAAAAAACATTTTAGCTTTTTTAAAGGCGCGTGGACACCTTGTTAATAATTTGCAACCAAAAAAACAAAAACATATTCGCATGTACAGTTTATATCTTACCAAAACAAATAATTTCACCTTAGCAAAATCGTTTGTTAATTTTGAAAAAATAACTAAAGGACAACCGGTTGGTTTGGATGGAACAAAAAAAGTACGTGCTAAAAAAAATAGTATCATCCTTTTTGCGTGCAATAGAAAAAAAAGCAATGAAGAAGCTTTTTTGCTTGGTAAAAAAGAAAGGGCTTGGTTTTAATTTTACCAAGCCCCTGTTTTTTAAAGTCTGCGGGTCATGATGACCCGCCCGGTACCATCAGTGTACCGGGCAACCACCCGATACCCCTCTTGAAGGTACCAGGTGTAGGTCACCGATGGTGGCGGTCCCTCCTTGGTGCGCACCGCCCCGCGCACCAGCCCTTGGCGAAGAAAATCCTCCCTCCGCCTCTGGAAAAGTTCGCGTGCAATTCCCTGCCCGCGAAAATTTTCCAAAACCCCCATTTCGGCCTGATAAGCGACCCTTTCGTCGCCCAGCAGGCTGGTTGAAATTCCGAGTTTTTGCTCCAACTCGGAAACAATGATCGGGTACCCCCAACAAAACCCGATCACCTTTTTATCAACCAGTGCCAACCAGCATGAGCTGGTCAGTGTAATCTCGTGCCGCAGGTCTTCGTAGACCTGTTCACGAGACCAGTCTTCAAACCACGGACTGCCCGCAAAGACAGCCCGGTAACACGCAATCAACTCCTCTGCAAGAGGAGTGCTGATGTCTTTTGAAAAAAAATCAACAAACGAAATTTTCATTTTTTTCCTCCTTTCAAAAAATCTCAAAAACAAAAACCCCTCCAACTACGGAGGGTGCTGACTTTATATTTAGTAGAATAAAAAATATCAAGACATTTCTCTCCGTAATTGGACAGAACTGTGATGATGTAATCTTTCGATGATGATTTTATAACCGCCTTCTTTGCCGTTTAGCCATTTGGCCACACGCGCAACTGTGGTGGAGCTTAAACCGGTTTCCTTTTCAATTACCAAATAAGGCGCTTTTTCCATTAGCATTTCTGCGGCTTTAAGACGCTTCCCAAACTCCTCAATTTCTTTTGCAGTCATTAAATCACGCAAAAAATGCCTAGCCTCATCTGCTGTTTTTAGGGCTAAAATTGCTTGAATAAACCTCTTATTTTCTGTGTTTTTCCAATTCATGTTTTCACTTTATCATACTAAAGCAAAAAGTCAAGTCAAAAAATATACTTTTTTGTTACACCTCTTCTTTCTTAGAAATTACCAAAGTATAAATACACTTTAATTTTAGTAAGACTATTTTGTCAATACACTTTAATTTTAGTAAAATTTTTTGGCTAAAATACAACAAAACTTTAAAATATCGTGGAACTAATAATATGCCCCTGAGAGGAGTCGAACCTCTGTCTAGGCGTTAGGAGTGCCTTGTTCTATCCGTTGAACTACAGTGGCTCTTGCTATATTACCTCAAAAGAAGGTGATAAAACTGAGCAGATAAAGTATTCATGACGCCTTGAGTGTGATCAAAATAAAACAAAACAGTCATTACTCCTAATAAAAAAAGGCTCAAAATCCCAATAAGATGCAGGTCTTTCTTTAAATAAAGTTTATTTTTTTGCATATTCTTATTAAATACGATTTTGTTCTTTTTGACAAGGCGGTAGCAATTGAGTAGTTTAACTATATCTGTTATATCTAAGATATTAGTATAAAATATATGACTATGTTTTCAAAAAACACCGAGGAACAAAATTTCAAACCGGCCGCGCCTGGAGAAACCGTCATTGGACAAACGGTACGCGTGGAGGGCACCTTTGAGAGTGAGGATGATATGCAACTTGACGGCGTGATTAAAGGAAACGTAAAAACCACTAAAGACATTACGGTGGGCAAAGAAGCAAAAATCGAAGCTGAGATGCAAGCCGCCAATATGTCTGTCAGTGGAGAAATTAAGGGCAACATCACTGTTTCCGGAACTTTAAAATTATTTCCTTCAGCAAAAATTTACGGTGACATCACTACCGGAGTTTTGTCTGTAGAAAGCGGAGCCCTATTGCAAGGCCAGTGTAAAACAGAAGGAACGGAAGTGAAAATTGATTCGGAAAAAACGGAAACATCTGTTAGCGAAGCTTAAAAATTTGCGGCTGTTTTTATGTATTTTTATTTTTACGATAAAATTACCCAAGATAAAAGATGTACTGCCTTGGTTAGTAGCTTTGAAACTAAATTGGTAGATTTGGGAATTGCCGGACGCACGGAAAAACTGTCTTTGTTTAAAAATGCCGCCGAACTGGTAGAACAGGGGGTGAAAACCGGCGCCAAAACTTTAGTGGCTGTGGGAGATGATGCCACTTTTTTAAATTTAATACCCTTGGCCGCAAAACACCATTTGACTTTTGGATTTTTGCCGGTAGTACCCAATTCTCGGTTTGCCAAAATTCTCGGTTTGCCCGCCGGGACAGAAGCGTGTGTGTCTTTGTCGCGACGCATAACCGTTACGTGTGATTTGGGAAAAATAAATGATACTTATTTTTTTGGTTCCTTAACCGTAATAAATAATAACAATCTGTCTTTGCGGTGCGATCAAATGTATTCTGTTAAATCCAACACACCGGAAAATTTAATTCAAATTATGAACCTGGGGGATGTCTTTGGTAAAAATTTAAAAAAATTAAATAACATTTCAGACGGAAAACTAGAGGTGGTGATTACAGAAAAAACAAAAGGCGGTTATTTAAAAAAATTTAAAGAGAAAAAGAAAAACAGCGTTATTTTCGCAAAGAGCATTGAAGCTGTTTCACCAAAAGACCAAACCTCTACTCTGGTGGCTGATGGAATTTGTACTGTTAATACTCCCTGTACCATCAGTGTCGTTCCCCAGGCTCTGCATTTGATTGTAGGCAAGGATCGTCTTATCAATTGACAAAAGGCTTAGAAAACCGTACTGTTTTAAGGTTATGAATATTACCGAGCTTTATCGTGAATTAAAAATGACCAAAGAAGAGTTTTTAGAGTTGGTACACGAACTCGGTTTTGATATTGGACAAAGAGCAATTAAATTAGATGATGCGCAAGCCATAAAAATTATTGCGGCTATTAAAGAAAAAAGAAAAAAAGATCATAAAAAAAGCATTTTTACTGAAGAATCGCAGGTTGTGCCGGAAGCAAAAATCACCACCGGTAAAGAATTGCAACTGCCGGAGAAAATTACAGTGAAAAATTTTGCGGAAAAATTAGGAAAAAGAGTATCTGATGTAATTGCGGTTTTAATGAAAAACGGCATGATGGTTACCATTAACGAGTCTTTAGAGTATGAAACCGCCGCCATTATTGCTGAGGATTTTGGTTATGTGCCGAAACTGTCTTTGGAAGAGGTGGGTGCTGAGAAATTAAAAAAACACTCAACTTTGGTGGCAGACACTATTGAAAAAGAAGAAATAAAAAATCTTGAATCTTGTCCGCCGGTAATTGTAATTATGGGACACGTGGATCACGGCAAAACCACTTTGCTGGATACTATTCGTAAAACCAACGTAGTGGGCGGCGAAGCCGGCGGTATTACTCAACACATTGGCGCTTATCAAGTACAAAAAGGCGACAAAATTTTAACCTTTATCGACACCCCAGGACACGAAGCTTTTACTACCATGCGTTCTCGCGGAGCGCGCGTGGCGAATTTAGCTATTTTAGTAGTAGCCGCCGATGATGGCTTAAAACCGCAAACCATTGAGTCTATCAATATTTTACAAGAAGCAAAATTGCCCTTTATTGTGGCAATTAACAAAATAGACAAACCAGGTGCGGATGTAGAGCGCGTCAAAAAAGAACTCTCCGAGTTAAACTTAATTCCTGAAGATTACGGCGGCAACGTAATCTGCGTACCGCTTAGTGCCAAAAACAATAAAAATGTAGACGGCTTGTTAGACACTTTGCTTTTGGTGGCGGAAATGGAAAAAGAAAAAATTCAAGCCAATCCAAAAGGACAGACCGTGGGTTCGGTCATTGAATCACACGTAGATAAACATACCGGGCCTATTGCTACTATTCTTATTCAAAATGGCACTTTAAAAATTGGCGATATTATGCAAATAGGTAATATTCCTGGCCGCGTCCGTTCTATGAAAGATTGGAATGGGCAAAATGTTAAAGTTGCCACTCCGGCCATGCCGGTGCAAGTTTTGGGTTTAAAAAATGCTCCGGTGGTAGGCGATATTATGCAGGTAGTGAAAGACAAAAAAATTCTAAAGCAAGGCGTAAAATCATATAATTCTTTTTCTTTTTTAACTCAAATCAAAAAAGAAGAAGACAAAAATAAAACCTCTCTGTGCTTAATCTTGCGTGCAGACAAATTAGGCTCTTTGGAGGCTATCGTACAGGCTCTTTTGGGCATTAAACACAAAGAGGTGGATATTGATATCATGCAAAAAGGCTTGGGTAGTATTACCGAAAATGATATTTCTTTAGCCAAATCCACCAAAGCTCTGGTTTTGGGTTTTAATGTTGGCGCTACTATCGGCGCGGAAAAATTTGCTTTTGATGAAAATATTGAACTGAAAAAATTCAAAATTATTTATGAACTTTTAGATTTTGCCAAAGCGCAATTGCAAAAACTTTTGAAAAAAAATATTACTTACAAAAAAATTGGGTCTTTAAAAATATTGGCGGTCTTTAAAACAGAGACTAAACACGTGGTAGTGGGAGGAAAAGTAGAAGAAGGTGTCTTGAAAAAAGGCGCGCCTTTAAAAATTTTACGTCAAAATAAAATGGTGGGAGAGGGTGTTTTAAGCCAACTGCAAAAAGACAAAAAAAATATTAGCGAAGTAGCTAAAGGCAGTGAATGCGGCTTGCGTATTGATGATTTAAACGACGCCCAGGCAGGAGATGTGGTGGAGGCTTATGAAGCAGAGGAAACCGAACAAACTTTAACCTAAACATGGATAAAATTCGCAAGATAAACACTCTTATTCATCATTGTTTTGGAACGGTCATACAACAAGAGGTGGAGTTGCCTTTGGGTACTTTTGTGACTATTACTAAAGTAGAAACCGCCCTGGATTTAAAAACCGCTGTGATTTATATTACGGTTTTGCCAGATCATAAAAGAATATCAACCATAAAAAAACTCAACTCTCGTTTAGGCCGCTTACAAAAAGCAGTGAACAAAAAACTGCTTTTGCGGCAGGTGCCTAAAATTCTTTTGGAGCTGGATCGGGGCATTATCAATGCTCAGCGAGTTTACGAAGCAATGGACAAAAAAAGAAATTAGAAACTAGCTTGACAAGAACGGCTGTTTTTTATATGGTAGCAAGCTCTCTAAAATTTTGAGAGTACAAGCTTTATGAAAAAACAATTACCGATAATTTATCAAAATATTTTAACGGAGATCACCGCCTCTCAGCATGTAATGTTGGTTACACACCAAAATCCAGATGGTGATGCGGTAGGATCTACTTTGGCCATGGCGCATTTTTTGGAAAATATGCAAAAACCATATACTTGTTTTTGCGTAGACGCGCCACCAAAAAGTTTGGCTTTCTTGCCTGGTGTTCTTAACATCAGCAACAACCCAGATCATTGGCTGGCAACCCGAGCTAAATTTGATTTACTGATTGCTTTAGACGCCGGCGATTTAAAACACGCGGGCATTACGGATTATTTAGTAAAACTTAAACATAAATTTAAAATAATTAATATTGATCATCATGTTACTAATAAAAATTTTGGTCATCATAATTTAGTAGATCCCACCGCTTCTTCCGCTTGTGAAATTGTTCATGAATTCTTGTCTGCCATTAATGCGTTAAATAAAAAAATAGCCGATTGTTTGCTTACCGGTTTAATTACCGATACCGGCGGGTTTACTAATTTAGCAACCAATGCCTCGGCGATTGGGATCGCTTCCAAGCTTTTACTGCAAGGCGCTAATTTGCCAAAAATTACTACTCATACACTACAAAACAGATCAGTTTTTTCCTTGAGGCTTTGGGGCAGAGCTTTGGAGCGTTTACAAACATCACCTTCGGGTATGGTGGTGACGGTTATTACTCAAAAAGATCTAACCGATTGCCATGCCACTGAAGAAGACGTTAGCGGCGTGGCCAATTTTTTAAATTCTCTTGATGAACAAAAAGATGCGCGGGCAATTTTGGTATTAACGGAACAAAACAACAACAAGGTTAAAGGAAGCTTGCGTACTACGCACCCGTTGATGGATGTGGCCAAATTTGCTACAATATTAGGTGGAGGTGGGCACAAAAAAGCGGCCGGCTTTACCTTAAGTGCCAAATTGTTTGAAAAAAACGGCAAATACTATCTTCAAAAATTAACCAATAAATAATGCACACCGCTCACAACTACTTAATTCCTACGGTTATTGAAAAATCCTCTTATGGGGAAAGGGCTTATGATATTTATTCTCGTCTTTTAAAAGAACGAATAATTTTTGTTGGTTCTCCGATCGATGACGCAGTGGCCAACACTATTATTGCTCAACTTTTATTTTTAGAGTCACAAGACGCCAGTAAAGACATTAAGTTATACATCAACTCACCTGGCGGTTCGGTAACTGCCGGCTTGGCCGTATATGACACCATGCAATATATTAAGCCGGATGTATCCACCATTTGTGTGGGCATTGCCGCTTCCATGGCCGCCATTTTACTTGCGGCGGGCACTAAAGGCAAAAGATTTTGTTTACCCAACGCGGAAATTATGATCCATCAAGTAATGGGCGGCACAGAGGGTCAGGCCAGTGATATTAAAATCGGAGCCGAACACATTTTAAAAGTTAAGGCCCGTTTAAACAAAATTTTGGTAAAACACACCGGACAATCTTTGGGTAAAATAGAAAAAGATACGGACCGAGATAAATTCATGGAAACAGAAGAGGCAAAAAAATATGGTTTAATAGATAAAATAATTACTTAGTTTTTAAATATGAATCAAGAATACCTGCATCCCATTACCTATATTACAGACTGTCGAGATGACAACACCTTGGGCCGCTTAAGAACCAGGGTTTCCACTCTTTTTTCCGGCAGTAGCGTGGTTTTTGTGCGTGTTTCTTCTAATTTAAGCTCAGCTGATGTGGAGGCCGCTATCAATTTAGTGGATATTATTGATGCTTACGATGGCCATCCGGGAATTATTTTGGTAAATGTAGCTCCCAGAAACGGCAATGCTAAAAGATGGCCCAACGGTACGCCTTTTGGTTGGTTGCAACTGGGGAACTTGGCTATTTTTACCACTATTGACGGCTACACTTTGAGTTTAATTCAAAAAGTTTTAAAACAACAATTAACCGTTAAAATTTACGACATTCCTACTTGTGTGCCTAAAATGGACTTAAGTGCGGAAACCCAAAAACGCATCATTAATACTCAATTTAGAAGTTTTGATTATTTACCTCGGTTGGCGGCAGAAATAGTTCACGGCAGACCACTGCCTATTACAGAAACTTTTTCAGAAATTCCGATTATGCCGCTTTCTACCTGCTGGATAGACTCTTTTGGCAATATCAAAACCAATATTTTACCAGAAGAAATAGATTTTAAGGTTGGCGAAGATCGTGTTTTGCGTGTGGGTGAAAACAAACAATTCCGTTTACCTTGTTATGAACGCTTAAAAGACATTCCCGACAATGTGGCCGCTCTTACGGTTGGCAGTTCCGGCTTAGGTGATAAGCGATTTATTGAAATCATGAAACAAGGCAAAAGCGCCGCTTGTGAACTCGGCCTCACCACCGGCGAACAACTACGATATATAAAGTAATTTGCGTTTATACTGCGTATATAATACCGATATTGGTAGGATATGCGCAATGTTTTCGCATATAAACCAGTTAGATGACATATTTGGCGGCCATGTGTTATGATGGTGTCTACTAGTCATCAACATGGGGGTACGAAAATAATTAATATATTAAGAATAATCCATCTATGCCATCATTTGATAATCTTCGGAGAATATTCAAAAAAGAAACTAAGCACGAAAGCACGGCAACTGATAGTGAATCGTTACGGATTGAATCTTTACGGGCGCGTATTAAAGAGCTTGAAAAGGAACGAAACAATCTATTGAAAGGGCCTTCTTATGAATCACATCCTCTTTATGCATCAGGGGATTCTCAGAGACGAGAACTAAACCGTAATATTGAGAGAATCAATCAGGAAATTGAAAATTTACATAGAGAGATACAGGGTCAGCCTCCACTATTATTTAACGACAGCGAGAGACCATACTAGACGTTTTTGGCACGGATCTGTAAATAGAGAATTAATCTTAGGTCGCCAAATACAACATCTAACAGCGCGTATGCGACCACCTTTTAAAGAGGTGTTTTTGCATTTTGGGTGAGATGGGTTTAGGATAAGTCTGTTGGCATTTAATAACCAATTGCCTCGCTCGAATTATGATTGCTTACGCAATTTTATCATAATTCGGCTCGGCAACTGCGCATTACGCGCGAACGTTAGGTGAAATAAATTTTTAACTCTTAATATGAATTACGTTGATTTATTAGGTTATGTTGCTGGCATTTTGGTTGTGAGTTCTCTTTTACCACAAACTATAAAAAGCTGGAAAACAAAATCAACTAAAGATCTATCACTTTTACGTTATATTATATATGTCATAGGTATAATCCTTTGGCTTACTTATGGCATTATAATCAAAAATGGACCAATGTTACTAATGAACAGTATTGCATTAATATTGGCAAGTTCTATTCTTTATTTAAAAATACGACATGGGTAAAAGAGTTAAAAATTTACTTCCCCTAACTACCTATATACCAGTCAATGAAAAGGTGCGGATAAATGGTTAATCTGGTTCCTGATATGGTGGATTGTTTTTTCAAACTGCATGAATAATACGTGTTATTTTGTTCATGGTAGCAACCAGGGCGACTCGATATGGCTTTCCTTCTGACCTTTTCTTTTGGAAAAATCGTTGAAATTACTAGCAAGGATTCAAATCGAAAAATATCAACCTGTGTCAATCCGGTTGCTTTTTGGCTTATTTGTGGTATTTTTAAGGTATTAAGTGTTTTCTAACGCAACGGTAATGGCGCGAACGATGTGCGAAATAGTAAACTTTTTATGACAATGAACAAAGTTTTAATCATAGGGATAAGTGGAACAGGTAAAACAGGGTTGGCAAAAAAAATATCCGATTTTTTAAAAATTCCAGTCACCCATTATGACGAGTTTGTTTGGGATGAAAACTGGAATGAAGTGGATGAAAAAATAGTAGAGCAAAAATTGGAGGAGGTTATCAAAAAGGATGGGTGGATTATTGAGGGTTTTATACACCCAGCCGCTAAGAGCAAATTAAAAAATGCTGACACTGTAATTTATTTAGATTATTCTGGCTGGCAAGCATTTTTGGGCGGTTTAAACAGGTGGTGGATATACCGAGGTAAAACAAGGCCGGAGATGGCAGCTGGGTGTATTGAAGATTTTAACTGGAATTATTTAAAAGTCATGTGGAAACGTGCAGAAAGACAGGAAATTGAGGAAACAATCAAAGGATTTGAAAATAAAATGATTCGCCTAAAAACAAGAAGCGAGACGGATAATTTTCTTGCCAAACTGCTTGCGAAGTAAAAAGTTTACTACACCGCACAACAGCCGATATGCGGTTCAAGAAAAAGAATGATAAATATTTTCAGCGGATACTTTTTTCTCTCACCCATATTTCGCACAAATTTAATTTTTAAGGAGTGTGCGAAACATCGCATATCGGCGTTAGACGAAATAAATTTTTTATCTTAGTGGTAATTTTAGGGTTTTGGTGATATAAATAAAAACAGAAAATTTTATTTTTAATTTATTTAAAGAGGGGTAACAAGGAATTTTTTCTTCTTTTATATTTTTCAATGGAGGAAGAAAAAAGTTATTTAATTTTAAAAGCTATGAAAAATATTGGAGTTTTAATTTATACATACAACAGAGTTGATGATGCTAGAATAAATTTAGACATCATTAGGAATGTTTGGGAAAAATCCAAGCATTTTAAAAATGTAAAAATAGTTCACTCCTTCAATGGTGAAAAAAGCTGGTATGCGAAGAAGGAATTAGAAAATGATTTAGTGGTTTTGAAAAATAGCTGGCATTTTCAAGGGGCATCTGATTTAATTGACGCTGGAATCAAGACATTTCAAAAAAAGTATACAAATATTGATTATGTTATTGTATTGGCTTCTGATGCTTGGCTGATAAAGCCCGAGTATGTGAAAAACCTGATTAGCAGAATGAAAAATGATGAATTATATTTAGCAACTTGTTCATGGGGACTTCCCGACAGAGACAATGTCGCTGATGTTGGCGTGGCTGTTGATTTATTTATAATCGATTTGAAGTGGGCAACAAAAAATAAACTGTTTCCAATTGCATATGGAAAATTTCAGAAAAAATACAAAGATTTGTTTGCCTATCAAAAAGCTGACAATATTATGCTGGAAAAATTATTTTTGGCACGATATTTGGAAGCTATTAGCAGATCCGAAAAAATTGATGGCATTGCAAGAAAAATTGCGATTGAAAAAACCTTATTACTAAAGGACAGAGAGCCTGTGCATAGTAGTATTGATAAAAAAGGAAATTGGGTTAGAAAAATGTATTGGCCTAAAATGGGACTGCTAACACATCACGAACCAGAACCAAAGAGAAATATTTTAAAAAAAAAGAAAATCAGCAATGGTAAAAATGTTGAACTTTTACTAAAAAGTAAAGATTTGTCATATTTTAACAATGGTATTTCTAAAATGAAACATAATTGCAATTAAGGAGTTTTGGGTTCGGGCATTCACCCCTTAATCCCTTGGTTTACTCTTTTTTTGATTTTTTTGGCAATTTATTGCTCTGTTTGTTGATTTTGCAGTTCATCAAATGTATCAGCTTCAATCCAAAATCCCCGACTGATATCATGATGTCTATAGCGCGGGTTGACATAATTCCTTAATATGGTATACTATAAATACTTCATTAAACCATATTAAGTATTTTCCATGACCTCTCTATCACTTATTATAAAAGCTCGTTTGGAAGAAAAACTGACTAAACTCAACAAACTCCGTCCCCTGCCAAAATCGACAATGCTGAAACTTCGAGAAAAATTCCAGATTGAAATGACTTACAATTTATTGCTCAATCCGTAGAGCGCTCGCTTGATATCTACCTCAAAACTTTAACTCCCGCCACCACTAAACAGGAGAAATTTTGACACTCACGGACATAGCTAAAAACACTCATTTCTCTGCCAAATATTTAAACTTACTTGCAAGGCAGGAACTGGCTAACATCGAAAGAAGCCGTTGAGCGATACTTGAAAAATAGGACAAGACAACGAAAAGTGTAACAAAATTCATTTTATAATCAATACACGATAACTATATGAGTGATTTTACTCCGGAACAATTAAACCTTATCTCTAACATTGAACATGCTTTTGAAAATGTCACAAGGGAAGATGGTAAAACACTACATGAAGCCTTCGCTGAAGATCAGTATCTTTCAAAAGAAGAATGTCTTGAAGCGAGAAAATTAGATACCGATACCCGCTGGCAAGACGTGTCAGATGAAATGATAAATGAAATACCGAGCCCATTTTCTTTTTTAGATGGCAAAGGAAGACGTTATTACCTGCCGGCCTTCATGCGGTTTGGCGTAAAATATCCTAACCACTATGCTACCAGCATGCTGATTTATATCCTTTATCCATTTACCAGCACACAAGGTGAAAAACAAAATTGGACAGTTGAATCACTAGTGCAAGATTTTAAATTTAATAAACAGCAATGTCGAGTTATTTTTGATTTTCTAAAAAACATATGTGAAGATGAATTTTTGTTAAAAAAACCTGAATGGGTTAAGGCGTTGCAAGAGTGGCAACGATTATCAGAATAAAAACAGAAAATACATCGTACAGCAAAAAAATATTTATTCTATAAACCTCTCACTCCAAAACTAGACTAACTCCAATTAAAAAATAATTGAAATCAAAAACTATGTCAGAAAGACCATTTTTAGATAAACTGTATACTTCTCAAGAAAAAAAATTACCAGAAAATGTTATAAGAATTAAAAAACCGGAGGGAATATATCGTTTGGTGTTGTCTGACAGCCATGCAACCCAAGAAAGCGTGTCCACAGTCGATGGTTCAGATGGTGTGATCCTTGAAGGTGATGTAATTATATTTGGTGATTTTAATTATAGTGATCCTAAGATTGCCAAAAGAGCTATTGAGACAGCGGCCAGAAGAGATGAACAGTACAAAGATATTATTCTCTGGTGTCAACAAAATGATAAACCAATCTATTATACTGATCTACAATACATCAAACTTATTCCTTTTATCCAAAAAATATTACGGGGCTTGGAATTTGGTGTTGCGGCTAATTTGCTGATGCGTTTTGGGGTTAATATTACAAAAAAGCCGATCAACAGAAGAGATTTTCTTAAATTGACTGCCGGCGCTTTTTTGGCAACCCCAACCCTGGAGGATTTTCTTTTTATTCTTGATAAAGACAACAACCACCATACCAGCGCTGTTTCTGCAACCAGGGATAGGCTTGGAGAGGTAAATGAAAAAATGCATCCGGAAACCCATGCTATTATCAGAACATTGCGTAATTGCCTAATGGCACAAAAATGGAAAACCATTATGCAAATTAGCGCTACATCCCAAACAGGACACAAACCCGAAATCGCACAAGTAGTCGGAGCGATGCATACCGGCATTGAGGACGCTCTTAATGAAGACGACAGTGAACGAATTGCTACCATAAAACAACTCCTGTCTGTGCCGGGGCTTGAAGAAGATAGAAAAAAAATAGCAAGTATTGCCCGCGTTCTTTATTCGAAAAAAACGCAAACTTGGGTGGTAACAGAATATCAAGACCCACTACTTAAGCCGTTGGAAAAATAAAATTTGATATGCTTTTGCTGAACTTGACCTTAGGTCTTTTTTGAGTTACACTATAAAAGCAAACTAACGAACTAGACGAAATCTTAATAAAGCAAAGGTTTGTGTAATTATTTGTTGAAATTTTCCTAAAACATGATAAAAAAACACCTTGACGGTAAAGTTTGGAACGATAAGTAATTGGTTTTTTATTACACAAAAACTTTAGTGTTTCGTCTCTAACACTAATAAATATGGAAATTATTATTGGGGTGATGGCTGTGGCCGTGGGTCTGGTTTTGGGTTGGATTTTAAGACAAGTAAAAGCAACAGCCAACCAAAATTCTGCGGAAATGAAAGCAGAAAACCTGTTAAAAGAAGCGAAGGCCAAACAACAAGAAACCTTGGTGGAGGCCAAGGAAAAAGCAATTACAATTATTGATGAGGCTAAAAAAGAAGAACAAGAACGTCGTCAAGATTTGCAAAAAATGCAACAACGCTTGGAAGATCGAGAAAACAAATTTGACGAAAAATTGCTGGATTTAGAACAAAAAAAAGAATCTTTGCAAACTAAAGCTGAAGAAATAACTCAGGTAAAAAATGAAGTTTTAAAAATTAAAAAAGAACAGTTGGCTAAACTGGAACGCGTGGCCGGTCTGGATCGTGAACAAGCTAAAGAGGTTTTGTTAACAAGTGTGGAAAAAGAAAACAGCGAAGCTTTGGCCTCTCGTATAAAAAAACTGGAAACTCAATCTAAAGAAGCTTATGACGAAAAAGCGCGGCGCATCCTTACTGATGCCGTACAAAGATGCGCTCTTTCTCATGCCGCCGAAACCACCTCCACTGTTTTAAACCTGCCGTCAGACGAAATGAAAGGAAGAATTATTGGTCGTGAGGGTCGCAACATCAGGCGCTTGGAAGAATTAACCGGAGTAGAGGTGGTGGTTGATGATACGCCGGAAACTATTTTACTTTCCGCTTTTTCTCCTATCCGTCGTCATTTGGCTAAGCGCACTTTGGAAAAACTCATGGAAGATGGTCGCATTCATCCTACTAAAATAGAAGAGGTGGTGGAAAAATCCAAAAAAGAACTGGCGGAAGAAATTATGCGCGCCGGTGAAGAGGCTTTATACGAAATGGGAATTACCGGTATTGATCCCAAACTTATTAAAATCCTGGGGCGTTTACGTTATCGCACCAGTTATGGCCAAAATGTTTTGCGTCATTCTTTAGAGGTGGGCGTTTTAGCCGGCTTATTAGCGTCAGAATTGGGAGCAAATGTTCCTTTGTGTCGTAAGGCCGGGCTCTTTCATGATATTGGTAAAGCGTTGGATCATGATATTCAAGGCACTCATCCTGAAATTGGACGTGATATTGGTCGTAAATTTGGTTTTGACCAAAAATTATCTGATGCGGCTTTCTGTCACCACGAAGATCAACCGCCGACTCTGGAGGCGATTATTGTGCAGGTGGCTGATTGTATTTCCGGCGGTCGTCCAGGAGCACGCAAAGACACCTACGAACAATATATTCAACGCCTGGAAGAACTGGAAGGAACAGCGACCGCTTTTGAGGGTGTAGAAAAAGCTTATGCTATTCAGGCTGGTCGAGAAATTCGAGTATTTGTAGAATCAGAAAAAATCAACGACCTCGAAGCTCATCAGTTAGCCAGGGATATCGCTAAAAAAATTGAAGGTGAATTAAAATATCCAGGTGAAATCAAAGTAAATGTTATTCGGGAAACCAGGGTGGTGGAATATGCGCGCTAGTTTATGAATATTCTGATTTTTGGGGATATTATCGGACGACCAGGACGCAAAACCATGCAAAAAGCTCTGCCGGATTTATGTAAAAAGCATCAAGCCGATTTAGTCATTGCCAATGTAGAAAACTTAGCTCACGGCTTTGGTATTACAGATGACACCATTGCCGAAATGCGCCAAGCCGGGATAAATTTTTTTACTACCGGAAACCATATTTGGAAAAACGAAAAAGGAAAAAAACTGTTGGCACAAAATCCCGCTGATATTATTTGTCCGGCCAATGTAACCGGCAATCTCCCTGGCAAAAAAATGGCTGTCATCACGGTCAAAAAAATAAAAATTCTCCTGATCAATTTACTGGGCCAAGTCTTTATGGAAACAAAAGAAGAAAAAATTGTCTCTCCCTTTGAAACCTTTGATCAGATTTATCAAGAAAACGGTCAAGATGCCTTGGTGATTGTGGATTTACACGCAGAAGCCACAGGAGAAAAAAGAGCTTTTTCTTGGTACGTAGATGGTAGGGCCGATATTGTAGTTGGCACCCACACCCACGTCCAAACTACCGATGAACAAATTATGCCAAAAGGTACGGCTTATATTACCGATTTGGGTATGGTGGGCGCGGCAGATTCTTCCTTGGGCATGGAAAAAGAACGAGTTCTAGCAAAAGTTGCCCTTAAAAAAGAAACGCATCTGGAACCGCCTACTCATGCTAAGGCTGGAGTTTTATCCGGCATTTTGGTGGTGGTTGATGAAAAAAAGAAAAAAGTGAAGTCTATTCAGCGCCTTTTACAAAATTATGAATTGACCAATGCTTAAAGCTGTCCTATACTATTGAGGAATAAATAACAACATATTGAGAGGAGGTGAGTTTTATGAATAAAGCCAAATTAGCAGAGGTCTTAGCCGAACGCACAGGCATTTCCAAAAAACAAGCGGAGGATTTTTTAGAAAACTTTGTAGAAGTAGTCAAAGAGTCTTTGGTAAAGGGCGAGGAAGTAACTTTAGCGGGTTTTGGTACGTTTATGGCCAAATTTCGAGGTAGCCGCATGGGGGTTAACCCACAAAATCCATCACAACGCATTCAAGTTCCAGCTGTTACCATTCCTAAATTTAAAGCCGGCAAAAACCTTAAAGACGCATTAAAAAATACAGCTCAAACCGTTTAGTTTAAAATAAATATTATTTTTTCCTTATTTTGTGCGGGTTTTTGTTGTGGATAAAAAAAGTGTAATTTTTTCATATTATTGCTAGGATAAAGTTCTGATGAAAAAAACCGTTTTAACTATTTTGCAAAACTACCCCTTAAGTGCGGTTAAAAAAATCCAGCCCATTGCCATAGGTTGGGTAAATAAAAATTTTTATATTACAACCGACCAAGGAGATTATGTATTACAGCGCTTGGCGCCGGTTTTTGATGAACGCACTATTGAAGATATAGCTCTGGTGGTTGCCCATCTAAATAACAAAAAGGTTCCTACTTTGAAATTAACCAAAACCAAGCGGGGTGGCTGGCATCATAAACACGATGGTCATTTGTGGAAACTGATGCAAGCGATTAAGGGGGAGACTCACGAAGAGATACGATCTGATAAAATGGCCTATGAAGCCGGGCGTGCCTTAGGAGAATTTATTCAAGGCATGAAGGATTTTAATAGCAAACAATTAAAAAACCCTTTGCGCTTACATCAAACCGCTCAAGTTTATGCGGCTTATTTAAAAATCTATAGTCAATTAACTGAGCAAGAAAAAAATACTGCTCTGTTGTCTTGTTTTTCTTATATTAAAGAACAGTTACCACAAATGATGCTACCGGAAAGTCTGCCACAAAGCATTGTGCATGGCGATCCAAAAATTTCTAACATTATTTTTCAAGGAGAGCATGCCTGTTGCATGATCGATTTAGACACCTGTATGTTACACACTCCTTTGGTGGATATTGGCGATGCCATGTGGTCATGGTGCGGCCAGGCGGAAGATTGCCTAGAAAACACTTTTTCTCTCAGTCGTTTTAAAGAAGCCTTGCGTGGTCTTACTCTTTCCTTGGAACTTTCTGCTGACGAAAAAAAATACATTTATCAAGCCCTGCAAATGATTACTTTGGAACTAGCTTCTCGCTTTGCCAAAGATATTGTGGAAGACGCTTATTTCGGTTGGAATCAAAATAAATATTCTTCTCGGAGCCAACATAATCAAGCGCGTGTTCGCAGTTTAGTGCATCTTTCTCTGGATATGTGCGCCAAAAAAGAAGCTATTGAAAAAATTGTCTTTCCACAAAATTGACGAAATGGGCTTTGTTTTGTATCGTTATATAGCTTTAAATGCGCCCGTAGCTCAACTGGATAGAGCGTCTGGCTTCGGACCAGAAGGTTTGGGGGTTCAAGTCCCTTCGGGCGCACCAATAAGGGATCATAGCTCAATGGTAGAGCAGCTGCCTCTTAAGCAGTTGGTTGAAGGTTCAAATCCTTCTGGTCCCACTCTTTCCTTGTGCATAACTTTCTTGTTTTTTCTTGCGACAAAAAAACAAGGTTGTTATAATGATCGCGCTTTTAAAAAATAAAATAAAAATATGCCAAAAGTAAATTTTAAAGATGACGACTTAATAGTAGAGGCCGAAATCGGCGCCAACCTAAAAGAGGTGGCTCAAGCAGAGGGTGCGAGTATTCCCTTTGGATGCGAACAGGGCGTGTGCGGAACTTGTTTGGTAAAAATTGTAGAAGGAGAAGAAAACGTCTCTGATGTTTCTGACCAAGAAAAAGAAACCTTGGAATCCATGGGGGCGGAGCCAGGAGAACGTTTGGCGTGTCAGTGTCAAATTGAAGGAGACATAACCGTAACCAGCGCTCACTAAAATAAATGGTGTTGGCACCAAAAAAAATATTTTTTGTAGACCTAGCCAAAACCTTGGGTATTATTTTAATTGTCTTTACTCACCTTAACCAAAATTTTCATTTTTTTAACGCCCTCTATTTAACTTATCAAAAAAAAGAACTCTTTTTTGTTTTGGAAAGAATGGCTTATGTTGCGGGTCATGTGGGCGTCAGCTTGTTTATCGTGGCCAGCGGTTTTGGTTTAACCTATTCTCTGCTAAACAAAACCAATCCGAACTGGAAAAAATGGCTGATCAAAAAAATCATCCGCATCTACCCTTTGTTTTGGTTAAGTTTTTCTGCTTTCTTTTCTTTAAGCATCGTCAATTCTTGGTGGCGTCATGGTTATTTGGTTTTTCCTATTGGTAAAAAAGAGTTAATCACCACCCTGTTGGGCGTGCAGGCTTATTTTGGTTATTGGGGCGGCCACCTTAATCCGGTTTATTGGTTTTTGTCTTTAATTTTGGCTTTATATTTAATCTTTCCTTTTTTATACCTGCTTTTAAAAAAAAGGCCGCGGTTAAGTTTGGTTTTGTTGTTTTTTTTAAGTTTGGCCACAGGCTTGCCTTTGCTTAATCATTCCATGGAAGTTTTTCGTTTTATTTTTATTCCTCATTTATTTGAATTTTATAGTGGTATGTTTTTGGTTTTTTGGTATCAAAAAAGACTGTCAACAAAAAAACAATCTTGGCATGGTTTGTTTTCCTTGGGCTTATTTATTGCTATTTTTATCATTTATTATTTATTGAAACAAAATTATCTGACTGTTCTTTTGGTAATCACCGCCGGCCCCTTATTATTTTTTACCTTTTATTCTTGGGAAAATCCCAACCGAAATCATTACTGGCAGTATTTAGTGGAAAAATTAGCCAAATATTCTTTTGCTGTTTTTCTTTTTCATTTGCCTTTAATCAACTTGCATCAACTGCTTAAGCCCTCGCCAATTTTTCTCTTGTTTTATTTCCCGCTGGTGGGCATCGTTTCTTTTATGGGCAACTTCATTATAGAAAAAATCACCCCCCGGATTCAAAAATTACTTTTGCCTTAATCTGCCCTTTTTGCTAAAATTCAACCATGATTAAAAATAATTTACAATGGAAAATAGGCGGGGAAGCGGGTTTTGGCATTATGACCCTTGGTGTTCTCTTTTCGCGCATTTGTACGCACGGCGGCTTAAAAACCTTTGCCTATCCTGAATACCCCTCTTTAATTCGTGGCGGACACAATACTTATCAAGTTTTTATCAGCGACCAGCAAGCCACCTCTCAAATTCACGATGTACATCTCTTGGTGGCTTTAAACCAAGAAACTCTAAAATTACACTTGGCAGAGTTAGCGGACGGTGCGGCTGTCATTTATGATCCAGCGGATTTTGGTTCAGAAAGTCCAAAAACAGAGGGCAAGAATGTTGTTTTGGTACCCATAGAAATGAATAAGTTAATTAAAGAAAAAAACGGAAAACCCATAGAACGAAACACTGTTGCTTTGGGCGCATCTTTTGGTTTGTTGAAATATCCTTGGCAGTACGTAGAACAAGCTATCAGGCATTGGTTTAAAGACAAAAAACCCAGTCTGGCGGAATCAAACGTGGCTTTTGCCAAAAATGGCTATGAACTGGCTCAAAAACAAGCAGAAAAATTTGGTTATGTCTTAACAACCATAGATAATGCTGAAAAACAAATGGTTGTTTCCGGCAATGAAGCTATTGCCTTGGGCGCTATTCAAGCCGGTTTGAAACTTTTTGCCGCTTATCCCATGACGCCTTCTTCCGCCATTTTAAGCTCTTTGGCTAAAAACGAAAAAAAATATAACCTCGTGGTGAAACACACAGAAGATGAATTGGCGGCCATGAATTTAATTATTGGAGCTGGCTTTGCCGGGGCGCGTGCCATGACCGCTACTTCTGGCGGCGGTTTTGCTCTGATGACCGAGGCCTTGGGAATGGCCGGCATAGCTGAGGTGCCGGTGGTGGTAATCATGGGTATGCGCGGTGGTCCTTCAACCGGACTGCCAACATGGACATCGCAAGGTGATCTGCGTTTTGTGCTTCATGCCTCACATTCAGAATTTCCTCGCCTGGTTTTAGCTCCCGGAGATGCGCAAGAGTGTTTTTATTTAACCCACCAAGCTTTTAACTTAGCCGAAATCTATCAACTGCCGGTAATTATTTTGGTTGATAAATACGTGCAAGAGTCTTGGCAGTCTATACCACTTTTTAACACCGCCAAACTACAAATAAACCGTGGTAAACTTTTAACCCAAACCCAGTTAGCAAAGCGGGCAGCAGAAGAAATTTTTCCGCGCTACCAACACACCGCAGATGGAATTTCTAATCGCGCTCTTCCTGGGTTGGCCGGAGGTATCCACATTGCTTCTTCTTATGAACATACCCCAGAAGGCTATACCACTGAAGATGAAACAGAAGTTACTGCACAAAATGATAAACGGTTTAAAAAACTTGATGCTTATTTGGCTAAAGATGTCTGCGGCCCCAAACTTTACGGAGCAAAAAAGGCGGATGTGACTTTAATTGGTTGGGGGTCAACAAAGTTGCCTGGCCAGCAAGTTTTGCGCCTGGCAGAAAAACAAAACATTTCAGTAAACTATCTTCATTTTACTTATCTTGATCCCTTGCCTATCAATTTGGTACAAACGGCTTTACAGAACTGTCAAAAAACCCTTTGTGTGGAAGGTAACAAACTAGGACAATTTGAGGGGTTGTTAAAACAAAAGATTGGTTTTACTATGACCGGCCATTATCGAGAATATGGAGCGCGGCCGTTTTATCCTGAAAAAATTCTGGAGCAAGTAAAAAAAATTCTATGAATATCTCTTTAGCAAATTTACAAGCACAAGAAAAAATAACCTGGTGTCCGGGGTGTGGTAATTATGGCATCTTAATGGCGGTCAAAAAAGCCTTGGTCGCGCTTAACCGCCCCAGCTATGAAACCTGTTTGGTTACTGGTGTAGGTTGTTCGGGAAAATTTAATCACTTTGTGAAAACTTATTCTTTTGAGAGCTTGCATGGCCGCTCTTTACCGGTAGCAAGCGGGATTTGTTTAGCAAACCACGAACTTAATGTGGTGGCTGTCGGTGGTGATGGCGATGGTTATGGTATTGGTTTAAATCACTTTCTGCATACCATGCGGCGTAATCTCAATTTTACCTATATTGTACACAACAACCAAATTTATGGTTTGACTACCGGCCAATACTCTCCCACCACAGCCAAGGGGACGATTAGCGCATCTTCTCCGTTTGGCGCTTTAGAGGAGCCGGTTAATCCGATTAAACTAGCCCTGGCTTCAAATGCGGCCAGTTTTGTGGCGCGCGGTTTTGCCGGAGATATTAAACAATTAACCAACCTCGTCACCCAGGCCATGCAACATCGTGGATTTTCTTTTATTGATGTTTTGCAACCATGTGTGACCTTTAACAAAATAAACACCTATGAATTCTTTAAAAAAAGAGTTTATAAATTAGAAGATGATAAATCTTACGATAAAACCAATAAAAAACAGGCGGAGGAGCGCTGTTTAGAGTGGGACAAGCGAATTGCAACCGGTGTTTATTTTCAAGCTGATCTGCCAATCTACGAAGATGCTCTTCCTGCTTTGGCCACAACGCCTTTGGTGAAACAAGATATAAAGAATATTGATATTTCTGCCAGTTGCGAAGAATTTGTTTAAAAAACTATTCCTCTGTTTTTGGATTTTTGTATTCGGTTAAAGAGGCGGGGTTTAACATATAACTTAAAGCGGTTTCTTTGGTGATTTCATTATTGCCATAAAGCCGCCTGATGTCTTGATCCATGGTTTGCATGCCAACATTAGCGCTGGTTTGAATAATGGTGTTAATCTGAGAAATTTTATTTTCTCTAATTAAGTTGGAAATAGCCGGAGTGTTTAACATAATCTCTCTGGTTGCTAAACGCCCGCCGTTTTTTCGCGGCAGTAATTGTTGAGAAATAACTCCGCGCAATTCCATGGAGAGTTGAATGCGAATTTGCGGTTGTTGATGGGGTGGAAAAACATCGACAATACGATCAATGGTATCGGCCGCATTACTGGTATGCAGGGTAGCTAAAACCAGATGGCCTGTTTCTGCCACAGTAATTGCGGCCGCGATGGTTTCTAAATCACGCATTTCTCCAACCATAATAACATCCGGGTCTTGTCGTAAAACGTGTTTTAGCCCCTCGGGAAAAGACAAAAAATCAGAGTGGTATTGTCTTTGACGAATTAAGGAGAGTTTGGATTGGTATAAAAACTCAATCGGGTCTTCCAGGGTTACTATATGAGCGCGGCGTTCGGTGTTAATAAGGTTAATCATGGAAGCCAAAGAAGTAGACTTGCCACTACCGGTTGGTCCGGTAACTAAAATTAAACCCTGGCGACCACGAACCAATTTGTACACCACCTCTGGAAATCCCAGTTCTTTCATAGAAGGAATGTTGTTGGCTACTACCCGCGCTACCATGCCAACGCTTTCTTTTTCATAGTGCAAATTAACCCGAAATCGACAAAAACCCATTAAATCATAAGAAATGTCTAATTCTCGTCTATTTAAAAATTCTTCTTGCTGGGGTTTGTTAAGAATAGAAAAAATCATCGCCTGGATCTGCTGGGCAGATAGCTTATCATATTGAGATATTTCAACCAACTCGCCGTTGATGCGTAAAATTGGGGAAGAGCCTGCGGCTAAATGTAAATCAGACGCTCCTTTTTGATAGGCTTGTTGAAATAGGCTGTCAATAATTTTTCTAAATTTTGTGTTTGTTTGAAGGGGTAACATGTTTATAATTTAATTATACCAAAAAATTACCCTCCTGTCCAGAAAACAGACTCTTAAACACACACCTCAATGTAAAACACTTTTTTCCAACAAGCAAATTAACCTCTTTATTTTCTACCATCTTTATCTAAGCTTTTTGTTTTTTGTAAATAAATTTTGCCTTATGAAATTCTTGTTCGTATTTTGTATCGCTTACTCTTTTTATTCCTGGTGATTTTTCTGCTGCCCGTAATGATGGTTTGTTTTCAAGATCTATTGTTAAAGTGATAAAGGGAAGTCTTAGTTTGTCCATAAGCCGTTCGTTAAACTGTCTTGCAAGGCCTTGACCACGAAATTCTGGGGCAACAATAGTGTGGATTATGTTTTGGTCTTCAGCGGTATCGTAGACCCCAACAATTCCCAGTTTTTCTCCTTTTACACCTGTTACGGTAAAATATCGCGGATTCCTGCAGTTATCTTGTCCAATTGCAACCCAGCCCTTTTCGCCCTCAAGTTCTTGAAAATATCCCATATCAAAATCACTAAATTCTCCAACTTGGGGCTTATCGCCTTGTTCTGTTGTGTAAAATGATACTTTTTTTTCTATGCTCATATTTATAATGAAAAAATCAGAGCTCTTAGTAGTTTTCTGGATAATATTTAATTTTACAACACACTCATCTCTTGTCTTAATTCTTGAGCTTCTTCAGCTGACAATTCTACTGTTGCGTCTATATCGGGCGTGGTTTCTGGTGGTATTTCGTTTATGTTGCGCGCGCCCAACCGATTAAGGTTATTCCAAAATAACTTTTGTCTATCAGACCAAGTACCTGATGTTCCAACCCCAAACCTTGTTTCAAATTCCGTTTTGATGTCACGAACGGTTATTTTTTCTGATGCTTCTAAGTCTGGTCGCACACGCGTCAATTCTGGTGATCTCATAATATATTATTGGTTAATAAATTAGTCAAAACTCGTAAAAAACCACTTTCCATTCAGGTTTTGTTGGGTTTATACTAATCCTTTTTCATGTTTTTTACAAGAACAAACCAGTATTTGACAAATAATAGACTTTGTCATATCATAAATGTATGAAGTATTTTGATTGGGATATTGATAAAAATAAAAAATTAAAACAAGAGCGTGAGGTCTGTTTTGAAGATGTTCTCATAGCTATTGATGAAAACGGATTATTAGATGTGGTTCAACATAAAAATAAAAAAAAATACCCTAATCAAAAAATATTTGTAGTAAACATTAACGATTATGCCTATTTAATTCCTTTTGTAGAAGATGACAAAAAAATCTTCTTAAAAACCATTATCCCCAGCAGACAAGCTACAAAAAAATATATTATTAAAAACAACCCTAAATTATTATGAAATATTACAATTTTACAAAAGAAGAGGAAAAAATATTACACGATTTTTCAGCTAATGACTTTGTTTCCGTAAAAGAACATAATATTAAAGCTCTTTATCGTGATTACGCTCGGGCTACTGTTGCAAAAACCCGCAATATTAACATCCGGTTGAGCGAAAGAGATATCCAAAAAATTAAAGCCCGCGCCCTTGATAAAGGAATTCCTTATCAAACCTTGGTGGCCTCTATTTTACACCAATATAACAATAGTTAATGAAAATAGAGTTGCCAACCAAAAATTTTATTTATAATAAAACTAAGCTTTTTTTGCTGATGTTAATACTTGGGGGTTGTTTTTGTTCTTTTCTTTAAGAAAAATCAACTGTTGAATCCAGGTAAAAGCCGTAGAACTTAACCAGTACAAGGTTACGCCGGCCGGGAACTGATAGCCAAACACTACGGTAATAATAGGAAAAAAATACAACATTTGTTTATTAAGAGCCGCGGCCATGTTTTCGTCTTTAGCTCCGGGCACCTTAACAGCACCGCGTTTAGTTTGTAACATTTTAGCTTGTAAAAACTGTACTGCACCTGTAATAACCGCCAAAGCAATGTTTTTGCTGGCGGCTAAATTAACCACTCCTAAAAAAGTATAATTGATGGCGGTGGTGCTGTAAATAGAACGCAGGCCTTCATAAAGATGGTTGAGTTGTTCGGTAATTAAAAAACCGGTTTTGGGGTCGGTGTTGAGGCCACCAAAAAACACTTGAAACAGTGCCCATAAAATGGGTAGCTGAATTAACATGGGTAAACAAGACGAAAAAGGATTAACTTTGTTTTCTTTATAAAACTTCATTATTTGCCTACCCATTTCTTCTTTGTTGTCTTTGTATTGCTTTTTGATTTCTTCTAATTTGGGCTGAACATCTTGCAAAGATTTTTGTGAACGCAGTCCCTTTAAAGAAGGGTAAAAAAGCAAAAGCTTAATCAAAAATGTTAAAATAATAATTGCCACTCCCAAATCTTTCCAGGGAAGCACGTTGTAAATAAAAATTAAAGCATTAAAAAGCGGTTCGTATAAAATTGTGTTGAAAATTTGTCCCATGTTAATTGTTTTTTAATTTATTTTTTGATTGGTTCGTCTACTCCGCCCGCAGAAAAAGGATTACAGCGTAAAATTCGCCACAAACCCTTAATGCCGCCCAAGCCCAGACCGTGTTTTTTTATGGCTCTTAACGTATATTCTGAACAAGAAGGATAAAAACGACAGCCTTTATAGGGGGTAGCAAAAAAAACACCATGATCAGGAGAAATGGTTTTTTGATATAGTTGAATAATGGCAATAACCAATTTTTTCATTTTAATTTTTTAAAAAATGTATTTTTATCAGCGCTTGGGTAATTTCTTTTTTAATCTCAGCAAAAGAGGTAAGGGCAATATCTGGTTTAACGCAGATTACCACATCATAACCAACCTGGGTCTGTTTGGCAACGGAAAGTAAAGCGTTGCGAATTTGTCTTTTTTTCTTATTGCGCTGTACGGCCTTTTTTATCACTTTATTAGACAACACCACTCCAAAACGAGTGTTTTTTAGGTCATTTTTAGCGGTTTTGATAAAAAAAAGCTTGGTGCTGAGAGTTTTTCCGTTTTTGTAAACTCGGGAAAAATCCGTGTTTTTTCTTAAACGCTGTCGCACTTTCAACATGTTTGATATTAAAAAACTAAGCGGTTAATTTTTTTCGGCCTTTAGCTCTTCTTCTTTTAACCACGTTATTTTTTGCTGATTTTCCGCCTTTTTCTTTACGCGCAAAAAAACCGTGTTTCTTGCTTTTTTTTCTTTTGTTTGGCTGATAGGTTCTTTTTGGCATCTTGTTAAATTACTTAATAGTAAATAACACTATACCATGGTTTTTGTTTTTCTCCAAGCCCAAAACCAAATCAACAAGCTATACACATCTTATAAACAACATATTAACTTTCTTGTAATTTTTATTGTGTTCGAAAAATAACCAGACTGTGTTAGTATAAATAATACGGTTTTATTTTTTACAAAAATCAATATGACATCGGAAGAATTGTGGGATGCGGCTCTGGGAGAATTAGAGCTGGAGCTTTCAAAAGCAAATTTTACCACCTGGTTAAAGGGAACTTTTATTTTAAAATACCAAGATAGCAACGTGGTGGTGGGGGTTCCCAATGCTTTTACTAAAGATTGGTTGGAAAAAAAATATCACCACCCCATTGTAAAGGCTTTGCGCCACATTTCGGATGAAGACGTAAAAACCGTAACCTATGCTGTTTCTGGAAAAACAACTCAAGCTAAAAAAATACCAACGGAAGAAAAAACAAAACAACCAGAAAAACCAAGTGAACAAAAAATCGTCAATAAAATCAGAGATTATAAAATTAACACTAATAATGTTCTTAAAAAAACCGGAGTAAATCTTACCCTTAATCCCAAATATACTTTTGAAAATTTTGTGGTTGGTAAAAAAAACGAACTGGCTCATGCCGCGTGTATGGCGATAGCGGAAAAACCCGGCTTGGTTTATAGTCCTTTGTTTATTTTTGGCGGAGTAGGTTTGGGAAAAACCCATTTAATGCAGGCGGTGGGCAATCGGGTAAAAGAAAAAAGCGCTGATAAAAAAATACTTTATGTTACTTGTGAAACCTTCACCAACGAATATATCCGTTCGGTTGGTGAAGGCCGCGCCAGTCAATTCAAAGAAAAATTTCGTTCGGTAGATATCTTATTGGTCGATGATGTGCAGTTTTTGGCCGGTAAAGAAGGAACGGCCGAAGAATTTTTTCACACCTTTAATCATCTGCATCAACAAAACAAACAGGTAATTGTAACTTCCGACCGACCGCCACGCGCCATTCCTACCCTGGAACAGCGCCTGGTCTCTCGTTTTGAAGGCGGTATGATTGTAGATGTTAACACTCCCGACCTCGAAACCAGAATTGCTATTTTAAAAACCAAATGTGCCGCCGGCGGCTACAACCTTAATGCGGAAATATTACAATTTATTGCTTCCAACGTGCAAAACAACGTGCGAGAGTTGGAAGGCGCCCTCAACAGAGTGATAGCCAATCAACAGCTTACCAAAAAAGAACCCACCCTGGAATCGGTGAAAGAGCTTTTGGCTTCTTATTCGGAAACACCAAAAAGAGGAGCGATTACTACCAAAAAAATACTTTCTACCGTAGCTGACTTTTTTGATATTTCTGTTCCTGATATTTCCGGCGACAGTAGAAAAAAAGAACTGGTAGTACCAAGACAGATTGCGATGTATTTAATGAGGGAAGAAATTAATTCTTCTTTTCCCAATATTGGACAAGAGTTGGGGGGAAGGGATCACACCACCGCCATGCATGCTTGTCAAAAGATTTCTAAGTTGGTAGAAGGAGATGAAAAAATGCACGACGATATCAACCTCATTAAACAACGTTTGTATAATTAACATCTTGTGGATAGAACGGTTAAAAACCTGTTCAAAAAAGGAGGAAAAAAAACAACAAAACTTATCCCCTGTTTATCCTAGGAAAAACCACAACACTTTTCCCAACCATATCCACATTAAAAAACAAAATCCGCGCTTCAAAAATAAAAACAAAAAAGAGTTTTCCACTTAACCACACCCCTTATTATTATCATTATTAATTTAATATAAACTCTTATATGAAATTCTCTTGTACACAAGAAAACCTTAATCGAGGTTTGCAAAATCTTATTCACCTTACTAGTAAAAATGTTAATTTGCCCATTTTGCATAATGTCTTAATTGAAACCCGAGAATCCGGAATAGATCTTATTGCTACCAACCTGGAAGTGGGGTTGCGAATTCACCTTCGAGGAAAAATTGAAGAAAGCGGATCTTTTACCGTACCAGCCAATTTACTTGCTAATTACGTTGGTTTATTATCTGCCGAGAGAGTAGATGTTTTTCTGGAAGAACCAAACATGATTATTAGCGCCGGTAATCAACAAACTAAAATCAAAGGAGAAAAATCCTCCGAGTTTCCCATAGTACCGGAAGTGGAAAAAAATAACCGCGTTTTAATTCCAATTAAAGAACTTAAAACCGCCATCAAACAAAGTGTTATTTCCGCTTCCCACGATATCGCCAGACCAGAAATTTCCGGAGTTTTATTTTATTTAAAAAATAGATTGGTGACTATTGCGGCCACCGACAGTTATCGGCTCACAGAGTGTATTATAAACTTAACAGAAGAAATCACAGAAGAAAAAAAGGTTATCATACCAACCCCAACCCTAGGAGAGCTTTCACGAATTTTCCCGGAAACAGACGCCGAAGACAGTGTAGAAATATATTTTGGGGATGGTCAGATTTTATTTCAAACCAAAGAATTTAAGATGACCAGCCGTTTAATTGAGGGGCAGTTTCCTGATTATAAACAAATCATTCCCAAACAAGAACGTACGGTAGTTGTGGTTGATAAGGTGGCTTTTATCAAAGCCATTAAAGCGGCTAGTTTGTTTTCTAAATCAGGTATTCACGATGTAAACATGCATTTTTCCCCAGAAAAACAAACAATTACTTTAACCACAGTGAACAACCAAATAGGAGAAAACACTACCAAGATAGAAGCCGAGATTGTTGGCGACTCATCTAATAGTTCGGTACTTAATTACCGCTATTTACTGGAGGGGCTTTCTAATATTCCCACGCAAAAAGTAAGGATGTATTTGGCGGACAGTACCACTCCGGTTGTGTTTCAACCCCACGGAGACAAAGATTTAAGAAAAACTTACACTTATATTGTAATGCCCATCAAACAATAAGATGTTTAAAAAGGCTGGTTTTTCTTTTTTTACCCAAAAATTAAAAAAGGCAGGCATTGAAGAACAAATCGAGGCGGTTTTGTGTCTTAAGGTGGTTACGGAAGTTTTAGAAGATTTTTTTGGCAAAGGTTTTTACGAACACGCCAAGCCTTGTTGGGTAAAAAAAAGAACACTGCTTATAGAAATAGTTCATCCGGCTGTGGGAGAACAAATTCGTTTGCAAGAGAGTGCTATTTTGTTTGAAATAAACAAAAAACTAAAAAAAGCCGAGGTGGTAAAAATTCAATTTAAAACCAACTAATTTTTATTTTTTGTATTATTGGTCTTTTTTATAAAACTAATATTCGTGGTATCTTGAGCGGTGTGTTGGCGATCGTCTGTGATGCGAACCGTAACACTGTGTTTGCCAGCGGTAAGACTGCTGGGATTATAGAAAGACTGGATGTTTTGTTGTGTTTTTATAGTTAAGCCTGTGCGGGCGTCTACCACCAAATTATCTATTAAAAAAGTTACGGCGGTAATGGTGCGGCCGGTGCCAGGTGTGGCTGAGGCCACCAAAATAAGATTTTTTTCCACATAATCCACTCCGGCAGAAGGGCTGATCAAGGTAAGTTTTGGTTGTTGATTTTCTCCAGTAACTCCACAATTTACTTTAGGAGTAGCTTCAGTAAGATATTCTTTTTGATTCTGTTCAGATTGCGTCCAGCCTTTTACCGCGCCTTCCCAAGAAGAAAACATCGGATCTTGGTTGGGGTCTTGCGGGGGCGGGCCTGTGGGATTGTTTTTATCAACATAATACAAAATAGAGTGTGCTTCTTTCATTTCTTTTTTTAACACATATTCTTTAGGATAAGTGTTTAAACATTCGTCAGGAATGATCTCGCCACTATAAACATCAACATTAACCTCTTTGGTTTTTTCCAAATTTCCGGCCAAGGCGCTGTTGGCGGCTTTATAATCAGCGGTTTGAAAAGTTTCTACTGGCGTACCGGCCAAAATGCTTTCCATATAAGTTTTCCAGATGGGTGTGGCCACCACCAGGCCGTCTGCTCCGTATTTCATCGGGGTAAAATCATTATTGCCCACCCACACTCCTACAGCCAAAGAAGGTGTGTAACCCATAGTCCAAGCCGCTCTAAAATCATCGGTGGTGCCGGTTTTGGCGGCCACAGGACGATCTGATAGGTTAAGGGTAGCAAAGATCCCCTCTCTGGAATTAGAGTCGGACAGTACAGAATTGAGGGTTCTGACAGACTCTTGTTTGATTACCTGTTGGGGGTTGTCTTTCCATTCTTCTAACACATTTCCATTACGGTCTTCCACTCGCAGAACTGTTACGGGTTTATGGTACTCTCCTTCTCTGGCATAAGTAGCATAAGCGGCAGTGTGTTCCAAAGGAGTAACTTCCGCACCTCCCAACACTACCGCCAAACCAAAACGACTGCGATCCTTAAAGGAGGTGTAGCCTAATTTTTCTGCTAAATCTAAAAAGTTGTTTACTCCTACCAAATAGAGCGTTTTTACAGCTGGGATGTTTAAAGAGTGACTAAGGGCATATCTTAAAGTGACTGGCCCGGCCGTACCCAAACTGTAGTTGTGGGGTTGATAATTCGGTCCGCCATCTAAAGAAGGAAAATTAGTCACTAAATCAAAAACTTTGGTTTCCGGAGTATAACCTTTATCAAAAGCGGCTAAATAAGCTACGGGCTTAATAGAAGACCCGGGTTGCAATAACCTGGTGGTCATATTAATTTGTCCCCCGTGTTCGTTATCAAAGAAATCTCGCGAGCCCACCATGGCCCAAACCTGTCCGGTGTGCGGGTCTATGGCCACCAAAGCGGCGTTAGAGCCGCCGTATTGTTCCACTTTTGTAATACCGTTGCGCACCGCTTCTTCTGCTTTTTGTTGTTTATCCCAGTCCAGAGTGGTAATGACTTTTAAACCGCTTAAGCCAACCGAGGTTTGACCGTATTTTTCTTCCAGATATTGTTTTACATAAAGCGCAAAATGAGGAGCGTCGATATTATCAATACGCTCATTAATGGAAATGTTTTCCTGTTTTGCCTGTTCTGCTTCGTCTGAGGTAATATATCCCTCTTCGGCCATTACATCCAAGGCGTAGTTTTTTCTGGCTTGCAAGCGATCCGGATTAGTTAGCATGGTAGTAGGAGCTTTGGGTATGGCCGCCAAAGTCGCGGCTTCAGCTAAAGAAACATCAGCCGCCGATTTGTGAAAATATTCTTGCGCCGCTTCTTCAATACCATAAACATTTCCGCCATAACCAACCTCATTTAAATACATGGCCATAATTTCGTCTTTGCTGTATTTTTGCTCCAAACGCAAAGATAAAATCGCCTCTTTAAATTTACGCTTAAAGGTGTGGTCTTTATTAAGAATGGCGTTTTTTATAAACTGTTGAGTAATAGTAGAGGTGGCGCTGGCGTTGGTAACGCTGTGTGAACGAATAATGGCACGGGCAATTCCTAAAAAATCCACACCGCTATGAGTATAGAATTTTCTATCTTCTAAAGAAATGGTGGCCAGCTGAATGTTTTTATTGATACGGTCAACAGGCACCACAGTGCGTCGGTAATCTCCCACCTCGTATAAAAGTTTTTCGCCGGTGCGATCATAAATTTTAGTAGACTCTTGCACGGTGCGGGTTTCAATGTCGGTGATGTCTGCTAAATCTTTAGATACCCAAGAATAAGCCGCGGCTATTCCGATTAACCCCAGCCCCAATCCAAGAACAGCCAAAATTAAAACCAGCCACAAAAGTTTTTTCCAAAGTTTTTTCTTTTTTTTACCAGGGCCTTTTTTTGTTTCTTCTTCTTTTTTCTTTTGGTCCAAGCGCTTTTTAAGAGTGGGTTTTAAAGAACTGTGCCGCGTGTTGATAGCGGAATTGCGGTGTTTCTTTTTGGCTATATCTGGAATGGGCATTTTTGATTTTTAACTAGATTATGTTAAGATGACTTTATTATGACAGAAAAAGCATTAAACAAGCAAGTAAAACCAACAACAAACACAAGGCTCTTACAAGATATTATGTCGCGTGGGGTTTCAGACATCATTCCCCGTAAACTTTTTGAAAAAAAACTTAAAAAAGGCGAGAAAATGCGGATTTATTACGGCGTTGATCCTACCGGTCCTTTTATTCACCTGGGGCATGCTATTTATTTATGGAAATTGCGTCAACTGCAAGAGCTGGGACACGAAATCATTCTTTTGATTGGAGATTTTACCGCTCGAATTGGTGATCCCACGGATCGAAGCGCCGCTCGCATAGCCCTCACCCCGCAAGAGGTGCTGGCAAACGCTAAAACTTATAAAAAACAAGCGGCTAAAATTTTACGCTTTTCTGGCAGAAACCCGGTAAAAATAAAATATAACAGCACGTGGCTTGATAAACTTAAGTTTGCTGATGTGATTGAGCTTTCTGCGCAATTTACAGTGCAACAAATGATGGAGCGCGACATGTTTCAAAAACGCTTAAAAGAAGCCAAGCCAATTTATGTGCACGAATTCCTTTATCCTATTATGCAGGGCTATGACAGTGTGGCCATGGGTGTTGATGTGGAAATGGGAGGCACTGATCAGTTGTTTAATATGTTAACCGGCCGCACCATGTTGTTGACCATGAAACAAAAAGAAAAAATAGTTATGACTTTTGATTTGCTGGCCGGGTTGGACGGCCGTAAAATGAGCAAAGGTTTTGGAAATATTATCGGCGTGACAGACGAACCCAACGACATGTTTGGTAAAGTTATGGCCATGCAAGATGATTTAATTTTGCCATATTTTTGGTTGTGCGCCAATGTTTCCAAAAGCGACATGGAAGGCATCGAGTACGCCCTGCGCAAAGGAGAAAATCCACGAGACATCAAGCTGTGTTTGGCGCGTAAAATCGTCACGCTTTACCACGGCTTAGCATCAGCTGGAGCGGCGGAAAAAGAATTTGCCCAGGTGTTTCAAAAGAAAAACAAACCCACGGATATTCCCACACACCAGGTTTCTCAGAAAACAACCAGCCTTATTGATTTGGTGGTGGCGGTTGGTTTTGCTGGCTCTAAAGGAGAGGCGCGGAGGCTGATAGAACAAGGCGGGGTGCGGGCAGACAACAAAAAAATTACAGACACAAAAGCGATGGTTAAAATAAAATCCGGCCAAATTTTACAAGTTGGAAAACGTCATTTTGTAAAACTGGTTTAAATTTCAGCATTGACTAAGCCGGAAAACCGGCTATACTTATACCGCATGTTGAAAAATATTAAACTACTAATTTTTGATGTGGACGGCACCCTGGTTGATTCTTCCGGTGTTATCTGCGAAGCTTTTAACGGAACTACTTTGGAAATGGGTTTGTCCCAAGCGTCTCCGGATGCCATTACGCCACACATTGGTTTGTCTTTAGAAGACATGTATTTTAATGTTTTTGGTAAGCGCCTGAATGAAGATGAGGTTTTGTTATTTTACGAAAAATTTCGCCGAATTTATGATGAAGTAGATATTGAGGGCGAGGATCAGTTGCAACCAAGTGTAGTTGAAACTTTGGAATATTTTATAAATGATAAACAAATTTCCGTTGCCACCACCAAACCGGTGGCGGTGGCGGAAAAGATTTTGGCACAACAGGGCTTGTTGCGTTATTTTTCCGCAGTTTTTGGCGGAGACAGCGTGGAAAACATCAAGCCCGATCCGGAAATTGTGCATAAAAATTTAGCAGAGTTTAACGTAGAACCGCACGAAGCGGTTATTATTGGCGATACCACCCTGGATGTTTTGGCCGGTAAAGGCGCAGGCATTCATACTGTAAGCGTTTTAACCGGTGCGCACGACCGCGCCACCCTAGCAGAAGCTCGGCCGGATTATATTATTGAAACCCTGGAAGATTTAAAAAATATTGTGGCTTAATTTTGAGCGTGGTCTGGATTAAAGAATTATATTGATATGTTAAAAAGCATTTCTTATGCGCAAGCAACCATTTTCGTTATTTTAATTTTGTTGATTATGGGTGTGGCTGGTGTGTGGAACGCACACGGCGATTCTTTAACTGCAGATGAAATAGCACACATTCCTGCGGCTTATGCTATTACGGCTTTGCACGACTACAGACTCAATCCAGAACACCCCCCACTTATTAAAATGTTATCAGGAATTCCGCTATATTTTTTAAAACCAAACTTTAACAATGCCTGGAAAGAAGGAAAAAATTCTCAAAGTGCTGTTGGTGAAATAATGTTATGGAAATCCGCAAACAATCCAGATCAAATATTATTTTGGGCTAGATTGCCAATAGTTATACTGGCGGCATTTTTTGGTTTGGCGGTATATAAGTGGGCAACGGTTGTTGGTGGGCGCGCGGCAGGACTTGTCGCTATTACTCTTTATGCTCTTTCACCCAATATTATCGCGCACAGTCATTTGGTAACCACAGATTTTGGATTAACAGCCGGCACAACTCTATGTTTATATTTTTTGTTACGCTGTATTCATAAGCCCACTTGGTGGCGCGCTGTTGTTGTTGGTGCGGTTTACGGCTTAACCTTATTAACCAAATTTTCCGCCATTGAACTTATACCGTTTTTTGGTTTGGTACTTATTTATATTGTTATAGCTCATGTGCCATTTAAATTAAAAATTCATAAAAAGATATTATCTACCGCGCAGTCTATTGTTTTAGTAATAACATTAATATTATTTACCAGCTTAATTGTTGTTTGGACTGGGTGTATGGTTGCTTCTTATCGTACGCCCCAGGCGGTAGTGGAGCAAATGATTAACACCGCTCCTTTTGATGATAAAGGATTGGGAATATTTTCTAAACAACACAGTCAAGAATTATTGCGCAAAACCGCTACACACACCCTAACTCGCCCGTTGGCTCTTTATACACTAGGGGTGACCAAGGTGTTTGCGCGTGTAAAAAATGGAAGCACTGTTTTTTTTCTAGGCACGGAACATCAGCACGGTCTTTGGTATTATTACCCCTTGTCTTTTTTGATCAAAACTCCCCTTTCAGTATTGATTTTGTGTTTATTTTCGTTAGTATATTGTCTGTATTTATGGTTCCATCGAGCGAAGAACACGCCTCTACAAAAAACCATAATGCGATTTTTAGATGAAACAATAATAATCGCGGCCTTAATGTGGTTAATTGGTGTGGGAATCTCAAGTAATTTAAATATTGGCCTGCGTCATTTATTACCCATTTATCCCTTGTTGTTTATTTTGCTTGGAGTAAGTAGTACGCGCTTTTTTCGTCTGTTGTTGAACCGTTCCGGTCTTTGGCAACGCAGAATGATTTTTTTGTTGATATTGGCCTTGTTTATTTATCAAATAATCACCCTAATAACACATTTGCCCCATACACTATCTTACGTGAATGAGGCTGTGGGAGCACATCGAGCTTATGCCATTACCGTGGACTCTAATCTTGATTGGGGTCAATCTTTAAAATATTTGGTCAAATTCGTGAATGATCGTCAAATTCGTCATATTAAGCTTGATCTTTTTGGAGTTTCTCCTCAAGAGGCACAATATTATCTTGGTAAAAAACAAGAAACATGGCGCAGTAAAAACGGTTACACCACTGGTTGGTTGGCGATTTCGGTAACCTATTATCAAAGCAACTCTTATTACCCCAGTACCTCTAAAAGTGATGCTACCTACGATTGGTTACGCGCTTATAGACCCGTTGCCCTTATTGGTGGTAGTATTTTGGTTTTTTATATTGAACCACAAAGTGATACCGTCGACTATTAACAGTAAACAGTCAACGGTTTGTTGGTTGATGATGTTGTGGGTTTTTTGGGCAACACCTAATGAGGTGGTTAAATTTCAGGTACACTTGAAATTTAGCATTTTTTTTCATATATTTCAGGTACACTTGAAATTTTTATATATTTACTTGAAACGATTATGGTGTAAGGTATAACAAAACATGAAATTTAAACTAAAATCAAAATTTAAACCCAGCGGAGATCAGCCGCAAGCCATTGAAAAACTGGTAAGAGAGCTTAAAAAAGGCGCTAAGACCCAAACCCTTTTAGGGGTCACCGGATCGGGTAAAACTTTTTCTATTGCCAATGTGATTGAAAAAACCCAAAAACCAACCCTGGTAATATCCCACAACAAAACCCTGGCGGCGCAATTAGCCTCAGAATTTAGGGAATTTTTTCCTAAAAACGCGGTGCAGTATTTTGTTTCTTATTATGACTATTATCAGCCCGAGGCTTATATTGCGCGCACGGACACTTATATTGAAAAAGAAACCCAAATTAACGAAGAAATTGATCGTTTGCGTTATGCGGCCGTGCAGTCTTTGCTTTCGCGCAGAGATGTAATTATTGTGGCGTCGGTTTCTTGTATTTATAATATTGGCGCACCCGCGGCATTTAAAAAGAATCATTTGCACCTTACCTTGAAAACAGGCATCACTCGTGAAAAATTATTGATCCGTTTGGTGGAAATGCGTTATGAACGGAATGAAATAGACTTTTTTCGCGGTCGGTTTCGCGCCCGCGGAGAAGTGGTGGAGGTTTTTCCTGCGGCCTCAGAGCACACCGCCATTCGCTTTAATTTTTTGGGGAATGATTTAGAAGAAATTTCCGAAATTGATGTTTTAACTGGAGAGATAATTAACCATTTTAAAGAAATAGATATTTACCCGGCTTCTTTATATCAGGCCGATAAAGATTTTTTTGAAAAAGGATTACAACAAATTAAGCAAGATTTGCCAAAAGAGGTGATGGCCATGAAAAAAATAAACAAAGAACTTGAGGCGCAGAGGCTGGAACAACGCACTAATTATGACCTGGAGATGATGGAAAACGTCGGTTATTGTAACGGGATTGAAAATTATTCGCGTTATTTTGATGGTCGTGCTGTGGGACAAGCGCCCTATTCTTTAATGGAATATTTTCCTAAAGATTATTTGTTGGTTATTGACGAATCACACCAAACCATTCCGCAAATTGGCGGTATGTATAATGGTGATCGCGCGCGTAAACAAGAATTGGTAAAACACGGTTTTCGTTTAAGCGCGGCTTTAGACAATCGTCCTTTAAAGTTTGAGGAGTTTGAAGCGCGGATGGGACAAACCATTTTTGTCTCAGCCACTCCTGGTAAATACGAAAAAGCATCTACTAATATTGTTGCCGAACAGCTTATTCGTCCTACTGGCATTGTGGAGCCGCAAATTTTTGTGCGCCCCACTAAAAATCAAATTGAAGACTTATTGACGGAGATAAAAATATGTATCAAAAATAAACAACGCGTTTTAGTAACCACCCTTACTAAACGCATGGCGGAAAAATTGGCTGAATATATCAACGAACAGGGTGTTAAAGTGCAATACCTTCATTCTGATATTGACACCTTAGAGCGGTTGGAAATTTTACGCGATTTGCGTTTGGGAAAATATGATGTGCTGGTAGGTATTAATTTATTGCGCGAGGGTTTGGATTTGCCCGAGGTGGCACTGGTCGCGATTTTGGACGCGGACAAAGAAGGTTTTTTACGATCAGAAACTTCTTTGGTGCAGGTTATTGGACGGGCGGCCAGAAACATCGACGCCAAAGCCATTATGTATGCGGAGGTGGTAACCGGTTCTATGCAAAACGCCATGAAGGAAATCAATCGTCGACGAAAAACACAAGAAGCGTATAATAAAAAACACCACCTTACTCCGCAAACCATTATTAAAAAAATCAGAGAAGATCGTTTGGGTGGTAAAAAAACAGAAGAACAACAGCCGGTTATCTTTTTGGAGGAAATAAAAAAATTGGATAAAAAAGAAAAACAACATTTGTTGCACGATTTGCAAAACCAGATGAAACTGTCTGCTGAAAATTTGGAATTTGAGCACGCCGCCAGCCTGCGAGACCAGATTAACCTTTTAAAAAAGCAAAAATGAAGAAAACGGTTTTAGTTTTCGGTACGTTTGATTTATTCCATCCGGGACACCGATTTTTTTTGCAAGAAGCTAAAAAGCACGGTGATTTTTTAGTGGTGGTGGTGGCGCGAGATCAAAATGTAAAAAAAATAAAAGGAAAAAAACCAAACGAAGACGAGAAAACCAGAAGAAGCCTGGTCGCCAATTTTTCCGCAGTAGACAAGGCGATTTTAGGCTATCAAGACTGGAAAAAACACGAACAAGTTTTACAAGACATAAAACCAAATGTTGTTTGTTTAGGCTATGATCAGCAGGCAAAAATAGCGCCAGGCACCTGGGAAATAGTACGCCTACCATCTTTTCATCCGGAAAAATACAAAACCTCTCTTTTGGTTAAAAAAACCCCAAGAGAAGCTACCAAAAAAAATTTTCACAAATAGACCATAAGACGCTCTTGCCAACCAATATTGAGTTCGCCTAACTACCTATATACCAGTCAACCCCACCACTGTGGATAATGGAGTTGATTTTGTTCTTGATAAGGCTTGTTGTTTTTCCAAACAGCCCTGTTGATTTTTAGTTTTTTGTTAGCTAAAATTTAAGGTATGATACAGGAGTTAACGTAACACTAGTGGTGCGGGCGTTATCGGAAATTTCATTAATAATTTACTTTTATCAATATGGTTTCAGAAAATTCATTATCACCCTTGTATCAATTTATTCAAGAAGTACAAAAATTAAAGTATATTGATAGAGCGGTTTTGGCAACTGAGAGCAGGAAAGAAAGTTCTGCAGAACATTGTTGGTCAGTTGGAGTTATTGTATGGTTTTTGTCAGATGCTTGGAAAAAAGAATTTAATACTGACATTGATGTAAACAAAATCATTAAGATGGCTTTAATGCATGACATTATCGAAGTTCGGGTTGGTGATGTTTCGGTTTGGGACAAAAAAAAGAGATTACAGATTGAACAGAAGGAGAGGGACGGCTTTATGTCTATCATAAGTACTCTGCCAACTTCTTTACAGACAGAATTGGCATCATTATGGAATGAATTACAAGAAGGACAAACTCTGGAAAGTAAAATGGTGAGTGGTGCTGATAGGTTAAGCGCTGCTATCCAACGTTTGATTACTAAACAAGGCTGGGTCACAGAAGGTCATAATGAAAAGGATTTGGATGGTATTCAATTACCAAAAATAAACTTTAGCAAAGTTCTCCTTTCTTTCTATAATGAAATAAAACAAGAATCGTTTAATAACGGTTTATTAGAAAAATCCTCATCTGATGAAATTTCCGATAACAGCAAATAAACGCAATTGCTTCACATCGGTTGTGATGTTATGCTAACTTTATCACAACCTTGTTTCGCAACTGGTGTTTACCTGCGAACGTTAGGTGAAATTTCTAAAAAATTATTTATGAACAAGCTGGAAAAATTTATTATCAATCCAACAAATGAATTTCATATTCTTAGGCACTTTAGATATGTAGATGATTACTACAAAAAAACTCTTATTGGACAACTATATTGGTTTTATGACTACGGTCAAAAGAAGTTTGTTTCTTCGAAAATTTCGCAAATTGACATTGAAAATGCTCTAAAAACAATCGGCACTAAATTTGAAAAAAATATTATTGGTATTGAATCCCCAAAAAAACCACTAGAAATAATCAAGAATAGATTTCAAGAATTACTATCGAACAACAAAATTTATTGGATTGATAATCTCGAATACAAAACTATTGCATTTACATTTGATTACCAATTTTTTGTGGGCCAAATGAATTGTTTAAATAAGGATAGTATTCTTGAAAGAGACAAAAACCGAATCAAGCCGGTTTTGAAAAGTAAATGTGCAGGAGAAAATGCAGTTATTGTAAATACTATTTCCGACATAGAATTATCTTCTACAAAATCAATCCATGTAGAAATCGTTGAAACAAAACAACTACCGTTTTACACAATAACCGCATTTCCAGATTGTTCACTTTCAGATGACATTCCAGATGAAAATATTGTTTTTGTAGTATAATTTTTTAGAAACACCACATACACATCTTCACATTAAGTCAAAATGTTAGGTGTAATTTTTTCCTTTAACCATGAAAGATATAATAATTAAAAAATCAGAAAAGCATTGCCGCGGCGTTTTTGTTGCTAGAAATTTTAAAAAAGGCGAAATAGTTGTTCCTTGGGTAGTCAAAAAAATTCTTGATAAGCAAGAATTATCATCATTAACACAGCAAGAAAAAGAATATGTTTCAAAAAGAGAGGACGGCAAATATGTTTTGTTTGCAGAGCCTGCCTGTTGCGTTAATCATTCTTGCGATCCAAACACAAAATCAGAAAACAATGCCAATGTAGCAATACGAGATATTAAAAAAGGTGAGGAAATCACCACGGATTATGAATTAGAAGGAGCGCTAAACAAATTTAAGTGTTCTTGCGGTAGCAAAAATTGCAGAGGCTCAATCGGAGAAAATTACATCTAACTATCCATATACCAATCAACCTCACCACCGCGGATAAGGGTTAATTTTGTTCTTGATAAGGCTTGTTGTTTTTCCAAACAGCCTTGTTGATTTTTAGCTTGGTTGTGGTATTTTTAAGATACTTTATTTATTCTAACGCAATACTGGCGCTAGAAACGTTGGGTAAAATTAATTTTAGTAAAACCACAAAACTATGCTGGTTGTTAAAACAAAGATAAAAGAAATAAACGGAAAGGGGATCGGCTTAATTGCTGATCAAGAAATTAAAAAAGGTCAACCAACCTGGGTTTTTAATTCCGTTATTGATATAAAAGTTAACAAAAAAGACATTCCTAAATTTGCAAAAGAATTTTTTGAAACGTATGCTGTTGATATAGGAAAAGACTATGTTTATTTAAATATAGACAATGCCAGGTTTAAAAATCATTCCAACAATCCAAACACAAAAAGCCTCGGGTTATACAAAGACAACATTGCTACAAGAGACATTCATGTCGGAGAAGAAATTACCATTGATTATAACGAAATTGATGTAAACGGAGTTGATTTTAATACTGAAAATTAAGTTATTCAGCCTAACTTGACGAAGCAAAGGAAAGGTGAGATCTTATAGTATCCTATGAAACACTTTTTTATTTTTATTAGCATAGCAGTAACTTTTGGCTGTTTTTACACCACAACAGCAGCTTTGGCTATGAAAACCACGGTTGTCTTTCATGAAGAAGAAGGAATAGAAAGAAAAAATGAGCCGGTCACTTTCGGTGTCCCCCTAACACAAAAGGCTAACATTTTAACTACGAATAATTTTGGCGTATTTGATGGCACCGGCACGGAAATTCCCGCTCAATTTACAGTTACCGCTCGTTGGGGCGGCACCGCAGACAATACCAAGCTACCCATTCGTTGGGTGTTGGTAGATACCCAGGTTAATGTTTCCGGAAATAATATTGCTACTTATACTATTTCCAGCAAAAAAGGCAGGGGCAACGCCACCGGTGCCACAACCGGTCTTTTTCTTACAGAAGATGCCAATTATTATACTATTCAAACCGGTGCCACAACCTTTCGTTTACGTAAAGATAAATTTAACGGTTTTGACCAGGTTATTACCGCAGATAACCAAAAAATTATTGACTCTTCGTTACAAGACGGATTAAAGATCGTGGATAAAAACAACAACACGCATTACGCCAGCGAAATAAATTTCTCCGATATAGCGCCGGCCACCGTCACTGAAGATTTTGACAGTAATACTAACGGACAAAAAAAATATTCTTACAACAATTATCGTTTTGGTTCGAGTGTAGAGAGAGAAGGGGCTATGCGCATTCGTTTGCGCTACCACGGAAAGTTTGCCGGTAGTTTTTCCGATGAATCTGTTTCCGGCAATAGCGACGAAGCCAATTTAACAAATTACAGCTGGCAGTATAAAGAAAACGAGGTGTCTGGTGACGACGAGATTGAGTATACGGTTTTGTTGGATTTTTATGCCGGTACCGGATTTGTACGTGCCTATGTTACTTTTGAAAATAACAATTCTTGCTTAATTGGCGATACCACCTGGACCTGTCAAGGGCAAGGTTCTTATAACAGTGTGACCGTAGAAGATTTTTCTTGGTTGGTTACGCCGAATTTAAAAGATCAGGCTTTGTCTTATAAGGTTTTTGGTGAAGACCAAGCCTATCAAGGGGCTTTGAATAATAACGAGAATATAAATTTATACCAAGACTCTTCGGGTGGGAAAAATTGGGATTATTATCAAAATTTAGCACCGCGTCTAGGGGCATATTCTAAAAATAAAGCCTACACTTTAAAAAAAGACAGTACGGTTTTAAGCACCGGCGGTACGCGAGCACTTGGCTGGTTGGATCTTAACGACGGTACAAACGGGGTAGTGATAGGGGTGCGAGATTTTTGGCAAAATTTTCCCAAGGCGGTTTCTGCCACCAATGATTCTGATAACAGTGCCACGGTGCGTCTTGGTTTAATGCCTGCAGAATTTGGCGCTTTGCATACTTTGCGAGCCGGCGAACATGATACCCAAGAAGTCTTTTTCTATTTTCATAACCCTGGCCAGCCATCGGCAAATACCATTGCCACAAGTTTCAACAACCCCCTCATTCCGGTATTGCCGGCAAAATATTATCAAAAAACCAAAGCCCTGGGATATTTACAACCATTTTCCGGTCAAACAGAAAACACGGGAAGTGATTTTGATCAATGGACAGCTTATGATGCTTACAACGCCGCCAGCATTGATACCAAAGTGAGCTCTTATTATCAAACTACCGGTGGTGACATTAACAGTATTTTAACTAACATTGAGAATTATGATTTTTATGGCTATGCCACCTATGGTTATCACCCCTCGGATTATGAAGCCAGAACCGGAACGGATAACCATAAATATGATTTTAATAACGGACAGTTAGTGCAGTTTGCGCGCACCGCTTTACGAGATTTTACCTACGGAAAGATTTGGTGGAACATGGCGCGCACCGCTAACGAGGCCATGGTTGATTCTTGTGTTTTGCATGAACCGCATGCCTTGCAACACCTTTGGCGCGGAGGTTGTGTGCAACATATTTTTCATGATCAGCCGCAGATCGATCAATTTTTAAGACAGTTGGGAGCGCCCTCGCCGGTGGTGGCCGGAGGCATTGCCGGTTGGAGTAATTATTATTTTATGACCGACTACCAAAAAGCCAAAGAGGCGGCAATAGAATATGCTAATCAATTGTTGTGGCGCTGGGACAATCGTAATGGCGACGGTTCTTTTTTACAAACCCTGCCCGAACGAGAACTGGCCAACGGTTTGCGTATTTTTGTTGACACCTACCAATTAACCGGCGAAGAAAAATATTATACCGCGGCTAAAGAAATTGTTACCGGAAATGAGCTTTCCGGTCGCGAAGGGTATTATTTGCACTGTAAAAATCCAGGCGCTTGCACAGATGCGGAATTTAGCGCCATGTATGAATCATTGGGTGTTTCAGAGGGTGACTATGATCAAGTGCGCTCCCCGATTACTTTTTGGAAAGAAATGATGATGGAAAGCCTAGGGTTATTTTTAGAAGTATCCACTGTTCGTGATGAACAAAACAGCGCCGCACACCAGGCGGCTTTTACGGCGCTTTCTGATCGAGCAGATTTTTTTACTAATTATATTTTAAAGACCAAAACCAAACAGCAGATGATTGATGAAGTAGCCGGAGGCTCGGCCGAGATAAATTTTTTACAAAACGACGGTCTAAAAAATTATACCTTTGTACCTTATCATTATGCTTTAAACGGCAGTGGTGATAATGTGGACGGCAATGATTTTCAAAACGACGAAACAAATCTTTCCAACTTTCATTTTTTTGGTGTAGACGGCTTGGCCTATGCTTATAAATATACCAATCGACAACAATATTTGGACACCGCTACGGCCTGGTATCAAACTTTGGCGCGCTATCCTTTTTCTTTGGGTTGGGATAATAGACGCTATGCGCAAATCAAGGAAGCCGGCAAATGGGCGGAATACGGCCGTACTTATTTGGGTATTTTGACAGAGAAAACCGCAATTACGCAAAAAAATAAAAAATACTTTTTACGCATTTTGCCGCACCATAAAGGAGTGGTGGCGATTTATGAAAAAGGCACTAAAAAGAAAATTGCGCAATTTCGAGTTTTTAAAAGAAAAATCCAAGCCAGTTTATACGCCTCAAAAAATAATTGGTATGTAGTAGCCATGCCATTGAAAAAAAGTAAGCAGTTAAGAGTTTTTTCTCTTCATGGTAAATTGTTACATAAAATTAGGTTAAATAAAAAAAAGAAAACACATCGCATATTAGTAACCAATGTTGTAAAGAATAACTCAGCTAAAGAATTGGTGGTGGCCAGAAAATTTAAAAAAGCCATAGTTTTATTTAAATTTTTTGTTTTAGATGATCAGGCTCACGTTCAAAAAATTCTCCAAACAACCAAATACCTGAAAAAAGCCAAACCCTTGTCAAAATTAAAACTAGGTGCTATTTTAAAATAGCTTGAAAAAGGATTATTAAATTATTTTTAAAATATGCCAAACATTGAATCAGCTAAAAAAGCTTTGCGTCAAAATAAAAAAAGAACCATTCTGAATTTAACCAAAAAAAGAAAAATCAAAGAATTGGTAAAAAAATTAGAAAAATCTTTAGTAGCGAGCGAAAAATCAGCAGGAGAAAAATTGTTACAACAATTACACAAAGCTTTAGATAAGGCCGGAAAAACCAACACCATTCATCCTAACAAGGCCAGTCGTTTAAAATCCAGAGCTCAAAAAAAGTTTAATGCTTTAAAAAAATAAACAACCAGCGCGTTATTTAAGCGGGTTAGTTTTTTCACAAGCCATCACCACCAACTGCTCTAACAACACCCACGGGTTGAGGTTGGTGGTTTTGCTTTTATGATCAATGGTCAACAGCCGCCAGTAAAGCCCTAGTAAATTTTTTAAAGAAAAATAACGAATTTGTTGTCGGGCTTTTTGTAAAACAAAAGGATGTAACTTTAACCCCTGACCGTTGGTTTTTTTTACTTTAATCAAATTAGCCAAATGTCGACCCAGCATCACAATCAGATATTGAACATTGGTACCGGATTTTAGTTGTTGTTCTAAAAGAATAGTGGCTTGTTTACTGTTTTTTAAACCCAGGGCGTCGGTTAAATGAAAAATATCATTATCCAGTTGTTCTTGAGCAAATTGCTCTACGATTTTTTTGGTAATGACGGTAGAAAAATTAGCCAGTTTATTTATTTCCGAAGACAAAGACCAAAGATCGTTGCCAAAAGCGTTAATGAGTTTTTGTGCCGCCTCGTTGTCTATTTTGGCTTGGCGCACAGAGCATTCTTTTTTAATAAATAACTGTAATTTTGTATGATCCAAGTCACCAAACATTTCCACCACTTCGCTTTGCAGAAGTTTTTTAAAAAGTTTATTGTCTTTACGCGGCGGTTCGTCGGCATTAAGACAAAGAATGGTATCTACAGCAACACCATCAATTTCCGAAAGCATTTGTTCTTGTGTTTCTTTAGTCAGCGCCCAAATATTTTTTAAAACCACAAATCTTTTAACCGTAAACAACCCGCCGGATTTTGTGTATTTGCGAAAATCGTCAAGATTAAAATTATCGGCATCTAAGGAAATTACACTTACACCCTGTTTATCAAATTTTTCGCAAAAAGCCGTTTTTAGCTTTTGCATCCTTTGGTGCCGCAGATAAGAATTTTTGCCGTGTAAAAATATTACCATAATGTTTGGTATTGTGGCACAACGGCTCAAAAAATCAAACCCTTACTTTTTTGCAATTTTCCACAATGATTGGAAATGTTTGAGTAACATTTGTCTTGCCGACTCGCGTGTAGTTTCAATAGCAAGTGCTTCATCATAATCCCACAGGATCAGTAATGCTGATTTTGGATAAATAATAGTGAGAGAGGGTGTTAATAATTCTTGATCTAGGAAACGGACTTTACTGAGCTCTAGTTTTGGGTCACCAGAGCGAACTTCTTCAAGGAGCTGTTTTCGCACATCTTCAAAACCAATCATCTGTAAACGAATGCCGAGTTTGTTTTTCTTTTTTTGATATTCACAAAAAAACTGAAAAAAATGTTCAGGATTTTTTTCTCCATATTGCCCACCATACACATAATAGGTGTCTCCTTTTTTCATTTCATCTAATTTTCGAAAAATAAGTTGCTCAACATTTTCTCTTCCTGAAATTAATTGTGTATCTTGCTTCCACAAGGCATCAAAATATAATTTCATGGCACCTCGAATTTCACGTCTTCGAATATCAACAGCCACGGCTTTTTCACCCTGTGCCCAATAGAACAACACAACAGAATCAGGATAAATTTCAATTTGCATTGGTGATTCATTATAAGTATCTGAAAATTTTAATTCAGATATTTTTAATTCCGGGTCACCCGCGTACTGCATTTCTTGCATTAAGAGGTCACGGTCTTTTTCAAACCCTAAATATTGTAAGCGCACACCCTCCTCTACTCTCTCTTTGTGGAATGCTTTAAAGAACGGAAATAGTTCTTTTTCTGTTCCTGGCTCATAATTTCCCCACAGTACAGAAAATTGATCTCCTTTTTTTAAGGCGCGTAATTTTTGATATCGCAATTTTTTGAGAGCTTCAAGGCCGGTAATAACAGACGTATCTTGACCCCACAACATTTCGAAATATTCGCGGAAAGAATTTGCCAATGTTTGATTTTTAATAGCAATGATAAAGGGTTCAATATCATACAACATGAATGCAACCTGATCTTTCCAAATATCAATACTACTCGGATTTTTCATTTGCTGTGGGAGTAGACGCACCTTTGTGAATGGAATTTTATTTCGTTTTTGTACAGTGTAATCAATGTCTGTTGGGAACAGCATACGCGCAGGTATGTGCTCTGCGGCACGTTTGTGATGAAATTTTTCCCAAAACGATTCGAGTGGTTCCTGATTTGCTTTTGAATGAACACCAAGCACCAGAAGCTCGCCACCTTCTGGTGATTTTTTAATATCATCTAATATTTTATATCGATGTGATTTTAACCCTTCAACACCTTCATAGAGTTTAATTTCATGAGTGGATTCTTGACGCAATGAATTTATTTCATGTGCTACTTCTTGGGCGGCGGTAAGTTGAGATTTTGCATCTTGAACGAGAGTGTTTGCATCAGAAAGCTGAAACAAGGCAACGCCACCTTTTGTGGTTTTGAAGGCAAGGTGTTTTTCTACCAACACCTCTAATGCTTCATAGACAATGTTTCTATGCAGGTTCGTTTTTTTGATAATGGCCTGTGCTTTGCACTGCCCAATTTCAATGAGTGCTTTGTATACAATGGCTTGATTATGGGAAAAGCCGAGCTGTATAAGTTTTTCTGATAAGTCCATATAGTTTAATTTTATGCTAATTTTGGCTTATTTATTATTTGTCATTAGTTTAATGATAACAGAAAAAGTAATAGTTGTCGAGTCATTATTTTCCGTATGGATAACTTTTTAGCTAATTTTAGCAATTTTTGTCGTGTCATATAAAAATTGTCATCATAAAACGATTGACAAAAATGATTTTGTAGAGTATGCTCGGTGGTTCTTTGATAATTTTTTATGGTTCGTTTAATCCTCAGCTGTTTTTTGTACGTGCTCGTAGCCGTTCCAAGCCCCCGGTCACGGCACTGCGCGCGTTCGAAAAACAGCTTCGGATTAGCTTACCGCTCGTGTTCCATTTTCGGAACCGAGCTGTTCTCAACGCGCTAACCCATAAGGAGGGTTTTCTATGAAGCGCGCAATCGTTCTCGTTTCCGTTTTTTTGTCCCTGTTCGCCACTGCCGGCCACGCCCAGGCCCAGGGGCATGACGTCCACCTGACAGCCGAGGTGTATACCTCGACCGGACAGGAGGGCGTAGCCTTGCCGACTGTCGACCTGTATGTGTCGGTCGGCATGCCCGGGGCCTCAGTCGGAGGTTTCGGGTGGGCGCTCGTGGCTCCGGCGGGTTGGGCCGAGGCCTACGGCGGGGCGACCCTTGCCCCAACCGAAAATCTCGAACTCGGCATTGGCGTCGGGTTCGAGCAGGCCGCAACGCCTCTTAGGGGGGCGGCGTCCCTCTTTGCGGCAAAGGGCAGGCTCTCCGTATTCGCTGTCGGCGAGTACGGAGGGTCGGGGGGCTGGTACCGGGCGCAAGCCATGGGGCAGGTTGCCCCTGGTCTGAAGCTCGGCCTGGCTTCCCGGGCCGGAAAAGGCTCGGGAGGAAGGATGGAAGTGGTCAACGGTAGCTTCACCATTTGGGTGGAGCCGTTGCTTGACCACACGGCGCTTCGAGAGAGGCGCTTAGAGCCGCGATTGTTGGTGGGCATAAAAGCCCGCTGGTAGCCGTGGCCGCGCGGTCCTGGGGATCAGAGATGCTCACACATTTCTCCCCAGGGCCCACATTTCTGTGTTTATTTCCCAAAGAAGTGCCTACAGAAATGTTCGTGTTTACAACCAGAGGTGCTAATTTATACTAAACCACTTAAAAATAAATCAGCGCTGATAATCTGTATCTCATTTTGTATATCATTGACATTTTGTTGTTTGACAACTTGATAAACATAAGGAATGTTTAGTTTTTTCTTAAAATAGTATAGCTGTTTGGCAGGAGTAATGTCATTTTGTTTTACCTCAACAGCAAACCAGGGTTTTTTGTTTATAACCACCAAGAAATCAACCTCTCTTCCCTCAATATCTTTCAAATAATAAAGCCCAGCCTTATAACCGTGTACATCATACAAAAAATGAACAAATTTTAATAAGTGACCGGCGACCATATTTTCTAAACGGATACCATTTTTATCTTCCACCTCAGACCAGTCCCACAAATACATTTTTTGTTCTTTGCGTAAAGATTTTATAGTGCTGGTCATAAAAGGAGAAATACGAAAGTGATAGTAAAAACGCTCTAATACATCCACCCAAAAAGAGATTGTTTTATGGGTTGTTTGTAAATCTTCTCGTAGGCTATTTAGAGATAAACCAGAGCCAACCTTTTCCGGTAATAATCCTACCAAAATTTGTAAAGCAGAAATATCTCTGATTAATTCTATATCCCTAATGTCTTCTGTAACCAATCTTTCGATGCGTTGATTTTGCCATCGCCTCTGCGTACGTAAATTTTTTTCTAAAAATGGCTCGGGAAACCCTCCAAATTTGAATAACATTTGAAAAACACGATTTTTTTCTTGTTGAGGGATTGGCGGGAAAGATAATTTTTTTAGAAGGTCGATTTTAGGGTTTTGTGTAAGCAGTTCCGCTTGAGAAAATGGATGTAGTCGATGATAATAATATCTACCCATTAGAGAATCGCCGCCGCGCCGATAAAGATCTAAACGAGCACTACCAGTTACCAAGATAGTAAATTGATTTTTGTATTTATCAAAAATTCCCTTAATATGATTTTTCCATTTTTTATACTTATGTATTTCATCAAAAACAATCAGATCGGTTGGTGCAGGGAAACGACCGTTTAAAATTATTTTTCTATCTTCGACATTATCCCAGTTTAAGTAAACTGGATTTTTATAAATTTGTTTTCCAATAAGTTTTGCCAAGCTGGTTTTACCAACCTGCCTTGGTCCGCCAATAAAAACCATTTTATTTGTTAAATCTTCTTTTATGTTATTAAATAGATAGCGTGTTTTTAACATATTTTTATTATTTTTAAGTATTTTATTAATTCCTATAAATTATACCATAGTCAAAAATTATTGCAAGAATTTTCTACTTTGGTAGAAAATAATATACTATTTTATAGTTAGTATTAGCAAAAATTTGACTCCAGGAGCACGAAGGTTTATATTTTTATATATAAATATTTTGTAAAATCTATGTCTGATTTAATGGAGAGGGTAAGGGAGATGCCAAGATCACAACAAATAGAACAAACCCCTTCTGATTTTTTGGGTGAGTTTGCAGAACGCAAGGCGGAGATAACAGATCAAATGTTAGCAGATAAAATTACGCAACTAGAAGCTGTGGCAAGTCCAGACGATCAAGAATCTGTTGAGCGCTTAAAAATTTTATTAAATGATCCAGAAGCAACAGATATCTTGCGATCAGCCTTTGTTATTGAAGCGCTTGTGCCGGCAGAAAGGCTCTATTTAGAAGGCTTGATTAAAGAAGCAGAACAGCATGGTAAAACAGAGTTGTTTTCAGTACACGATTTTCGTGCGGCTCTACGCGCCTTAGGCTTACTGCATTCTATAGGGGGGATCGACCAGGCTAAAGCGTGATAGTCAAAATTTATATTTCTTTAATTAAAGCCAGGCCGATAATTGCTAAAAGTGCGGAAATAATTAACTGCCACAAGGAGAATTGCATTTCTTTTTTTTCGCGTTTTACAAAAAGATATCCCAAAGCGATTACAAAAAGCGGCTGAATACCCTCAACGGCTTTAACCAGAACCACGGGACCAAGATTTACGGCATAATCTATAGAAAGGCAGGCACCTAAATCTAACAACTCATTTAAACCCATGATTTTCCAAATTCCGGAACGAATGATATGCCGGTAGGTTTTACGCACTTGGCGCAAGGAAATAAAGAAAAACAAAGAAATCAAAACAGAAAATAAAGACATCCACACTATGGCTACAGGAAAATCTATTTGTTCAAAAATGCTTTTGTTCACGATAGCTTCTATGCCGGAAAAAAGAGAAGCAATTAAAGTCCAGAACAAGGCATTGTTTTTAGAAAGCCGTAACCCCTTTTTATAGGCCGCAATCAAAGAGCTGAAAATTAAAATTCCTACTGCCAAATAATGCCAAATTTCCAAGTCTACATGTAAAAAAATTAAAGCTAAGATTACGGTAAACACCGGAGCCAGGTTCCACATCAACAAAACATGCGCTGGATCTGTGAGGGTGAGAGCTTTATAGTAAAAATATAAGATGCTAATGCCTACTACCGAAGAGGCCGCGCACAAAAGCACCAAAGTTACACCAGGCCAAGCCAGCCCACCGAAAAAAGAAAAAATTACCAAAGGAATAACGGCAAAAAACCCGCCAGTAGAAATTAAGGCAAAAGGCGATTTAATTTCAACATCCGCCAACTCATCGTCGATAAGGTTGGAAATAGCCCAGACAAAAGGCCCTAGAATAGCAAAAAATAACCAAATCATAAATGCTATTATAACAACAGTGCCGTAATTAGGAAAGGATTAAACCGTACTTGGTTTCTGAAAAAGTGCCTTCATATTTTTATCCATGATGCTATAATTTAATTATATCTGGGTATTATTTTGTAACAATTTTTATTTTTATATTTTCTCCCGGATTGTGAATGCCCAGTCTATATTTTTTGACATTCCCTGGAATTTCCATGACACCACTTTTAATTAATTGCTGATTATAGTATCGTAGTTTTCCCATGCTTTCTAAAACTTCTTGTCCCGATTCTAGTACGGGTATTATTTTTCCGCCCAGTCTTAAATTTTGTAAATCTCTGATTGTTAGCAAAATTAAAATTAACACCGCAGATATTATAATTACAAGAGCCTGAAAAAATATTTGATTTGTATTTACATAAAAAAGACACAGTAAAATTATTATGGTAAGGCCTATTAACACCAACCATTGACTTTTTGTAATTTTTTCTTTAGCAATGACGGAATTTTTATTTCGGACAGTTTCGATGGATAACAAAATAGAAAGCATTCCGGCATAGGTAGATTCGTCGCTTTTTTCTTTAATTTCATATAACACCGCATATATGTTTTCTAGATACGGCGCTGTGCTTTTGTAATAATTATCTAGTTTATTTTCAAAAGAAACAATGTAGTATTTATCAATAACATCTATTATTTTATTGGTAAATTTTTCACCATATACTTTTGCTGTTTTGAATAAAGTGAAAAAATACGCATCTTCGTTGCTGATAAGCTCTCTAATTTCGCTGTAGCGGGAGTTGAGTCGAGAAATATAAAAACCAGCAAGTATAGCAAATAAGAAAGTTGAAACAGTCAGCATTGTTTCCACAATAGGAGTTGGACCAATCCCTTTCACATATATTACTAAAGGGGAAAAGAAAAATAACGAAATTACACCACCCTTTATTGAGTCAATATATTTCATAATGCTTTTTTGTTAAAAAAATTAAAATTAGTTTACATTTTATTTACCAACCTCCGCCGCCGCCACCTCCGCCGCCCCCTCCACTTCCTCCTCCACCCCCGCTTCCGCCAGAAGAAGAGGGCGCTGTAGAAGATGAGGAAATGTTTTGAGAAAGAGCGGACCCAAAAGAAGAAGCAAAGCTTCCCGCGGATAAGGCGGCAAAACGGGCGCCGCTATACCACATAGGATGATAGGCTGTGGCTGGATCTTGTCCGGCATTTTTTAAGACACTGTTAAATTGGTCGGCCCATTTGTTTTCCACGCCCAAGGCCAAGGCGTAAGGCAAAAATTTTTCAAATAATTCCGGAGTTATTTTTGGAGGATGCGCAAATTCCAAACGCTCTTTTTCCGTAACAGATAAAAACCATTTAAACCCTTCAATTTCATCCATAAGTTTACGCCCTTCTTTAGTCGGCGCTTTTAGTAAAAAGGCGAAAAGAATATTGATAAAAAGCAAAAGAGCGTACAGGGAAAAAGTAAGCACAGAAAGCATCGGACCGGCAGTTCCCAACAGCCCATAAATTACCAGTCCGGTTAAAGCAGACAACAGTAAACCAATTCCAACAAATTTTTTATTGGTATAGAAGTATTTTCCTTTATACTGATCGGCCAAAGATTTTTTTAAAGCTGTAAGCCCGGCTTGTATGTTTTGATAATTTCCTTTTGTTAAAGTAATAGAACTCTGTTGTTCCAATAAGCTGGTAATTAAAGATTTTTCTTCTTCAGCCAGAAAAGTTAAAAGCCCGGCGCTATTTTTAGTTTTACTAAGGTTAAAATTTTTCTTTTCATCTTTTATTTTCCAAAAACCTTTAACCGCGATATTAATAAAAGCGCTGGCAGAAACCTTGTTGTCGTATTTCATTTTTTTAAGATAACGGACGCTGGCGGGTGATAGGTTCTGTGGTGGTTCATATAACGGAATTATTGTTCCTTTTTTTGGATCGCGGCCATTTGCTATCCAGCACAGCAAATAGTAAAGAAAAATAATCGCCAACAACCAAATTTCTGGATTGTCAGCAGTAAATCGCCACACTCCGGTTAAACCGCCTTGTTTTACATATCCTTTAGGAAATCGCACCCCAACCGTAAAACCTTCGTGTTCATAGGTGTTGATCACTCGGGTAGTGGTAAAAACTACATTGCCGTCTGCATCATAGTTTTGTTCATAAGATTCTTCGGTTGATCCTTGCGGCCCGGTAAAGCCGCTTACGGCCATAATTTTATCTTTAATTTCATTTGGCATGACAATAGTGGCCGAGGCTTGGTCAATAGGAAAATCCCATCCATTGCCGGTTACGTTCCAGAATAACTCATCATAATTTTGACCAAAAAAAAGTTGGCGGTCAGTGTCATAAGTGATTGTATAAGTATGTTCGCCACCTACAACATTAACGTCTTTGTTGCCGACATAAAGCCTGATGCCGTTTTGGGTTCCTTTAGTAAAGTAGGGTTCGTTTTTGCCGTCGCGCAAAACATTGCGCACTTTAAATTTTGTGGTTTCTCGGAAAATATTTTTTTTTGGATAAATAGTGGGAAAGTCGCGATAAATTCCATGCTTAATTTCTTTACCTTCGGCGTTAACGGTAATGGTTTCGGTAACCGTCATTGCACCATTTGTTTGCACCAAAATATGACTATTAAAATTTTTAATATATTCTTCATCAAGATAATCATAATGAACAGCACCGTTATTACCCAATATTTCAGAACCGGTGGCAACAATGGCCTTAGTAGCAAAAGGTAAACACAAAAAAAATCCGCTAATTATTAGCAAATTTATTTTTAATAATTTCCACATAATTTTAGTTATATTACTGGTTAATATTTTTAAGCTCTCCCCAATTATCACCAAATTCCGCGTCTACTGCTAAAGGCACTTTTAGTTTGTGAACATTTTCCATTATTTGTTGAATTTTTTTACTTTCTTTTTTAACTTCGGAAGTTTTTATTTCAAATACCAACTCATCGTGCACCTGTAAAAGCATGCGGGCTGTGATTTTGTTTTGCGAAATTTCATTTTGAATTATGACCACGGCCATTTTCATTAGGTCGGCCGCAGTGCCTTGTACCGGCAGGTTGACAGCCGCTCTTTCGGCTGCGCTTTTTAACATGGGATTGCGCGATTGCAGATCCGGTAAATAACGTTTGCGGCCAAAAAGAGTTTGTGCGTAACCGTTTTTAGTAGCTTGTGTTTTTACTTCTGCCAAATAATCGGCAATTCCCTTGTGCACGCTAAAATATTTATCTAAAAAAAGCTGAGCTTCTTCCCGAGAACAACCGCTGTCGCGCACAATACCCATCACCCCCATGCCATAAAGAATACCAAAGTTAATGGCCTTGGCTTGACGCCTCATTTCTTTACTAACTTGAGCCGGGGCGCAATCATTGAGTTCGGCCGCAGTGCGCGTGTGAATATCTTCTCCATCTTGGAAGGCACGAATCATTACCGGATCATTAGCTAAATGCGCCACCACCCGCAGTTCAATTTGAGAATAATCTAAAGAAACAATTTTTTTTCCCACTTCGGGAATAAAAGCTTTGCGGATTTCCCGACCAACTTCAGTACGAATAGGAATGTTTTGTAAATTAGGACTAGAAGAAGACAGGCGTCCGGTGGCGGTAATGGTTTGGTTGAACGAAGTGTGCACACGGCCACTGCCGGGCTGAATCAGTTTTGGCAAAGTATCAATGTAGGTGTTGGTGAGTTTAGAAAGTTCCCGGAATTCTTCCAGTAAAGCAATAATCGGGTGCGTGCCGCGCAATTTTAAAAGCTCGGAGGCCGCCGTAGAAAATCCGGTTTTTGTTTTTTTAAGTTTGTTTGTCGGTAAATGCAATTTTTGAAATAATACCTTTTTAAGCTGGAGGTTACTGGCTACATTAAATTCCATTTTTGCTTCTTGGTGAATTTTTAACTCCAGTTCTCTTAGGCGCCGGTGCAGTTTTTTGGACATATTTTGCAAAAAGGCCACGTCCAAGCGCACGCCGTTTTCTTCCATGGCTACCAGAGAATTGATAGTTGGAATTTCAATTTCATTTATTAGTTTATCCAGCTTTTCTTTTCGCAACAGGGGCTGAAATTTTTCATATAGCCTCCAGGAAAAATCCGCATCTTCACAGGAATACCAGGAAACTTTTTCTATTGCCACATCTGCCATAGAAATTTGATTTTTTCCTTTGCCAATCAGTTCTTCAATGCTTTGCATGCGATGGCCAAACTCCACAAAAGCCAAGTTATCCAAGCCGTGTCCGCGCGATCCGGGGTTTAAAAGATAAGAAGCGACCATGGTATCGTAAACCACGCCAGCTATTTTAACTTTGGCCGAATGCAAAACTTCAATATCAAACTTAATATTGTGTCCGGTTTTGTGAATATTTTTGTTTTCTAAAATGTTTTTTATTTCTTGGGGAACGATTTTTTTACAAGGCAGAAAAAATCCTTCACCGGCCCGCCAAGAAAAACTTAAACCCACCAAGTCATCAGCCAAAGGATTTAGCCCGGTTGTTTCCGTGTCTACCGCAAATTCTTTTTGTTTACTAATTTTAGCCACAAACTCTTTTAAACCAAGATCTCGGCCAATGAGTTGATAGGAAAAATTTTTTTCTCTGGTTTTTTGTTTTTGCTCCCGAGCTTCTTTGTTGTTTACAGCAAACAAACCTTCTTGCAAAACAAAGCCCGGCAAATTAGATAATTGCGGTAAAAGAGTTTTAAATTCGTAGTGTTGTAATATTTTAGCTATCGCTTCTTGATCATAACCGCGGATTTTTGTTTTTTGCAGATCAAAATTGATCGGAGCATTTTGTTCAATGGTGGCTAATTTTTTAGAAAGCAAAGCCTCTTTTTTATGACCCCGTAAAGCCTTCAACAGTCGACCGTTGAGAGCATCTAAATTTTGGTATGCTCCTTCCAAAGATCCAAATTTTTGTAACAGTTCCACCGCGCCTTTTTCTCCAATACCCGCTACACCAGGGATATTATCTGAAGCATCTCCTCGCAATCCCTTATAGTCCACAACTTGTTTTGGAGTAAAGCCGTGTTTTTCTTTTACGGTTTTCTGGTCATAAAGCAGGGTTTCTTTTACCCCTTTTTGCAGTTTTAATACTTTGGTATTTTTATCAACTAACTGCAACAAATCCAAATCGCCACTGACGATAATGGTTTCTAAACGGCCGTCATTATCAAACTGTTTGCAAATTGTTCCAATTAAATCGTCGGCCTCATAACCCGCTTGTTTGTAAACGGTAAAACCGAAAGTCCGGACAATTTTTTCTACAATGGGAAATTGTTTAATGAGTTCCAGGTCTGTTTCTTTGCGATTAGCCTTATATTTTGGATAAAGTTTATGGCGAAAATTTTTACCAGCAGAATCAAAAGTCACCGCTAGATATTGGGGTTTAATTTCTTTGAGGGCGCTTAATAAAATACGCAAAAAACCATACACGGCGCCAATTGGCTCTCCGCGCCGGGTGGTTAGCGGAGGCAGAGCATGATAGGCGCGATGAATAAGAGCATGAGCATCAATAATCAACAGTTTTTCTTTTTTAATCATGCCCTTATTGTAGCAGATTGACTATTTTAGCGATAATTTAAGATAGACCAGACGCAAATAAGAATTATTTTTTTTCTGATTTTGTACTGTTTTTTCTAGCAATATCAAAAATTGTGCTAACCTCTTTTAGATCATGGGTATTATCAGAGCCGGTGGCCAGGTTTGTTTTTTTACCTAATTTTAAGCCTATTTTTTCCAGCAGTTCTGGTTTTAAGCGTATGATTAACCCTCCGGTAATCACCAACAAACCCACAATTATTGCTATCAATAAGATCGTTTTGTTTTTCAGTTGCTTTACCAAAGAAGTGTTTTGCACAACTTTGTCTGGGTTTGAGGAAAAACTGTTTTGAGCGTTGGCTTCAGGCACAATCGCCGCCGGATCAGTTTCTACTTGAGCCACATCTTCATCGGTACGAGGCATTAACCGGTATTCTTCATCATACTGTCCTTCAATGCCCAAAAGCGTCACGCTTTTACCTTCTTCAAACAAATCTTTATTCACCCCGGTTGAGTCTTTCAACACCACCGCCATACTGTCGTTAATGGTAATGGCGTTACTGGAGCTTTCTGTCACAATACCCTCGGTTTGAATGAGCATGCCTTCTAAGGATTCTTCCAGTTGTGTTGTATCTCTGGGAACAACCTCTTCTCCGCTATTTAAGACAACAATATCTTCCGTGGTTTTAGTTTTAATTCTACTTTCATTGCGCGCGGTAGATTTTTCTCCATTTATTCTGACGCGATCGCCGATTTGCATATCTGGAAAAGCCTTGGAATAGGAATAAACTTGAATACCGGCACTATCATCTTGAACATAAAAGTATTGTGAACCAAAGGTGTTGGGCAAAACAGTAACCACCCCTTCTATTTGTGCAGACTGCCCGTCTTCTAAGGTACGAAATAATTCAACACTCACCACATCCACATCCTCTGTGTCTTCGTTTTCAGAATTTCCACCACCGCTATCTTCTTCATTGCTCACTTCTTCTTCCAATTCGCCTAGCACGTTGGCCTCCCCGGGCGTTGGAGTGTTGGTCCACTGCCAAGCGTCGTCAAAGCGCGCCCAAGCATATCCTTCGGTGCTGTTTTCATAAGTTGTGCCGTTAATAATTTTTCCAAAAGGATCAATCAAATAAACCGTATCGCCGCTGTTGTTTAAGCTAAGCCCGGTTTCGGAAACCTCAAAAACCAACCGTTCGGAAGCGGCTAAAGACACATCGCCGATCGTATAATATTTGGATTGATCTGTTAATTGCCACCCGCCCAGATATACTTTTTTAGCAGTGGTATTTTCTATTTCAATCCATTCGTCTGTGCTGTCCAAACCGGTTGGATCAGGCAAAAGTTCACTTAAAAACACGCCGTCAGAAGTTTCGTATTTTGTTTTGTCTGGGGCGGTTTCTTCTTCAGTTGTCGTGGTATCGGAATCTTTTTGGTCCGGGCTATTATTATCTTCGTTTTGAGTGATTACATTGGCCTTGCCGGAGGTTACGGTAGTAGACCATTGCCACTGGTTATTTTTAAAATTCCAAGAACTGCCGTTTTGGCTATCTTCATAAGTGGTTTCATCAAGCCGGGTGTCGTTTGGCTGAGAAAGAATAATAGAGTCTTGATCGTTGTTGAGATAAATTTTAGAAACACTTTGGGGAATAACAAAATATTCACCCGCGTCCACCGTGGTGGTAGTTAGGCCATCGCTGTTTATGGTATAGGTTTTGTTGGAAGCATCAGCCACTTTCCAGCCGCTTAAATCTACGGCGGAACTTCCATTATTTTTTAATTCGATAAATTCTTCTTCGTCTGCATTGGGAGCGGGATATAATTCAGACAGCTCAATGGCAGTGGAAAAAGGACCTTGTTGTTGGTTCTCTTTTGGTGTTGTGTCATCGCAAACACAGCTACAGCTGTCATCGGCCTCTGCTAAAGCTGTTGGCAAACGAAAAAAACACAAAAAAACAACTGCGCTAATTAAAGCGAAACATTTTTTCATAATGAAAAATTATTTTATTAAATAAAAACACCTCCTCGCAAAAGAGAAGGCGTGTCCATCACCAAAACAGTATAAAAAAACGCCGGGGGGTTGTCAAGAAAAAAGAAAATGCTAGTGTATAAGGCACAGGAAAAATTAGCCGAAGTGGCGGAACTGGTATACGCGCATGGCTTAGGACCATGTGGAGAAATCCATGAGAGTTCGAGTCTCTCCTTCGGCACGACGATATTGTTGACCGCAATTTGCTGAATTTCTTAGAGAAGTTGATGATTTTTCTCCTCGGACACTGCAAGCAGATTGGCTTCGGTGGCGCCGGTGCCCAAATAGTGCCCACGCTCGATTGGCTATTTGCTTTCCTGAATGGGTTTACAAGGCGCTTTGACAGGTCTTACTCGCTTGGTATACTGAACTTACCGTTGTGGCGATTCACGTCGAAGGAGGATATCATGATAGACAACAAAAGCGCCGAAAAAAGAGTGCGCGATTCTTTGTTGACACCAGAGCAACTGGCTATCCAGGTTCACGAGGATCACGCCCCGTCTGAAAGAAGAACATGGACTATTTTTGGTCTATTTGTGGCCGCGTGTTTCCTGTTATTTTTTCTGTTATTTATTTTTTCCGTGTGATCTACGTCGCAGCGGACCAACAGCCTTGCGTTCAATTGAATCAGCAAGGTTGTTTTTTGTGGCCGCATTGTGCCTCCCGCGCCCCATGTCTTGGCCCGGCTTGGACTGAGAATACTCGACAGGTGCGGACAGATGATTCATGTGTGCTACTAGCAGTATTCAGACACGAGACCCACAGGAAATTTTTTTGAATGAATGACAGTTAAGGCAACTTCACCGAATTACGCTTGTGCGACAGATAGTTCTGTACGATTATTCGGCAGGGACATGCACGAGGTTTGGAACGGCGGAGACAAGAGATACCATGATCGTGTTGACAAGACGGCAAAAAGACTTTGTGATGACATCGGCGAGTTCGTAGCCCGTCATCATGAGGGGCAAGATCCAAAGGTCTTTATTCAATCCATTCAAGGAATGGGTTATCGGCTCCCTTTGGCGTTGTCCAAATAGAGCCCACGGAGCTGTGGATTTCTCGTTTTTCGATTAAGAATGATTGCGACATCCTATTTAGCTTTTCTTCAGGTTTCGAGCCTCTCCTTCGGCACGACGATATTGTTGACCGTTCCGAGCATGAGGTGATAGTATGGCAAATATGAGCCCGAACAGCACTGGTTTTGCCAGCGTGTTCGACGTGTGATTACCACCCGTCTTGCATCTATTTTTTAGACTACGCCCGCTAAAGGAAATATGAATATGAATTCACAAACACCACGTGTTCTATTTACGAGCATGCTGATAGCTTCCATTTTAACGTTTCTTGGCTGTACGATCGAACAATCAAAGTCACCTGCTAGCACAATATCATCTGATGACGAAACTGCCTCTGGGGACGTGTCGTCTTCTGATGAGCATCCAACAGCTACTGGCTTGCAGGAATATAGGGATGAAGCTCATAAGCTATCGTTTTCTTATCCTTTAGAGTGGGGAGTTTCTGTTGTGGAAAAGAGCACGCCCGAATCAGGAACCGGAGAAAAGACCACTATTAGTTTTTCGAATGATAGCCTCTGGCGCACAAACTATGGATATGGCCTGCCTACTTTTTACATAGAAACCATAGACTATAAGCTTGGTGCTGCGACGGATATACCCCCTATTCCTTTTTCTGCTATCGATTTCAGCAAGACCGAAGAAGCATTATCAGAATCTTTGGTTCCTTATCAGGGGGCTTCGCTGGCAGTAGAAAAAGTAGTTCTTGATCACTCTTCTGCGTTGAAAGTTGTTGAGACCGGAATTGACATGTCTGGTACTGCATATAGTCGACTATACTATTTGTGTCCAAAGTACGATACAACACAACAGCTAAATCTAGGCATTTTTTTAAGTCCAAACCTCGAAAGTAGTATCGACACAGTACTGAAATCAATCAAATTCCTTCAGAGCGGAGAGAGCGGGTCTGATATGGATAATTGGATTACTTATAAAAATGTAACTCATGGTTTTAATGTTAGCTACCCCAAAGATTGGTCTATTAGATCAGGTTACGATAGTGAGAATGAGAAGATAATACTGGACGACCAATCGCGTAGCTTTCATTTAGAACCTTTGGAACAACTATCCAAACATCAAGGTTTTCCCCCCGGGATAAGTATCATGATCCATACCGATGCCGAATTTGAGGAACTAGTTAACGACTTGCAAAACAATAACGAAGGCTCATGGCAAACTTCAATAGACGGCTTTGATGCAACTGTCTATAAGCGATTAGAGGTTGCCTACTATCAGCTTACTACAGTTCCAAAGAAAAATATTGAAATCATAGTTAGGGTCGACACCAATTTTGAAATGGATGAACAATTTACTGGTATTTATAGATCTATTCGGTTTCAATGATTTGTATATGATCATCCCCACATCATAGTTTTGTTGTAATAATTGATTATTCTATTTTTAATCTAAGGCCTTGTTTCTCAGGAAGTTAATTTTGTAAGCGGCTTATTTCATCTTTTAGAAAAAGCAAAACTTCGTCTTTTAAAGTTTTTCTAATTTTTTGAAATTCTGTGGCCGGCAGTAAAGAGTTTAAATCCTCATTGATAATTGTTTGGGTAATATTTTTTTCTATAAATTGGTACAGCTCTTGAAAAAAATTTAACAATTTAGTATTTCTGCGTTCCTCGATAATCTCTTTTTTATAAGGAAGTTGTTGGGAAAAAAAATGATAAACATCAAAAATATCACGACCGGCAATTGACCCGGATTTTTTATAACGATCCAAAATCGCCACCAGCTTATTGGCAAACATGGTTTCTATAGTTTGGCAGATCATGGTGCGGTTAATGTCCGGAAGATACGCGGCTTGATATTCGTTGTTTTTTGGCGGCGGGAACTGCGCTTCAATTTTTATGGTGTGGCGAGTATTTTTTGGTGCTTGATATTTTAGAAAATATTGCAAACCATTTTTACTATAATCGGCAATGATTAAATCCAGCTGTTTAAAAATTATTTTTAAGTTTTTGTGTACAGAGAGCAAATCTTTTTTTTCACCCAAAAAATCAAAATCCAAATCAACCGAAAAACGGTCAAGATACCCCTGCATGGCCGCACACGTACCACCCTTAAAACGTAAAAATTTTATCAACCCTATATCGTCGGCAATAGCAACAAGCAAGCGATAAAGCTGAGCCTTATGAATTGTGTCTTGTGGTCTAGGAATAAACATAACGTTTTTTAGTTAAAGGATAGCCAATTTTTTTTTGGACTTTTTTCACCAATAACCAGTCAATCTTTTTATCAAAATGAAACCGAGGATTAAAATATAACATATCTGCTATAGCCCTTGTTACATCAGCCACATTAACACCAAATTTTCGATCATTTTGATAAATGCCCGTCGGACTAAAAAGAAATTGATCTTTTAATTGTCTTGTTTTATAGAAATTTTCAGCAATTCTAAAATTTTTAGAACAATGACTAATAATAGAAATATATTGCGGCGGGGTATTAATAAAGCCCTGCTGATAAAGGACGGTTTCGCAACTAATATAAGCATAATTATGCACCGCAGAGACCCCTAGCGCCCAAAGTTCATCAAGGTTGTTTGTTTTTGATAACGACCTGGTGGAGTATAAGCTTTTATAGATGGGATAGAGGTATTTTAAGCTAATTAGTCGACTGGCGGTTTGATGCAGGGTGTTTTTATTAGAAATATTCCAAATTGCCGCTAAATCTTGGGTGTGAAGAATTAACTGTTTTTGGCTTAATAATTGAGCTATTCTATTATTACGTTGTTTTATAATATACATATATATACATTATAATATAACTAAATATTTTGTCAATATTTTTTTTAATGCCGTCTTGTCTTGTGGGATTTTTTTTGGTATAATAAATAAAAGGATAAAAAATAAAAATTAAGAAAAATTTATGGAGGAAAACATTTTTAAAAAAACGGCTAAACGTCACCGTTCTTTGTGGTTATCTGTTTTTGCGGTTGCCGTTTTGGCTTTATTACCCATAGCCTCGCGCGCCAATGTTTTTGAAGGAGATCAAGAAGCGTCAGTACGAGAAAGTTTAAATCTTTATGGCTGTTACGCCGAAGATTTAAGCGTAGGCTCGAGCACCGCAGAAGCCACGCACGATCTTTTATATGTTGGTTGTAATTCTGCCAACGGCATTTTTGTGTCTAATGATTTTGGCACAACCTGGACCGGACCTGTTGACGGTTCTGATTTTGGCACCATTTCCGATGTGGCCGCTTCAGATGAGGCCAACACGGCCTATATGATCGGCGGAATCAAGCTGTATAAAACCGCAGACGGCGGCGCTAGTTGGACACAGTTGGGAGCAGAAGAAAATTTAATGAACTTTGGCCAGCAAATGGAATATGGTAACGGCCGGTTAGTCTCTGTTTATAGAGAGGATGACCAGGTGGGTGTTTATGATGAGGCCGCAGGTTCACTTTCTTTGGTGAGTGTTACTGGCGACGCCAATAATTCTGTTGCTTATGTTGCTTACGCCGGCGGGGACACCTGGTACGCTTTAGCAGGCGCAAATGATAATAATACTTTTTATTATTCTAATGACGGCGGGGACACCTGGGTTTCTTCCGGCGCTGTAGGAAACTTAAACAGAATAGCGGTAAACCCAAGCAATCCCGATTACTTTGTGGTTTCCGGAGAAGACGGGCTTAATTATACCGATGACGGCGGTCAAACTTTCCAAACTTTAAATTACGTGGGTTCTGCAACTACCAGCACTCCGACTGTAACAGATACAGGTTGGGTATATATGAGCCTGTCTTTTACTTCTGATAACGGAGCCAACTGGTATAGTGTGGCCAACACCACAGACGGCGTCCATTTGAAAGGCGATTGGTGGATTATTGATTCTTATAATAATCATTATTACACCAAAACCGGAACAGGCGTGGCTTATACTACAGATTTAAGCACGTGGCACACCAGCAACGAAGGCTTACAAGCTTTGACTATTTATGATTTAAGTATTGATGATACCAAAGATGTGTTGTGGCTTGCGACTTTAGGCGGATTTGTGAAAAGTGAAAATTTTAATACGGCGCTAAGTAGTGGCGGACAGCCAACTTGGAGCGATTTTATCAAGCCAGACGAAGATGAAAATGGTAATTCTAATATTGACGGCACAGATGCGGTGTGGGTAGATCCGGCTAACAGCGATGTGGTTTTAGTTTCGGCTTTGGGCAGAATGTGGCGTTCTGTGGACGCCGGAACCACATGGACCGAAGTGGAATACGACGGTTCTAATGTGACAGATTTTGTTCAAGATTTTGACGGCAATTTATATTTAACTTATAGAAACAATTCTGAGGGCGGAGTATACCAAAGCACAGACAATGGCGTTACTTGGACTGATTTAGCAATGCCCGTCGCGCCAGCAAATGCCATAACTGTTGATGGCGATAATCATTTAATTGTCGGCGTGGGCATTGAACAAGATAACGCCGGCGCTCATCGCGGTTTGTATTTTTATGACGGATCCAGCTGGTCGCAGATTACCGAAGACAGTAGTCATCCTTTATATGGCCGCTTGGTAAACGATGTGCTGTGTGTTTCCGAAACCGGATATACCTACGCGGCTGTTGCCGACGCGGCTCCGGACAACGGCACCAACGGTTCGCTTTACGGCGGCCTGTTTTTATCCAACGATTCTGTTACCTGGGATTCTTGGAGCCAGGTTTCTGATGGTTTAATGAATGATATGTGGGCGCAAAGTTTGGCCTCAGAAGACGACGGACAATTTATTTATGTTTCCTCGGCTCGGCCGGCAGGAACAGGATATGTTTTTAAATGTGATTTTACCGGAGAAAATTGCGGTACTTATTATGAGGGGCTAATTGATGAATATTACAACGCCTTATTGTTTGATGATTTTGTCAGCGTTGGCACCGGTATGTATCGCTACGAATCCAAAGCCACTTTAACTTTGCAAAAGTTGAAGAAAAAACAGCATAATAAATATCGTCTGCGTGCTACTTTAACCGACAACGCCACTTCCGCTTCTTTAAATTCCCGCACGGTTAAGTTGATGTATAAACTAAAAGCCAGCGGCAAATACAAAATGCTGAAAAAACAAAAGGTGAAGAACGGTAAAACTGTATTTTTAGTCAGAAAAAGAGGTTTTTATCAGTTGCGCTGGAAGCCGGTTTCTGATGTGGACACTTCGGCTTATAGCAGTGTGGTAGAAAAATCTGGTATTTTGAGAATTAAGAAAAATTCTTATAAATTACAGTTAACCAGTTTGGGTCTTTAATAAAAATTAAGTAGGTTTATTTTTAAGAACGAGTTTTTAAAAGACTCGTTCTTTTTTTACCAAGCGCGTGGTGTTATAAAAAAATTTGCTAATAATTAAAAAAAGTGCTATAATTAGTTATATTTATCTATAATATTATAAAATAATAACTATGTTCAGTAGAGAATTCTTAGATCCAGGACATAAAAAAGTAATTGTGGCGTGTAAAAAAGAAGCTCGTCCAATTCCCCATTTTCCTGAACTCACAGAAAAAAAATATCGTGATTTGCTTATCCAAGGAAATGACCTGCAGAGAAGTTGGTATGAAAAAGGATATCAAGAACACGCCCTGGATATTCATTTGGAAGGCAACCCCCCGACTTTGCGCATTGTTTCCGCTTGTTCTGACGGACGCATTGATGACCCGGGTACGTTTGAGGGTTCGCGCGCCCAAGGTTTTGCCATTGACCGCTTGCCTTTAGCCGGCGCTATTGTTAGTCCAACCCTGGCTGAGGCTGTGTCCTCTGGAAAACCAATGGAAGCTTTAAGTGTTCTGCGTGCCGATACAGAAAAAAAAGAGGCTCTGTTTGCAGAATTTGATAAAATTTACGGAGCGCGCCTTAAAGAAAAACTGGCATTGTCCGATGCTATCGCCATTGCTTTAAAAGAATTGGTTAGTCCAGGAGAAAACGCCCAGAGTGCTTTGGTGGAACAATTGAAAAAATCTGCCAAAGATAGAAACAAAAAAAATATTCCCCTAGAAACACTAGAAGCAAAAATGACCAGCATGCCTCAGGGAGCTCCGCTTATTGAGTTAGAGCTTCAGTCTCATTCTGATATTAACGAACTGCAAAATGACCACGAACATCATGGTTGCGGCGCTTGGTGTTCTAATACAAAAAATGCTCTTGAGTCTACTGCCGTTACCGCTTTAATGTTGGAAGAATACATCGCCGAAAGATTTCCTCAAGCCAAAGAACGTATTCGTGTTGTGCGCGTTCATCATTTAACAGGAACAGATGAAAAAATAGTTGATACTAAAAGTCTTGATGGGCAGAAAAAAATAGACCCGGCTTTGCAAAGAGAATTAGAAAAACACGATTTTTCTCCCAGAGAATATAAAGATGCAGATAAAGGCATTGTAAGAAGTGACAGCAAGCCCTATAACAGAAACGACAGAACCGAGCATAGTGAGCCCGTAGTAATGATTTCCAATACTCCGTCGGCTTTTGCCATGCCTTATGTTTCTAAATTGGAACAAACTATGTTAGCAGACCCTGCGGCCACGTATAAGTTTTTAAAAGTATTAGTACATATTGCCAGCGTGAAACATATTGCCAGAGAGAAAGAAGCCCACGCGCAAGGTAAGCGCACAGAAAAACAACCACTGTTGATACATTTTGATTTTCCTGCTGACGATCCGCAAACCCTCGCTCTTTACGAACAGCTTTATCAACAATTTCAGGAAGAATTACAAAACTCTGAATCTGATTTGCGAGAACAATTAAAAAAAGACGGCGTTGAGACAGACGAAGTAGTGGTTGTCCGCACCAAAACCCACGCGGCTCGTTTAGTGGATCCAGAAAACATCAGCCTTAAAACAGAATTTATTTCCTAAGATAATTTTTAACTTACAAAAATTATGAACCCAGAATTCAAGAGACGTGTCAAAAAAAGAGCCGGGGAGGTCAGCAAAGAAATAGCTACAGGTGCCGCAAAAGTTGCTGGAGCAACTAGAGATCATGTTGCTCAAAAATTAGAAAAGCCCATAGGCAGAAGGGAGTTCGTTAGGGATGCATTAACTGTACTTGTGGGCACTGTTTTGTTCGGACGAGATTGTGGCAAAGAAAAAAAAGGCTTAGAACATTCTACTAGCACTCCATCAAATCATACTACTTCAGAAAGATTGCCTGAAGATAATACAGTTGAGCTTGGTCCTCAAGTGGAGGCTCGCGAATATGAACCACCTGCAGACATAGAATACTTTCGTGACCTACACAGCGGTGTTTTAGTTTTAACAGCAAATGCTAGTGAGACAGCGGCAGTTAATCAAACATTACACGAGCGCAGTTCAAGAAGAGCCGGAACGGCAAAGTATCATTTTGAGAGATCTGGTGCCTTGTTAAAAGCCACTACAAAAACGCGTCAGTTTGCAGACCGCGACCGTTCACATCAACCTTCTCGCCCCTTAAGAGATGTACCGGTAAATATTATTGGCGTTGATAATCTGAGTAGTTCGGTAGCAATCAGAAATTTACAGGGAAGAAGGTTTAATTTAGTACAATTACGCGGCCACACTTCTGATATGAAGCATCTTTTTAAAACAGCACAGCAGTACATGAATGATAAAAGTCTATTAATTTTGGGTGGATGTGAAGGAGCAAATTTTATTTCTGATTTTTATTCCCCAGACCACCCCATTATCGGTGATACTTATGTTGGTGAAAGCGCTGTTAATACTTATATGTTGGTTCGTCTAATTGATGAAATAGGAGTATCTGAAAGTTGGGAAGATTTATACACAAAGATAGCTGGACAAGCAGATCTTAGAAATTTGGGTTTAATAATGCCCGGTGATCCACGGTACAGAGATTTCGTGGAGCGTTAGATTGAAAATAGTAGTTAATTTTTTAACTTTTATTTTTTGCTTTGTGTGTTTTATATTGAAAAAAATTTTAAATCGCGTATAGTGAAGAATATGAGCAACAAACAACTGACAAAAAGAGAGGAAAATTTTTCCCAATGGTATCTGGACGTAATCACAGCGGCAGATTTGGCCGAGCACGGCGATGTTAAAGGAACCATGATTATCAAGCCTTATGGTTATGCCATCTGGGAGCGTTTACAGCGTATTTTAGATGATAAAATAAAAGAAACCGGCCATCAAAACGCTTATTTTCCCATGTTTATTCCAAAATCTTTTTTTAGTAAAGAAGCCGCACATGTTTCTGGTTTTGCCAAAGAATGCGCGGTTGTAACGCATTATCGCTTAAAAACCGATGAAAAAGGTGAATTAGTGGTCGACCCGGAAGCTAAATTACAAGAAGAATTGATTGTTCGCCCAACATCGGAAACCATTATTCATTCCGCATTTTCGCGTTGGATAAAATCGTGGCGTGATTTGCCCATTTTAATAAACCAGTGGGCGAATATTGTGCGCTGGGAAATGCGCACTCGCCTTTTTTTGCGAACTTCAGAATTTTTGTGGCAAGAAGGACATACTGCTCACGCCACTGAAGCTGAGGCGGAAGCTGAGGCGCGAAAAATGCTTGAGGTTTATAAGTGGTTAGCACAAGATATCATGGCCATGCCGGTAATTGATGGACAAAAATCCGAAGCAGAAAAATTTGCCGGCGCGCTTCGCACTTATGCTATTGAAGCTATGATGCAAGACGGCAAGTCTTTACAAGCCGGAACTTCTCACAACCTTGGTCAAGGTTTTGCAAAAGCGTTTGAGGTCAAATTTGTTGATGAAAACAATACTCAACAATATGCGTGGATGACCAGCTGGGGCGTTTCTACTCGCTTGATCGGCGGACTGATTATGACCCACAGTGATAACAAGGGCTTGGTTTTACCGCCCCAACTAGCGCCCATACAGGTGGTAATTATTCCTATTATTAAAGATGATAATAGTGCCAAGAAGGTTTTAGAAGCAGTAACTAAGCTGAAAGAAGATTTGCAAACCGCTGCTGTTCGGGTTCATGTTGATAGTCGTGATTTTGAAACCATGGGCAATAAAATGTATGAGTGGGAGAAAAAAGGCGTTCCTCTTCGAATAGAAATTGGTCCGCGCGATGTAGAAAATAAACAAGTGATGTTAGCGTGCCGTGATCAAGACAAGAAAAGCCCCTTACCGCTTAGCGGCGCTGTTACAGCAATTACCGATTTATTATTAGACATGCAAAAATCTTTATTTATTAAAGCTCAAAAAAGATTAACAGAAAATTCATATAACATCGATAATTATTCTGAGTTCACAAAAAAGGTTGAAAATGGTGGTTTTTTCTATGCCCACTGGTGTGGCAATGCAAAATGTGAAGAAGAAATAAAGCAAGAAACAAAAGCAACTATTCGCTGTATGCCTTTTGCGCAAAAAGAAGAAAAGGGCGTGTGTATGAAGTGCAATAAAGATTCAAAAAAACGCGTCATTTTTGCTCGAGCTTATTAAATTTGTTATTTAATTTGACAGGGAAAAAATAAAAGTCTATAATTATATTTACCCTTAAAAACTAAAGAAAAAATTTGAGTTTGAAGCAGATTTTTCCACATGTTATACCCAAAAATGAAAAATCTGTGTAAAACTTATTAACTAAAATATGATCAAAGGCCAAATAACCAGTAAATTCACAAGCGCATAACCTAAAATTGCCAGTATTTTATTCGGCCGCGCTTGTTACGCGGTTTTTTTGTGCTCTACCCCCTCATTTTTCTCATCACAGCTGTTGCTTTCGCAAAAACGAAGGTAAAACCGTGCTGAGAAGTTACAGTAAAAGCAAGCAAGAACCTTGAAAATTGAATAAGTAGTCAAGAAATTAGTATACATTAATTTCGTCGAAAAAAATAAATTAGATTTAAATACAGTAAAACTTTGCCCGCGTAAAGATATCAACTTTGCGTCGGGAACAAGGGTATATGGTGGATGCCTAGACATTGTTTAGCGATAAAGGACGTAGCAGACTGCGATAAGCCTCGGGGAGTGGTCAAGCACATTTTGATCCGGGGATGTCCGAATGGGGTAACCCACTGTGGTAAACCCACAGTATCAATCAGTGAATACATAGCTGATTGAAGCACACCCAGGGAACTGAAACATCTTAGTACCTGGTGGAATAGAGACCAATAGGTATTCCCCTAGTAGTGGCGAACGAACGGGGAGAAGCCCAAACCGATTGAGCTTGCTTAATCGGTGTTGTGAGGTAGAAACGTTCCAAGTTTATCTTGGAGGTAGAGTTAAAACAAAGAAGTTTTCGTAGTAAAACAGGATGGAAAGCCTGGCCAAAGAAGGTGATAGCCCTGTATGCGAAACGAGATTTCGCTCTACGGTTTTTATTCTCGAGTAACATGGAACACGTGAAATTCTATGTGAATCTACCGTGACTATACGGTAAGGCTAAATATAAACAATGATCGATAGTGAACAAGTACCGTGAGGGAAAGGTGAAAAGAACCCCGCAAGGGGGGTGAAATAGTATCTGAAACCATATATCTACAATAGATCGGACCTCAAGATTCGTTCTGAGGGACGGTGTGCCTATTGAAGAATGAGCCAACGAGTTATATTAAATGGCAGACTAAGCTTTGAAAGAGTGGAGTCGTAGGGAAACCGAGTGTTAATAGCGCGATCTATACCTAAATAGACAGGACGGACTGAAAAATCAGGTAGTTCTTTTATTTAGGTATAATGTCTTTTGATATAGACCCGAAACCGAGTGATCTAGCCATGACCAGGGTGAACCTTGCGTAACAGCAAGGGGAAGCCCGAACTCACTAGTCGTATAACGCTAGGGGATGAGTTGTGGTTAGCGGAGAAATTCCAATCGAACTCGGAAATAGCTGGTTCTCCTCGAAATATATTTTGGTATAGCCTTGTAAACTACTTTTTTGGGGGTAGAGCACTGAATGGGTGTGGAGTCTTTTAGATATCCTACCTAACCAAACTCCGAATACCAGAAAAGACTATTACAAGAGTCAGAACGTGGGGGCTAAGCTTCACGTTTCAAAAGGGAAACAGCCCAGATCACCGGCTAAGGTCCCCAAATCTCTGTTAAGTGTGAAAAGTAGTGTCGTGACTCAAACAACCAGGAGGTTGGCTTAGAAGCAGCCATCCTTTAAAGAAAGCGTAATAGCTCACTGGTCAAGTTGCTTCGCGCTGAAAATTTAACGGGGCTAAACAGAGTACCGAAGCCGTGGATGTTTTGTTTTTTAAACAAAATGTGGTAGAGGAGCATTCGCATTGCGATGAAGATGGATCCGTGAGGACCACTGGAGCGATGCGAAGCGAGAATGTTGGCATAAGTAGCACAAATGGTGGTTAAAATCCACCACGCCGTAAGCTCAAGGTTTCCTGGGCAACGATGATCGACCTAGGGTTAGACGGTCCTAAGGCGAGGCCGAAAGGCGTAGTCGATGGACAGACGGTTAATATTCCGTCTCTAGTATTCATTTCGTGATATCCGACGCGTTTTGAAAGCGCAGGTGTCTTAAAGGATTGAGACATTAGTGGTGTTGAAAAACATCATTACCAGAGGGCGGGGCAACCCAAACTCAAGCAGTGCGGACAGAAGGCCTAGAAAAAGATGGTCACATGTGGTGAATACTATCCGTACCGCAAACCAACACAGGTGAGCGAGGAGAGTATCCTCAGGCGTACGAGAGAACCTTCGTTTAGGAACTCGGCAAAATAACGGCCGTAACTTCGGGATAAGGCCTGCCCTGCACCGCAAGGCAGCAGGGCCGCAGTTAAAGATTTCAAGCGACTGTTTACCAAAAACACAGGTCTCTGCTAAATCGCAAGATGAAGTATAGGGGCTGATGCCTGGCCAGTGTCCGAACGTTAAAGAAGCGGGTTAGTCCTTCGGGGCGAAGCTTGCGACTGAAGCGCGGATGAACGCCAGCGATAACTATAATCGTTCTAAGGTAGCGAAATTCCTTGTCGGGTAAGTTCCGACCTGCACGAATGGCATAACGACTTGAAAACTCTCTCAACGAAGGACTCGGCGAAATTACACTACCGGTAAAGATGCCGGTTACCCGCAGCTGGACGAAAAGACCCCGTGAAGCTTTACTATAGCTTGGCATTGATATATTTGTTTGTTTGCTCAGTATAGGTGGGAGACTTTGAAGGGCCGCTTTGGCGGTTCCGGAGTCACCAGTGAGATACCACCCTTATGGATTAGTATATCTAACCTTGAGCCGTGAAACCGGCCAGGGGACAGTGTCTGGTGGGTAGTTTGTCTGGGGCGGATGCCTCCCAAAAAGTAACGGAGGCGTTTACAAAGGTTGGCTAGGTTCGGATGGAAACCGAACTGATAGTGCAAGCGCATAAGCCAGCTTTACTGCAAGACATACAAGTCGAGCAGTTACGAAAGTAGAAGCTAGTGATCCGACCGTCCAATTTAGGATGGCGGAAGCTCATCGGATAAAAGTTACTCCGGGGATAACAGGCTAGTCAGGTCCAATAGCTCATATAGACGACCTGGTTCGGCACCTCGATGTCGGCTCGTCGCATCCTGGGGGTGAAGTAGCTCCCAAGGGTTTGGCTGTTCGCCAATTAAAGCGGCACGCGAGCTGGGTTCAGAACGTCGTGAGACAGTAGATTGTGCTGTCTATAAACTTCGCTATTTGCTGGAAACTCTGAAATAGTCCGCAAGGAGAAAATTAGAGGACTATAGTATCTCACACTACTTGTGCTATAATATAGATTATGACAAGTGACAATGTGTTGAGTGCAGACAACCAGCAGGAAAGACAACAAACCATTCATCCATGGTATATTTCAGGATTTGTTGATGGAGAAGGAAGTTTTCATATTGCTTTTTGTAAAGATAAAAATATGAAAACCAACCTCAAAGTTATTCCTGAATTTCATATTTCTCAAAATGACCATTCGGTAAGAGTTTTAGAAAATATTCAAAATTATCTTCACTGCGGTCACATTAAAGAAAATCACCATGGAAGAAAAAATGATCAAACATTTGTATATGTTGTTCGCAATCGAATAGATTTATCAGAAAAAATTATTCCATTTTTTCAAAAGTATCATTTGCGTACTCAAAAGGCAAAAGACTTTGAAAAGTTTGCAAAAATTGTACAAAAAATGAATACTGGTTATCATACTTCGATTGTTGGAGCAAAAGAAATAATTAATCTGGCGTATACCATGAATGACAATGGTAAACACAGGATAATTAGTCAAAATAAATTGATTAGGATTGTTGAATCCTCAGAGACTATACGCGAAGCACCGGTCAAAATAAGGCCGGGGAAGATATAGTCCGAACTGCATGGCGACATGCAGAATGTAGATCGCTCTACATCACCACAGAGCACTAACAGTAATTGATGTGGTTTTGCAAAGTAACAGATTGTCGGTCTCCTATCCGCTGTGGGCGTAGAATTTTGAGAGGGCCCTTCTCTAGTACGAGAGGACCGAGAAGGACGAAGCTCTCGTGTACCAGTTGTCCCACCAGGGGCATTGCTGGGTAGCGACCTTCGGTTAAGATAACCGCTGAAAGCATATAAGCGGGAAGCTGTCCTCAAGATTAGAATTCATAACTTCCTGGAAGATTACCAGGTTAATAGGCTCTAGGTATAAGCCCTGTAAAGGGTTCAGCCAAGGAGTACTAAGTAGTTTTCCCGACGCAAAGTTGGTAAATACTTGTATTTTTTAGAGATTAGTGTATACTTGACAACTGTGCCTCAAAATTTAAGATAACCCAATGAAACAACTCTTAAAATGTAGAGCCGCATGGAAACTAATAGGTGTTTTTATCCTTTTAACCATGCTGATGGGCTCTTTTTTGCTCTTTTCCCCAGTGGTTACTATGGCCGCATCCTAAGTTGCTTGCCGCCAGAGAATAGTGGAATTTCCCCTGTTCTTTGGTGGCTCAAGCGGGGGTGATACACCCGATCCCATTCCGAACTCGGAAGTTAAGACCCCAAGCGTTAATGATAGCTTTATAGCGAAAGTAGACCGCTGCCAATTTATGAAATAAACTCCGGATTTTCCGGAGTTTTTTCTTTAGGCTACCCAGTAATTCATCGTGTGCAGAAGCAGAAAAATAATCTGTAATACACCAAAAGGAACCAGTAACCATAAATATTTTTTTTCTAATTTTTGGGCTAAAAATATAAACAAAGGAAAGACCACTAATAAATAACGCGGATAAGACATTAAATTTCCCAGCAGAGCCGGTAATAAACCAAAAATAAGTGCATAAATAAAAAAAGATTTTGGTTGGGTTTTATATATACCAATTAAGCTTAAACAAAAGAATAAGAAAAATATCCTATCCCAAATACTCATCCCGGGTAGATGATAAACAGATAAATTAGAAGAAAAAAAATCTTGTATTAGCCAACGCCAGGGGTGCCACAAATTGCTTAAATTATTATTGCTAATAAAATATTTTTGCGCCTCAAGACCGGAAAAGGGAGAAGAGGTAAAATAAAACATAATTAAGAAATACAAAAGCAAACCGCAACCAAAAGCTCCAATGGTTAACCAAATATAATTTTTGTTTTTTGACCCCTTTTTATTTTCGAAAATTAAAGCATAAAGGACGGGCATCAGCACCAAAAAACCCAAAGGCCTGATTAGTGGCAAGAGAATGCCTGATAGTAAAATTAAAAAAATATTTTTTTTATAAACACCATAAAAAGCTAGAAACGTCAGCAACAAAAACCACACTTCTGTATAAATAAGATGAAAATAAAAAGCGGTTGGAAAAAATAATAAAAAACAGCAAGCGACAAAAGCAATTTTTGTATTAGTTAGTTGTTTGACGATTAACCAAAACAAGATTACGATAAATATTGACGCCCCGACATTTAGCATAATTCCAGCCAAGATGCTGTTTCCTGAAAAAAGCGGGGTGATGAATTTTAGGAGACCGGGAAAAAGCGGATAAAAAGCATTTTCCAGATTGTTCGCCTGATATCCAACCTGAGCAATGTGTAGATAATGATTTGCGTCCCAAGTAGTTAAAGGGTTTAAAGATCCAACCTGATCATGACAAACAGAACAAAACATTTTGCCGGAAAAAGCTAAAAAGATTAGTAAAAAAGTCAGAAGTTTAACGCTTAAAGTTATCCAAATAATTTTTTTTAAAGAGTAGTTGGTCATTTATCTTTATCATAGAGCATTTATATTTTTATGAAAACTATTATTGACCTTCATTTGCATTCGCATTACTCTCGCGCCACTTCTCATCAATTGAATATAGAGGGTATTGCCAAGTTTGCCGCCATTAAGGGAGTCGATATAATTGCAACCGGAGATTTGGTGCATCCGGCGTGGTTGAAAGAGATTGAGGAAAAACTGCAAGAGGACGGTAGCGGTTTTTTACAACTTAAAGATCATTCTTTTAAAACCCAGTTTGCTTTATTTGGCGAGATATCCAATATTTACAAAAAAAACGGCAAAGCCCGCAGAATTCATACGGTATTTGGTGTTTCTTCTTTGTTGGCCGCTAAAAAGATTAGTAAAAAATTAGCCAGTTTAGGATACAATATTACTCATGATGGACGTCCAATTATCGGAGCGGACGTTGTGGAAACCGCTAAGATTTTTTTAAGCATTGATCCTAAAACTATTATTATTCCCGGGCATATTTGGACGCCGTGGTTTGCGCTTTTCGGTTCTAAATCCGGTTTTGATACAACAGCAGAGTGTTTTGGAGAAATGAGCAAATATGTTTATGCGATTGAAACCGGCCTGTCATCTGATCCGGCTATGAATTGGCGCGTATCTGATTTGAATAATAAAACTATTTTATCCAATTCCGATGCTCATTCGGCGGAAAAAATCGGCCGTGAAGCAAATGTTTTTAATTTGCCAACCAGAACCTACTCAGCGCTTTACGGAGCCATTAAAGAAAATAAAAACCTGGAATACACCATCGAGTTTTATCCGGAAGAAGGAAAATATCACCTGGACGGCCACCGCGATTGCGGAGTGCGCTTCACTCCTCAGGAAACCCGCAAACATCACGGGATTTGTCCTAAATGCGGCTTACCGGTGGTGGTGGGGGTAATGAACCGGGTGGAAGAGCTGGCCGATCAAACAGCCAAAGCCAGTAAGCGTAAAAAAATACCTTTTAAAAGCATTGTGCCTTTGCCGGAAATTATTGCCGAATGTTTTGCAGTAAAAAATATTCGTTCTAAAAAAGTGCAAGCAGAATTTTTTAAACTTATTGAAAAAATCGGGAATGAATTTTATATTCTTTTGGAGGCCACCGAAGAAGAATTAAAAAAAACAGCAGAACCAATAGTAGCTGAGGCGATTATGCGAGTTAGAGCAGGAAAGTTACATATTGATCCGGGATATGACGGAGTTTTTGGCACCATTAAAGTGTTTACGGAAAAAGAGCGTAAAAAATTTCAACCACAACAACAAGGTCTTTTTTAAATTTCTTGAGCCATTAAGTCTTTGATAATCTCCAAGTCTTTAATTCTTTTGTAAACTTTGGTTTTTTTATCCAAAATAGTACTGATACGTTTTAAGGAATTATTGGCTGACTCTTGATGCTGTTCTTGTTCGGCTGTGGTTTTTTGTTGTAACAGCAACATAACTTCCGCTAAATCTACTATCGAAATATTTAATTTCTGTAAGATGTTATTTATTTTTTCTGTTGGTTGATACTGATCGGGGTCTTGTTGATACTTGGAAAAAGCATTTTGTAACTCCGCCCTTTCTTGCCAGAGATAAGCTACCGTTCTTTCTACTATTTGGGCGTTTATTTTTTCCAAACGCAAACTATTTTGATATTGTTTTTGCAAACCCTCTAAACTTAGTGCCGGCACAGTAGTTTTTATCTCTTCCCCAATCAAAGGAGTTGGCTCTATGAATTGTTGCACTTGTTTTGGTACTAAAAATTCAATTTCTCCGGGAGCATAAATGAGCTCCAGGGGATAGATAAAATTTCCTTTTGCAGTTTTTAGATAAACTTGAATGTTTAAAAAGTAAGACGTTTCTTCCGGAAAGGGCACGGGTTTTTGCCCGTCTGGAAAGTAGATTTTTATTTCTTCTACCCCCGCAATTTTTGGTTCATCATAAGCCAAGTGATTAAGTCGCGCCATAAATTTTTCTAAAGCGCCAGCATTAAAAACAGCACAGTCCACATCTCCAGATGCTTTTAACATATTTTGCAAACCCGTTTTAGTGTTTTTGTTTACGTCAGCAGGCAGTTCTTTAATGTTGTTAGCGCCATATCTTGCTAAAATTCTTTTAGCCTGCAGACGCAGAGCCGTACTAGCAAAGATGACCGAGTCTTTTAAATCATGAAAAAGTATGCCCACGATAGGCATAAAATATTTATCTAAAATTTCTTGTTTTTTTTCTTCTTGTTCTTCTGGGGTTTTTTCAGAAAATAAATCAGGACTGTCAATGGCAATGGCTTCATGCATCCATTGTGGCCAGTTGGCATACTCTTTTCCTTTTTGCTCGCTATCTTCTTGATGAGCACGCTCAAGAATATCCTGAACACTGCTTTCGATAGACTGCAAAAAACTTAGCATTTCAGCCAAATTTATTTCTGTTTTTCCTTTATTTTCCTTTATTTCTAGCATATCCTCCTCTATTTATGCTTTAATCATAACACCATTTTGCTAAAAAGGAAATTGTACTTGCCAAGTTAAAAGTTATTAGCTAGCCTTAAAAGACGATTAGCAAGGAGAGGTGGCGGAGCCTGGTTGAACGCGCTACATTCGAAACGTAGTGAACCTTTATCGGTTCCGGGAGTTCAAATCTCCCCCTCTCCGAAATTTTTTTAAAAAGATATGCAACCAAGATTACAACGATATAAACAATTCATAGATACCCAATTTATTGATAGTTTACTTTGGAATAAAGATTATTCGCTTGACGGGCTAGGCAAAGATTTAAGAAGTAAGATTGAAACTGGCCAGTTTAGAAAAATTATTTTCCACTCTTCTTTTTATCAATTATGCCGCTTATTTTTTGGGTATTTACTATGATACGGAGTCGCGAGAGTTAATCTCAACTTCAGCGGGCAACTCTTGGTATAATCAAAAAACAATACAAGCCGAGAAAAAAATGTCGCAATTATAATTCAATAATGACGCAATCAAATGCCTAAAAATATGGGCTTTTAGAACAATTTTATTTAAAATGACGCAATGAGCTTGAAAAAATGACGCAATGATGATAAGGTATATTTATGAATAAAAGACAAGAACAAATTATAGAATTTGCCAAGAAAAACCATTCTTTCCAAAATAAGGATGTGGGTGCTTGTTTTAATGATAAATATTCCAGAGAAACCATCACCAGAGACTTGTCTTTTTTATACAAACAGAATTTTTTGAAAAAAAGCGGCGCCGGAGCTTTTGTGGTTTATTCTTTAGCTGAAACTTATAGCATTTTAGCGGCAGTTGATATTAAAGAATATTTTGAAACCCCATATGTAGAAAGAGAAGTAAAAGAAAGTTTTAATTTTGAAATATTTACTATTTTGAGCAATGATATTTTTACGGCCGAAGAAAAAGAGAAACTGGAAAAGTTGCAAGGGGAATTTATTAAGAATTTTTCCAAATACGATAGCCAAACCATTATCAATAAGGAGTTTGAAAGAATAATGATTGAATTTTCTTGGAAATCATCGGCAATTGAAGGAAATACTTATTCGCTTTTGGGTACCGAGGCCTTGATTAAAAATAATGTCATCGGAAAAGGCAAGACCAAAGAGGAGACACAGATGATTCTAAATCATAAAGACGCTTTTAACGAGGCTATTCAAAATAGAGAACGTTTTATTACATTACGCGTCGCTGATATTGAATATATTCATTCTGTTTTGACCAAAAAAATCGGGATTTCTAAAAATATCAGGAAAGAAGGAGTTGGAATTACCGGCACAGCATATAGGCCATTAGACAATGAGGTTCAAATCAAAGCGGCGTTGCAAAATATGGTTGATCTGATCAATAAAAAAGAATCATTTTTTGAAAAGGCTTTTTTGATCTCAATTCTTATCGCCTATATTCAAGTTTTTGAAGATGGTAATAAAAGAACATCCCGGATGATTTCCAATGCTATTTTGTTGGCACATAATTCAATTCCGCTTTCATACAGAGTGGTGGATGTTGAGGAGTATAAAAAGGCGGTCATATTATTTTATGAACTAAATAATATTTTTTATTTTAAACAAATATTTATTGATCAGTTTGAAGATGCTGTCAACAATTATTTCAAATAGAATTTTATGAACGAATCAGAAATAGAGTTCATTTATGTGGATTAATAATTAATTACATACCAATATGTACATGCCCAATACCCTTCAGTGCAACGAATGTAATCAGTCCTTTGCCCACTTACCGGAAGAAACAGCATTTTATGACACGCACGGGTTGAGCTATCCAAAAAAATGCCCCTCTTGTCGCCTTCAATTCAGATTGGCTTCTCGAAATGACTTTTTTCTCTATCCGCGTCAGTGTGATAATTGCAAAGAAAATATCATATCATATTATTCAACGGATAAACCGTTTCGGGTTTTTTGTTCAACTTGTTATTGGTCCGACGATTGGAATGGTATGGACTATGGCATTGATTATGATTCGAATAAATCGGTTTTTGAACACTTGCGGCAAATTCACTCAAAGATTCCTCACCTGAGCAGTCGCGTTATCAAATCAGAAAATTCCGACTTCACCAATTCCTGCAGTCACAATAAAGATTGCTACATGAGTTTTGGGCTACATTTTTCCGAGAAGCTCCTGAACAGTTATTGGGGAGTTGAGAATATCGAATGTGGAGATTGTTTCAGATTCACAAAAAGTGAATTGCTCTATTGGTGTATCGATTGCAGTCAATGTTATAACTGCCAATTTTGTTTGAATTGTCAGAACAGCGAAGGTCTCATGGGTTGTGTTGATTGCGCCAACTGTCAATCGTGCTATCTTTCATCAAATTTGCGCAACAAAAAATATGTTTACAAAAATGAACAACTCACCAAAGAAGAGTATGAAAAAAGAGTCGCGCCCATCTATTCACATAACGAATTGAAAAAAATAAAATCTGAATGGGAGAAAGTCCAACAGAAAGCGATCTATTCGGCAATAAATCAAATAAATTGCGAGAATTGCCTTGGTGACAATTTGCGCAACTGTACAAACTGCAAATTTTGTTTCGAGATCAATGACAGCGAAAACTGTTTATATGTAACCGACGGCCGCAACATAAAGGATTCGGTGGATGTGAATTTTAGTGCCGGAAAAGATGCGTCAACGGAATATGTCTACAATTCTTGGGGTGCGAGCAACAGTTGCTCCAACGTCATTGCGTGTAGCGACGTGCAAGAAGGAATTTATAATGTCGAATATTGTCAACAATGTTATTCGAGTCACGATTTGTTTGGTTGTACAAATCTCCGAAATAAATCCTTCTGCATCTTTAACAAGCAGTATAACAAAAAAGATTATTTAGCATTGAAAAAGAAAATTGTGGACAAGATGCGAGTGGATGGAACGTATGGTGAATTTTTTTCACCGCGCGATAACTTATTCTGCTACAATGAATCTCCTGCGCAGTTACACCATCCACTTACGAAAGAAGAGGTTATGGAACGAGGATGGCAATGGAAAGAAACGTCGGCGCGTCAGTATTCGCCATCAACTATTCAACAACTTCCCAATGATATTCGCGAAGTTCCCGATGACACAAGCAAGGAAATTCTTGTCTGTGATACCTGCAGGAAGAATTACAAAATCATTGTCCAAGAATTGGATTTTTATCGCAAGTTGAATATACCATTGCCACGTTCGTGCTTTTTCTGTCGTCACAAAGATCGCATAAAAACACGAAATCCATACATATTGCGAGATACGGAGTGTCAAAAATGTAACAAAAAGATACAAACTTCTTACCCGAAGGAGCTTAATAAAATAATATACTGCAAAGATTGCTATCAAAAAGTGGTGTATTAGCAAATAATCACAATCCGCATTTTTTTACCAATTTTACAAAAACATTATGAACGACGAAAATCAAAAAACAGAATGCTGTCCCAAGTTTGACCCCGCTTCGTGGCAGGATAAAAATTTTATCTGGGATCATAAAAAATTTATTAAAGACAAGGTTTTTACTTTGTTTTATATGCCGATGAATTTTGGTGCGGTGATGAAAAAAGTAAATGAAAAAATGGAAAAAGCCGGCGCAAAAATTCCGAACTGGCTTTTTTTATCAGATCATACTTCAAAGTGGAACATGGATCTTTATGTGGCGGTTGATAAAGACATTCCTGATGCGACAAACGTAACAATGCATGGAAAATTTTTAAGCAAAGTTTACGAAGGTTCGTTTAAAGATACCGGAAAATGGTGCAAAGATTTTGCAGAATATGCCAAAGGCAAAGGATTGGCCGTTAAAAAAATGTATATGTGGTACACCACTTGTCCCAAGTGCGCTAAAAAATATGGTAAAAATTACGTGGTAATCGTTGGTCAATTAAAATAGTAAAAAGGGTTTATAAAATTGAATTTTTATGACCAGAAAATTTTTTTTGGTAGTAGGGTGGATTTTTATTTTTATGGTTATTTGGTCGGTGATATTGTCGGCCGGGGTTTTTATTTTTCAAGAGGTAGGGGGAGATGAGGCTGTGTTAGTTTTTGCTTTGATTGCCGGAGTTTTTTTAATGGGCTCTTTTGTGCCTTTTCTAAATATTGTTTTACGAAAAGTTCTTTATTTTTCAGGCACAGGAGTAGCCGTAACCCCAGAAGCGTTACAGAAAATTTTAATGGATATCAATAATTATCATGTTCCGGTAACGGCGCAAGTAAAGAAAAAGAAAATTATCATCACCTGGAGATATTTGGATGTGCAGTGGTGGGAGATTTTGTCTAAAGTTGGTTTAAAACAAGTATGCGAGCTACACTTAAAATTTAATCCTCAGAAAAAAGAGGTAATTATTTTCGAGGTTGTCAAAATGGTGGACTGGGGAATTGGCCCAACGTCTATTAAATTATTTGGCGGTTATTTTCGAGGAGTGGATTTTTCAGTTAGTATTGGCAAAGAATGGGGAATAAAGGAAAATTTTTCTTTAGGCAAGAAATATAGTTTTTCTTTTAAATCAGCAGAAATACTTAATCCTGTTTTGAATACCATCTTAAGAAACGGCTGGGATGTGCGCTTGGCGATGTGGTGAATTACCGCTAAAAACAAAAGATTTTTAAGGGGTGCATAAGGCCAGATACATATTGCACTCCTAACCAGTAAGGAGTATGCAACAATTCAACATCAGTAAGGGGGTAAAAGGGTTTTTTCGATTGTATGAATATGGTCTAAAATATGACCGTATGGAAATAACAAAAGAAGCCCAAAGACGCAATGAGATATTGCAGTTTTGGCATAAACATGGAGAGGAAGCAACAATAGAAGCTTTTAAAGTAGGTAGGAGAACATTATTTAATTGGCAAGCAGAGTTACGTAAAAACAATGGAAAGCTTTCATCGCTGAAT